>Ga0316576_10000064_pt1 | contig 34933 bp, 29 predicted proteins | sample S0NA_FD_203075 | JGI IMG/M metagenome (GOLD analysis project Ga0316576, IMG submission 203075) | Rhizosphere microbial communities from salt marsh grasses in Alabama, United States - S0-2_050615r3r5 | ecosystem: Host-associated > Plants > Roots > Rhizosphere | place: USA: Alabama | collected...
GTCCGCCTCAAGCTGCGAAAGCCCTACTACACCGGACAGACCGAGATCGTGCTCGAGCCGCGGGAATTCTTGCGCCGACTCATCGCCACGATCCCACCGAAGCGGCTGAACACGGTGAGGTTCCACGGCGTCTTCGCTCCCCGCGCCAAGGTCAGACCGGCCCTGCAAGCTCTGCTGCCACAGAAGGCGCAGCCTGAGGCCAGCACTGCCACCACCACGGAGCCTACACCTCCGCGACCTCAGAGGCGTCTCCTCTCCCCGGGCCAGGCGGCCCCACCGAAGACCTCCCACCTTTGCCCCCACGGTACAGACGGCCCTGGCACGAGCTCCTGAAACGCGTCTTCGACCTCGACATCATCTGCGCCCGCTGCGGCTCGAAGATGCACCGCATCAGCCACATCGACGACCCCGAGACTATCGAGCGCATCCTCGGCCATCTGGGTCTGCCGACCGAGCCACCCCAACCGGCGCCAGCCCGTGCTCCGCCGCAGTGCGAGCTCGACTTCGTTGACTTCGACGAGCCCGAGCTGGATGAGGTCGAGGTCATCTACGTCGACTGATTGCCCCCGGCTGCCACGTCCCGACGCTTCGCGACGGAGCGGCCTTGGCACCCGTGCGCCTCTCCTGCGCCTCTCCTGCGAGATCTCGAAGGGAAACTGTGCCCTGAGCCACTACTTGTACTCGAACACTTGGGACTCGCCCTTCGGGGCCAGCCCGCGTACTCGGCCACATGGGACGCAAACCGCTTTGTTCGTCCTATCCTCCGGCGCCTCTCTGCTTGTCGCGCTGGTGGCGCTCCTGGTCGTGCTGCTCCAGGGCCGGCCGGCCACGGCCGTCACGCCCGGCCCCCGCCCCGGTCGCGCCGGCCCCCGCGTCCCCGCCGTTCACCCCGCCCCGGCCGGACAGGGTCGAGACGCCCCCGCCCTCCGCTGCCCCCGCCGCCGCGCCCGCGCCCGCGCCGCAGGCCACGCCGCGCCGTCGGATCCGTCGCCCGCGGAAGGTGCCCGCTCACAGGACCGTGGCGTCCGCCCCCGCTCCCCGCGTGCCCGCCGCTGCCCCGACGCGGGGGGAGGAGGACGAGCTCAGCCGACTGATCCGCAAGGCCACCGAGGGCGAGAGGCAGCCGGCCCGGGCCGCCAGACAGCCGTCGGCGCCCGCCGCGCTCCCTGCGCTGGAGAAGCAGCACATCAACGCCGGCGTGCGCGGGGTGCGCGGGCAGGTCCGGGCCTGCTTCGACCGATTCAGGGTGCCGGGCACGGCCCGGCTCCGCCTGACGATCGAGCCCGAGGGGCGCATGGGCCGCGTCGAGGTCGGCGGGACCTTCGCCGGCACGCCCACGGGCGCCTGCCTCGAGCGGGCCTTCATGCAGGCACGCTTCCCCCGCTTCGGCGGCCGGGCGCTCACCGTGGTCTACCCGGTGATCCTCCAGTAGCCCTCCCTTGGCCAGCGCTGCCGCACGAATCGGCCGTGCTCAGGGCCGGAAGTCAGCATCGTCGGTCAACAGCAAGCGGTCAATCGTCGATTCGGCCTCCCGCGAGCGCAGGATCAGCACGTGCAGGCCGGCCGTCAACCGGTATACGCGCGGCGCCCGCGGCCAGTCGCCGCTGTCGCCCAGAGTCATCATCGACCACTGCCAGGCCGTCGACCAGGTCCTCTCGGCCGTGTGATAGACGTCCTCCGCAGCGCCATCAAAGGCCACCGCAAACGAGTCTGCCATGTCGCTCGTCGCGAGCACCCGTCCCCAGAGAAAGAACGAGCCCTCGCGCGCGACCGTCAGCTCGTAGCGCGCCTCGCCGCCGCTCGGATTGCCGCGCGAGCCGACGTCGAGCACGTACTTGCCCGCCGACGCCTGAGGGTCGTCCATTACCTTGAAGGGGGCGATCAGCCGTCCCGACTCGGCCTCGAAGTAGAGGTACACGGCCGGCGTCGACGCGTCGCTCGCACCAGCGTCCACTCCCTGGCCGCTGTAACCCGCCCGGGCACAGCCACCGCAGACGAGCGCGAGGCCTGCCAGCAACGGTGCGCCGAGCCCGGATCCCACGGCTTGTCTCACTCCTGCCTCGTGAAAGTGCGCGTTCATGGCTGCCATGGCTGTTCGAGATCACGGCCGCTCGTCATTCAGTCTAACGCGGCAGCTCCACGGCGTACATCCCGACGTTGAGAGAGATCCCTCGGGACAGCCTACCGCAGCTCGCCGATCAACCGGGCGCGGGCGGCGCGGCCGCGGACGTAGCCCGGCGCCGCGCGGATCTCGGCGGCCATGGGCGAGCGGCCCGGCTGCAGCTGGTCCAGCTCCCGCTCGCAGAGGCGCGACCACTCGTTGTACCAGGAGAGATCGGTGGCCTTGGTCAGGCAGGCGTCCAGGGCCTTGACCGCCTTGTCCTCGAGCTTGACCGCGTAGGCCTCGAGCTCGGTGCAGTACTGCTCGCCGAAGGTGGCGAGGAACTCGCGTCGGGCCGCCGGTGAGGTGAGCTGGCGCGGGATGGGGGGCGTGGGGATCGGCGCGGTGTACAGGGCGTCGGCGAAGTGCTGGAACAGCTGGCCCACCCGCGCGGCGGCGGCGATGGCCCAGTGCGGCGAACGCCGGGTGATGACCTCGCTGTAGAGCGCGCGGGCCTCCTCGAGCTGCCGCCCCTTGTCGTGCAGGTACGCCAGCAGGTAGCGCTCGGAGCGCTGGCGCCTCGTCGAGAAGTCCAGGCCCCCGGGGGAGGCCACGGCGAGGAAGCGCTCGAGCCGCGCCTTGGCGAGCTGGAAGCGCGCCCGGGCCACGGCGTCGCCCAGGTCGGCGAGGCGCCGCTTCTGCTCCTCGGCGGGCAGCGCGTCGAGCCCCAGGCGCTTCTCGTGCCTGGCGTACAGGGCGAGGGCCTGGTCGAAGTGCCCGACGCACCTTTCGCGGGTTCCTGGGGAGTGTGGTCACGCGGGCCCGGGTCTCCGAGCCGCGGTGGGTGCGCTTCTCCGGGTCGGCCCGGTGACGACGGGCCAGCTCCCGCCGGGAGCGCTCGCGCTGGAGGCGGATGCAGAGGCCGTCGACGCCGGCCACCGGGCAGGCCTGCTGCCAGAGCAGGGCGCCGATCTTGACGTGGGCCCGCACCCGCCGATCCACGCCCCCCGCGGCGCCCCAGCGCCGCAGGTAGCCCTCGTAGTGCTGTCAGGTGGCCTCGACGTCGCCCCGGGCCTCGGGGAGCTGGGCCAGGGCGAAGTGCACCGCCGCGGCGCGCGCGGCGTAGCGCGGGCGCTTGCCGTAGCTCCGGGCGAAGAGCAGCGCGTCCTCCACGGCCCGCTCGTGCTCGCCGCGCCCGACCCGGAAGACGATGGCGTTCTGCAGCGCGTCCGGCGCGCCGGGCTCCCCGGGGAAGCGGCGGGCGAACTGCTCGTAGTAGTCGGCGGCCTTGCTGTACCAGGCCAGGGCCTCGCGCTGTTCGAGGCGGCCTCTGGCCCGGCCCGGCCCGCACAGCCTCGAGAGGCGCTCCTGGGAGCCGGACGCGGCGCGGGAGCCGGCGGCCTGGGAGCCGAGGGCGGCGCGGGAGCCGGCGGCCTGGGAGCCGAGGGTGGCGCGGGAGCCGGCGGCCGATTCTCCTCGATCGTGATCTACCTCTCCTTCATCGCGCTGGCGCATGACCCGAGCCTGTGGCAGCGCTATCACGAGGACGGCAACAACCTGATCTTTCGTGGCCGGGAGGACTTCGTGACCCCCGAAGCGTCTCCGCTCTTCCGCGAGCTGAGGCAGTCACGGAACAAGGAGGTCAGCGGCCTGGCGCGAAGGCTTGCCCGGTACTGCACGATGGACCCCCAGCAGGTTCCCTCGCTCGAAGACGCGATCAAGGAAGCGGCGGCCGATGCCAAACCCTGGTATCGGTAGGCGCCGGGTCAGAGCGGAGTCCGTCGGACCCGTCGACAGCAAAACGCAGTTACTTCGGCTTTGGAATCTGGGCGCCGAGAACCAGTTGCCCGTTCACAACCGTGGCCCAGCGGACATTGTCCCATTGGAGAATGGGTATGTGGCCAGAGGAGTTCGCGTCGAACAGGAAGGGACCGGCGCCGAACGAGCCTTGGACGAAGTAGACATTCTTCAGGTAGACCTCCGATCCGCCGTCGTAGGGGATGCGGAGCCCATACGGACCACCCCAAAACAGAACATTCTCAAAATGGTGCGAGCCTTTCCAGTTGTCCGCCGACCAGTACCCTGCCGTGGCGTCGTTGGTGTACGACCGGAACGTCGTGTTCTTGACCGTGTTCGTCCCTTTCGAACCAGGAGAGTAACACTGGAGGCCGTCAGCGTGATCGCTGGGTTGGCCTTTGACTTCTATCCACATGGACTCGATGTTGAGTGTGCCGGTCGTACACCGTATGCCCTCACGCGCACTGATCCGTATGTGGTCGAGGTTACACGACCCATTGCATACGATCGCTGCGTCCCCGCTGTTGTCCGTGATGGAAAGGTTGCTCTTGGTTGCGCCGTTGCCCAGTGACAGCGACGCGGAGTTGACTACCTTGGCGAACGCTGGATCATTCCAACTGATCGGGATTGCCGAGGTGTTTCCCGAGGTGCTCCCGTCACCTTGAGCAGCAAGATCCTTGCCCGCTCCATCAACGATGTCCGCGGTGGTGTCAACGGAGGAATGGTCAGACGCCGGGCTGCTGTCAGATGCCAGGCTGTCAGACGCCAGGCTGCTGTCAAACGCCAGGCTGTTGCTATCAGACGCCAGGCTGCTGTCAAACGGGCGGGAAGTGGGGTTCTCCTGACAGGCCAGCCCACCGACGGCGAGCGCCAAGAGGGCCGGCATGGCAAACGAAAACAAGCACATGTGTCCCCCAAAGCATCGTGTCTGCATTTCGGCTCCCTTCTTGAGGTCAGTTGGCCAGGGCGTGGGCTACCCGGGACCACTCTCTTGACACTTTGAGCAGCGGACCTGCAAGCAGCGGAGTCGGGCGATTTTACACGGTCGAAACGCTGAGTAGAAATTCCGCGAAATCAATCTATTAACCGCAGGCCGTGCCGCCCGCCCGGCGATCCTACTTTGTTACACTCAGCGCGGTGGGCGGGGCGGGGGCGGGACCGCTGGTGACCGTGATGCCCATGCTGGTGCCGTCCGAGGCCGCCAGGTACCCGGGCGAGCCGGAGGCCAGCTGAAACCCGGAGTAGCTGGTCGGGGTGGCGCCGCCCGTGTAGACCGGGGAGCCGACGATGGTGTGGCCGTGCGCCGATCCCCCGACCTTGATCAGGTTGTAGTCCTCGGTAAAGGACCCCGAGTCCACCTTCAGCTCTCCGATCACGTTGTCCCTGATGACCAGGTTGACGCAGCCTCGGACCCAGAGCGTGCCGCAGGAGTTCCAGCTGCACGACGTGCCGTACTTGAAGGTGTTGTGCTGGATCACGGCGTTCTTCCAGTTGTCCATCACGATGCCGTACGGATAGCCCTTGAGGTCGAAGACGTTGCCGATGATCTGCTCGCCGTTGCCCCCGTCCCCGGCCATGATGCCGTCCTCGGTGTCGTGGAAGTAGTTGCCCTTGATCACCGTCCCGGGGCCCTGGCCGTAGAGCTGGATCGAGTCGGTATGGGTCCCCGAGGCGGCCATGATGTTGGTGAACTCGTTGCCGATGATCTGGACCGCGCCCGCGTTGCCCCCCACCTGAATGCCGTCGGAGTTGCCCCCGGCGAAGTAGGATCGCGAGATGGTGATCCCGCTGGGGTCGGCGCCGCCCAGGATCGAGATGCGGCCCTCGACGCACGCGTTGTTGGTGCAGGGGTTGGGGATGTTGACGTACTTCACCTCGTCGACGAGGATGCCAGCGTTGGCGATGGTGCCGTAGATCTTCAACACCTGCGACACGCCGTTGAGCAGATAGGCCGCGCCGATCGACTCCGTGATCTCCAGGTGATGGCCGCGCAGCACGCCCCCCGTGAACGTGACGTCCCTCAGGTGCACGTGGGAGACGTTGTCGAGGTCCAGCAGACCCACATTCACGTTTGCGGCGCCGTTGACCGATTGAACGGTCACCATGCTGCCCTTGTTGACACCGCTCAGACTGATGCCGTTGTAGGTCCCGTTGTTCAGGCAGAGGACTGCCCCTCCCGACGCCTTGGATATCGCCGCGCCGATGTCGGCGCCGGGGCTCAGGGTCTGATCGCACGCCGCGGAGGCCACCCCCTTCCAGCCCAGCGACAGCCAGCCGCAGGCCATCGCGACCAGGGCTATCTTCAGGCGGGCGGTGCCGGCACGCTCTCTGCGCTTCACGGGATCTCCTCTCATCAGGGCGCGACCTTCAGGCCGGTGGGCGCGGTGGGCTTGCCGGCGCCGCCGCTCCCATACTCGTACGCCCCGATGTCGGGCGCCACGCCGCTGTACGGCATGCTCACGCCCTGGCCCTTGGTCCAGGTGAGGGAGCGGTCCAGGGTCAGCACCTGGGTGCCGTAGTCGATGCTCACGATCTTCGCGACCTGGGTCTGGCCCTGCAGCTGGATCCAGTCTCCGTCGGCGATGCCGAACCCGTCGACGAACAGCCGTGCGTTTCCCACGGGGAGCTGTGTCCCGCTGCCCGCGCTGACGGCGGCGGTGGGGAAGGTGCCCGCGTCGATGCATGGCGAGCTGCTCTGCAGCTGGAAGTTACGGCCGGCGAAGTCCACGAACTTGGGATCGGCGCCCCACAGGTCGTGGGGCTGCTTCGTGACGCACCAGGTCGGGATCGGACTGATCAGGTTGTAGTCGGCGGAGTCCGCCCAATAGGGGCACTGTGTACCCCAGTCATGGTATACGTTGTTTCTCGACGTCCCGCCGCCCCCGTAGCCATAGCCGCTGGCCGCCGTGCCAAAGGTGTTGTTGATGATCAGCATGCCAGCGGACGCCCCGTTGAAACCCCAGCCGATGGACCCCCAGAAGAGGTTACCTCTCCAGACATGATCCTTGTCGCCGCTCGGGCCGACCATGAAGTACTGCACCCCGCCGAGGTCCTCGAACGTGTTGTTGACCAGCCAGATGTTGTACTCCCCACCGCCGCTCTGGTAGCAATCGTTGTGCCGGCCGTTGCTGCCGAGGTCGTGGAAGCGGTTGCCGCGCACGATGACGTCATGGTTGAGGTACTGCATCAGGTCCTCCCCCTTGCCCTCCTTGTCGCTGACGTCGTTGGACTCGAACACGATGTGGTGGCCGGTGCCCCATCCGGTCGTGATCTGCCCGCCCCACGAGGCGCCGTTGTTCGCGATGGTGCAGTTGCGGATCAGGTTGTAGCTCCCGTGCAGGAACATGCCGAAGGTCCCCGAGTGATGGACGTAGGTGTCGAGCACCTGGCAGTACTTCCCCTCGGTGGAGAGGCTCTCTCCCGAGATCTCCAGGCCCTTGACGATGATGTAGTCCTTCGACACCTGGAACGGGGCCTTGATGATCACGCTGCCGGTGCCCTGTCGCTGATAGGTGATCGGCTTGGTCGCGGTGCCAGAGCTCTTCATGGTGATGGTCTCGTTGTAGGTCCCCGGCGCGATGTTCACCGTGTCGCCGGCCACCATCGTGCTCGCGGCGTGCTGGATCGTCTTCCAGGGGGCTGCGGCGGACGTTCCGGGGTTGGTGTCGCTGGCCTGCGCGCTGCTGACGTTCACATAGTAGGTGGCAGCCCAGGCGCTGGCCCCGTGGGTCAGCACCAGCCAGACGAGCCAGTATCGCATGACGCGCTCCATTTCCCCTGTCAGGGCACGTTGAGGGTCACCTGCTGGGAGCAGGCCGGGTCGGACTCTTGCTGCGTGCTGCTGGTGGCGGTGACCCAGATGGTCACCTGATTGGTGCCGGCGGAGAGTCCCGTGATCGTGATCTGCTTGCTGATGCTCCCGCCCCCTTGCGGAGCTGTCGCCGAGACCTTCGCGGCGGTGACGTCCGGCCCCTTGTTGATCTTGTAGTAGATGGTCGTGTGGTCGAGGTTGGTCAGCGCCCCGCCGTTGGTCGAGCAGGTAGCCACACCGGCCAGGCTGGTGGGCTCCACGTAGGACACGGTCCGGGTCACCGAGGTCCCGCCGGCATCCGTCGGCGGCAGGTCCGGCGTCCCGGCGTCCTTTGGGCTGCTCTGGCACGCTGTGGCGTCCAGGGTGCAGTCTGCCTTGCAGGTCAACGTGCCGCCGGCGTAGCCCAGCGACTGGCAGGTCTTGCCGCCCAGCTTGACCCCGTCGCACGCCTCGGCGCCGTTGATCACACCGTCGCCGCACTTGAAGCAGGCCGCGGTGTGGAAGGTGCAGGTCGCCGTGCAGCCCAGTGACCCGCCCTGGAAACCCTGGGTCTTGCAGGTCGCCCCCCCGAGCTGGCTGCCATCGCACTGCTCCTGTCCGTTCACGGTACCGTCGCCGCACTTGAAGCAGCCAGACGTGTTGATCGCGCAGTTGCTGTCGCAGGTCAGCGTGCCGCCGTCGAAGCCCAGCAGCGTGCAGGTCTGCTGGCCCAGGTCCGCGCCCTCGCAGGGTTCCTGGGCGTCTCGCTGGCCGTTGCCGCAGGTCGCGATCCGACAGCCTGACAGGTCGAGCTGGCACAGCACGTTGCAGGCCAGCGTGCCGCTGTCGAAGCCCTCGCTCTGGCACGACTTGCCGTTCAGGCTCGTGCCGTCGCACGCCTCGCTCCCGTTGACCACGCCGTCGCCGCACATGTAGCACCCTGTCGTGTCGAGTGCGCAGTCAGACCCACAGGCGAGCGTGCCCCCCGCGAAGCCCTCGGTGGTGCAGATGCGCCCGGCGAGATCCTGGCCGTCGCATGCCTCCGTCCCGCCACGGACGCCATCGCCGCAGACCGTGGCGACGGCGGCGACATCGCTGGTCATCCTCGCGTCAGCCGCCTGTCTCGAGGGCGTCTCGTCGCAGGCGACCACACCGCAGAACAGGAGGCCGGCAGCGGCGACCTGCAACCACGGAGGCCATGGGGTCGATCCCGACATCTACCTTCTCCTTTCGAGCGCCCCCTTGGTGGGTGCGCTATTTCGTTGACACCGAAGATCCTCGAGCTGCAAGCCGCGGTGGATGATTGTTCGCCAGTGGGCGGCGCCTCAGCTGTTCGAGGTCCTCCGCAGCAGCCTGCTGACGCTGAGGTCGAACTGGCTTTGCACCAGCCCCATCAGGCTGTCCAGCTCCGAGGGGTCCAGCCTGAGCCGTTCACACAGCAGGTCGCGGGTCTCGTCGAGGATCGACTGGCGTGCCTGCTTCAGCCACTGCCGCACCGCGGCGCCGCTGACCCGGTAGATCGCGGCGATGGCCGTGCTGCTGAGCTGGTCGAGATAGTACAGGCGCAGGACATTGCGCCGCTCGCGGGGCAGCGCGGTCACTGTCTTCTCGAGGGCCAGCCGGAACTCGCGGTGGTAGTGCTGTTTGAGGTAACTGACCTCCGGATCGGGGGCCGTCGATCGCGGGACGTCGTGGCCGGATACGGCCAACGGCGCCGACCGTCGGGTCGCGCGCTGCAGATTGCGGGCCGTGCGGATCGCCGCCACCCGCAGCCAGGCGCCGAGCGGCCCCCGTCCGCCGTAGTCGAGTATCTTCGGCCGCGAGGTCCCTTCGGCCACGAACAGCTTCTGGCGCAGGAGCTGCACCACCTCGTCGGCGAAGACGGGGGAAGGGTCGATCCGCGCGATGTAGCCGGGGATCCGGGCCGAGAGCTGCCGGTCGAAGCAGGCCAGAGCCTGCGGGCTGCCCGCCGCGCAGGCGCAGGCGAGGTAGAGATCGGCGCTGTACATGCCGCGCAGCGCGTCTGCCAGGGGCCGGTCAGGAGGCAGCCGCTTGGCCAGGTAGGCCACAAACGTCCCGGGCGCCAGATCGACACCGGGCCACACCTCGCGCGCGGCGGACACCAGCTCGCTCAGCAGCGGCTCCAGGTCGTCGGCCTCGGCAACCGACGTAGGGCCGCGCGAGGCCAGGAGCAGCCGGTGCAGTGGGCCGACGTCTCGAGGCACAGCTTTACATCATCACGCGGGCTGGGGATAATGACAATAACGTTGATCACGTTGTGGGCGTCCAGGGGCGTCCCCTGTCGGTCCAGTACGCGTCATGCCATCGACACGCTGCCTGTCCGAAGACACCATCGCCCAGTTCATCAACGGGCAGCTCGGCAGTGAGGAACGCGACCGGGTCGACGACCACATCGGCAAGTGCTCCGAGTGCCGCTCCCTGGTGGCCGACTCGGCCAGATCGCTGCACGACGACGCAGCAAACACCCACGACGCGACGTTCGTGACGGAGCCGCCCGAGCGGCCGCGCAGAGCCTCGCTGCGACCGGGCGACACCGTGGGCCGCTACATCGTGGGCGAGCTGATCGGCGTCGGCGGGATGGGCGTGATCTACCTGGCCCAGGATCCGCAGCTGAGCCGCACCATCATCCTCAAGCTACTGCGCGACGATCGGCGTACGGGTCGCCTGGCCCAGGCCCATCTGTTACGCGAGGCACAGGCGATGGCGCAGCTGTCGCACCCCAATGTCGTCGCGGTCTACGACGTCGGGACCTACGGCGCGCAGGTCTTCGTCGCCATGGAGTACGTGGACGGCGAGACGCTCACCCAGTGGCTCGGGCGGGAGGGTCACCGTCGCCGTTGGCAGGAGATCTGCGCCGTGTTCCTTGATGCCGGGCGCGCGCTGGCCGCCGCGCACGCCGTCAGGATCGTGCACCGTGACTTCAAGCCCTCCAACGTGCTGCTCGGCGCCGACGGCAGGGTCCGCGTGACGGACTTCGGCCTGGCCCGACCGGTGGACGCCGAGACGTCCAGTGTCCACACGCCCACCGATCCGATGCTGCTCAGCTCAAGCGACTTCGCGGACTGGGACCTGGCGATGACCTTGACCGAGACCGGCGCGGTGAAGGGGACCCCCGCGTACATGGCCCCGGAGCAGTACACCAGCGGCCCCGTGGACGAGCGGACCGACCAGTACAGCTTCTGCGTCGCCCTGTACGAGGCCCTCTACGGCCAGCGTCCCTTCCTCTCCACCAGCGTGGCGGGCCTCGCCCGTCAGGTCGCCGGAGGCCAGGTCTCCATCCCGGCGAGTGATCGCGACGTGCCGCCCCTGATCAACGAGGCCCTGCTGCGTGGGTTGAGCTCCCGCCCCGCGGATCGCCACCCCTCGATGCAGGATCTGCTGGCTCTGCTCACCACCGCGGTACACGGGTCAAGCGCCGGACGACAGCGCCGATGGCGCAACCGGGCCGTCGCCGTCGGCGTCGGGATCGCCCTGGTGGGCGGTGGCGGGCTGGCCCTGCTGGTGGCCACGGGGGTCCTCGGTCGGCGTGCACCGGCGCCTGCGGGGCCCGCCGCCCCGGTCAAGGCGGGGCGCGCCGCGGCGGCCACGGCGGGGCCCGCCGCCCCGGCGGACCGCGTGCGGCCCGCGATCCGTGCGCCTCGGACGGATGCGACCAGCGCCGCCGCCAAGGCCGCCGTTGTCCGTGCTCCGCGAAAGAAACCACGCAAGAGAGCGCGATCCTCGCCGCGCGCCAGGTCCTCCCGCAGGCGCGACGCCAGGCTCCGCAGGCCGGACGCCCCGAGCCGCGCCTCGCCGGCGCCTTCGCCCCGGCGGCCCTATGATGACGAACCCCTTGTTCCTTCCTTCGCGCGCGAGCGTTGACGGAGGCCCGATCGCGGACATGGACCGGACGACGAATTCCCGCGCGTTCGCCCCCTGGGCCGCCGCGCTGTGGACCCTGCTTTCGCCGTTGCCCGGCGCATCGCTGGCCGGACCCCCGGCGTCGGCGCCCACGGCGCCGACCGTGGCGCCGGCGACCGGGACCGCGTCGGCACCCACGACGCAGGATGCGCTGCCGCTCTACCGGGAAGGCCTGGCGCACTACAACCTCGCCGAGTACGACCGGGCGATCGCGCTGTTCAAGCGCGCCTACGTCATTTCCCGGGCACCCGAGCTCCTCTACAACATCGCCCAAGCCTACCGCCTTGCCGGCGACTGTCCGCTGGCGCTCCGCTTCTACCGCAGCTACGCGCGTGAGGCGCCAAGGGCCGGCGACCGGCCGAGCCTGCAGGCGGTAATCGCCGACATGGAGCGCTGCGTTCGACGGCGCCCGGCCGCGCCCCGCCCCGGCCGGGTCGACGCCCCGGCCAGGCCGGCGTCCAGGGCAGAGCCCGTCGCCACTCGACGGAGGTGGCCGGCCCTGGTCCTGGCGGGGACGGGCGTCGCCGTCGCCGCCGCCGGCGGCGGGCTGCTCGGCTGGGCCCGGGTGGAATACAACGACATGCGCCAGAGCGGCTGCGCCCCGGCCTGCGACTCCGGGCGCGTTGACGGCGCGCGCCGCGTCCAGACGGCGGGCTGGGTCCTCGTCGGGGTGGGGACAGCCGCGGCCCTCGGCGGGCTGGTGACCTGGGTCCTCGCCCGCCGGTCGAGCGACGGGCCTCGCCCCGTCCGGACGGCTTCGGTCGTACCGCTCGGCGGTGGCGCCGCCGTGGAGCTCCGCTTCTGATGCGTCGCGTCCTGCTGGTGGCGTTGTTTGGCGGATGGCCGCTCCTCGGGGGCTGTCTGGACTTCGACGCGCTCGACGCCGATCCGGCGTACTGTCTGCGCTCGGTCCACGCCGGCTGGTCCCACACCTGCGCGGGAACCCGGGACGACACCGTGTGGTGCTGGGGCCACAACAACGCGGGGCAGCTCGGTCCGAGCGAGGCCGTTGCCCGGCCAACCCCCGCCCGGGTCGACGGGGTCGAGGCTGTCGAGGAGCTCGCGGTGGGCGACTCCTTCAACTGCGGCGTCATGCAGGACGGCTCGGTCACCTGCTGGGGGTACAACAACCATGACCAGCTTGGCCGGCCCGGTGACGAGGTCGGAGCTCCCGGCGTCGTGCCCCAGCTCTCCTACGTGCGCCACGTGGCGGCAGGCCTGGAGCACGCCTGCGCGATCAAGGGCGACGACACCGTGGTCTGCTGGGGGCTCAACGACCACGGCCAGCTCGGCGACGGCACGCATCAGACCCGGGCCGCGCCCGCGCCGGTCATCGGGCCCGCCGACGTCATCCAGCTCGCCCTCGGTCTCGCCCACAGCTGCGCCCTGGAGAACAACGGCACGGTCTGGTGCTGGGGCCGCAACGCCGAGGGCCAGCTCGGCGACGGCACGACGACCGACCGCTCCAGCCCGAGCCAGCCCGCGCTGATCGACGACGTGGTGCAGATCGACGCCGGGCTGGACCACAGCTGCGCCGTCAAGCGCGACGGTTCAACCTGGTGCTGGGGGCTCAACAACAACGGGCAGCTCGGCGACGGCAGCACCACCAGCCGGCCGCAGCCCGTGCGGGCGCTGGACCTGGCCGATGCCGTCCAGGTCTCGGCGGGCGGCTTCAGCACCAAGGGTCCCGTGAGTCACACCTGCGCCCGGGCCGGCGACGGCCGGCTGTGGTGCTGGGGCGCCAACGTGTTCGGTCAGCTGGGCGATGGCAGCACCACCGACCGCGCGCGCCCTACGCCCGTGCGCGTGATCGCCGACGCGATCGACATCACCGCGGGCGCGACCCACAGCTGCGCGATCCGCGGCAGCGGCGGGATCTGGTGCTGGGGCGCCAACGACAGCGGGCAGCTCGGCGACGGCGCCTTCGAGCCCTCGCTGACACCGACCGCGTCGCTGCTCGACTGTTCGAGCTTCACCGACGCCGACCAGGGGCCCTGAGACCCCGTGCGCGCGCGTGATCAGATCGGATCCAGTCGAACCCGCTGGCTATAGAAGGCCGTGCCCTCGCCGAGGTCGGTGGCGCGACCGTCGACGAGCAGGTTGACCCCGCGGCCGCAGGCGACCCCCCCCCGCGGTGCACGACGCAGGCGCCGGGGTGCAGGCCGGCGTCGAGCTTCAGCTCCACGATCATCTCTCCCAGCGGGCTCGCGAGCCGCGCCCGCGCCCCGTCCGCCAAGGCCGGCCGCCGCGGCCGGGTGCACGATGCAGCGGGCCGGCCCTCGCTGCTCCGCCTCGAGGAGCTGGCTGGTCTGCCAGCGGCGCGAGGAGAGCCTTGACGCACCTGGCCCTGCCCTGTGAGCCCCCGGCCCTGAGCCCGGCCCGTGGGCCGGCGTAACTCGAGCTGTGGGCAAGCGCGGAACCCACGCCCCAAGGCCGCGCCGATGCCGGCCGCTCCCGAGGACCGCCGATTCGCAGCTCAAAATGCCTATCGGTGCCTATCGGTCCCTCGTACTTGCGCCTGACCGCGGAAGAGCAGTTTGAATGACCTGTGCTTACCCGATAGAATGCGACGATGGTGCGTCACACCGTGCTGTTGTTGACCGCGGCCCTTTGGGGTGGGTGCGTGCGAGTCAATTTTGACAGGCAAAGCGACGCCCCTCGCGCCTCGGGAGATGCGTGGCAGTCCGACATCGTCCAGGACCCGGACGGAACGCGGGACCACGGGGGCAGGCCGTTGACCTGGGTCTCCGTCGTCCAGGGGACCTTCACGATGGGCTCGCCGTCGAGCGAGCCGTGTCGCCTGACAAACGAGAGCGCGCACCAGGTAACGCTGACCCGTGGTTTCGAGATCCAGACGACGGAGGTGACACAGGGGCAGTTCCTGTCGTTGATGGGCTACAACCCGGCCGCGTTCGGAGCCTGTGGCGGCGACTGCCCGGTGGAAGAGGTGAGCTGGAACGAGGCCGCCGCCTACTGCAACGCGCTCTCCAGTGCGGCGGGCCAGACGTTGTGCTACGCCTGCACCGGCAGCGGTCAGAGCGTGACCTGTCAGGAGGCGGGGGCCTACACGGGGAAGCAGATCTACGACTGTCCAGGTTATCGGCTTCCGACGGAGGCTGAGTGGGAGTACGCCTACCGCGGCGGGACGCAGAGCGCGTACCACAGCGGCGGAAACGACCCCTCCGTCTGCGCGGTTTGTTCCCAGATCGACACGAACCTGGACAGCATCGGCTGGTACTGCGCGAACTCGGGGGGCACGACCCGAGCGGTCGGGCAGAAGCAGGCAAACAAATGGGGCATCTTCGACATGGCGGGCAACGTGTGGGAGTGGTGCAATGACAGGCACGAGGGGAGTCTGGGGACGTCGCCGGTGACCGACCCGTGGGGGTCGCCGTCCGACCCCGAGCGGGTTCTGCGGGGCGGATCGTGGGTCTACTACGCGTCGGTCTCCCGGGCGGCGTATCGCGGGTGGGAGGCATCGACGTTCAGGTTCAGCGACCTCGGATTCCGCTGCTGTCGATCGCGGTGATCGGAGACACGTGGACCGCGCCTGTCGGACAGAGGTACTCCTTGCCGCGGGGAGGCGCCAACCTAGGTAAGGAGCTGCTCGCCTAGGGCTCGGGTACCCAGGTCCCGTTGTGACAGACTAACGGTCCGACCCTTGAGCCGTCGGGGTACTTCTGCCCGTTGTAGAAGCAGCCGACCTTGGTGACCCACTTGCCGTTCTCGCACACGAAAGGCCCCACCTTCGCGCCGTCGGGGTACGGATTGCCTTCGTAGAAACATGTGGGCGGCTGGGGTTGGCCGGGGCCTTCCGGCTGCCCGGGCTGCTCAGGCTGCTCGGACTGCTCGGACGAGCCCTGCTTGCACCCGGGGCAGCAGTCCTGGAACGTGGTGCACCACTCGTCGCACTTGCAGCCGCCGCCGCCGCCACCCTCACCGCCGCCACCCTCCTCGCCGGGCTCGCCGCCCTCTGGAGGAGGCTCGCCGCCGGGCTCCTCACCGCCGCCTCCGCTGGGCTCCTCGAGGCCCTCCTCGCCGCCGTTGGGCGGGTCGACACCATACTCCTCGCCGCCGCCCTCGCCGCCGTCCTCGCCATAGAGCCAGTCGTACAGGTCGTCGAAGAAGTAAGAGCTGCGGCTCGCCTGGTTGGCCAGCTTCGAGCAGTCCGCGTTCAGAACCCGGGCGGCGTTCTCGGCGGAGCAGTTCCCTGACGCCGTTGGTGCCACCCCGGTGCAGCTCTTGAGGTGGTCCGCGGCCAGGGAGCAGATGTCGGCGCTGCCCGCGCAACCAGCGACGAACAGAGCTGCAACCACAAACATCGCCATCGTTGTTGCCCTCATGATCTCTCTCCTGTGTGAGTGGTTGAGCGGATCGAGGGGTCAGGAGACGTGGGCATTGTCATGAATGGACCTTTATGTGGGTTCAAGTGCGCCTTTATGCAACAGGTAGGCTAGGGCATGGATCCAAAACAACACTGGTTTTTGCGTGGAGGACTGGGACTTGGGTCACCAGGCGGAGAACGAGGAGTGGAATGGAAGCGTTGTTGTTCAGGCAGGAAACCTGAGGGACCGCGACCGGGGAGAGTGTTGCGTCCGAGACAACAGTCGCCGCAGGCTGTGGTCAATCGGTGAACATGACGGCTGTTCCGCGTCCATGGCGGCCGTGGCTGCCGCGGGCACGCGCGGCGATGTCCGCTACCCGTGCCGTCCCGCTCGACGAACGTGCCTCGGTCGTGATCAGGAGCCGTGCCTTTGATCGCGGTCAGGAGCCGCGTCTTCGCTCGACGAACGTGCCTCGGTCGTGATCAGGAGCCGTGCCTTTGTGTCTGCGCTCGATTCATGGGTCACGCCACGTACTCAGACCCATCGCTTGCCCGGCCGAGCGGAAGAGCCGACAATTCAACCATGAGCGATGGGAGGTTCCAGATGAAGATCGTGGCCCGAGCCCGACCCGACCGGCTCTCGACCCTCGCTCGCATCCTTTTGCTCGGCGGCAGCCTCCTCGCGCTGCTCGCCCCGGGACCTGCGTCAGCGACGAGCTTCTTCGTACGCGCGGGAGCGAGCGGCGCCGGCAACGGCACCTCGTGGACCAACGCCTGGAACGGTCTCTCGGCGATCGCCTGGAGCTCGGTCGCCTGCGGCGACACCATCTGGGTGGCGGGCGGAACCTACAACCAGGTGCTCGCTCCGGCGAAAACCTGCACCAGCGCCGCCCCTCTGTCCATCCGCCGCGCCCGTGGCGACGCCAGCGAGTGCACCTCGGCGCCCGGCTGGTCGTCCTCCTACGACGCGACGGTCCACCAGACCGGGTCCGCGGCGGCGATCGACTTCGGCACCACCGCCGCTTACGTCACCCTCTCCGGTCGGACCACCGCCTCGGGCGGAGGTCGGGGGTGGTGGATCGACCGGCGCGGGACAACCAGCGGCTGCGGCGTCTGCTACTGGGCGGCGGCGAACCACACGACGGTCGAGTACCTGGACCTGCAGGGGCCGGGCGAGATCACCTACACCGGCGACAGCCGTGCCGTCGACCTCACCCCGTCGTCCGGCACCGCCTCGACCAACACCTTCTCGCACCTCAAGCTCTGGGACTGGGAGTCGGCCATCTACGCGGTCTCCTGCTCCAGCCCCCTCTTCGACCACATCGAGGCCTACGACATCGGCCCGCTCAACTGGAGCGCCTACCACCCGAACGGCCTGATCACCTGGGGCTGCCCGAACGGGACGCTTCGCTACTCGATCTTCCACAAGGGACCCAACGGGCTCGGCACCGGCGAGGGGATGTACTTCGAGCAGATGGGCGGCTCGACCGGCTGGCAGATCTACGGCAACGTCTTTTACGACCTCGACTACAGCGGGATCAAGGCGATCGAGATCGGCTCGAACGTGGGCGCCATCAAGATCTTCAACAACACCTTCGACAACATCATCGTGCCGGGCGTCTTCGTCAACGGCGGCTCCTGCGGCGCCGGCGCCGAGGTGCGCAACAACCTCGGCTACGCGACGTCGATCGGCGGCTGCGGCACCCAGAGCGACAACCTGGTCGCCTCCTCGGCCGGGGTCTTCGTCGACCGCGCCGCCCACGACTACCACATCGTCAGCACCGTCGGGGCGGGCTATCCGCGCAACGCGGGCACCGATCTGTCGTCCTACTTTGCCACCGACATGGACGGCGTCGGCTTCGGCGCCGACGGCGCCTGGGACATCGGCGCCTACGAGTACAGCGGGGGGATCAAGCCGGACGCCGGCGCCCCGAAGGATACGGGCGTCAGCAAGGACGCGGCCGTCAGCAAGGACGCGGCCGTCAGCAAGGACGTGGCCGTCGGCAAGGACGCGGCCGTTGGCAAGGACGCGGCCGTTAGCAAGGACGCGGCCGTTAGCAAGGACGCGGCCGTTAGCAAGGACGCGGCCGTCGGCAAGGACGCGGCCGTCGGCAAGGACCTCACCGGCGAGGACGGGACGTCAAGACAGGATCTCGGCCGGGACGGCCCGCTGGATCTGCAGCACGGCGACCTCGCTGTCGGGGACGCCGCGGCCGGCGCGGGTCATGATCTGACCGGGGGCTGCGGCTGTGCGATGGGCGACGTGGCCCCGCCTCGCGCCGCGGGGTCAGCGCTCGGTCTGCTGCTGCTCCTCCTCTTCGCGTTGAGCGCCCGTCGCGTCCGTCTCGGGGCAGCCCGACCTCGTCGCGGAGCGGGAGCCGATCGTCTTCGCGTGAAGTCCCTCTAATTTAGGCTAGTCCTCGGCGTTGTCGCGACCCGCTGCGCCGGCAGACCTCAGGTCTGGGCGAGGAACGGGTTGTCGGGCGGGGCGAGGCGACCCGCTGCGCCGGCAGACCTCAGGTCTTATGCTTGTTACCTATGCTTTCACCCGCAGGCGTAGGGTCACTTCAGCGTAGCCATGTGTCGTGGGAGGAGCGATCAGGCGAAGTGCCCCATCTATTCCTCCTGCGGCGACCTCCAGCAGTTGGAGCCGTTCAGCGGGTTCTTGTACTTGGCTCGCTGGATGTAGCTCGCCAAGAAGGCTGCCAACGGTTGTGGGCCGCAGAGCAGGTTTTCGTAGCCGCCTTCGAAGTCGTGGTCGAACACGAAGGTGCGCTCGTCGTGATCAGACTGCCCGGCCAGAACCACCCAACAGGTGTCGTTGGGTTTCAGGATCGGAATCACCCGGGACACATCGATCCCCTGGTCCTTGTCGATCCGCTGGACACCCTCCGGGCTGAGCCAGCTCAGCAACGCCTCTCGTTCTGCTTATCGGGGTAGGGGGAGCAGCCGAACCCTTCGGTCGGCAGGATCTCCTGCAGCTGTCGATGAGGACCGAATGCCACGATCACCCGGGTGCCGATGGGGCGGGCGTCGCCGGCGACACGCAGCCGCAGCCGGTAGTACCGCACCTGCGCCCCCTGCTCGTAGAGGTTATTTCGGACCACGTAGAGCCCACCGTAGGCCCCGTGCGCGAGCGTCATCAGCAGCAGATCCAGATCGCCGTCTTGATCGAGGTCCACCCAGCTGACGCCGTAGAGCCGGGCGCTGCCGGTGGCGTCGCTCATGGCGAGCGCGGGCGGCGTGACGTCGGTGTAGGGCCCCGTCGCGCCCGCCGGGTTGATCAGCTCGTTGCGCAGCAGCCCGTTGGGGTTGCCGGCGTCCGCGGCGTCGCAGGCCAGCAAGAGATCGAGGTCGCCGTCGTTGTCGTAGTCGCCCGGATAGACCGCCGCCTTGGTCGCACACTCGGCGGCCCCGGCGGCGCCGAGCGACACGGTCGTCAGCTTCAGATCGTTGGATGACGTCTCGTTGCGAAAGAGCCGCCAGGGCTCGCTGCTGTAGGGTAACCAGGCGACGTCGAGGTCGCCGTCGTTGTCGTAGTCGAAGAGGCCGACGCCATGGACCAGGCGCGTGTTCGGCGGTCGAAAGGCGATGCCCTGGGCGCTCGGGTCGAAGACCTTGAAGTTGGGTGTGTCCGCGACGGTGGTGCGGTTATCGGTCCAAGAACAGCTCCGGCGACTACGAGGGCTTCTTCATCCAGGACGTGGCGGGCGGCCCCTACTCGGGGATCTACGTCTACCACAAGTGGACCGACGCCTCGGCGCAGAAGCCGGCGCAGGGCGAGCTGGTCGAGGTGACCGGGACCTACCAGGAGTACGGCAGCTCGGGCGGCACGGTGAGCGAGCTCTCCAGCGTGAGCTGGACCGTCAAGGGCTCGGCGGCCGTCCCGGCGCCGATCCTGGTCTCCGCGGCCGACATGGCCGCGGGCGGGGCGATCGCCGAGGCCCACGAGGGCGTGCTGGTCCAGGTCGACAACATCACGGTGGGCAGCTACTTCGCCGACAGCGGCGGGACGCAGATCGGCTTCGCCGACGGCGTCACCGGCTTCCTCGTCATCCACAAGCTCTACGACTTCATGAATCCAGCGCCGGCGATCAGCACGGTCTACGCCAAGATCATCGGCCCGCTGCACTTCGCGGTGGGGACGTTCGAGATCATGCCCCGGGGCCCCGGGGACATGGTCGCGCCCTGAGCGCGGTCAGCGGGGCTGCAGCACGCCGATGGTCGGGCCGCGGAGGCGCTGGTGCCCGTCCTGCGGCGCATCGTTCGTGATCGGCAGCCGTCCACGGGCGGCGTACCACCCCGTGTGGAGCACGAGCGGGCCGCCGTGGTCCCGCGGCACCCGGAGCCGGAACTCGTCGCGGACGATCTGGCCGACCCGCCAGTCCTCGGTGGAGGAGGCGCCGCCCCGGGGGTAGTGGTCGGCGAGGATCCGTTGCCCGCCGGGACCATCTGCATGGACGAAGATCTTCCAGTCCTCGGTGACGGGGCGGAGCGCGCGGTAGTAGAACCGGACGGCAACAGAGCCCCCCGCCCTGACCTGTTCCCGGTCCACCGTCCAGCCGACGAGGACGATCTGGTCGCCGAACACGGCGTCGACGCGGTGGAGGTCCGGCGGCAGCTGGTCGGCGACAGGGGGGCGCGGCCGGCGGCCGGCGAGCTGCGCCTCGCGGAGCATCTCCATCGCCAGCGTCTCGGCGTCGACCCGCTCGCTCGCCGCCAGCACGACGACGCCCAGCCGGCGGCGCGGGTCCGCGGCCACCATGCTCTTGAAGCCTCTCCCGCCGCCGCGCTTGACCAGCAGCCCGCTCGCGAGGATGTGCCAGCCGATACCCACCGCCTCGCCGGTCGCCAGCCCGGTGGGGGTGTGCGGCTCGCGCGTCAGCCGCGCGGCCCGCGCCAGCGGGCCGGTCGGGCGGATCTGCAGCGCGAGCAGCCGCAGCAGGTCGTTCGCGGTCGTGCGCGCCGCGCAGCAAGCGCCGAGCGTCGGGCTGTCCGTTCGCGCGACGACCGTCCGGCCGCGCGCGTCGTGGCCCTGGGCCAGCCGCGGGAGCAATCGTCCGTCTCGCCCGAAGAAGTCGGTGTCGCCGAGGCCGAGGGGCTCGAGGACGCGCTGGACCACGAGCTGGCGGTAGTCGGTGCCCCGGGACCGGGCGAGGGCGTGACCGAGCAGGCCGACGCCGAGGTAGCTGTAGCGGAAGCGACCAGGGGAGGCCGGTGGGTGGCCGGAGAGAAACGCGTAGAGCAGCGGTGGCCGGTAGGTGTGGTCGCTGCTCGAGGGGTCTTGCTCGATGAAGTTCGTCGGCAACGGCGGCAGCCCGGAGCGGTGGGTCGCCAGGTCCAGCAGCGTGATCGTCTGGCCCCGGGCCGGCATCCGGGCCTCCGGCGGCAGCAGCCGGTTGACGGGCAGCTGCCCGCTCACCTCGCCCCGGGCGAGCAGGTCGGCGAAGGCCAGGCCGGTGAACAGCTCGGTGATCGACCCGACGGCGAAGACGGTGTTGCCGTCCGGACGCCCGGGGGAGCCATCGCGGACCCGACCGACGCCCACGACCCGTTGCCCCTGGCCCACGGTCACGCCGATCACCACCGCCGCGGCGCTGCCGTCGGGCGTGGCGCGATGGATGCGACGCTCGATCCGGTTGGCGGGTGGCAGGGCGAGGCCCGGGGCTCCGACGCCCTCGACTGGCGGCGGCTCCGTGGTCACGCAGGAGCCGCCGATGGTCAGCCCCCCGACGACGGCGCCAGCGCAGAGCAGGGCCGCCCACGAGCCCGTTCGTCGGCGCCCCGCGGCGAGGATGCTCTCGACCCGCCGGGCAAAGAACGAACGGGCGGCCATGCCGACCGCACCCCCCATCGGCCTCGTCCGCGGGGTGCCGGCGAGCTCGACGAGCCAGCGCGCGAAGGAGGAGGGGCGGGCACCCTGGAGCAGCACCGTGTCGTCCGCTGCCAGCTCGCGCTCCCGGGCGAAGCAGCGCGCGCCGAGCCAGACCAGCGGGTCGTGCCAGTGGAGGGCGACGACGACGTTGGCCAGGAGCTGGGCCAGGCAGTCCTCCCGCCGGATGTGGGCGAGCTCGTGGCACAGCACCATGCGCAGCCGGGCGGCGGGCCACGCTCTCCAGCCCCGGGGCAGTGCCACGACGGGCCGCCAGATGCCCGCGGTCGCCGGCAACGCCAGATCGCTGGACTCGAGCAGGGCCGCGCGGCGCCGGATCCCCGCCTGGCGGCAAAGCTCGTCGAACAGCACGAGCTCCACGCGCCGGGCGCGGCGCAGCAACCTCCGCGTGAGGAAGACGGCGCACATCTGGCGCAGCAGCAGCACGAGAGCGCCCACGCCCCAGCAGCAAACGAGCAACGGCAGCAGCGGGGCCGTTCCCCCCCGCGCCTCGAGCGGCGTCGGGCGGCTGCCGCCAGGCGCCGCCGGCCCCTGCGCCGGCAACGCCAGCGTTCCCGGCACGAAGCCGGGGCTTCCCGTCACCGCGGCCACCCCCACGGGTCGCACGTGCAGGTGCAGGCTGTCCGGAAGGAGCGGCGAGGCCGAGACGACGAGCGCGCCCGCGAACACCGCGAGCCACAGCGCGCGCCGGGTCCCGGCGCTCTGGCGACGCAGCGCCAGCGAGAGGCCCAGGCCCACGATCAGCAGGGCGGCCCCGTTGAGCGTCCAGCCGAACCATGTCGTCGTCATCGTTGTTCCTCCTCGGCGCGCCGGATCAGCTTCATGAGCCGTTCGCGTTCCTCGGCGGGCAGCTTCGTCCCCTTGACGTCGAGCAGCGCGGCCACCGTCTGCTCGAGGGAGTCGTCGAAGAACGTGGCGACCACCCGTTTCAACGCGGAACGGCTGACGTTTGTTCGCGGGATCGTGGGCACGAAGACGTAGGTGCCCCTCTCGACCTCGTGACGCACGAAGCCCTTGTCCTCGAGCACGCGCAACGTCGCCCGGACCGCGGAGTAGCTCGGGGGCGAGGCCATCGACTCGCGGACCTCGGCGGCCGTCGCGCGTCCGCGGGCGTAGAGCAGATCCATCATCTCCCGTTCCCGCCGGCTGAGCTTGTCGTAGACCGTGTCCTTCACCGTGATCTCCAAGGTGATGCTGGAAAAGCAGCAGGCAATGCTGGTTTTCTAGCATGTGCTAAAAAAATAGCAAGAGGCAAAAACGCGGCGCGGCCGGGCGTCAGCCGCGCAGGCGGTGCTCGCTGACCAGGGAGCTCTCCAGGCCGGGCAGGTGGATGAAGCGCCGGATGTCCAGTCCCTCGGCGCCGCGCCAGTCGACCCGAGGCACGCCGGGAAGCTTCTCAACGGCGGAGAGGGCTGTCCCGCGGGAAGCCGCCGCAGTCGGCGTCCGCGGTGCAGGTCTTCGACTGGGGGCAAACGTTGTTGTCGCAGATATAGCCCGCGGCGACCGAAAGGCATTTTGAGCTGCGTTTTGCCCCCCGGGCGTGAGTATCGGGGGGGGGCGACAACGACGCGCCGCGGTTCTGGAGTGCCTCGGTGGAGGGGATAGGGTGATTCGGGGTCGATCCGCTCGGCAGCGGACACAGCTGTCGTGTGGCCCGTGGCTGAGGGCTGAAGCCGCGGGTTGCGGTGGTCGGTCAGGCGCCCCAGTCGAAGTCGGGCTCGACGAAGTCCTCCGGCTCGACAGCGAGCCACTCGCGACAGGGGTTCTGTGCCGGGGATCGCAGCAGCGGCGGCGGCGACAGGGAGAAATGACTATGATGCAGGAGAGGCGACAGGGAGAAATGACTATAATGCAGGAGATGAGCGCGTTCCTCCCGATCTTGATCTTCACGCTGTCGATCGTCGCCTTCGGCTGCAAATCGGAGCATTCAGCCGTTGAAAGCAACCGCACCGGCTCCGCGCAGCCCGTCGCCGGCAAGGCGACCGGGGTGAAGGCCAGGCCGGATGCCGCCGGAACGCCCGCCGTCGCCGGCTCGGCGGCCGTCGCTGATTCGCCGGCGAACAGCCCCCGTCAGCGCAAGTCCCTCGGCGCCGCGCCAGTCGACCCGAGGCACGCCGGGAAGCTTCTCAACGGCGGAGAGGGCTGTCCCGCGGGAACCACGATCCAGGAGCTGCGGCGGTCGTGGTCAAAGGAGCCGCTGTCGGTCTGGTGCGAGCGGCCCGACGGCAACAGGCATGGTCCGTTCGTCTCGGTTCGCGACCGTGTCGGCTTCTACCGTGAAGGCCTCGAGTCGGGCCGCTGGACGATCTGGCACCGCACCGACCTTGGCGAGCCGCGCCGGAAGTGGGCCGAGGGGGCGTACCGGCAGGGCAAGCGCCACGGAAGGTGGACCTGGTGGTGGGGCCCGGCCTTCTCCGAGAAGGTTCGCAAGCAGTGCGAGGGTTCATTCCGCGATGGGAAGCCGGTCGGTCGTTGGCGCGCCTGGACCGACAGCGGGGAGCTCGTCGAAGACGCCCGATGGTACGCCGAGACGCAGATCGACGCGCGCCTCGAGCGCTGGGTCAACGGCGGTGAGCGGGAGGACTTTCAGTCGGCGCTCAACCTGATCTACCCCCTGAGCAAGAGGGAGCGCCGCGTCTGGCGCCGAGCGTTCCGCCACATGGTCCGCACCAGTCTCGCCACCGACGGTGCGGGGATCAGCCAGCATGATGCCGAGCGTCTCCTCGCCGCGATCGGGGATCCCCCGCCGCAAACGCCCGGGACCGTCCAGGAAGCGATGGCGTACATCCGCTCCTATCGAATCACCCCGGCGGCGGCCGCGGCGGCGGCTACCGCCCTGGCCGTCGAGCTCGGCGCGAAAGCACACCGGCCAATCGCGCGCGCGCTCAACAGCCGCGGGCACACCATCTACGCCAGCGGCGGGTTGCTCGACGACGCGCTCGTTCTGACGCGCGCAGCCGCTGCCATCGACGCCAGCTACGGAATGCCGCGCTACAACAGCGCGCGCATCCTCGCGCTGAAGGGGGAGGCCAAGCGCTGCATCGAATACCTGAACCAGCTCCGCGGCCTGGGCAAGGGACAACGCGTTCGTCTCGATCGTGCGAGGAAGGATCCCGACTTCTCGTCGGTCCACAACGTGCCCGCGTTCACGGCGCTTTTTCGTTGATCCCGGGACCAGGGACCCATGAAGGTCCGCACTCAACGGCCCGCGACAGCGGCGGGGCGGTCATCGGCACGGCGGCGGGCCGCTGTTCTGCGCGGTTGAAGGTTGATCCCGTCGTAGAAACCCCTTCGGGCACCTGGCGACGGTGCTTTTCGGGACCGTGGACTTCGGCTCCGGCCCCCGGACCGCTCCTCCGACGTCTTCGTGGCCGCCTCCGCGCCCGCGGGGGACGCGCTCTGGAACAAGCGCTTCGGTGGGTCCGGGATCGACTGCGCGTACGGGGTGGCCGCCGACGAAGGTGGAGTCAATGTTACCGGCGGCTTCCACGGGCAGATCCGAGAGTCCTCATCATGTCCATGGTACACCGGAGGCGGCGGCTATTATGCGTCTTCGAGGCGGTCACCGCACGAAGGCAGACGAAAAAGCCCGGTTGCGCCCCCCATCCTCAATCCCCCAGCACCAGATCATCCAGCAACAGCTTGCCTCCCCGCTCGGTTAGCACGAAGCGCTCACCCTCATCCATGGGGTCGCCGCCCCGCACCGGATGCAGGCGCAGGCGGCCGTCCGCCCGGTCCCAGGTGAGCCGCTCCCGGCGCAGGCGACCGGCGAGGCGCGGCAGCCCGCCCGCCTCGCGGTCGTAGGTGCGCCGCAGGGTGGCGATCCCACGCTCGGTGCACAGCCGGGCGAGCGCTGCGCCGTCACCGCCGGCCATGGCCCGGAGGAAGGCGCCCCACCAGGCCCTGATCTGCGCCGATGACGGCGCCACGTCCTCGCGGCTGGTGGGCCTGTCAGGCGCCGCCGGAGCCTTCGGACGGGTCGCCGCCGGGCGCTTCGCGCTGGTTGTGGCTGGCCCCGTGGACGAGCAGGCCACCGCGAGGGCCGCGAGGCCGACGAAGACGCCGATGGTGAGCAGGCTCCGCACGTGGACCACCTAGCTCGACCCACCGTGGGTGGTCAAGCGCTGAAATGACAAGCGACAACAAGCCGCCCCGGAGCGCGCTCAATGCCTCGACCCCTGCCGTTGCCCGCCGCCGATGCCAAGAAGGTGCTCGCGATGGCCAGGGCCAACCCCTGGTACGGCTACAAGCGGATCGCGGTGATGTGCCGGCGCGCGAAGACCAAGGTGAGCAACCGGCAGGTCTACTGGAGCGTTTCCACGAGACGCTGAAGAGGGAAGAGGTCTACTGGCGCATCTACGACAGCCCCCAGCACGCTCGGGAGTGCCTCGCCGAGTTCCGGGAGCGCCACAACCACCGCCGGCCCCACTGGGCGCTCATCCCCGTCGACGGTGGTGATCCGGTGACGCCCGCCGACGTGTACGTGGACGGCCTGGTGACCAAGCTGCCGAGGTGGCAAGGGTGGGCGAGGGAGGTCAAGGCCAAGCTCGAGGCGATGCTGGATCACGGAGAAGCAGTAGGTTAACAATGGCTCAGGAGGCCCTCACAAAACCGGCTATCGCGTTTCCAGACGCTAAGCGTGGCAAGGCACTTCCCGCAACAGGAGAAGCCAAAGACGAACCAACAAGACTGTTGACTCTCGATCCTCCGGGGGGGCCGCGGCCCGCACTGGAGGCTGGCAACAAGCGACGCTCTACTGGCTGCTTCGCATGATCAGGCGAGCCTCGCCCGGCGCCAGCTTGACCTTTCCGGTGATATCCTGTCCGAGGTAGCTCCATCGGCTGGTGTTGTTGAGCGTGTAGTAGGCAGGCTCCGTGCTCGATGGGTTCGCCATCGCGATCGCGTTCTTGAAGAAGCGGCGGTACAGGTGGCCGGCACGCACCAACGGACTTGTCGCCTCGCCGATTTCCGCGAAGAGCTGGTCCGATTCGAAGAAGCGGTGAGGGTCGTCTTCGGCGAGGATGGCCAGGTAGGAGTGGTCACCCTTGATCAGCATGTAGCTGGCGATGGAGGCGTTGACCAGCTTCGACGTCATCTTGTCCCACGACGTCTGCGCCTTGTCGATAATGACCAGTCCACGATACTTGGCGATGGTCGCCAGCGTGGTCATGCGTTCGACCCACTCGTCATCCGCGAAGGTTGGCTGTCCGGCACGATGAAAGCCCGTCTCGTCGAGCACGATGTCGACCGAATAGGCCGCCGACGCATAGGTGTTGCGATGCGGTCGAAAGGCGTACTTGATGTTCGCCGTGGTGCAGAGGTTTCTCTTGTGGGCGTAGCGCGTGGCAAACCGCAACCAGGCGATGACCGCGCTGGTGAACCTCGGGTCCCATTGATCGTCGTCGCTGTACTGCTGGACCCACTGGCCGTTTCTCCACACGCCGCATCGGCCGAACCCGTTGCGCAAGGAGACGTTGTCCAGGGAGACGCCGTCGAAGTGGCGCAACTTCAACTTTGGATCGACGAACGCCGCAAACAGCTCCTGGCGAGTATCCAGCCGTGTGATGTCGACGGGAGTATAGTACCCCCAGCTGTACCTGGGCTGGTAGTGAGCGGGGGTCTTGCCGTCACATTTGTAGACGACCCAGTCGGGACGGTTGTCTTGATACCAGGCGACCGTATGGCTTCGATCGAAGTCGCGATCGTACGGGATGTAGACTGACGTGAAGATGCCCGGCAGGGCGTCGCCATTGTCCGCCCAGACATAGTCGCGTTTTCCCACCAGCACCTTCTTGTCGGCGATTCCTTGAACCCAGACCTGCGCCCGTCCGATACGGCCTCGGGTGCTGGCCGGCAGCTGGCATACGCCCGAGCTCTGGGTCGCGGATGCGGTTCGGTACCCGCCCTGGTCGTCGTCCTGCAGCCATTGGTCGTCCGGCGGCATCAGGTCGTCGGCGACGACGGTCTCCTCCCCGTTCTCGGCGAGCGCGGCCCCGCCATCGAGCTCGCCCCCGCAACTTGGCGCCGTCACGGCGACCAGCGCGCCGCAAAGCAGCGTGAAGAAATGGCACCTCGTGACACGGTCGTTGCGAATCATCATTGAGTCCTCCTCATTGCGTTCTCCTCATTCATCGCTGAGGTCCCCGTCAGTGCGGACGGGTCATCGACCGAACGGGGTACGCGCCGCCGCAGCTCACCGGCTGGCCTGGACGAACCCCTCCGGCAGGAGCACGTAGCCGACGTCCTCGAAGGCGTGGGCGACCTCGCTGTCCCCGGACTGCTCCTCCTCGATGAATACGTTGACCCCGCTCTTGCTCAGATCCTTGAAGCGCAGGCCGGCGGTGTCGCCGCCGGCGGAGGTCTGCATCGCGGCGAGCAGCACCGGCGTGGCGGGGCGTTGCTGGGCGAACTGGAGGTAGCTCCAGCTGTGGTTGATCTGGGGGATGCGTGCAGCCTCGATGGTGGGCGTCGAAGCAGCCTGGACGGCGATGTAGCCGACGACCTCGGCGCCGTGCGGCGTGCTCTGCTCCTCGCCCTGCAGCTTGACCTGGAAGCCCGTGGTGCTGACCTTGTCCAGGCGGGTCACCACCGCCCGGGCGTCGTTGACGGTCTGCGCCTGCGCGACCACGACCGGCTGCTGGCCGAAGGCCACGCTGAAGGGCACCGCGGTGCTCTGCGAGCAGGCCTTCAGCGTGCCGACCTCGATCACGGTCTGGTCAGCCATCACGTGCCGGCCCGCCTCCAGCACGGCATAGGCCACGGTCTCCTGGGCGTGGCTCTGATCGAGGTACTCCCATTCGTCCAGCTGGAGCTTGAAGGCCTTGACGGTGACGTCCTTGATCCGAACGGTCACCGGCTGAGCGCCGTTGCGGGTCACCACCTGGGCGAAGACCACCGGACTCACGAAGGAGTGGGCGAGCTGAACCGTGTGCCACTGCGCCTGGTCCGACTGCCCGACCACGACCGTGTCGGACTCTGCCACCGTGACAGCCGCGCTCTGCTCCGGCTTCACGGTGACGTCGACGGTGTCGCTGGCCGTCTGCCCGGAGTCATCGGTGACCGTCAGCCGGAAGGAGAGGGAGGCCTGCGCGCTGACGCTGGGCGCGATGAACTGGGCCTTGACGCCGGTCGGGCCGGTCAGCGAGACCGAGGGCCCCGAGATCTGTTCCCATCGGTAAGCCTTGAGGCTGCCGTCGGGGTCGTGGGAGCCGGAACCGTCGAGGATCACGGCCTGACCGCCCGTGGCCGTCCGGTCCGGCCCCGCGGCGGCGATGGGCTTGAGGTTCGCGCTGGCGCCCAGAACGAGCGACAGGTTGGTCTTCTGGCCGCTCAGGATCGCCGCGTTCGGCGCCTTGTGCGCCAGCACCACGCCCTGGGCGTTCTTGCGGTAGTCCACCACCGCCCACTCCAGCAGGCTGCCGGGCTGGCTCTTCTTCGAGTAGTTGTCTTGGAGCTGCAGCATGACCTTGACCTGCCTGGTCAGGTCGACCTTGGCGGTCTCGAAGCTGCTGGTGACGTCGTACTCGAGCTCTACAGGTCGGTCGTCGCCGACTCCCCGAAGCGGAAACGATCCGCTGAATAAGGATTGAGGGTAGACCAGCGGGACGCCCGACGTCGGGACGGGCGCGGCGAGGTCGTTGGTCGGCCACAGGCGGATGCCGAGGCGCTCGCGGTAGGCGTGCGTCAGCTTGAGCCGAAGGGTCAGCTTCGGCTTGCCCTCCGCCACGTCCACCACGTAGCCGGAGCCGCCGAAGACCTCCGGGAACAGGCGGTAGGGCAGGTAGGCCTTGCCCCCCGAGCCCCAGCTCGTACCGAAGCTGTTGACCACGATCAGCGCGCCGATCTCCCAGTCTTTCAGATCGACCACGCCGTCGCCGTTGAGGTCCTTGTCGTTGGTGAACTTGCCGTCCCCGTTGAAGTCGAAGCGGACGCCGTCGTCGAAGCCGGCCAGGGTCATCGCGTGCGAAGCGGAGGTGCCCCAACGGGTCAGGATCCGCTTGCCGGCCTCCGGCAGCCCGGGCGGGATGAGCTGCAGCCTGGCGTCGTGGATGTTGACGCTGAACTCGGCGAGGCCTCCTGCGGCGGCGCCCTTGCCGTGGTCGTGAAGCCACTGCTTCAGCACGCTCAGCTTGCCGGGGTCGCTGCCAACGGCGATCCTGTAGAACCGTTCGATTCGGTTGCGCATGCCGGCGCGGTAGACGCCGTACCCGCTGGGCCAGCGCGTGGCGTCGCTCAGGTAGGCCCCGCCGTAGGACGCGACCGAGGGGACGCCGTTCTTCCGGATCAGGTCCCAGCCCATGGTCGTGACCGTCCCCTGGGTGTTGCTGCCGCTGTTGAGGAAGTTGTAGGTGAAGCCGGGCGGATAGCGGTTCTCGGGGAGCTTCGCGTCGGCGCCACGCAGGGCGTTGATCTCGTAGGTGTAGATATAGCCCACTCCGCTCGCCTGGGCGCACGAGCCGCCCTTCTGGGAGAAGATCGGCGGGAAGTGCTTCGACTGGCTGTTGTCGACCCGCTGGGGCAGCGCTGTCCCGCCCGCGTAGGCCTGGACGATCACGAGCTCCGGGATCTGCGCCTCCTCCTCCTCGGTGAGCGGGCGCGTCCCGCCCGCCAGCCAGGGCTCGCCGTTCGGGTCGGGGTTGACGTTGATCAGCGTCCCCTCCTCCGGCGTGTCGCGGTCGGGCCGGCCGGCCAGGTCAGGCTCAGCGCCGCACCCACCCGCCAGCGCAGCTGCGAGCGCCAGCGCCAGCGCGGACACTGCGGCAGATCGCGCGGTCGTTGCCGCGCCGGTCGTGATTCGCCTCATCCTCTCGCTCCTCTCGCAAAGTGCGGGCTTCCAACCTGGTAGTGCCAGGCGCATCAAACGATCGGCTCAAGGAAGTGCCGGGCCAGACCGCGGGCCTCGGCACGCGCTCACCTCGGCGCGGAGCCGAGGGAGGGGGGGCGGAGCAAGGCGACCACGCGCGCCGGTGCGTCAAGATCCTCGATGATGACTGCTTCCGGGCGCGTGCTGCTGTCCCGGCCAGCGGTCCGGGTGCCAGGCGAGCGGTTGCCCCTGTCGCCGTCAATGCACGCCGACGACGTGGCCGCCATCCTGGGCGAAGGGCACGGGTTTGCCGGCGATCTTCACCACGGTGGCAGATGGACACCAGATCCTGAAGTAGCGCACATTCGGATTGCCGAGGCTGACGACGTGGTTCTGCGACGAGACTGCGGTCCGGACGCCGCCCGTGTCGGCCAGGAGCGGGCCACCGAGCGCTTCCAGGCGGGTACCGCTTCTGATCTGCATGCCGGTCACCGTTCCAGCGCTGTTGCGGCGCAGCCAGGCCATCTCGCCGTCGAAGAGGAAGTTGCCGTAGCGCGTTGGCGCGAGCACGTCGTGGGCCTGCAGGAAGATGTCGGGTGAGCCTGGGCCGATGGTGATCTTCAGCCCCGATGCCTTGTGCGGGGGCAGCGTCGCCGCGTCGCGGGTCACGGCCATACGCGACGCCTCAACGGAGGGTGGGCTCTCGGCCCCGAGCCGATAGGGAACCAGCAGCGTCTCGAAGACCTGCGGTGTGCCCACGTTCGCCTTGCGATAGCGGACCGTGGGCGCGCGCGCCTTCTTCGAGTAGTCGGTGGCCACCCAGTCGTCGTCGACTGCGGCGCTGAGGTTCCCCCGCGCGGCGGGGACCAGCACCAGGCCGTTGCCCACCACGGCGCCGGTGGACGGGTCCAGCGTCACATTGCCCCATGCCTGGGCCGGGAGGTGCCAGTGCTGCACCAGCGTGTGCGTGCCTGGCCCCGTGAGCAGGTCGGTGACGATCCAGTAGAGGTTGCGGATGAAGGTCACCTTGCGGTCGTGGTCCACGTCGTAGTTCGCGCTCGAGACCCAGCCGTGGGAGAAGGTGTAGCCCCGCATCGCCTGCCACGCCTTTCTCTTCACCTGCAGATCCGCGCCCCAGCTCGTCGCGTTCCTGTAGGTGATGCGGTCGATGCCGTCGACGGTGACGATGTTGTGCGCCTTCCCGACCTTGAAGTACCTGCGCCAGTCGACGCCGTCGACCACCGAGGTGTCGTACGTGTACCGCCCCGGGTCGACGACCAGGTCCCTGCCGTAGGCGTAGGCCTCCAGGCTCAGGCAGTCATCATGGCCGTGCAGCCCGCCCAGCCGCCCGATGTCGTGCGCCAGGTAGAGCGACTGGGCGTAGGTCCGCGCGTTGCCCCAGCCGCCGCGCATGATGTGCATCCCGCCGTCCGGGAAGGCGACCGCTGAGCGCGCGGGCGCGGTGCCCTTGGCGCCGGCGGAGTGGACGAAGAGCATGTCGGGACGATTGAAGACAGCGGCGGCCGCGGCGAGGAACGATATTCTCTTCTTGCCAGGATCCGCGTCCGACAGGGCTGGCGAGATCTGGTTCGGCTTGGCGATGTACATCTGGTACTCGAGGGCCTTCTCGACCCGGTCGCGGAAGGCCGCCGTGAACGGCGCCAGGCCGTTCTGACTGACCAGCAGCAACGGGTTGAACGAGTTGTAGACGCCGACGTTGTGGTAGTCGGTGCTCATCTCGCGGTGCATACCGTCCGGGGCAAAATCGGCCATCACGTGTCTCTCGATCCGCGGGGCGGAGCCGCTCAGCCAGCTCGCCGCGTCCTTGAACTCGGGGAACATCACCGCGACGGCGAGGACGCCGTACTGCTCCATGTGGCCCCAGTTGCCGCCCTCGTCGACGCTCTTGAGGGCGTTGGCGTGCTGCCAGATCGACTTGAGCATCTTGATGATGATGGCGTCGTCGACGTCGGCGCTCACCCGGTGCACGAAGTACTCCCAGACGGCGATCCAAACCCGCATGCGGATCCCCGCGTCGAGCAGGCGCGGGCTCCTCGGGGAGGTGCTGTCGATCCAGCTGTCCAGCAGGCGCTTCCAGCCTTGCGCGTACTTCGGCTGGCCGGTCGCCAGGTAGGCGCGCCCCAGGGCGTTCATCCAGTCATGGCGATGAAACTGCCGGTACCACTCCGCGTCGCTGTCGGGGTTGGACTGCCAGTTGATGTTCTCGCCCAGACAGTGGCGCTTGTTGATGATCGTGAAGCAATGGGCGAGCGCGTCGTCGGCGGTCCTGATCACGGCCGCGGGGGCCGTCGTCGGCAGCGTGAACCACCGACGGCCGCTGGGCTGACCGAGCGGCCGCCTGCGGTAGTAGTCGGCGAGCGCCCGCCTGGCGCCCTGATTGTCTCCCGCGGCGACCTTGGCCTTGACCGCCTGGAGCCCCGGGTAGTCCAGCCGGAGCTTCGAGAGCAGCTCCGCGTCGGTGATCGAGCTGCCCGAGAATCCCTGGCGTTCAGAGGTCTCGAAGTCCGTCGCGTCCAGTGGTCCGCAACTGCAGAGGGCGGTGATCAGGGCTGCCGAGACGGCCAGTCGTGTTGTCTCACTTGCTGCAGGTCGACTCATCCTTTGCTCCCTTCGCGTGGGGCTGCGCAGCCGGGCTTCTAACTGGGAGGTGTCAGGCGGATCGGCCGATCGGCTCAAGAATGTGCGACATGGGGCCATCAGCAAAAAACCTCGAGACACTCCCGGGCGATCCTCGGGCACTCTTGCCAGCACCCCAAGGAGAGCAAACATGCCGCGGTACGAGTTTTCCGAGGGGACCTCGAACAATTTCTGGGAGATCGAACGTGACGGCAGCGTGGTCACCACGCGCTGGGGCCGCATCGGCACGGACGGCCAGTCCAAGGAGAACGACCTCGGCAGCGAGGAGAAGGCCGAGAAGGAGTACAACAAGCTCATCGGCCAGAAGACCAAGAAGGGGTATCAGCTGGCTGCAGGCTCGAGCGCACCGGCCAGGGCGGCGACCGCGAGCCCGGCGGCGGCGTCCCGACGGGCGCCCGCAACCCCGAGCTGGAGGCAAAGATCCTCAAGGACCCCGACAACGCCGACGCCTTCGCGGTCTACGGCGACTGGCTCCAGGCCCAGGGCGACCCGCGGGGCGAGCTGGTCGCGATCCAGCTCGCGCTGGACAAGGACCCGACGGACAAGAGCCTGCGCGCGGCGGAGGAGAAGCTGTTCGCGGAGCACGCCGCGCACTTCTTCGGCGCGCCGCACCCGAGGGTGGGCGACGACGCGGGCAAGCCCAGGCGGCGCGAGACCGACGGCTGGCAGCGCCCTGCGCCGACGTGCTCGAGGTCGTCGACTTCTGCGGCGGCGACCACGACATCTCCGGCGTCTCCTTCGAGCTGCACCCCGAGCTGTTCGCGCGCTGCCGCCGCCTGCGGGTGCTCGAGATCTACGGCGGCCAGCTGAGCCTGTGCAAGACCGACATCCCGGAGGGGCGAGAGCTCTCCGTCTACTCGGGCGGCTTCACCCGCGCGGACCTCAAGCACATCGTAGCGCGCGGGCGCGTCAGCTTCCGGCGCGGAGCCGGTCCACCTGCTCGGCGCGGAAGCCCGCGCGCCGGATCAGCTCCAGGGCCGCGGCCGGGTTGATGTCGTCCGCCAGGCCCGCGCCCAGGTAGTAAAGGATCGCCCGGTTGCGCTTGTCGGAGCCCAGGGCCTTGCCGTAGGCCGGGATCGTCGAGGTAGCCCAGCACCGGGATGAAGTCGGGGATCAGGTCGATGGGGCTGAGGCGTTGTTGTCATTGTTACCCGATCATGGTAATAGCTCGTTATGTATACGAAATATATCTCTTTGTTGCTCGGTGGGTTCGTCTTTGCGAGCTGCGGCGACAGCTCAACCGGATCGAGCCAAACCACTTACGGGGAGACCTACGACGCCTACGCGGCTGCAGGAGGACCGATGTGCGGTGATGGCCCCTCCGGTGGTTCCGTCTATTGCAAGCCAGGGGACCACTGCATCGGACAGGACACGGCAAAGTGCCAGACGGTCGTGAGCGGCCCCTACGACGCCTACCCAGAGGCGGGCGGACCGATGTGCGGCGATGGACCTCATGGCGGATCGGTCTCTTGCGAGCCGGGAGATAGCTGTCTGGGCCAGGACGCCGCTAGCTGTACATCGAACGCCGACGGCACCTACGACGCCTATCCAGAGGCGGGCGGACCGATGTGCGGCGATGGGCCTTATGGCGGATCGGTCTATTGCGAGCCGGGAGATAGCTGTCTGACGGAAGGACACTGCAAATA
>Ga0316576_10000065_pt1 | contig 34719 bp, 27 predicted proteins | sample S0NA_FD_203075 | JGI IMG/M metagenome (GOLD analysis project Ga0316576, IMG submission 203075) | Rhizosphere microbial communities from salt marsh grasses in Alabama, United States - S0-2_050615r3r5 | ecosystem: Host-associated > Plants > Roots > Rhizosphere | place: USA: Alabama | collected...
CTCATGGGGCGGGCCGCGGAACGAGGCCGGGCAGGAACGGGGTGAGTCGCCGAAAAAGAGCAAGAAGACGAAAAAGAAAGGCGCCGGGCAGAAGACACGATACAGCAAGGGGGTCGTGATCGAGGGGAGCGAGGAGTTCACGAGGAAGACGAAGGCGGATCTCGACAAGATCAAGAGCACTCCCACCGGCAAGAAGCTGCTCGAGTCCATCGACGGCAGTGGAAAGACCGTGTCGCTCCAACATGGCGATGTTTTCTGACAACGCGGCCGGGGAGCTGAGGCCAGACGGATCACAGAACGTGGGGACCGACGTGACCGTTGGCTACAACCCCAACAGGACGATGATCGGTGACGGCTCCGAGGCGTGGCACACCCGACCACCCGGTGTGGCGCTGGCTCACGAGCTGATCCACGCCGATGCCGGCACCCACGGGAAGGCGGTTCCGATGTCGCGCGAGGACGTCAACGACGCTCAGGTCGATCCGACAACCGGGAAAGCGGCGTACGCCTCCGTGGACGAGCTGCGCACGGTGGGCGTCTCGCCGCACGCCTACCGCTTCACCGAGAACATGATCCGTGCGGAGTGGGACCCGAAGCAGGCCCAAAGGACTCACTACTGAGGGACGCATGACTCGTTACAGCGCAACAGCCCCCGACGGATGTCTCCTCGAGGTTGAGGCACGGCAGCAACACCGCCAGCTGACGCTCTCCTACTCCTTCACCAACGCCACCACCGGCGACAGGGCGCGGAGCGCCTATGTCTTCAACAGGCTCTACAACGAGGTCGACGCCAAACGGGTGTTCCAGACCGACCCGCATCTGGTCTACGTGACCTGGGACGCAGACTCGATTGTGGTCTCCAAGAAGCTCTTCCCGGTACCGAGCAACGTCCGTGTCGAGGCTCCTGTTGTGCCCTGCACCAGCCGTGTGGCACCTGGAGAGCGGCTCGATGAGACCTTGATCTTGCCCGTTCCCTTGCTTTGCTTCGCCCCTTACCCGACCCCAACGGTCGAATACGACGGGGAAACCGCCGCGCTGGCCTTCGAGCTGGGGTACTTCCTCGCCCACCCGGACGGCGAGAAGCTTGCCAAGATCGTTGAGACGCGCCAGGGTTCCGCCCCGATGTTTGTTCCTTTTCCGCAGGGCAGCCAGAGCCTGCTCCGGGTCGAGATCGGGCTGGCCGAGCCGGTGGCGGTCCTCGCCCAGGACTGAGGCGCCAACCCGGGACCTCAGGATGAATCACCTGGAATCCCAGGTAGATCTGGAGCCCGGGCCAGTAAAATGCTACAAATGCAACGCTCCCCCACCATGTGGGCAACTCCGGGGGCAGGCGTAGTGGATAAGCATGAGCTCCAAGGCTGAGGCCACCCAACCCACCGGCCTGCGGGTCACCATCTACAACGAGGTGGATGGGACGACCGCCGACCTGCTGTTCCAGCAGCCGCCGGTGCGTATCGGCCGCAACAGCCTCAACGACCTGGTGCTCAACCACCCCTACGTCTCCCAGTGGCACGCCGTGGTGGGGCTGGTCGGCGAGAAGATGTCCCTGACCCAGGTCGGCAGCAGCAACAGCGTGCAGATCGGGGAGTACCGGCTCCGTCCCAACGAGGAGGTGCTGTTCGCGGTGGGCTCGCCCGTGCGGATCGTGCCCTTCGTGCTCTACATCCAGCCCATCAACCTGCCGCGGCAGACGGCCCCCACCGGCGAGCAGGCCGCTCTGGTCGCCCCGGACGCGGGCGGCGGGACCGCGGCCCTGGAGCGGACCGCGCTCCGGGTGGTCGATCGCCTGGCCAGCCGTTTCCTCGGCCGCGAGCTGCAGAGCCCGGAGGAGATGGTGCTCTTCGCCGATCGGATCGAGCGCGCGCTGGGCGTGTTCCTGCGCTACTTCGTCGCGCTGCAGAAGGGGCAGAAGCAGTTCCGCGAGGCGCTGGAGATCAAGGCCCTGCGCCGCAGCGAGGTCGAGGAGGTGGAGGAGGCCGGTGAGCTCGCCGCGCTGTTGCTCCGGCGCCCCGACGGGGTCAAGGGGCTGGAGCAGGCGTTCAAGAACATCATGCTGCACCAGGTGGCCCTGCTCAACGGGCTGATGGCCGGGGTGCGCTCGCTGCTGGGCCGCCTGAGCCCGCGGGCGGTGGCCAAGGAGGCGGGGGGCAAGCACCCCTCGGTCAAGCTGCTCTGGGAGACCTACGAGCGGATCCACCGTGACCTTGCCGAGGAGGACAACGAGACGTTCGAGACGATCTTCGGCCCGCAGTTCGGTCGGGCCTACTCCAGCCTGGTCGGGCAGAAGGCCAAGTCCAAGGACAGGACGAAGCCCAAGCGGGAGGCCGACAGATGAGCGAGCTTCACCTGTTGAGCGCGTCCTGCAGCGAGATGGGCCGGCGCTCGTCCAACGACGACGCCGTGCTGGTCGACGAGGAGGCCGGGTTCTACGCGGTCTGCGACGGTACCCGCGGGCGCTTCGGGGGGCGCACCGCGGGGCAGCTGGCGATCTCCGCGATCCAGTCCAGGCTGGCGCAGCTGCGACCCAGCCTGCCCGACATCATCGACAGCAACGCCCGCAACCTGGTGGACTCCCTGGTCTCCACCGCCCACGCGGAGATCATCGCGGCCCAGGCCGCCGACCCGGAGCTTGCCGGGATGGCGACGACCTACGCCTCGGTTATGTGGCGGGGCCACGCCGTGCTGGTCTCCCACGTTGGTGACACCCGGATCTACATCTGGCGCGACGGCGCCGTGCGGCAGCTCACCGCGGACCACAACCTCGAGCACTACATGAGGCTCAACCCGCAGTTCAAACCCAAGGTCAAGTACCCTGGCAAGACTCTGGTGCGGGCCCTGGGCCTCAAGCAGGCCGCCCCCAAGGTGGACCACACCCAGGTCACGATCCAGAAGGACGATCTGCTGCTGATCGCCACGGACGGCCTGACCGACGCCACGCCCGAGGTGACCCTGGCGACGATCCTCAGCCTGATCGAGATCAACGACATCGCCGAGGTGGCCCGTTCTCTCGTCCGCGCGGCGATGAACCACGGGACGATGGACAACGTCAGCCTGATCGTGCTGCACGTCACCGATCGGCCCGCCGAGGGGCCGCGGACCGCGGTCTTCGAGCTGGACCAGTCCGCGCAGGGCCGCTACCTGGTGCTGGGCTGGCTGGTGTTTCTCGACGAGCCGCACAAGGGCCGGGTGATCCCCCTCGACGCGAGCACCGTGGTCGGGGTCGATCCCGGCTGCAAGGTGAGGCTGCCGGGCGACTACATTTCGGCCCGACACGCCGAGATCCTGCGCACCCAGCACGGCTTCGTGCTGCGTGATCTGGGCTCGACAAACGGGACCTTCATCAACAACATCAAGGTGGTCGACCCGCACGGCCTGGTCGATGGGGACCGGGTCAGGATGGGGCGCACCGAGATGATCTTCAAGAGCTACGGCCAGGAGGGCTGACACATGTCGGGGGCGTCTCGAGCGAGATGAGGGCCACGCTCACAGGGCTGGTCGGCCTGTTGCTGGCGCTCCCGGTCAGCGCCCCGGGAGCACCCCGCGCGGTGCTGCGGATCAACCAGGTCGACGTCAGCAAGCCGCCAGGCGTCCAGCTGCTGGTCACCGATCTGGACAGCAGCCTCACGCCTGTTACCGACCGCAAGCCCAAGCACTACCGCCTCGCGGTCGACGGCGTGCCGCTGGTGGAGGCGGACAAGGTCGCGCTGTTCCACACGCTGAACGAGCCCCTGGCCTTGAGCCTGGTGATCCAGGTCTCGCCGCCCATGCGAGACGTGTTCGCCGAGGCGATGGAGGCCTGCAAGCGGCTGGTGGGCAGCCTACCCCGGGGCTCCAAGGTCGGGCTGCTGGCCTACACGGACGTGGTGTTGCAGGCGGTCAAGCCCGGCCCGGCGGCGGACATCGTCCCGGCCATCGACAACCTCAGGATCCGCGAGGACGCGCTGGAGGTCGATCTGCCCAACGCGATCAAGGACGCGCTGGAGAGCCTGGACGACGCCAAGCTGCCGCGCCAGCGGCTGATCCTCGTCTTCTCCGACGGCCTGACCGCGGAGCTGAACTTCGCGGTCTTCTCGGAGCTCGGGCGGCGGGCCCAGGACAAGGGGGTCGTGGTCCACGCCGTGGGCTACGCCCCCCTGGAGCCGGCGCGCCTGCGCACGCTGTACGAGCTGAGCAAGGCGGGTGGTGGCACCGCCCGGGAGTCCAAGGATCCGGCCGAGGTGGCACAGGCCTTCGCCGCGTTGCAGAGCGAGATCCGCAACCAGATCCGGCTGAGCTACACCCTGGCCAAGTTCTTCGACGGCAAGCTCCACGACTTCCAGATCGAGACCCCGGGAGGGCAGGTCTCGAACATCGTCGCCACGGAGCTGCCCAAGTACACGCCGAAGGTGAGCAAGGCGCACCTGTGGTACCGCAGCCCGTTGTTCGTGGTGGCCCTGATCGGCGTGGGTCAGGTGGGGCTCGTGCTGCTCGTGCTCGCCATCCTGCGCTGGCGACGTCGGGGTGCGCGACGCGCGGATGTGGAGCGCGGGCGCTACATGGCCGCCCTCGGGGAGGATGACGAGGAATACGAGGACGAGGACGAGGAGGACGAGGAAGAGCAAGAGGACGAGGCGGACCGCGGGGAGCCGCCGCCGCCGCCGCAGCGGGTGAGGGGCCGGGAGCCGGAGCGGGCGCTGGAGCAGGAGGTGCGACGGAGCCGCAGGACTCCCGTGCCGTCGGTCAGGCAGACCATCGAGGACCACTCCCAGAACCTCCGCGCGCAGCTCCTCGAGCCCGACCCGGACCTGCTCAGCAGCAGCCCGGCCCTGTCCGGGCAGGGCGTCGACACCACTGCTCCCGTCGAGCGCGTTGCCCCCGACGACCTGGCGCAGCCCGCGCCGGATTCCACCGCGAGGAGGCGGCGCCCGCCGACGGATGGCCTGCTGCTCCCCGACCCGGAGCAGTTCATGAGACAGCAGGAGCAGGCGCCCGACTCCGCGCCGGAGCCCTCGGTTGGGCTGAGCGCCATCCCCCACCCGGACGACTTCCTGCGCCAAGTGGGCGCCAGCATCCCAGCTCCCGCCAACCGGGCTCCGCCGTCGCCCGAGACCGGAGCCCGCCAGTCTTCGGTGAACATCATCGGGGGCTCGGGGATCCCCCTGCCCCAGGGTGGGCCGCTGGGGGGGCCGCTGGGCGCCCCGGTGGTGGGGATGGTCGGTCTCCCCGCCGAGGCGGGAGTGCGGGCCGGGGAGTTCCTCAACCGCAAGACCAAGGTGATCGCGATCGAGGACATGAGCGGGCTGGACTACGTCGCCTGGATCGTCCCCCTCGACGCGGTGCGGCCGGGCCAGATCTGCCAGCCGGTGGCGATCCATGACGGTTTCGTCCTCGGTGAGGATCCGTCGCGTCGCGGCCTGTTCACGCTGGACGCCTCGGGGTTCAGGCTGGAGACCGTGGGCGTGCGGGGCGAGACCCTGAACCAGCTGCTCGCGGACAACGATCACTTCTTCATTGGCGACCGCGAGTTCGTGTTCAAGATCGCCACCAGGACCGGGATGCCGCCACTGCCGGCGATCCGCCTCGAGGTCCTCGACGGGATGGACGAGGGGCGCAGTGTTGCCTTGCCCGAGAGGCAGCCGGTCACCATCGGCGCTCACCCGGGCAGCGACCTCGTGGTGCGGGGGCAGGGGGTGGAGCAGTTTCACGCCATCGCGTATCGCAGCGGCCGGGTCTGCACGCTCTCCGACCTGGGAACGCCGAACGGGATCGGCTACCAGGGACAGCAGGTCGGGTTCCAGTCGATCCGCTCCGGCGATGAGGTGTTGTTCGGCGATGTGCGAGTGGTCTACTCGTACGTGGAGCCGGAGCAACATGTGGAGTATGCGGATGATGAGTTGCTCAGCACGAAGCAGCGGGTGGTCTAGGTTGAGCATCACCTGGCGCAGGTGTTCCTGGCCCGGGCTCGCGCTCCTGGCGCTGGCGGGGTGCCCGAAGCCGCCACCGCGGACGAAGCCCGCGAACTGCCCACCCCCGCCCATCGAGATCTTCCTCCAGGCGGACCCGTCCCTGAACCCCAACGAGCTCGGCCAGCCGCAGCCCGTGGAGGTCCGGGTGCTCCTCCTGCGGGCACGCGAGCGTCTGGAGCAGGCGGACTTCGAGACGGTGTGGAAGGACACGGCGAACCTGCTGGGCAACGATCTGGTCGGTCAGGCCAGCTTGACCGTATTTCCGGGCAAGCTTAAGATTTACCCGATGAAGAGCGCCCCCGGGGTGTCCTATGTCGCCCTGGTCGGGCTCTTTCGGCGGCCCGAGGGGCGCGGTTGGCGCCACATTGTCGATGTGAGGGAGACCAATCAGCGCTGCGCCGCCAACGAGGAAGAGCTGCACTCCATCGTCCACGCCCTCCTGCGCGAGAATCGGATTGTCCAGCCGGACTGACACGAGGAAACGGGCATGAAGCCACTGTGGAAAGAGGGGCTGTTCATGATGCCCCAGCACCTGCAGCTCCTGGACCAGTACCACGAGCAGCGGGTAGACACTCGTTTCGAGGCCGCGTTCGCCAACGGCTGGGGGGTGAGCGAGCTGGAGGTGGACCCCGACGAGCTGGCCCGCGGGGTCTACGCCCCCTCCCGCTGCACGGCGGTGATGCCCGACGGCATGGTGGTCGATCTCGGCCCTGGCCGCGCGTCGGCGATGGTCTCCGGCAGGCTCGGCGCGGGGCAGGTCCTCGAGGTCTACCTCGCCGTTCCCAGCACCGGCGGCGCATCGTCGGACGCGCGCTCGGCCGGCGCTCGCTTCATCCACGAGGTGGTGACGTTGCCCGACGCTTTCGGCGCGGCCCAGGACGCGGACGTGGACGGCATCACACCGAACGCCCAGCTGCTGCTGGGCAGCGACCAGACCCAGAGCTGCGTCACCATCAAGCTCGCCGAGCTGGAGCTCGCCGACTCCGGGCGGCCCCGTCTCCGCGAGCGCTACATCCCCCCGTGCCTCAAGATCCGCGCATCGCCCTACCTGATGGAGCAGCTCGGGCGGCTGGTCTCGGCGCTCGGCGCCAAGCAGAAGGACCTGGCGAGCAAGTACGGCGACCGGACCGCGGCGATGGTCGAGTTCGGCGCGGCGGACGTGGCGACGTTCCTCTACCTGCACACGCTCAACTCCTGGCTCCCCGTGCTGATGCACGCCGCGGACAGCGGCGAGGTACACCCCGAGCAGCTCTACCTCTCGCTGGTGACCCTCGCCGGACAGCTGACCACCTTCGAGGGAGACGTCGACCCGCTGGCGCTGCCGCGGTTCGTCTACGCCGATCTGGCGAGCACCTTCCCCCCCCTGTTCGACCTGGTCTTCCGCCTGCTGGGCACCGTGGTCTCGGCGCGCTACAAGTCGATCCCCCTCGAGCAGACCCAGCCCGGTCTGTTCGTCGGTCGGCCCGAAGACGGAAGCCTGCTGCAGCGCTACTCCCTCTACCTCGTCGTTGGAGGGGACGTGCCCGAGGACACGCTGCGTGAGGATTTGCCGCGCTACCTCAAGGTGGGATCGATCGACCAGATCGCCAAGATCGTCCACTCCGCCCTGCCGGGCGTCCCCGTGCGCATCGACTTCTCCCCGCCCAACGCCATCCCGGTGCGGGCGCACATGGTCTACCTCAAGCTCGACCGACAGGGGCGGTACTGGGAGAGCGTCGCCCAGTCGGGCACGATCGCGATCTACCAGCCGGTGCGGCCCGAGCGGGTCAAGCTGGAGCTGCTCGCCGTGGAGGGCTGATCGGTGGAAGCGGACAGGGCACAGCCGACGTCCATCGTGGATCTGTGCAACGACTTTTTCCTGCTCGGCCTGCAGATCCGGGCCGGCAACGTGGAGCTGCCCGCCTGCGAGACGATGAAGCGCCGGGTGCTCGCCCTGTTCGACGCGCTGAAGAACCGGGCATCTCAGGCCGGGGTGAACTCCATCGACCTCGATGACGTCCGCTACGCCCTGGCGGCCTACCTGGACGAGGTGGTCCAGTACACCGACTGGCCCGGAAAGGCGGAGTGGGCGCGGCTGCCGCTCCAGGCCCTGCTCTTCTCGGAGGCCAAGGCGGGGGCCACCTTCTTCCAGCGGCTGCAGGACGTCCGGCGGCGCTCCCGGGCGGCCCTCGAGGTCTACTACCTCTGTCTGGTGCTCGGCTTCATGGGGGAGCACCGGCTGGGCTCGGACCACGACCTGGAGGAGCTGATCGACGACCTGCGCAGGGAGCTGACCCAGGGATCGGGCTCCCAGATCTCGGTCCACGGCAAGCGCCCGGAGACGGTGAGCCTGGGCGGCAAGGCGCTGCCCCTGGTCCCGCTGGCCGGGATTCTGCTCGTGGTCTCCGTCGCCGTCGTGGTGTTGCTGTACCTGTTGCTCTCCTCGAGCACCTCCGGCGCGGTGGAGCTGCTCGAGCGGCTGGGGAGGTCCTGAGGTGATCTGGCGCCTGATGCTCTTCGAGGCCGTGGCCCTCATCGTCGTGGCCGGCGTGTGGTTCGGAGCTCGCCTGGTCGGGATCACCAGCGTGCTCTGGCGCGTCGTGATCATCCTCGCGCTGCTGTTGCCGCCGTTGATCCTGTTCCTCGTCCTCTACCTCCGTCAGCGCAGGGCGGCCCGTGGTCTGGAGAGCGAGATCAAGGCCCAGGGGCGGGCCCGCGTGGAGACCGTGCGACCGGACCGCCGCGCCGAGGTCCAGGCGCTCTCCGAGACCTTTGACCAGGCCATCGCCGCCCTGAAGAAGTCGCGGCTGGCGCAGGGGCGAAACGCCCTCTACGCCCTGCCCTGGTACATGATCATCGGGCCTCCGGCGGTGGGCAAGAGCACGGCGTTGCTCCACTCGGGGCTCAAGTTCCCGTTCACCACGGGGGACCGGCGCGCGGTCAAGGGCGTCGGCGGGACGCGCAACTGTGACTGGTGGTTCGCGGACCAGGCGATCATCCTGGACACCGCCGGGCGCTACACCTCCGACGACGACCAGGACGAGTGGCTGGCCTTCCTCCGCCTGCTGAAGAAATACCGGCGCAGGCGTCCGCTCAACGGGCTCCTCGTCGCCTTCAGCGTCTCCGACCTGATCAAGGCGAGCCCCGAGGAGCTGGAGGAGCAGGCGGTGCAGATCCGCAGCCGCATCGACCAGGTCAGCGGAGAGCTCGAGCTGGCGCTGCCGGTCTATGTCCTGTTCACCAAGTGTGACCTGATCTCGGGGTTCACCCAGTTCTTCGGCAACCTGAGCAAGAGCGCGCGGTCGCAGATCTTCGGCTTCACGGTGCCCCTGTCCGCTGCCGGGGCGGAGATCGACGAGCAGTTCACCACCGAGTTCGAGCTCTTGATGGGCGGCCTGCACAAGCGGGCGCTCGGGCGGCTGGCGACGGCCAAGCCCAAGCAGCGCAACGACGTCTACCAGTTCCCGCTGCAGTTCGCCGCGGTGCGCGACCAGTTCGCCGGCTTCGTGTCCCAGCTGATGACGCCCAACCCGTACCAGGAAAGCCCCCAGCTCCGGGGCGTCTACTTCTGCAGCGGGACCCAGGAGGGTCGTCCGCTCGACAGGGTGATGGGCGGCATGAGCCGGGCGCTCGGCCTGAAGGAGCTCGCTTCCGAGCGCTTCGAGCAGAGCACGCAGAAGAAGAGCTACTTCCTCAAGAATGTGTTCACCGAGGTGCTGTTCCCCGACGCCCACCTGGCCGGGACGACGATGAGCGGGCTGTCGCGGAGACGGCGGCTGGGCTACGCCGCCCTCGGGGCGACCTTGCTGGCCTCCGTCGGCATCGTGGCCCCAGGGGTGATCACCTACGCCAACAACAGCGAGCTGGTGGGGAGCACGGTGGAGGTGGCCAAGAGCTCGCGGATCACGACACCCGAGGACCCGCGCCGCGTGCTGGACAGCCTGCGGGCGCTGGACCGCCTGGGCCGGCGGCTGGACGAGCTGCGCCGCTTCAAGGAGGACGGCGCGCCCTGGTCGATGGGGCTGGGCTTCTACAGGGGCGAGGAGCTGCTGCCCCGGGTGGAGAAGGTCTACACCAAGCGGATGCACCAGGCGTTCGTGCTGCCCACGGGGAGGGAGGTCGAGGCGACGTTGATCGACATCGCCCAGTCGCCCGACTCCGCCGCGAGCTCCACCGCCGACTTCGACCTGCTCAAGACCTACCTGATGGTCACCGAGCCCAAGCGGCTGGAGATCTCCTTCGCGATCCCCGTGCTCCTGGTCCAGTGGAAGAAGCGACTCCACCCCGACGTGGCCCAGCACCAGGAGCTGCTCACGGACAACGCCCGCCGGCTGCTCGCCCTGCTCAAGGAGGGGAAGGCCCAGTGGCTCCCCCGGGACAAGGAGATCGTACGCAAGGCGCGCCAGACCCTGATCGGACGGGACACCGAGTTCCAGAACCTCATCGCGGGCGTCACCGTGAGGCCCTACACCCTGCAGGACGCCTTCGGCAGGGTGCAGACGGTGATCACCGGGACCGAGTCGGTGCCCGGGGTCTACACCCGCACCGCCTGGAACGACTTCATCCGCAAGCGGCTGGCCAAGAAGATGGTCACCGGCGCGAAGAGCGACGCCTGGGTCCTCGGAGAGGAGGGCAAGGACGCCGCGACGCAGCTCCGGCAGCGCTACTACGAGCGCTACATCATCGCCTGGCAGCGGTTCCTCCGCGGGCTGTCCGTCAGGCCGGCCACCTCGCCGCTGGAGGCCCTGCAGCTGCTGGAGAAGCTGACCGAGCCCCCCCCGCTCTACGAGGAGCTGTTCAAGTCGGTGGCCTATCACACGCAGCTCCCGCTCACCGACGAGAAGGACGTCAAGAGGGTCAAGGACGCCGCCAAGCTGCTCCGGGGGCGCACGCGCCGCTACGTCGCCCAGGCCGAGCGGCTCGGGCTGGACAAGGCGGTGCCCAAGGGGAAGCCCAACCGGGTGGAGCGCGAGTTCCAGCCGATCCACGAGCTGGTGAGCGAGATCTCCAGCGTGGATGGGCGGCCCCGCATCTCCGGCCTCAAGCAGTACCTGGGCCAGCTGGAGACAGTCCGGTCCCAGCTCGGCCACGAGCTGAGCGGGCAGCCCGTCGCGGAGGGCGGAGGGGCGGACAAGGCGGTGGAGGAGGCCCGGCGGGTGACCCGCGGGTTGCTGGCAACGCTCCCGGGGGACCTGCGCCGGATGGTCGGTCCGCTGTTCTACGCTCCCCTGGACTTCGCCGGCAGCCAGGCCTCCGAGGCCGCGGCGACCCGCGTCTCGGCCGGCGTCTCCAACGACCTGTGCCCCGTCTTCGCCGAGCGGCTCGCCGGGCGCTACCCCTTCGGCCCCGGCAAGGACGAGGCGATGATGCAGGAGGTGGTCGCCTTCTTCTCCCCCAAGGGCACCGTGTGGTCCCACTACGAGTCGAACCTCAAGGGGCAGCTGGTGCGCAAGGGCAACGGTTTCCAGGCCGCGCCGGGCAAGAACGTCCCTGGCAGCGTGTTGGCGTTCTTCAACCGCGCCTGGCGCGTGACCCAGGCGCTGTTTCCCCTGGGGAGCGACCGCCCGCAGCTGCGCTTCCAGGTCCGGCCCTTCCCCGCGGTGGTCGACCCCGGCTCGGGGTTCCAGGTGAGCGAGATCGTGCTGGAGGTGGAGGGGAAGACCGAGACCTACCGCAACGGTCCCCCGGAGCAGTGGAACCTCGTCTGGACCGGGGAGAACAAGCGTTCGATGCTGATGGTGCGCGGGGCCGGCGGCCTGTACGAGAAGATCGCCTACGACGGCGAGTGGAGCCTGAGGCGTCTGGTGCAAAGGGGGAAGGTGATGAAGCGCGGGAGCTGGTACCACGTGGAGTGGAAGCTCAAGGACGGCAAGATCCGCATCCCCATGGACTTCAGACCGGAACGTACCTACGATCCGCTGTTCGTGTCCTTGCGGCTGCCCTGCAGGTGATGGGACTCTTTGGTCGAAAGAAGCGGAGCCTGGAGGCGGGGCTCTACGGCAAGCACCCGGACGCGGGTGACTTCATCCGCGTCAACGCGGGCGGCGCCGAGCTGCGGGCGCTGGACGAGTGGCTCTCCGGCGCGATGGTCGCCGCCGGGCGCCTGGTCCCGGACTGGGAGCGCTCCTACCTCGCGGCCGATCCCGTCTCGATGATCTTCAACCCGGGCAGCAAGTCCGGGATCTGCGTCATCGCGACCCTCGCCCCAAGCACGGACCGCAGCGGTCGCCGGTTCCCTCTCGTGCTGTTCGCCGAGGTCGGGTTCGACGCGCTGACCGAGACCTTTCCTGGCGCCCCGCTGCTCGCCTTCTTCGAAATGGCGCAGTCGCTGCACGCCCGGCGCCAGTCCATCGGCCAGGCGGAGCTGCTCGAGCGGGCGCGGGGACTGGTCCCGCCGGACGCCGCGGCCTTCGACCGGGCCGCCCGCCGCCAGGAGGCCTACCTCGACAGCACCACCGTGGGCCAGGCGTTCCGCGACGGCGGCGGATGGATCGACCAGGCGTTGCACGAGCTCCAGGGTGTCTGCCGCGACGTGACGCCGAACCGGCCGCTGCCGCGCTTCGGCGTCCGGTTGCCTCTGGGCCCGCCGCCGGCGGAGCAGGCCAGCCTCTGGCTGCGCCTCCTGCGCGACATGTGCTCCGTCCGCCTGGTCCCGAACGTTCTCTGGACGGACCACCGTCTCGCGCTCTACCTCGACCGCCCGTCCTCCAAGGCGCTGGTGAGCCTCTGGCGGGGCGAGTGGCAGGACGAGACAGTGTTCGACCTGGGGCAGTCGCCCTCGACGTCCTCGCGATTCTCGCCCGAGCACCCGCTGCGTGCTCTGGTCACGGCCGTCTCATGAGCCTCAGCCTCGAGGAGCGCAGCAGCGTGTGGTGCCAGCCGATCTCCGAAACCGCGTTCGCCGGCACCCCGTCGCGCTACGACGAGCGCTACGAGCAGCTCCTCGCCGAGCTTGCCAAGGTGAGCTCCGTCCACGGCGACATCTGCAACTGGGACCTGGTCTACGAGTGCGCGGACGAGCTCCTGCGCACGAAGACCAAGGACATGACCGTGCTCGGCGCCCTGTGCATCGCCCTGCTCAAGCGGGAGGGGGTGACGGGCCTCTCCGCCGGGCTGGCGACCTACCGTGACCTCGTTCGACACCACTCGCAGGAGATCTTCCCCAACTCCAAACGTCTGCGCGGCCGCGCCGGCGCCTACACCTGGCTCACCGAGCAGCTGATCCGCGAGCTGGAGCAGATGGAGGCGGCGGTCGACCAGCACGAGGCCTACGGGACGGCGCTCCAAGTGTTCCGCGAGCTGGACGACGAGCTCCGCCAACAGCTGGACGATCTGCATCCCCGGGTGAGCCCGATTACCCGGAGCCTTGAGCAGCTGGTTGCGCGGGCCGAGCCGGAGCCCGGGCCGACGCCCGAGCCGACGCCCGAGCCCGAGCCCGAGCCCGAGCCCGAGCCGGCGACCAGCGATCCTGCGCCGGCCAGCGATCCTGCGCCGGCCCTCGAGCCCCTGGCCACGGACCACAAGGTGATCGCGCTGCCCGTCGAGCCGCCCCCTCCGCCGATCCCCGAGGTGATCGAGGACGAGGAGCAGGCCCGGGAGACCCTCGAGCTGGTGATCACCGGGCTCGCGCGGCTCGCGCGGTTCCACCTCGAGCGTGCGCCCGCGGGGGCGCTGGGCTACCAGCTCGCCCATCTGGCGTCGTTCGTCGGTGTGGTGCCCGACGGCGACCGGGCCGTGGCCGGCCCCTCGCCGCGGCGGATGCGGGAGCTGCAGGAGGCGCTGGACGGTCGACGCTTCGACGACATCGTCGCCGCGCTCCCCGGGATCCTCGACGACGGTGAGCTGGACCTGGACGTCGAGCACTGCCTGGCCCGGGCCCTCGAGCGTCAGGGGCACGAGGTCGCCCTGGCCACGGTGAGCAGCCACGCCCTGGCCCAGTACCTGATGCTGGGCGAGATGGCTCGGGTGAGCAACGACACCGCGGCCTGGCTCGAGAACATGGTCGGCCCCGAGGAGCCGCCGACGGAGGGGACGGCCGAGGTCCCGGACCGCCTGGGGGAGGTGATCGCCGAGGCCGAGCGGAGGGCAGGGCGGCAGGGGCTGGAAGAGGGCTGCAACGTGCTCCAGCAGGAGCTGCGGCGGGCGGTATCCCGTTCGGCCCGGTTCCGGCTCCAGCTGGCCACGGCCTCGATCTGCCTCACCGAGGGCGCGGCGGACATGGCCCGGGCGATCCTGTCCAGCCTCCGCGACGAGCTCGAGCAGCCGATACGCAGCTGGGAGCCGGAGCTCCTCGTCCAGGTGCTCACCCGGTTGCTGGAGTGTATCCGTCAGCTCGTGCAGGGGGCCGCGGCCGAGGAGGCGGCGGCCCTCCGGCTGGAGGCCGAGCAACTCCTGAGCAGCATGGCCCAGATCGATCCCCCGGCCGCGCTGCGCGAGCGGGCGAAGTGGCGCAATGGGTGAGATCAACATCAAGGTGTCGCTGGATGGACCCGAGCCGCCGCCGCCGGCGACCACGCGGGCCCGGCTCCGGCTGCTGGTGCTCGCCGATCTCGGCGCGTCCCGGGCCGCCCCGCCCACGTTGCTGCGCGAGGCCAAGGACCTCCACCTGCTGCTCGAGGATCTCTCGCCGCGGCTGGTGCTCGACGTCCCCAACCGGCTGAGCGCCGAGCCAGCGACCCTCGAGTGTCGCCTGCACCTGCGCTCGTTCAAGGACCTGGCGCCCGAGGCGCTGGCGAGCGCCCTGCCGGAGCTGCGACCCGCGCTGGAGCTGCGCCGGAGCCTCGCGCGGGCAAAGGGGGGGGCGCCCCCGTCGGTCCTGCGCGAGACCCTGGCGCGCTGCGCCGGCGCACCGGGGCTGGACGAGGTGCTGCGCATCGCCCGCGAGGCGCTCGAGGCCGGCGCTCCGCAGGAGGCCGCCGGTCCGTCGTCGCGGCCCGGTCCGTCGCCGTCGCCCGAGGACGCGGTGGGGCGGATCATGGAGCTGGTCGATCTGCCATCGGAGCAGGAGCGGGCTGCCGCGGCCATCGGCAAGGTGGTTGGCGCCGTGGGCGGGCGGCGCGGAGCCACGCGCTCCACCCCACCGCGGCTCGACGGCGCGCTGGAGCAGCTCGAGGCGCTCATCGCCCGTCAGACCGAGGCCCTGCTCGCCCACCCGGACCTGCAACGGATCGAGGCGGCCTGGCGTGGGCTGAAGCTCCTCGTCGACCGGGGCGAGCTTCGCAGGGAGGTCGAGATCGCGGTGGTGCACCTCGAGCGGCCCACGGTGGGGGACCCTCTCGTCGAGTCGCTGCTCGCCGACCCGGAGCTTGACCTGGTGCTCGCCCCCTGTCTGTTCGAGAGCCCGCCCAGCGACGCGGCGCTGGTCCAGTGGCTCGCCGAGCTCGCCGAGCGGCATCAGGTGCCCCTGGTGACCTCGGTCGCCGCGGGATTCTTCGGCGTCGCGGCCGAGGAGGCGGGGGCGATGGGCTACCCGGTCAGCCTGCTCGAGCGGCCGCAGTACACCAAGTGGAACAGCTTGCGGCGCAAGGAGCACGCCCGCTGGGTCGCCGTGGCCTTCAACCGCGTCCTGCTGCGCGAGGCGGCGGGGCAGGGGACGCCGCTGTGGGGCGATCCGGTCTGGCTGGTGGGGATCCTCGCCGCCCGCAGCCACGCCCGCGTTGGCTGGCCCACCGAGATCCGCGGCCAGTGGGTCGAGGACCTGCCGATCCACTCGCTGCGGGACGAGCGAGGCCGCAGGGTGCAGGTCCCGCTCGAGTGTCTGCTGTCCCAGCAGCTCGCCGGGGACCTCGCGGAGTGCGGATTCCTCGTCCTGGCGGCCCAGGACAACAGCGACGCCGCCTTCGTGCCCCACGCTCCGATGCTGTTCCAGGCCTCGGGCGCCACGCCCGCCGTCTCGCTGCCCTACCAGCTGCTGGCCGGCCGCGTGGTCCGCGCCGTCGCCGATCACCTCGGGCAGCCCGGCCCGGCCGGAGGGGAGGCGGCCCGGGAGCTGGAGCGCCGCGTCGCCGAGCTGATCGCGGACACCGGCGCCGGGGCCACGGTAAGCGTCGAGCTGCGCGACGGGGAGGCGCTGCTGCGCCTGCGGACCGGGATGGCGGTCCTTGGCGGGGTGGCGCTCGAGCTGTCCTTCCTCCTGCCGGGGTAGGCGTGAGTCTGGCTGCCAGCCTTCGGGGAAGCGCGCGTCGACACCGGTCGTCCTCCGGCTGGCCCGCCGCGCTGCTCGCCGGGTTGCTGCTCGCTCCGCAGGTCTCCGAGGGATCCAAGCCCCGGCTGCGCCTCGAGCGGATTGACACCTCGCGCTGCCCGGGCGAGCGGCTGGTCGAGGTCTGCCTGGCGGAGGTCGAGCTCGAGGGCGTGCTCTCCCGGCGCCCGCGCTCCACCTACCGCCTGGTCGTGGACGGGAAGCCGCTCGACCATCCGCCGGTGCACGTCACGACCTTCGCCAAGAGCGGGCGTCCTCTCCACCTGTCCCTGGTGGTCGAGGCAACACCGGGCTACGAGTCCCACCTCGAGCGGATCAAGGCGGCGTTGCGGGAGCTGGTGCGCTCGGTGCCCAAGGCGGCCCGTGTCTCCGTCGTGGCCTACGACTGGCAGGTCCGGCGGCTGCTGACCCGTGGGACCGCGCGCCAGGCGACGTCGGTCATCGATACCTTGACCGTGGGCTCCGCCGAGGCGGAGCCGGCCCTCGACGACGCGCTGGCCCTCGCCCTGCGCGGGCTGGGCCCCAGGTCCACCAGCGTTCGCAGGCTGCTGGTGCCGATCTCCGACGGGATCAACCGCAACCCCAGGTGGGACGTGTTTCGCGGACTTGGCTCGCGCGCCCGCACCCTGGGCGTGACGATCCACCCCATCGCCTTCAGCCCTCTCGACGAGCGCGGCCCGCTGCTGAACTTGGGGGAGCTGGCGAAGCGCACGGGAGGGACGCTGCGCTGGGCCCGGCAGCCGACCGACATCGGCCGGGAGATCTTGAACCTCGCCCAGGAGATCAACGCCCAGCAGGTGCAGACCTTCCGCCTGCCCGCCGGCTGTTCCCGGCCTCACTCGATCCAGGTCGCCCGGGGCGGCCTGGTCTCGAACACGATCCAGACCCCGGCGTTGAGAGAGGCGAGGGCGGCCGGGGGAAAGAACCCGCTGCGGGTCCTTCTCTTTGTCGGCCTCTTGCTGCTCGCGCTGGCCCTGCTGATCGGGCTTGTCGTGTTCCTGCTGCGCCCGCTGCGCGACGGGAGGGCGCCGCGCCGCTGACCTTGGAATAGCTTGACCACGCCCCTGGACATGGTACTTGTCAGGTTATGTTCGGTCCCGTACGTGTGCTGGCCATCGGGGTCACACTGGGTGTCCTGCTGCCGGGGTGCTGTACTACCGAGTCCATGGACCGGCGGAGCGGTGGCGACGGCATCCGGACCTCGGCGCCGAGGGTCAAGACAGCCCTGGTCTACAACGACACGGTCGATGCCGACCGGGAAGACCGGACGGACTGGCGCTACGTGATGCTCAGCCGGCCGGGGAAGCTGACCGTTCTGCTGCACTGGGACAACGGCAATTCCAAGCTCGAGCTGGACGTCTTCGACGTGATGGGGGTCAAGATCCAGGAGGGGCGGGTCTGGGGCTCGGGCGGTCTGCGGGCGGTGGTGGCGGTGGAGGAGCCAGGGCCCTACTACGTCCGGGTCCGGGCGGCGGGCTGCGACGATCGGTCGCACTACTCGATCCGGACGCTGTTCAAGCCAGAGGGGCCCACGGGGCCCGTGCCCTGTCACAAGTGCAAGGTCGGCGACCGCAAGTGCCTCGGCGAGTCGAGCTACATCATCTGCGAGAAGATCGCAGCGGGATGCAACCAGTGGTCCAAGACGGTTCCCTGTGAAGCCAACGTCAGCTGTCGCAACGGGGTGTGCGATCCCTGCGCCAACCCGTGCGCCGCGAACGCCCAGCGTTGCAACGGTCCCAAGGAGTACGTCATCTGCGAGCACAAACCGGGTGACCCCTGCCCGACGTGGAGCGCGCCGAGAACCTGCCCGTCGGGGCACCGCTGCAAGGACGACCGCTGCGTCAAGGGCCGGGCGCGGGTGGGGACCAAGATCGTGCGGCCCCCACCGCCACCGCCTCCTCCGGCCGACAAGCCGTTCCAGCGCTGCAAGGTCATCAGCATCTACCGCTACCGCGGCGTGTGGACCCTGCACCTCGAGTGCCCCGAGACCGCCAAGGTGAAACCGGGTCTGGTCGGGGACGTCCTCGAGGGCACCACGGACAGGGCCCTGCCCGGCGGTCAGATCAAGATCACCAGGGTCTCGGGGCGCTACGCCATCGCGACGACATCGCTGCAGGAGCTCGGCAAGAACCGCTGGGTCCGCCTGCGGACCCGGTGACCGATGGGGCCGACGCGACAGGGATGGATCTGGGCTTGCTGGATCTGGGCTTGGGTGCTGCCCCTCGGCGTCCTCGGCTGCAGCGGGCACACGAGCCAGGTCCCGACCTGGACCGGCGCCACGCTGGACTACGGTCAGGGACAGGTTCACCTGGGGGTGCGCTACCGCTGGGTCGTTGATCGGGACAAGGCGGGGATCGCCATCAGCACGCCCGAGGGAGGAACCGCGGTGCTCCGCATCTTCTCCTGCGGCAAGTCGATGAAGGCGGTCCAGGAGCTGGTCCGCGAGCGCCTGCGCGGGCGGCTCGTGGGCAACGAGTTCATCGACCACGGGGACAAGCTGTTCGGGATGCGCTACTGGCGGGGCAGCGTGAACACCGGGACCCTGGCCAGCGCCGCGGTGGTCCGCCACGGGCCGCTGCTGATCAGCATCAGCTCGGCGACGTTCGACATGGACGACCTGATGGGGGCCGTGAGCCGCGTGCGGCTGATCCTGCCCCTGGCGACGATCCCCGGCTGCTTCCCGCTCTGCGAGCCGGGCGTTCCCTGCGTGCCGCAGGCCCCTGACGAGGGCTGATCCGGAGCTTGATGGCCGAGTCAGGAATCATCGTCTGCGGCAAGCGCTACGACATCGGCCACCGGGTGGTGACGTTCGAGGACGAGGGGGGCTACAGCGCCTACATTCCCCACCGCACCGACGACATCTCCCAGATCTACGCCTACGACCCGGCGCCCGGCCTGAGTCAGCGGGCGACGCGCTACCGCAAGCGGAGGCTGATGGGCAAGCGCACCAGCCTCGCCCGCCTGCGGCAGGTGGTGCGGCAGATCGTGATCCACCTCGACGGGTGCCTCAGCGCCAAGATGTGCTACCATGTGCTGCACGACCAGCGCGGCCTCTCGATCCATTTCATGGTGGACAACGACGGGACGATCTACCAGTGCCTCGACCTGCTGGACTGTGCGTACCACGCCGGCGGGGTCAACGAGGTGTCGGTGGGGATCGAGCTGCAGAACCGGGGCGACGCCGCGCGCCACCCCGGCGCCTATCCCGAGGGACGCGGCACGGTCACCTGCCGCGTCCACGGCCACCAGTTCCTGTGCTACGACTTCACCAGCGCCCAGGTTGAGGCGATGGTCCACCTGTGCCGGACGATGTCCCGGATCCTCGGCATCCCCCTCGCCTCGCCGCACGATACTGGCGGCCGGCCGGTGTGGACCACGATCCCCAACGTCCGCGCCTTCCAGGGGTTCATCGGCCACTACCACGTGATCGAGACGAAGTGGGATCCGGGCCCCTGGGACTTCCCGCGCATGCTCAGCGCCATCGGCTCCCGGGTCACCTTCCCGCTCTCGGCGCCGCAATCCGCGGTTCGCCCGCGCCCGGTCGCTCAGATCGCGGAGCGCTACTTCGAGAACAGCGAGCGAGACGTGCAGCTCCACTTTCCCGTCGGACCGCTCGGTCAGTCCCGGCTCTGGCACGGCGGCGTGCACCTCAAGGCGGTGGTGGACACCCCGGTCCGCGCGGTGCTCAGAGGCGCGATCGTCGCCGCCCGAATGGCGCCCCCCTGCGCCGTCGGAAGCTGCAACTTCGTGCTCCTGCGCCACCAGCTCAGCCTCGGGCGGGTGGTCACGGTGTTCTCGCTCTACTACCACCTCGCGCTGCCCGAGACCGGGGGGGAGCTGCAGATCCCCTGGCTGGCCAGGGTGACCGCCGGTCCGGGCAAGGTCGCGCTGGACCGCGGCGAGACCGCGTTGCTCAATGTCCCGGTCGAGGCCGGCGAGCCGATCAGCCTGGTGGGCGAGGGGGGGCCGCCCGAGGCCCGGGAGGAGCAGATCCACTTCGAGATCTTCGCCCCCACCGAGGTCGGCGCGGCCGTGGATCCGGGCTACTGGGAGGTGATCGACGGCGGCGAGTCCAGCCGTTTCTGCACCGACCGCCGCGTGCTCGCGCTCATCGATCGCCCCTACGGCGGTCGGGCCCCCGATGGCCTGCTCTCTCGTCGGGAGCTGCGCAACTTCTTCACGCTCAGCCCGGCCCGGGCCCGCCTGCACCGGCTGGTCGTCCGGCACCGGTCCGAGTGGACGCCGGGCGACTGGCCGGAGCAGCTGGATCGGGCCCCGGACTTCGCGAGGCTTCCACCGGCGACCCGGCGCCGGATGATCTCCAGCCAGATCAACCCGACCCTGTGGTGGACCAAGGAGGTGGCGGCGCACGCTGGCCTGCCCGAGGGGGGCGGCGTGTACTCTTACCACCCGATCGGCTTCCTGGTCTGGTTCGAGAAGCTGGCCCAGCGTTTGGCCACGAGCCGCAGCGCGGACATCGGCTCCGCGGATCGCTGGGAGGGCAAGCTGGCGCCGAGCTACCTCACCGTCGACCGCGAGTCGGCGAAGGAGATGACCGGCGAGGAGGACTTCCACTCCGGCGAGCAGAACCGGGACTTGACCCTGGAGGACCTGGCGAATGGCTACCCTGACTGAGCCGCTCTCACGCCGGCGGCTGCTGGGTCTCCTGGCGCTCGTCCCCTGGCTGCGGCCCGAACGGCCGACGGGCGAACCGGTTTTCTGGATCGGACACGCCTGGAGTCAGCCGAAAACAAGTGGTTTTTTGCGGGGAAGTTGGCTGGGTAGAGTCCTGGGCGGGCGACGTAGGATGAAGAGAGGTGGGACTTGACCACGAAGCACTCCCGCCTCTAAAGTAAACATCTTCCACCCAGTTGAGGTAATCTCGGGCTCCCAGCCCGGTAACAAACAACGGAGAAGGAGACGTCTCTATGGCATTCACTGCGTACATGTTTGTCAAGACGGAGAAGGGCGTGATCAAGGGCTACTCGGGGGAGGAGGACAAGACCAACGATGGCAAGTCCCTCTCCAACCTGAGCCGGGTCCAGGCGTTCGAGCACGGCATCGCCATTCCCCCGCACCCGCAGACCGGCGAGCCACAGGACACCCCCCAGCACCAGCCGGTGGTCGTGGACTTCGAGCCTGACTGCGCCGTCGCCGAGCTGTACAAGGCGATGGCGGAGAACCAGCGGGTGGACGAGGTCAAGGTCTACTTCTTCCGCTCTGGCACGGGCGAGCGGGCGGGCGGCAAGCCGGACCAGCTGTTCCACAACTGGTTCACCATCACGCTGACGGACGCCCGGATCGTCGGCATGGAGCTCAAGAAGGCCTCCGGCGGCGAGGACGCGGCCTCGGTCTTCGCGTTCATGCAGCGGATCACCTTCCGGTACCGCAAGATCGAGTGGGAGGACCACGACGACAGCAAGACCGCCGAGTACGACTGGAAGCGCAAGGCGGGCTAATCCCCCGCTCCTAGCCCCGCGGCATGCCGTTTCACCGAACGCTGCTCGAGCGGCTTGAATCGCCCCCTGTGGGGCAGGTGCGCAGCCTCCCCGGCAGCCTGGGGGAGACCATCGACTCGATCCGCCATCACCTCCAGGTGATGTTGAACAGCCGTCACGGCGCGTCCCACACCGCGCCCGACTACGGTACCTCCGACTTCTCTGACTTCTTCGCGGGCTACGACTCCATCGACATTCTCAGACGCGAGATCCAGCGCTCGATCGAGAAGTACGAGCCGCGGCTGGCGGACGTGCGCGTCTCGTTCTCGCCGCGCGAGGATGATCCCTATCGCATCTACTTCGAGATCGTGGCCAGCGTGGTCAGCGAGGATGAGAAGGCCCCGGCTGTTTTTCGCACCGTCCTGGAGGGCTCGGGCGAGGTGAAGGTCAACCTATAGCAAGACAGTGGATTCACGCTACGAGGAGCACCTGAGGGTTCTGCTGCAGGGCGGCCAAGCGCTCGCCCGTGTCTACCCCCGCGCGGCGGACCGCCTCGCCGCCCGAGGCTTCGATCCCGACGTGGAGCGGCTGCTCGAGGGGCTGGCCCACATCACGAGCAAGATCGAGGCGAAGCACGACCACTCTTTTCCCGAGATCTGCCAGCTCATGCTGGACATCCTCTTCCCCCACTTCCTCTGCCCGCTGCCTGCGCTGGGGGTCGCCGAGCTCTCCGGCGAGCCGTGTCGGGTGCCCCGCGGGACCGGGCTGGAGATGACCCCGGTGATGGAGACCGCGTGCCGCTTCCAGACGGCCTACGACGTCGAGCTGACCGGCCTCGAGCTCGAGGAGGTCAGCTGGCGGGAGCGCGGCCGCCAGCGCCAGCTCTCCCTGCGGATCGGCGTCGGACCGGAGGCCTCGCTGGGCTCCATCGACACCCTGCGGCTCCACCTCCACGGCGAGCCGCTGCTCACGCGGTCGCTCTACCACTGGCTCCTCGCCCGTCTGGACTCGCTCGAGTTGCTCGACAGTCTGGGGCGGACCGTCGCCCTGAACCGGAGCTGTCGGCTGCGGCCGCTGGGGTTCTCGACGGAGGAGGCGCTGTTCCCCTGGCCCTTTGGCAGCTTCCCCGGCTTCCGGCTGATCCAGGAGTACTTCGCGCTGCCGCAGAAGCTCCTCTTCGTCGAGGTCCCCGACGTGGGGGAGATGCTCGAGCAGCTTCCTCCCGCTGCTCCCGGCGAGCCGGAGCGGTTCACGCTTCGATTCAACCTCAGGGTGGACGGGAGCCGGGCGCTGGTGGTGACGCGGCAGAACATCCGCCTGCACTGCACGCCCGTCGTGAACCTGTTCGCCCACTCGGCGGACCCGATCCAGCACACGCACCGCAGCCCGGAGTTCCTCGTCCGGCCCGCCGGGCCCCACCTGCACTACCAGGTCTACCGCCTGACCAGGGTCACGGGATGGTCCCCGACGGGGACGACGCACTACCCCCTGCTCTCGGAGCTGGACATGGAGGACGCCGGCGGCTCCTTCTGCCAGGTGTTCCGCCGCCAGGTCGGGGAGGACGTGCGGACCTACATCTCGGTCTACAACGGATCGCGCCTCCCATCGCGCGAGACGTTGCTCTGTGACCTGCTCTGCTCCAACGGGAAAGTGCCAATGGGGCTGCGGGTGGGGGATGGCGGCCAGCTCGACGGCCCGTTCCAGGAGCTGGGTTGTCGGTTGATCACCCCTCTCACGCCGTCGGCCTCGGTTCCAATGGGGCGCAGCCTGCGCTGGCGGCTGGTCAAGCACCTCGCGCTGGCCCAGCGGGATCTCACCTCCCTCGAGGCCATGCGCGACGCCGTCGCGCTCTACAACTTCCCTGCGATCGTCGACCCCCAGCTGCGGCGAGCGCTGGCCCTCCTCCTGCGCGGAATGTTGCGGGCGGAGACGCAGCTGGTACACCACCGCCACCAGCGGATCCCGGTCCTGGGCCACAGCACGACGCTGACGATGGACGAGTCGGCCTTCGACACGGAGGCCGAGCTGTTCCTGTTCGGGGGGGTCCTGAACGAGTACGTCGCGCTCCAGGCGCCGATCAACACCTTCTCCGAGCTGCAGATCCACACCACCCGCAGCCAGGACGTCTACCGATGGCCGAAGAGACTGGGCAAGCAGACCTTGGCGCCCTAGCGCTGCACCTGGTGCAGGAGGGGACGCGGCTCTCGTTCTACCAGGCGCTCCTGCTGTTCGAGCAGACGCTCGGCGGGGTGCCGCTCGGGGCGGAGGGGCCGGCGCACCTCGAGCGTATCCGCGTCCGGCCGTCGATCTCGCTCGCTTTTCCGGCGAGCGACGTCAAGTCGATCACCCGGCGGGAGGACGGGCGCGTGGGGGTGACAGCGACGTTCCTCGGCCTCTACGGCGTCGACAGCCCGCTGCCAAACATCTACGCCGAGCGCATCGCGTCGACCGCGGACGAGCCGGGGGGGGCCCGGGTCCGCGACTTCCTCGACGTGTTCCACCACCGGCTCTACTCCCTGCTCTTCCGCGCGTGGAAGAAGTCTCGCCCGGTGTCCGACTCCGGCGGCGTCAGCGGGGCGGCGGTCGACCCGCTCTACGACCGGTTGTTGGCGTTGCTCGGCTACTCGAGCCACCTCGGGCTGGGGGGCCGACGCAGGCCCCGCCTGTCCGAGGTGCGCATGCGAGTGCTGCGCCCACGGACGGCGGTGGGGCTCGAGGCGTTGCTCGAGCACCGCCTAAGCTACCACTGCGGTGTCGGTCAGCTCGAGCCTCGCACGGTGGAGATCCCCGCGGACCAGCTCACGCGGCTCGGTCAGTACGGATGTGAGCTCGGGAGCTCGTTCGTCGTCGGGCGGCGCCTGACCGACTGCAACAAGCTGCTGCTGCAGATCGAGGCGACCAGCTTCGCGATGTTCGAGGATCTGGTGCCGGAGGGGCCAGACCGGGAGCAGCTCGACGATGTGGTTCGGGGCTACCTGAACGACCCGGTGGCCTACGACGTCGAGGTCACGCTCGCCTCGGAGCACGTGCCACCCTGGCCGCTGGGACAGCGCGGTGTCCTGGGACGCTCGGTCTGGCTCGGCGTGCCGCGACCCCGCGCCACATGCCGCTGGCGGTGCCAGCCGCTCGTGTAGTATTCATTCAGGCTCGCAGAATACCTGACCCTGGAGGCTCCAATGCTACAGCTCGATCCTGCCGCCATCATCCGGACCCTCAACCGTCACTGCACCCAGGCGCTCGAGGCCTCGGCCGGCGTGTGCGTCTCGCGGGGACACTACGAGGTGACGGTCGAGCACCTGCTGTCTCAGCTGCTCGTCGACCCCAACGCGGATCTGTACCTCATCCTGAGGCACTACGGCGTGGACCAGGGCAAGGTGGAAGCCGCGCTCCAGCGGCACCTCGAGGCCCAGCGCTCGGGCAACGCGGGCAGGCCCGTGCTCTCGCCGCTGATGCTGACCTGGCTCCAGGACGCCTGGCTCCTCGGGTCCACCGAGCACCGGCTCACGGCGACCCGCTCCGGGGTCCTGCTCCTCGCCCTGCTGCTCTCCCCCCACAGCTACACCTCGGGGGCCTACATCGACCTGCTGGACGAGATCCCCCGCGACGCGCTGCGCCGCGAGCTCCTGTCGATCATCGCCGGCTCGATGGAGACCGAGGAGCAGCGGCCCGCTGCGATCGGCGCGGCGGACGGGGTGCCGGCCGCCACGGGGACGCACAGCCGGGGGCCGGAGACCGCCCTCGGGCGCTTCACCATCGACTTCACGGCCCAGGCGCGAGCCGGCGAGCTGGACCCGGTCGTCGGGCGGGAGGCAGAGATCCGCCAGTGCATCGACATCCTCGCCCGGCGGCGCAAGAACAACCCGATCATCGTCGGCGAGGCCGGCGTGGGCAAGACGGCCCTGGTCGAGGGCATCGCCCAGCGCGTGGTGGACGGCGCGGTGCCGCCGCAGCTGGCCAACGTGGACATCCTGGGCCTCGACCTGGGCCTGCTCCAGGCCGGCGCCGGCGTGAAGGGGGAGTTCGAGAACCGGCTGAAGTCGGTGATCGAGGAGACGAAGGGCTCGCCCAAGCCGATCATCCTGTTCATCGACGAGGCGCACACGATGATCGGCGCCGGTGGGCCTGCCGGAGGCAGCGACGCGGCGAACCTGCTCAAGCCATCCCTCGCCCGGGGCGAGCTGCGTACACTCGCGGCGACGACCTGGTCCGAGTACAAGAAGTACTTCGAGAAGGACCCCGCCCTGACCCGACGTTTCCAGCTGGTCAAGGTGGACGAGCCGTCCGAGGAGGGCTGCACGGCGATGATGCGGGGCCTGGCGCCGCACTACGAGGAGAGCCACCGCATCCGCATCCGCGATGACGCCGTGGTTGCTGCGGTCCAGCTCAGCAACCGCTACATCTCCGGCAGGCAGCTCCCGGACAAGGCGGTCGACCTCATCGACACCTGCGCGGCCCGGGTCTCCATCGCCCAGGGTGCCCGGCCCCCCGCGCTCATGGACCTGGACCACACCATGCAGATCCTCGAGCGGGAGGCCGCGGCCCTCGCCCGGGAGCTGGACGAGGGCTGCACCCTCGAGCCGGGGCAGATGGAGCGGGTCCAGGCGCGCCTGGAAGAGGTCCGCGAGCAGCGCGGCGAGCTCGAGCAGCGCTGGCAGGTGGAGCTCGCGGCGGTGCAGAAGGTTCAGGAGATGGTCCGGCGCCTCGGTAGGGCCAAGGGTGAGGAGGCCGAGGCCGCCGAGCTCGAGCGCGGAGAGGGCGTGGAAGACGCGCCCCCCGAGACAGAGCCGGCCACGCCGGAGGCGCTGCGCGAGGCCCAGGGGGAGCTCGCGACCCTGCAGGAGACTGGCGCCCTGGTGCCCCTTGACGTGACCCGGGAGCTGGTGGCCGGGGTGGTCTCGGACTGGACCGGCATCCCGGTGGGCAAGATGGTCCAGGACGAGGCGTCCACCCTGCTCGAGCTAGAGAACCGGCTGGGCGAGCGTATAAAGGGTCAGAACTACGCGTTGAAGCAGATCGCGGAGAACATCCGTGCGGCGAAGATGGGGCTCGGAAACCCCCGCGCGCCCATCGGGGTGTTCCTGCTCGTCGGACCCAGCGGCGTGGGGAAGACCGAGACGGGGCGGGTGCTTGCGGACCTGCTTTTCGGCGGTGAGCGGTTCATGGTTTCTATCAACATGAGCGAGTTCCAGGAGAAGCACACCGTGTCCCGACTGATCGGCTCTCCCCCGGGCTACGTGGGCTACGGCGAGGGCGGCGTGCTCACCGAGGCGGTGCGCCAGCGGCCCTACTCGGCGGTGATGCTCGACGAGGTGGAGAAGGCCGACCCCGAGGTGATGAACCTGTTCTACCAGGTGTTTGACAAGGGGGAGCTCTCGGACGGCGAGGGGAGGGTGATCGACTTTCGCAACACCGTGATCATGCTGACCAGCAACCTGGGCGCCGAGCTGATGACCGAGATGTGCATGCGTCCCCCGCCCCCCACGCGCAAGCAGGTGATGGACGCCGTCCGGCCGCTGCTGGTCAAGCACTTCAAGGCCGCGCTCCTCGCCCGCATGACGGTGATACCGTACTTCCCGCTCTCGGCCGACGCCATGCGCCAGATCGTCGACCTCAAGCTCGATGCTCTGAGGCAGCGGGTGCGGGGGGCTCACCGCGTCGAGCTCGAGGTCACCGGGCAGGTGGCCGAGCAGATCGTGGCTCGCTGCGCGGAGGTCGAGACCGGCGCGCGCAATATCGACCATATCCTGTCACGGACGCTCCTGCCATTGATGTCCCGGGCGATGCTCACGCAGATGGGCGAGGGGCCGCTGCCCCCGACCATGTGCCTCGACCTCTCGGAGGAGAAGGAGTTCACGTTGACCTTCGGTGAGAGTGGCTCTGCCCCCGACGGGCAGAGCCCCTGAAAAACAAAGGAAAGTTGACTCTGCCCCGAAAACGGGGCCAAAATGACGACGCAATCAGGAGACCAGCAAATGGCCCAGAAATCCGGCAAGGAAGGATCGGTGGCGCCCCGTGAGCGGGTGAACATCGTTTACAAGACCTACATCGGCGATGCGGAGGAGGAGATCGAGCTCCCGTTCCGGTTCCTTGTGATGGGCGATTTCACCGGCCGGCCGGACGACACCCCCATCGAGGAGCGGCAGCCGATCAACGTTGACAAGGACAACTTCGACAGTGTCCTCGCCGCCCAGGAGGTCTCCGTCGCCGCCAACGTGCCGAACAAGCTGTCCGGCCAGGAGGGCGACGAGATGGCGGTGAGCCTGAAGTTCGAGAAGATGCGGGACTTCACCCCGGACGCTGTCTGCGAGCAGGTACCGGAGCTCAGGTCGCTGGTCGAGCTGAGGGACGCGCTCACGGTGCTCAAGGGTCCGCTGGGCAACGTCCCCGCCTTCCGCAAACGTCTCGAGGCCGTGCTCGACGACCCGGAGGCTCAGAAGAAGCTGATGGCGGAGCTGAACCTGGTCCTGCAGGACAAGGACAAGTAGCAAGCAGTAGCAACCCGTAGGCGTGACGCGCCGGAGAGTTCTCATGGCAGACAACACCCAGGATTCCAAGAAAGAGGCAGCCGTCACCACGGAGGAGCAGTCCTCCTTGCTCGACGAGATTGTCTCCGAGATGAAGCTGAAGCCCTCGGACGAGGGCTACGGCGAGGCGCGCCAGGGCGTCCAGGCCCTGATCTCCGAGCTCCTGGTGCGGCGCAAGCCCGGCCAGCGCGTCGACCGCAAGCTCGTGGACGTGATGATCGGCGAGCTCGACCGCCGCATCGGCGAGCAGGTCGACGAGATCATGCACCACCCCGAGTTCCAGGAGCGCGAGTCCGCCTGGCGCGGGCTCAAGTTCCTCGTCGACCGGATCGACTTCAGGGAGAACATCCGGCTCCAGATGCTCCAGGCTCGCAAGGACGAGCTGCTGCAGGACTTCGAGGACGCCTCCGAGATCGTCAAGTCCGGGCTGTACCGGCACGTCTACACGGCCGAGTATGGCCAGTTCGGCGGCAAGCCCTACGGCGCCCTGGTGGCGAACTACGAGTTCGGCGTCGGATCCAGCGATCTCGCGCTCTTGCGGAACTGCGCCTCGGTCGCGACGATGGCCCACGCGCCGTTCTTGGCCGCGGCCTCGCCCGACGTGTTCGGCCCCGAGGAGAAGGACTTCACCAACCTGCCCTACCTGAAGGACCTCGAGGCGCTGTTCGAGGGGCCGCGCTACATCAAGTGGCGCTCCTTCCGGGAGTCGGAGGACGCCCGCTACGTCGGGCTCGTGGCGCCCCGGATGATGCTGCGCGCGCCCTACAAGGCCGAGGAGGGCCGGACCCAGAGCTTCGCCTACGACGAGCAGGTCGGCGAGGACCACCACAAGTACCTCTGGGGCAACGCGGTCTTCGCCCTGGCCTCGCGGATCGCCGACAGCTTCGCCAAGTACCGCTGGTGCCCGAACATCATCGGGCCCACCTCGGGCGGCGCCGTGGAGGATCTGCCGATCCACAGCTACGAGGCGATGGGCGAGCTGAAGACCAAGATCCCCACCGAGGTGCTGATCTCGGAGCGGCGCGAGTTCGAGCTGTCCGAGGCCGGGTTCATCGCGCTGACCATGCGCAAGGACAGCGACAATGCGGCGTTCTTCTCGGCCAACTCGCCCCAGAAGCCGAAGTACTACGGCATCTCCGAGACGGGCAAGGAGGCGGAGACCAACTTCAGGCTGGGCACCCAGCTGCCCTATCTGTTCATCATCTCACGCCTGGCGCACTACCTGAAGGTGCTCCAGCGCGAGCACATCGGCAGCTGGAAGGAGCGCGTGGATCTGGAGCGGGAGCTCAACGCCTGGATCAAGCAGTACGTGGTGGACATGGACGACCCGAGCCCCGGCGTCCGCTCCCGCAAGCCCCTGCGCCAGGCCCAGGTCTCGGTGGAGGACGTCCCGGGCAACCCCGGCTGGTACAAGGTGGACATGAAGGTCCGCCCACACCTCAAGTACATGGGCGCCTACTTCACCCTCTCCCTCGTGGGCAAGCTGGACCAGAAGTAGCTGGCGCTACTCCTCGAGCTTTTGTCTGACCAGGTGGACCGCCTTCTGGCAGCAGGCCTTCACGTCGAAGGTCAGCGCGTCGAGGCGCGAGCCCTGGCAGATGACGGTCGGCGCCTCGTTGTGGTCGGGGCAGCGAAAGTCACCCACCCGGCTCTGGACGTAGGCCTCGACCTTCTTCCGGTTCTCGGGGTTCATCTCGTTTTCCGAGCCGCCCCCGACGTTCCACATCATGTCGAGCTTCATCGTGCCCTCCGGAGGCCCATCCTACCACGGTCGTGGCTCTAGGGCCGCTTGGCGCTGAAGTCGCCCTTGAAGTTGCCCTTCAGCGCGCCGCTGCCCAGGACGCCGACCCACTGACCGCCGCTCAGCTGGTTGTCGTTCGGCGGGTTGGGGATGTTCACCGTCCCGGAGAGCTCGAGCAGCGAGAGCTTGGTCGTCAGGCCGGCGAGCTCCTGGTTCAGCAGCTGGATCAACTTCTGCTTCTGGCTCTCGCAGCCCTGGATCACGATCATCGCCACGCTGGGCGCGCCGGACCACATCGACTGCACGAGCTGGTCGAGCTGCATCCCGAGCATCTGGCAGTTGATCGTCTGCTGCAGCGCCTGGTCCACCGTGTTGTAGCAGGGCACGCTCTGCACGCTACAGGTGACCACCGAGAGGGCGGTGTTGATCGCCCACTGCACCAGCCCGCCGACGACGTTCTGCAACTTGTGCTTGTCGATGAACAGCACGCCGCAGACCTCGTGGGAGGTGTAGGTCGGCACCTTGACCTGGCCGATCTGGGGGATCGCGCCCGGCGGGCTCGAGATCTTCTGCCCCTTGTAGTCGAACTCCACCAGGTCCCACTGCTCGTTGTTGACGTAGCTGTCGTTGCCCACGCTGGTGACCTGCACCGTGGAGAGCACGCGCATGTCGTCGACGATGTCGTTGATGTCGCCGAGGGTGACGATGAGCTGCTGACCCCAGGGTGGGACGTACTTGTCGATGAGCTGCTTGAGGTACTTGCTGACGATGCTGGAGATGAAGCTCGGGATGCCGCTGATGCTGAAGCGCCCCTCGATGATGTCGCGCAGCACGCCCGCGGCGGAGAGCAGCCCCTTGAGCACGCCGCTCAGCGCGTCGCGGAAGTGCATGGTCGAGTCGTACTGCCACTGGCCCTTGAGCCGGTCGGGGCTGTGCACGATGCTGCAGGTCGACTTGGGCACGCACTGGCCGTTGATGCAGGTGTTGTTCGTCGGGCAGTCGGTGTTCGCCTTGCAGCCACCCGTCGGCGGCCGGCCGCCGGGGATGCAGGCCCCGCCCTGGCAGATCCAGCCTGCCGGGCAGGCGCTGTTGTCGGTGCAGCCCGAGGGGACCTTGGCGCACTTGTAGCCGACGCAGACCTCGTCGGCGGCGCAGCCCGTCCCCTCCACCGGATCGCACGTGCTGCCGGTGGCCTCGAGGCACTGGCCCGTCGTGGTCTGGCAGATCGTCGGGGCGGCGCAGTCCGCGTCGCTGGTGCAGCCGGTGGGCGGCGTCGTGGGTGGGGGCTCGCACTTGCCGTTGTTGCAGGTGTAGCTCAGCGGGCACTCCGTGTCGTCCTTGCAGCCCGCCCCCTGCCCCTTGGCGATGCGCACCATGATCTCCACCGGGGCCGTCCCGCTCATCGACGCCTCGACGACGAGCTGGGGCGCGGCCGTGGAGCCGGTCTCCAGCATCGCCGTCGCCCGGCCGCCCTGGTCCGTCTTCACCGTGATCGAGTCGCCCTGGCTCACGTTGTCCAGGCTCTTCAGCGTCGAATCGGCGGTCTTGCCCAGCTTGATCTTGAAGTCGATGCTCTCGCCGCGCAGCTTGGCGTTGCCGTTGGTGGTCGCCTCCACCGCGATGGGCACGCGAGAGCCCGTGAACGTGTCGTAGGGGCTGGGCGTGACCGCCCGCAGCTGGCGCAGGGGCTGGCGCACCTCGACGGTGAACGTGACCGGGCAGGTCTCCTGGGCCGAGGCCTCGACCTGGTAGATCATGTCCTTGTTGCCGGCCGTGAGCGTGACCTGGGCGATGCCGTCCTTGTTGGTCGTCGCGCTGGCCGCGCTCAGGGTCGCGTCCCCGCCGGGGGTGATGACCTTGAACTGCACCTGGTAGTTGGCCAGGGCCTGGCCCTCGCCCTCGGTGGCCGAGCCCTGGGTGACCACCACGGTGATGCTCGCCTTGCCCGAGGTGAAGATCTCCTGGCTCACCGGGCCGAAGGGCAGGAGCCAGATGTGGCTCTTCCGGCTCGTCGAGCACTGCCCCCCGTCGTCGTCCACCCCTCCTCCGCTGCCCGGGCAGCCCGCCAGGGCGAGGACCGAGAGGGAGACGAGCAGCAGCTTCGGTGCCCGGGGCATGAAGGACCTCCAGGAGTCAGGGGGGATGGGGTGAATATCTATCAATCATTGAAGCATGATGGACGGGGGAGGTCTATCGGTCAGCTGGCCTGGCTGGCTACTCGAGACGCCGTTCTTGACTTCCCCTGTCTCTCCCATAAGATAGGGCGACACTGGGGGTCAGCTGCCAACAACGGCGCCCGCCGACCGCGGGCGCCCAACTGCGAAGATCTGGCATGGGGAACGATCCGGCAATCACCACCATATTCGACGGCGGCCGCGCCACGGTTCGCCACCTGCGCAAGAGCAAGGTGGTCATCATCTCCGGCCCGGAGGCGGGCAAGGAGATCGAGCTGACCAAGAACAAGGTCGGCGGAGGGCGCAGCATCATCAACGAGATCACCCTGACCGACAAGGCGGTGTCGGGCTCGCACTTCGAGATCGTGGCCGAGGACGACGGCTACCGGCTGGTCGATCTGGACAGCACCAACGGCACCTTCGTCGGGGACCTGCGCATCAAGGAGGTCTTCCTCCGCCCCGGCACCACCTTCAGGGTCGGGCACTCGGAGCTGCGCTTCCAGCCCCTGAAGGACGTCGTCGAGATCGCGCTGTCCGAGAAGGACCGCTTCGGCGAGGTGCTGGGCAGCAGCATCAAGATGCGCGAGATCTTCGCCACACTGGAGAAGGTCTCGCCCTCGGACCTCACCGTGATGCTCACCGGCGAGACCGGCACGGGCAAGGAGCTGGTTGCCCGCGGGATCCACAACCTGAGCCCGCGGCGGAGCAAGCCCTTCGTCGTGCTGGACTGCGGGGCGATCCCCAGGGAGCTGATCGAGTCCACGCTCTTCGGCCACGAGAAGGGGGCGTTCACCGGCGCCGTGGGCCAGCACCGCGGCTGCTTCGAGCAGTCCCAGAGCGGGACGATCTTCCTCGACGAGATCGGAGAGCTGGACATATCGCTGCAGCCCAAGCTGCTCCGCGTGCTGGAGAACCGCGAGCTGAAGCGGGTCGGCGGCGACAAGCTGATCAAGGTCGACGTGCGGGTGCTCGCCGCGACCAACCGCGACCTGCGGCAGATGGTGAACAAGGGGACCTTCCGCGAGGACCTGTACTACCGCCTCTCGGTGATCACCATCGAGAACCCGCCGCTCCGCGAGCGCAAGGAGGACATCCCGCAGCTCGTGCACCACTTCCTCGCCGACGTGGCCAAGAAGCGGGGGATGTCGCTGAACATCGCCGTCGACGCGATGAGCGCGCTGATGTCCCACGACTGGCCGGGCAACGTCCGCGAGCTGCGCAACGTCGTCGAGCGCGCCGCCTCGCTCTGCGACGGGCCGACGATCACCCGCGCCGATTTTGTCTTCGGCAAGGACAGCCTGCCGATCCCCACGGCCGGCTCGGTGTCTTCCGTCTCCGGCGGGTCCGGCGGGATGGTGGGCGGCTTCAGCCCGGAGCTGCTCACCGGCAACGTGACCTTCAAGGACGCCAAGCAGCAGGTGCTAGAGGAGTTCGAGCGCCTCTACCTCGACGAGCTGCTCAAGCGCAACAAGGGTAACATCACGCGCTCGGCCCACGAGGCCGGTCTGACGCGCTACCACCTGCGCGAGCTGCTCAAGCGCCACAACATCGCGCCCAAGTAGCGTCTCAAACCCCCACGGGCGGCCTTGTCCGCCCGCGGGGCCCCGCTAGCTCGGGCGAGAGGTCGGCCGCGACTCCGGCGCCGGGGGACGCAGCTTGTCCGCCGGGAGCAGCACGCGCCAGTCGCCCTTGACCCGGATCAGCTCCACGGTCTGGCGCATCTTCCCCTTGTTCCCGACGAGCTCGACCCGCGCCCGGTCGCCGTTGATCTGGGTCCCCTTGACCTCCAGCGGGCGGTCGCTCGGCAGCTGGTTCAACCCGATGATGAGAAGGTCCTCGGGTTTGATGTGGTTGCGCCCGCCGGTCTGGGCCGTGGCCAGGCTGGCGAGCTCCTCGAGCTTCTTCTGGGTCTGCGGGGCGAGCAGCCCGTAGACCTCCTCTGTCTCGGCGGACTCGATCGCGCGCAGCAGCTGGCGCACGGTGCTGTCGAGCGTGCGCTCCTCCCCGGCGCAGCCCTGCTGGACCAGAAGCGCGATCCCCACGAGCAGCGCCGCGGGCCTCATTGCAGCAGCCCCAGCTTCTCGCGGACCTCGACCATCGTCTCCTCGGCGATGGCGCGACAGCGGTCCCCGCCGCTCGCCAGATAGCCGCGCACCTCGTCGGGGTTCGTCCGCAACGCGGCCCAGCGCTCGCGGATCGGCGCGAAGTGCGCCTCCATGCTCGAGGCGAGGATCTTCTTGCAGTCCACACAGCCGATGGCCGCGCTCTGGCAGTCCCGGCGGATCTCCTCCACCCTGGCCTCGTCGGTGAAGAAGCCGTGGAGGGTGTAGACGTTGCAGATCGAGGGGTCCCCCGGGTCGGAGCGGCGCTTGCGGTTCGGGTCGGTGAACGCGCCGGCGAGCTTGCGACGCAGCTCCGCCGGCTCCTCGTCGACGCGGATCGTGTTCCCCAGGCTCTTGGACATCTTCGCCTGGCCGTCGAGGCCCCTGATCCGCGGCGTGGTGGTGAACATGGTGTGCGCCTCGGGGAAGGTCTCGCCGAAGCGGGCGTTGAAGCGCCGCGCGATCTCGCGGGACAGCTCCAGGTGCTGTGCCTGGTCCTCCCCCACCGGCACCCGGCTGGCCTTGTAGAGCAAGATGTCCGCGGCCTGGAGCACCGGGTAGGTGAACAGCCCGGCGTTGATGTTCTCCTCGTGCTGCTGGGACTTGGCCTTGAAC
>Ga0316576_10000066_pt1 | contig 34708 bp, 58 predicted proteins | sample S0NA_FD_203075 | JGI IMG/M metagenome (GOLD analysis project Ga0316576, IMG submission 203075) | Rhizosphere microbial communities from salt marsh grasses in Alabama, United States - S0-2_050615r3r5 | ecosystem: Host-associated > Plants > Roots > Rhizosphere | place: USA: Alabama | collected...
CACCCGCACCGGCATGACAGAACGGACCATCGAGGTAGCGTTGCGGGCCCGGCAGCGGGCGTGCAAGGCAACCCACCAGCAGGGCAGACGCTGCGGGGAGTGCGGCATCCTGGTGTCACCTGAACCAACCACCGAAGACCTGTAGAGGGAGCAACCCATCATGAGCAACATCGACGATTGCGGAGCCACGCGGACTGTTGATGGACAGTCGGCCGTGTGCATCCGGCCGCCCGGCCACGACGGCGTCCACCTGGGCGACATCAACTACTCGGGCATCGTCATGCCGGTGCAGTGGAGCAACACTGGCGACGACCCCGAACCCGACGTGCACGGCGACGAGATGCCCCTGTGGTACAGCGTCCTCCCCCTCGGGGAGCAGGTCACCATCGACTTCAAGGACACACTCACCTGCGCCCTGAAGGGCGAACTGACCGGGCTCGTCCTCGACGACCACGAGCAGCCTGCCGCGATCACCACGCGTGAAGAGGCAGACGGGGAAGTGGTTCGCCGAGTCGTCCCCTGGGTGAACGTCAACGCGATCTCGTGGTTTGAGGGCGACCAGTGAACGCCGGGCCGCAGTACGCGCACCAGGTCGTCGTACCCGCCTACGTGTGGGCCGACGTCGAGCAACGCAAAGCGCTGCTCGTGCACATCGGTGCCATGATGCGCCGCCACGGACAGCAGACCGGGGAACCCGTCGACGTCGACAACGCCACCGTCACACCCCACGGCATGACCGCCACAGTCGGGCACGCCACGATCGCGGAGGGTGCGGAGCCGACCGCGTTCGTCGCCTACGACCAGTGCAGCGTCGAACACGCCGACCTCGTCCTCGTGGTGGTCACGGCGTCGGTGATCCTGTCATGACCACTGACGCCCTTGAAGGCGGAAGGTGGGTCACGACCCACAGCGGAGTGCAGGTATGGGAGCAGGGAGAACCAGACGCTCCCGCCTTGGATCTGCCAACACTGCCGCAGCGCCAGCATCGTGACATGCATGAGTTGTACGCCTGCCTATCGTGTCCGGCGAGGGTGGACGAGCCATGCCGTACGTCGAACGGCAACCGGGCCGAAGGGTGGCAGCATGTCGGCCGACTCGTGCCGCGGCTGTGTCGGTGTGGCAACGCCCTGAAGGGTGCAGCGCGTATGTGCCCGCCGTGCGCACGAGACTCACACCGTCGGTCAAAGCGGATCAGCAAGGCCAAGCAGCGCCGCATACACTCGCAGAGTGAGCCACTGAGCGCGTAGTGAGGAGGGGCGAGCAGAATGGGTGAGCAGACCGACACCGCCACGCCCAGGCAGAAGGCTGTCGCGAAGAGCCGGAAGGGCGCCGCGTCCCGCCGGCAACGCCGCGACCCCCTCGTGAAAGCCGAACAGCAGGCCCGCATCCTCGAGATGTGGATCAAGGGCGAGTCGTCAGACACGATCGCCGAAGAGGTGGGGTTGAGTAAGTCGACGGTCTACCGGGTCCGCAAGGAAGCGCTGCAGGAGGCGGTGCCGTTGCGGGACGCGAAGGCCGAGGAGTTGCGTGAGCTCGAGCTGCAGCGGCTTGACGAGCTCCAGGCTGCGCATTGGGAGCGGGCGTTGTCGGGGTCGATCTTGGTGAGCGAGAAGGCCGCGAAGGTGGTGCTGTCGTGTATCGATCGGCGGGTGAAGATGCTGGGGCTGGATGCGCCGGTGAGGGTGGATGCGCGGGTGCAGTCGCAGCTTGACGCTGAGATTGAGGCGTTGGTGGAGCAGTTGCAGTCGGAGGGGTTGGTGAGGTTGGTGGAGTGAACCGCTTGACGTGTCATGACGGTGGGCGTAACGTACGTGTCATGACACAGATCAGCGAGGCGGACGCCCAACTCAGTGCAACCTCAACCCCCGCGCTGCTGCGGGCCGCGTACAGCCTCACCCACCAGATGCACATCGCTCGCGGACGCTTCGCCACAGAGTCAGACACGCGTTGCGTAGCCGACGACCTCGAAGACCTACGCGGTCAGCGGAACCTCATCGACGCCGAGATCATCCGACGCACCAACCAGGGAGCCTGAACCATGTACGACATCACCCACGAATCTAAGCTCGACGCCGCAATCACCCGCGGCTACGACCCCCACGAACCCCCCAACCCCGCCGAAGACGACCGCGTCCGCACCGAGATCGCCGACGCCCTCGCCCAGGGCCGCGACCTCCGCGCCGAGTTCGTCGACATCGTCCACGCCCACCGTGCCGCGACCGACCGCCGCCGCACCCTCGACCGCGTCCACACGGTGCGGGCCCACCGCGCCGCCGTGCGTCGTGACGGCGAGGTCGCCGCGCAGGTCGAACGGGACCAGGAGTGGTGGTCATGAGCAGCAGCGACCGGTTGGAGAAGATCGCCGCGAAGATCGACGAGGCGGCACGAGAGTTGAACCCCCTCCTCCTCGTGCGCGACCTCGACCGCGAACCCGCCGGCGCGGTGACGCGTGCGTCGGTGGCGGCCCGCCGGGCACACGACGCGTTGAACGCCCTCGCAGCCGCACGGCTCGAGGTCGGGCTGTTGCAGCTCGATGACACCGAGGAGAGCAAGTCATGACTGATATTGACCGCAGCATGTGGGTGCCCGGCATGGTCGCCGACATCACCCTCACCACCAGGGACGGCGTGAAGTGCGTCTACGGGGGTTGCTACTACGACGGCGACGCCGGGGAGTGGGTGACCCCGAAGTATGGCCGAATCCGCGAGGAAGACGGGCCGATCACGGGGGTGCGTCCGTGGGCGAAGATCGACCCCGAGAACGACTACGCGCTCGATCGGCTGTCTGAACTGATCGACGCCGCCCTCGGGGCATTCACACACGACCGACTGCGGGCGGCGTTGCGGGCGTACGTTGAGGAGACGTGGCCGCAGAAGCCCGCCCGCATCGACGAGCCCGGACAATGGGGCATCGTCGAAGCCAGCCTCACAGGGGGCGGCCCCGTCTTCAGGTGGGTGCACGACGGTGACAGGTGGCTCCAGATCGGAGGCGGCGGCGTCCGCACCGGCTGGGACACGCTGGTCGACCCGACCCTCAAGCGGGACGGGGTGGAGTCGTGAGCGGCGTGAACCGGCACCCCCGCCTCGCCCGCCCACGACAGCCGGCGCCGCGACCCAGCGCGGTCCCGGCCGTGCTGATCCTCGCAGTCGCCTGCGCGGTGGCTGTCCTGGCTGCCCTGACCATCCGATAACCCGACAGGACCACACCGGCATGTCCCCGCTATCGACGCGTGCCCCCTCGGTCACCGACCGGGCGGGCTTGACGTGGGCTGTCGCCGAAGCAGCCGACATCAGTGCTCTTCTTCGCAGAGAGCACTACCTAGGTCCCCTCAAGGGAGGACGGTTGATAATGGCTGCCCGTGACCAGTCCGGTGACCCGGTGGCCGCCCTCGTCTGGCGCTCCCCCACGTCGCGCCGTATGCCCAGCGATGGAACCTTTCTGGAACTCTCCCGCTGGTGTCTCACCCCCGCGGCAGGTGTCAATGCTGGTAGTCGATCCCACGGAGCCGCCGTCAGACTCATCCGGCAACTCTTCCCCGGGGTCACAACCCTCCTGTCGTACAGCGACCCAAGCGCTGGCCATCGCGGCGAGCTCTACCGAGCGTGCAACTACCTGTGGGCGCCGACATGGCACCGACTCCGCCCGCCGCCGACCGGCCTCGGGTCGTGGGACGGCGTCACCAGACAGGCCGTCAAAGACAGGTGGGTCTATCCGGTCCGCCGCGACGAGCGACTAGCGGACATCGTCGCCATCCGAGACGCCGGGGCTATCCGTCGATGGACAGAGGGCCCACCAACTGACCTCGAACTCAGGCTCGCCCTTCGGGCCCCCGCATCCGACCTCGCCGCGGCGGCGCGTGTCCTACAAGAGGACCGCAATGCGTTCCTACGATCATCCGATAACCCGACAGGAGCACCAGCATGAACGAGATGGCCGAGCCCGCGTCGCCGGGCCTGCGAGAGGCCGTGGAGCGCGCCCGTCGCGTGTTCGGGTGGCAGCACCTCGTCCGCTACTCCCAGCAAACCCCGGAGTGGTTGGACCGGACTCTGACGGCGATTGTCCTCGCCGCTCATCCTGCCGACCCCACGCCCGACAGCGCCGCCGACGACACCAGGGTAGACGAGCGGCTCCACGCGCCGCCCATCAACCCATCGGGGCCACTCCCGTTCGCTCCGCCAATACCTCCCGTCGCCCCGGACGCCGAGGTCACGCCCCCGCCCGCCGAGGGTGACGCAGAGACGCGGGCTCGACTCGTAGACCATCCAGCCCAAGGCAAGGCGTGGGTGCAGATACCCCACCGCAACGACATCGGGAGCGACTGGATCGCGGTAGACGTCTCGAACTGGCTTGCTGACCGCCTCGCGTCGGTGCAGGCCGAGCGTGACCGGCTGGCCGTCGAGGTCGAGCGCCTCCAGGCGACCGCGGAGGCCGTGGAGGCGCTCTGCTCGGAGTGGGAAAGCCCTCGCCCCAAGGTTCAGGGGACGCCCGACGATGCCGCCGCCGCTATCCGAGCCGTCCTCGACAGCACACCTCCGCTCGCTCTCGGCGACACCCCTCAGGAGCAGAAACCATGATGTCGAGCTGGGCGGTGCTGTCCGACGACGGCCGATACCGCTACCGCCTCGGGCGGCTGTGGCGCGAGAGCGGCCTGATCCTCCCGTTCGTGATGCTCAACCCGTCCACCGCTGACGCAGAGCAGGACGACCCGACGATCAGGCGCTGCATCGGGTTCGCCGAGAAACTCGGCTACGCCGGCCTGGTGGTGGTCAACCTGTACGCCTTCCGGGCGACCGACCCTCGCGTCCTGTGGCAGGTCGACGACCCGGTCGGTCCGGACAACGACCGCCACCTGTTCGACGTGATGGAAAGCAGGCGCATCGTCATCGCAGCGTGGGGAGGGAACGCCAAGCCCGACAGGGTCGACGTAACAGTCCGGATGGCCACCGCCGCGGGAGCCAATCTGTGCGCGCTCGGGGAGACGAAGGACGGCCATCCTCGACACCCGCTGTACCTGAAGAAGACCGCCCGACCGGAGCCGTGGGCACCACGATGCCCTCAGGAGGAGACACCATGAACGACGAGTGCGGATCGACACCCGACCACATCACCACGAACGGCGTGCCCTGCACACTGCCAGCCGGACACGACGGCTTCCACCTAGGCAGGCTCGACGGCCACGAGTTCGGGTGGCCCGTCGAACGCTGCGAGGCCCTACGCCGCTTCATGATCTACGGCTTCCAGAGCGGCCGTAACGTCTACCGGCGCCCGATCAACCTCGAGACCCTGCTGCGCTGCACCCGCGAGCTCGGACATCCGGGCGCCCACCGACACCGGTCTGTCCGCGAGTGGGGCGAGGAGTACACCACCGGATGGTTCGACCCGCCGTCACACGACGACACCAGTCAAGAGCAGGCGCCATGACACGACACGAGCCGAGCACGGTCGGAAACCCGGACGTGACCCTGTGTCAAGAGTGGACGATGCGACGCGGCGAGTACGACGACGACGCGCTCGTGTTCCTTCCTGGCAGCAAGCCCGGCGCCGTCGCTTTCGCTGCGCTCGTCGCCGACATCGGACTCGAACGGGCGATCGCGGGCTGCTCGTGCTGTTGGCTCAGCACGTCCGAGCTCAACAACCGCGGGACAGACCAGACCCTGGTGTGCTTGGACTGTCAGGAGATCCAGCACGGGTAACCCCACGCCACCCGTCACACGAAACGTGACACAAGCCCCGGTGTGTGACAGCCCGTAACACACCGAACGGGCGTACGATTACCCCATGACCGAGATCGTCAACACCACCGACGTGGCGTGTCCTGACTGTGGGGGCACCGAAGCGGTGGTGCGCATCAACGGGAACGCGATGTCGAGTGTCTGCACGGGCTGCCGGCGTGCGGACGTGGGTCCGATCCTTGAGGGTGCGGACCTTCGGATGGTGCACCCGAACCTGGGTGTGGAGGCGGAGCTGTTCGAGTTGGAGGCGGTCAGGTCTGGTCAGGCGTCGCCGCTTGCGCAGGCGTTCGCCGATGTAGCAGACGGGTTCGCTGAGAGGCTCGAGGTTGAGCTGCGTCTACCGGTCCCGCCCCGATGAGCCGCGCCGACATGGCGGTGCTCATCATCCTGAGCGCCCTGCTGGTCGCACTGTTCGTTCGGTGGCGGGTCGTCGTGCGTGACCGTCGAGAGGTCGAACGCGCCGCACGGCTTGACGCCGCTGTGCGGGCGCAGCAGATCGTCGAGCTGATCCCTGAGCGAGGTGTCACGGTGCGGGGTGCGTCGCGTGACCGGTCGCGCCCAGGGAAGCAACGCCGACGCGCGCGTAGGGTCTGAGCCGTGGGCATCCGACCGAAACGTCTCGCGCCGCTGCACCAGTGCGTACCCGTCGAAGTCAGACTCGTCATCACCGACGAGCTCGTCGGGCACCTGTGTGAGACGTGCCTCGAGAGCGTGACCGTGCCACCCCGACCTCCGGCAAACCGAGACGGGTGCACGCATGGTCGCGGGGTCTGTGAGCGCTGCGACCCTTGGGGCCCCGTGATGGTCCCGCCGCCGCCGCCGCGCTCTGCCCCGCGGCCTGTGCCGGGTGTACGGAGCTGGCATTGACCGCCGAACCGGTCGAGCTCCCCGGCGACTGGCACGACCTCGACGACACCACCAAAGCCGACCTCGCCGCGAAACTCCGCCGCCTCGCCGACACCCAACGCCGCGTCGCGTGGAAGCCGTACCCGTGGCAGCGACCCCACGAACACCCAGACGGCGACCGCGTCTGTGACGAACGCTGCCACGGCCTCCCCCTTCGCGCCCTCGGACCACAGGAGCTGTGGCTCCTCATCGGCGGCCGAGGAACAGGGAAAACAGACGGCGCCGCCCAGTACGTCGCCGACCACGTCCGCGGCCCCGCCTGCGACCCACGGTTGCCCGGCGGCCACCGGATCGCGATCATCGGCCCCACACTCGGCGACACCGTCGAGTCGTGTGTGAACGGCCCATCCGGGCTCGCGACACACTTCCCCGGCTGCAAGGTGTGGTCGTCTGCTGGTGGCACGTTCGTCCGGTTCCCGCCAGTACGCCCAGGTGAGCCGGGCGCGCTCGCGAAAGTGTTCGGCGCATCCACACCCGAAGACGTCGAACGGTTGCGTGCCGGCGGCAACCGGTGCCTCGCATGGTGGGAAGAGCTCGCTGCGTGGCGGCGACTCGACGAGTGCATGGAACACTCCCGCCTCGGGTTGCGTATCGGGCCCCGTGCCGCGGTCGTCGCGTCCACCACCCCGAAGGTGCGGAAGCCGATCCTGCAGCTCGTCGACGACGACCCCGACGTGGTCGTCACCCGCGGCCGTACCCGAGACGCCATCCACCTCGACACCCGCACCCGCCAGAAGTACGAAGAGAAGTACGCCGGCACCCGCACCGGACGGCAGGAACTCGACGGTGAGATCCTCCGCGACACCGAAGGGGCGATGTGGACGTACAAGCTGTTAGAGCAGGCGCGGGCTCGTGCGGCGGACCCGCTGCTCATCGCGAAGACGTTGGCGCGTGTTGTCGTCGCTGTCGACCCTGCGGTCACGAACACCGAAGAGTCCGACGAGACAGGGATCGTGGTCGCTGGCCGTACCCGCCGTGACGAGTGCCCGATTTGTGGGCCGGTGTCGTCGCCGCACGCGTTCGTCCTGGGCGACTACAGTGGCCGGTATTCGCCGCGCGGGTGGGCCGACAAGGCGTTGCAGGCGTTCGACCACTTCGACGCCGACGCGGTTGTCGCGGAGGTCAACAACGGCGGTGACCTCGTCGAAGACACTGTCGCGTCGGCGGTGGAGCGCAGCGAACGGGGGTCGGTCCCCTATCGTGCTGTACGTGCGAGCAGAGGGAAGAAGGTGCGAGCCGAGCCGGTGGCCGCGTTGTACGGCAACGTCGACACCGACCTCGGACCTTTGCGCCCGACACGCGTACACCACGTTGCTGGGCTCGTCGACCTCGAGGACCAGTTGACGACATGGACACCCGACGACAAGGACTCACCCGACAGGATGGACGCGGCAGTGTGGGCGATCACCTACCTGCTCGTGAAGCGGACAGGCGGCGGCTGGTCGTCTGTCGCAGGCTGAAAGGGAACATCACATGAGCGACGTCGCCGACCGCGTCAACGCGACCACGGGCGACACGCCCACCCCACCGCGACGCACCCTCGCTGAGCGGGTCATCGGGCGTCTCGCGAAGGCCGCCGTGCAGACCCGTATGACACGGCCGGTGTCGTTCACGTCGACGTCACAGACCACGATGCGGTTGACGCGCAGCGAGAAGGGCTGGTCGGCGTCGGCGTTGGCGTACCGGTCGATCACTGCGATCACGTCGAACGCGTCCAGTCTTCGGCTAGACGTACTCCTGGATAGCGACGAAGTCGTCGAGGGGCACTGGCTGTCGCGGCTGTGGGCCAACCCCAACCCGCTGCTGTCGGGTCGCACGTTCGGTGAGTACCTGTGGCAGCGCCTCGAAACGCGCGGCGAGACGTTCGTGTACCTGGACCGCGGCGACAACGGCACCGCTGCGGAACCGGTGGGGATGTGGCCGATCTTCGGGGACGTGACCGTCGTCGTCGACAAGAACCTCGCCGGCGAGGTGGTCGGGTTCGTCGTCGACGTCGGCGGGCAGCGGGTTCCGTTGCTGGCGTCGGAGGTGCTGTGGCTTCGGTATCCCGACGCCGAGAACGAATGGGGCAGCCTGTCACCCCTCGCCGCCGCGGCGCATGCGGTGAAGCTTGACGCGTACGCGCGGGCGTGGCAGCTCGGGGAACTGGAGAACGGCGCCCGCCCCACCGCGGTCGTCTACCTCGGCGACCTCGAGGAGGAGCAGCACGAGGAGACGGTGGCCGCGTACCGGTCGCGGATCGAGGGTGCCCACAACGCCGGCCGGACGTTGTTCGTGTCGTCGGCGACCCCGGCGAAGGTGGAGCGGATGAGCCTCACCCCCGCAGAGCTGGGGTGGCTCGACACCCGCCGCACCGCATGGGAAGAGATCACCGTCGCGCTGGGTGTCCCGAAGGACTACCTGCTCGGTGGTGCGACGTACGAGAACCGTGCGGCCGCCCGCTCAACTCTGTGGTCGGACACGATCATCCCGAAGTTGGAGATCGTCGCCGGGGAACTGGCCCGGCAACTGCTGGTGGTGGGGGAGCGGGCACGGTTCAACACCGACGACGTGCCGGCGTTGCAGGAGAACGAAGACAGCAAGGCGAAGCGCGTCAACGAGGCGACGGTCGTGGACGTGATGACGATCGACGAAGCCCGCGCACAGTACGGCCTTGACGCCCTCCCCGGTGGCGCGGGTGAGGTGACGTTGACGGCGTACCGGGCGATGGTGCACCTGCGGGCGCAGGCGGCGTTGTTGGCTGTTGACCCTGGGGCGCGGCAGCTCGAAGGCATCCGCCTCGGGCCCCTCACGGCTGGGGAGAAGACACCGCTGCTGGCGCTTCCTGTCGCGGCGCCGGCACGTCGTGCGGGGTTGTCGTTCGACGACGCCCAGCATGAGTACGACGTCCTGGAGCGGGTGGGTGTGCGTGCGGTGCGGCGTCTCGCGGGCCGTCAGGAGCAGATCGTGTTGCAGAACCTCCACAAGCTGTACGGGCGCTCAGGGTCGTGGGCGGCGAAGCGAAAGACCCTTGACGACGCTGTCGCCGGGCTCGCGATCCTGCGCGCCGACCCCGACAACGTCGACGAGCGCGACCTACTCGGCGCCGTCGCCGCAGTGCGGGCCCAGGTCGACGACCTCCTCGACGCCGAACGCGGCGCCCAGCTCACCCGCGACACCGTCGAAGCGTTCCTCCACGACGTGTGGGTTCGTGGCGGCACCACCACCGCGCAGATGCTCGGCATCGGGTTCGACGTGTTCGAGCCCGCCGTGTTGGACCGCATGGATGAACGTCTCGACGAGCTCGCCGGGCAGATCACCGACACCACCCGCACCGTGTTGGAGGATCGGGTGCTGCTCGAGGGTGTCGCGAACGGGGAGAGCGTCGACGAGCTGGCGGCGCGGGTGCGGTCGGTGTTCACTGACCTGTCGTCGTGGCGGGCGCAGACGATCGCCCGCACCGAAGTTGTCGGGGGTTTCAATCGGTCATCCCTCATCACGGCTCAGGAGTCGGGCGTAGTCACCGCGAAGATCTGGCTCGCGACAGGGGATCAGCGGACTCGGGACTCACATGTCGCGGCACACGGCGAACGGCTCGTTGACCTAGGCGCGCGGTTCTCCAACGGCTGCCTTTGCCCAGGCGAAGGGCCCGCCGAAGAAACGATCTCGTGCCGCTGCTCGGTTCAGTTCGAGGTCGACTGACGAGACCGCCAGCGGCGTAGGCGTTCACGACGGCACTCGCTGCACTGGCGAGCCCCGTCGCTGGCGCGCTCGTCGTACGACTCTGGATGACCCGGCTTGCCACACCCGACCTTTTTGCGGTTCTGGTTGGAGTGACGACCGCGTTCGCGGGTGCGGCGGTTGTTCTCAGCGGGCGTGACCGGCTCTAGGTGGTCGGGGTTTACGCAGCGCCGATTTGAACAGGTGTGATCGAGGTGGCTCGGAGTAGGTCCGACATGCAGTTCGTAGGAGAGTCGATGCGCAAGCATGGTCCGTCCGGACTCTCCCCGGATGACGCCGTAGCCGTGGGTGCCGATAGCGCCGGTCCATAGCCAGCATGTCGGTGTGCGGGAGACTTTGGACTCCCACCTTTCGCGTATGTTAGACATGGGCAAAGGTTACACCAGCGTGATACTGTGACACGGAACGTAACACGCCACAACTGAGTAGGGAGCAGATCCATGCCGAAGACCCGCACACTCAAGACTCCAGCCGAGAAGGCCACCGCGGCGCTGGGGGTCGAGCAGCGCCGCGTCGACAAGCTGCAGGCGAAGCACGCCGCGTTGACCGCCGAGCTCGACGCGCTGCAGCCGATCATCGACGCTGCGGTGGCGCGGCGTGACTACCTCGCCCAGCACCCCGACCTCCCCGAGAACCACACCGAGACGATCCCCGAGATCGACGTCAGGCAGGCCGCCCGCGAGCGCGCCGAGAGGGCGTGAACGACATGGCTGAGCTGACTCGAGTTGAGGCCGTCGCTGTCGCGACCATCGTCTGCCCGCGCTGCGAGGCGCGAGCGGGCGAACGATGCACCGCGCTCAGCGAGAGCGGTGGCACTCCACAGCCGACACCCCGCCCGCACGAGACGCGGCTGCTTGCCGTCCGCGCGGGCTACGCGATCGGATGGATGGACCGGCACTGTGAGGCCGACTACAACGGCGTGACTCTCGACCTGCTCGACAGCATCGAGACAGCGGGGCGCGAAGCATGACCGGCGACACGTACGACGTGGTGTTGCCGATCGCCGCGAAGCTGTACCGCAACCAGGCGCAGCTCGACAGCCTGATCGCGCACACCCTGGACAGCCTCCCCGCCACCCTCGCCGCTCGGGGGTTGGAGCGTGACGGGGACGAGCACCGCGTGGCGTACGCGTTTGGGAAGATCGTCCACGCACACGAACCGGCGGCCGTCTGCCGTGAGGCCTGCGATGTCGTGACGTGCGACGAGTGCGGCGCCGACCTTGTGCTCGTGCTCCTACAGGTCGACGTACGCCCGATCGATCGCGGCTCCCTGCTCGAGCAGGGACGGCGCCTCGCGTCGGAGCGCGACGACCTGATCGCCCGGGGGGTCGATCCCGGCGAACTGCTCGTGCCGCTCGCGCCCTACCAAGAGGAAGGCGATACCGATGCCTGAGATCAGCGCCCAGCTCCTCGGGGGCCCCTGGACCGGCACCACCGGCCGCCTCGAGTTCAACGACGAACCACCCGCCACCCTCACCTTCAACCTCGACCGTAGCGGCGCAACCACCGGCGGGCTCATCATCCCCACCACGGGCAGCGTCACCGACAAGCTCACCGCGATCTACCGCCTCGTGGTCGAGAAGCCCCGGAAGGTCGTCACCTACGACGACGCCGGCCGGGCCCGCAGTGAGAAGGGTGTCCGCTACCGGTACGACCCCGCGTCGCCGTGTGAGGAACTGTTCGCGGTCGCTGACGCCGAAGCGGTCCTCGAGACCGCGGCGCGGGAGCAGGTCGACGCGACCCGCCGGCTGCTGCTCGCTGACGCGTGGGAGACGGCCCGGGCACGTAGGCGGACGGTTGAGCGGGTCGGGGACCTGCAGCCGTCGCACGTCGGCAGGCTCGTGTCGCATGCTGGGGGGGAGCCGGTCAGGTACGGCGGGCATCGGCGTGACTTCACCCGCGACGGGGGTGTAGCGATCACGTTGGACGGGAGGGACGTCGCCGCGACAGTGGACGACGAGATCCTGCTACTCGACGAGAGGGAAGCGTGATGGGTCGTCGGAGCGGTCACCTGTCGGCGCGCTACGAAAGCGGCTACGAAGGCGCGCGTGCTGCACTCAGCGGGGGGCCGGTCTCTCAGGTGTGCGAGTTCCCCGACACAGACGACGCTCCGCCGCGCCGGTCGTCGCTGCCGTTCGGGTTCGTCGTGGGACACTCGGAAGAGATCGAGCCGCTGCTGTACGAGAGGGATGCACGATGAGCACACTGACCGGGACGTTCGCGACCCGCCTCGCGACACCGACCACCGAAGGCGGCATCGACCTCCGCGCCGCCGCGACCACCTCAGGCGAGTTCGAGGGGTTCCTGTGCCGGTTCAACGTCCGCGACAGCTACGGCACCACATTCGCCCCGGGCTGTTTCATCGAGGGCGGCCTCGACGAGCGGCTGTACGCGCTGCTCGACATGCACGACCCGACGAAGCCGATCGGGACGTTTACCGCCGAGGAGCGCGGCAACGAGGGGCTGTGGATCTCTGGCGCGTACGACGACACGCAGGCCGGGCAGGATGCTCGGGTGCGCGCGAAGAGCGGCAGCGCGTCCGAGTTGTCGAACGGGTTCGTGTGGCTGCAGTCCGACGTCGACGACGAAGACCTCATCACGGCGGCGCGGCTGGTGGAGGGTTCGCAGATCACTGCCCGCATGGCGTCGGTGCCGGGGTCGCAGCTCACTGCTGTGCGTGGGTGGGTGCCGGGCGCGCAGGGTGAGGCCGACCGCCGCAACGCTGAGGCGGACGCGTTGCAGCGGCGGATCGCCGCCGCCCGAGCGCGACTGCTGACGCTGTGAGCAGCCACGAGAACACCGGCGAAGTGCTCCCCCCGTTCCCTGTCGACGACGCCACACTGCTGGCGGTCGAACACGCGATGGGCGGAGCACTCACCTACGAACGCCCGGACAGCAAGCTCAGCGACTCAGCCGACGAAGGGCCTTGGCTGGTGGGGGCCGACTACTCCCTGAGTGAGCTGCTCGACTTCCTGGCCGGCGCGGTAGGGCGCGACCCGAACGAGATTCTCATCAGGGAAGGCGACCCCGAACGCGGCGGATGGGAGGGCGCCGAGATCGTCGAGGACACCCGCCCGTGCTACCACGAGCGGGACGTGATCGCTGCGCTGATCGGTGAAGTTCGTCGACTTCGGGACGGCGTGTCGTGAGGTTCAACCCGTTCGCTCTCACCGCCGCCCTGGCGGGCGTCCCGGGCGTCCGGGTTGTGGTCGTGCGGGTCGTCAACGCCCAGGGGGTCTCCGAACGGCGCCCGCAGGACGAGATCGAGAAAGCAATCGTGCGGCGGTCGCGGTGGGGTTCCGTGGACGTGTGGCTGCTGTGCGAGATCGCGTGGGCCGACCTCGAACACATTGCCGCCCGCCGCGGCCTGTACGCCCTGCAGTACGGCGACCGCGGGTCCCCCGACGCTGGGGTGGGCATCCTGTCCCGCAAGCCGATCACGAAGGCCCGGAAGCTGCGGGGCACTGTCGCGACCCGTGAGGGTCGTGGGGTGCGTGACCGGCCGCTGGTGTCGGGGCGTACGTTCGGGGTCCGGTTCACCGCCGGCCACGCCCCACCGGCGTCGTCGCCGGTCGCGCGGGGACTGTTCATCGCGCGGGCCCGGCTGGCGCGCGGGGTGGTGGGGTGTGACTGGAACCGCGGGAAGGCGTGGATGCGTGCGTCGTCGCGGCGGCTGTACCGCGGTGTCGGTGTGCTGGGGGTGTTGGTGCCGCGGCGGCTGAGTCCGTCGCGTGCGTCGTCACGGTATGTGGGTAGTGATCATCTGACGTGTGATGTGCGGCTGTTGGTGCCGGTCCGACGCAGGCGCGCGATCAGATGAGGCGCCGGTGCTGGTGGTGTGGCGTAGGGCTCAGGTGGTGGCAGCCCAACTCGTGTCGCGTCTGCAAGAAACGACTCGTCGCCGAGGGGGTAGGCCCACCGTGCGCGAGCGGGTCACGCTGGGACTCGCGGCCCGACGCGAGACGGCGATTCCTGTGACCTGGCAAGCGCGACAACGACAGCCAGGAGTGACCGCCACGCCGTAACGCAACCTGTGCCACGACCGAGGCGGGTCACCTGCTGTACCCTCAACAGTGACCCGCCTCGCTGCTCGTGCGGGAGAAGATCGGGCAGCATCACCCGTTCACCTCACGAACACAGGAGACAGGTCATGCTGACCCGCGAGCAGTACGAGGCGCTTCTTCTGCGCCTCACCAACGGCGAGACGCTCACCCGCAGCGAGCTCACCCAGATGCAGAACTACCAGCGGTCCGAGGCTCAGGGCCTCGCGTCCCGCCTGACCGGCGCTGACGGCACCGCCGCCGACGCGACCCGTGTCGACGCCCTCGCCCAGGAGACGGGCCGCGTGAACACTGCGCTCGCTGCGGTCCCGGACCCGGACGAGGAGCGGCGTGCGATGGACGCCGCTCGTGCGCGGATCGCTGACCTCGTCGGAGCCGCGACCGGCACCGGCGGCGGCTCGACGTCCGTCGACCCCGAGCAGCGCACCGGCAGCCGTGACACCGACGACCGGACCCACGACCGTCCGCAGCGGCGTGTCAGTGTCGGCGAGCAGTTCAGCCGACACGCCGACTGGCAGGCGTTCCTCGCCCGAGGAGCCCGGGGCACCACGTCCGTGGACTTCCCCGACCTCGACAGCCGTGCGCTGATCGACTCCACCGGCACCGCGTTCGACGGGGCACGGAACCCGTACGTCGGGATCGTCGACCCGACCCCCGACCGGGCGCTGCGTCTCGCTGACCTCCTCGACCGGCAGTCGACCGACCTGGGCAGCGTGCCGTACCTCATCGAGTCCGCCAACACCGGCGCCGCCGCTGAGGTCGCCGAAGGTGCCGCGAAGCCCGAGGCGACGTACACGTTCACCGAGGACTCCGCGCCCGTCCGCACCATCGCCCACTGGGTGCCGATCACCCGGCAGGCCGCGGAGGACAACAGCACCCTCGTCGGGTACATCAACGGGCGCCTGTCGTACGGCCTCGAGCTGCGTCTCGACGCGCAGATCCTCAACGGCAACGGCACCGCCCCCAACCTCCGCGGCATCCTGAACACGTCGGGGATCGGGACCTACACCCCCGGCGCCGCGGAAGCGCGAGTCATCACGATCCGCAAGGCCATCACGGTCGCGCAGATCTCGGAGTACATGCCCGACACGGCGGTGCTGCACCCCACGGACTGGCAGAACATCGAGCTCGACACCGACGACAACGGCATGTTCCGTGTCACCGTGAACCCGCAGAACGCCCTCACGCCGCGGCTGTGGGGCCTGACCGTGGTCGTCACGACCGCGATCGCGGTCGGGTCGTACCTCGTGGGCGCGTTCCGGATGGGCGCGACGCTGTGGGAGCGGCACGGTGTCCGCATCCTCATGTCCGACTCCCACGGCACGAACTTCACGGCGAACATCCTGGTGATGCTCGCCGAGATGCGTGCCGCGTTGACGGTGTGGCGGCCCGCCGCGTTCGTCAAGGGCGCGTTCGTCGACGCCTGACCCGCCTGACCGGCCCGGACCCGCTGCTATCGGGCCCGGGCCGGTCGGGTATCCGAGCACAGCGAGAACAGGAGCACACACACATGGCACGATCCGAGAAGGTCCGAGGCGAGTACGCGAACGGCGTCGGCTGGGAAGCCGGCTGCATCGCCCCGTCGACGAAGTACGTCGACGACGCCGGCAACGTCACCGACACCATCCCGGTGGGGGCGTCGCATGTCCTCGTCGCTGAGGGTGACGTGGTCCGCCCCCACATGGCCGCGGTCCTCGCCGGCAGCAAGACCACGCGGAGCGGTGGGAAGTCGAAGTCCCGCGAACCGCTCGACGACGACACGCGAGCCTGACCATGACGTACGAACGGCCCGGCGGGCGATCCCTGCCGGGCCGTTCGTCGCGTCGCCGCCCCATCGACGACACCCGTAGGGGAGACTGACGGCATGGCTGAGTACTGCACCCTCGATCAGGCGAAGAGCGCCGGCGCGACCGGGTCCGACACGGAGATCGGTGAAGCGATCGTGCAGGCGAGCGACCGTGTCACCCGGTACACCGGGGAACTGTTCACCCCCACCACCCAGACACGGCAGGTGCGGGTCGACGGCGACGGCGTCGCCCGGGTCCGGCAACGCATCCAGGCGGTGACGTCGGTGACGTGGCTGGGCGCGTCGACACCCGTCGACCCGACCGCGTACATCGTGAGCTCATCGACAGTGATCGGCGGCGACGACACGATCACCCTGTACGGCAACCTCGCGTGGGCTGACATCACCGTGTACGGCGCCGAACCGTGGGTCGGGGGGTGGGCGAACCTGTCCCACAGCCGCGAACCGACCGTGGTGGTGGTCGGGTCGTTCGGGTGGACGTCCCCGCCTGTCGATGTTGCTCTTGCGACGGCGCTCATCGCCGCCCACATCCGGGCCTCCGACGCCGACACCGAAGCCGGTGCCGCCGCTGGCACGGTCGCCGACCCTGAGGGGAACGTGGTCCCCACCGCGCCGCCGTTCACCGACAACGACACCGACGACGCCGTCGCACTGCAGGCGAGGGTGCGGTATCGCACCACCGGTGTCCTCGAGGCTGACGCGATGCTCGCGCCGTTCGTCCGTGAACCGGTGAGGATCAGGGCATGAGCAGCCGGTCGTCGATCGCCGCCCAGGCGGCAGGGAACCGGGTCGCCGTGTCCGGGGTCACGCGAGCGATCGCGTTCGACGCCGACGCGTTCCTGCGGTCCCTGAAGACGGCGGTAGCGAAGATGCAGGTCGACACCGAAGACGACCTCGTACGCGTCGGGCTCCGTGTGCAGGGCACCGCCCGGGCGTTGTGTCCCGTCGACACCGGCCGGCTCCGCAGCTCGATCGTGATGCGGAAGGGCCGCGACGGGAAGGGGTTCTACGTCGAGGTCGGGACGTCGGTGAAGTACGCCCCGTACGTCGAGTTCGGGACCAGCAAGCAGCGGGCCCAACCGTTCCTCACACCCGCGGTCGCGCAGGCGGCGGGGATGCTCGCGCAGGAGGTGCAGCGGTGAGCGTGACAAGCAGCGGCGCCGTCAAGACGATCATCGAGTCCGCTGGGTTGGGGGTCGCGGCGTACCGTGACGCGAAGCCTGTGAAGGACCGGCTGCCGGTGGTGACGATCGACGAGAACGTCGCAACCACGCAGGAACGTGACGGCGACACCGGCGACCCGACCGCCGACCACGGCGAATCCGAGCTGATGTTCGTGCACCTGTGGGAGCCGTGGCGTGCCGCGAACGGCCTGGCGGGGGAGAACTATGCTCTGGTCGTCGGGTTGAAGCGGGCGCTGCGTCTCGCCCCCCCGTTCGTGTACGGCCCGGACGGCGCGCCCGTCCGGGTGTACGGGATACGGATCGACGGGCATGTCAGAATCGTCGAAGACGAAGCGAACGTCGTGCACCACACGATCACGATCACCTTGCGGAGGGACGCCTGATGGCACGAGACACGAAGACCGACCCGGAGCCCGACGACACCGGGAACGGCAGCCGGGTGAAGGTCCCCGACACGGTGGGCGGCGAGATCGTCTTCACCCGCGGTGTCGACGTGGTCGCGAAGTTCAAGGTCAAGGACGGCCACGTCACCGTCAAGACCCCCGCCGAGCAGCGGCTGCTCCTCGGCAACGTTGCCGGCGCGGAGGTCGTCGACACCTGAGTTCGCGAGTACGCAAGGGGAGCAACCGACGCGGCTGACCAGACGATGCGGCGACCACCGTCGCACGATCACCGAAGGGACCGGTCATGGCGCTCAGCAAGATCACGAAGGTTTTCGCCGCGAAGGACGCGAAGATCTACCCCCTCACGGCGGACCCCTCCGGTGGTTCGCCGACCTACGGCGCGGGCGTCGACGTCCCGGGCCTGAAGACGGTCGCGATCACCGGCACCGTCAACACCGTCAGTCTCCGCGGTGACAACCGTCTCCTCGACAGCAACTCGACCCTCGGGGACGTGTCGGTGACGCTGACGTTCGCGAGGATGTCGCAGGAGATCCTCAGCGCCGTCACCGACGCTGCCGCCGCCGCGTCGGGCACCACCCCGAACGAGGTGTCATCGTGGACCCTCCTCGGTGACACCGAGCTCGCGTACGTCGGCCTGACCGCGCAGGCAGTGGCCGCGGACACCATCGGCGGCGACGTGACGTTCAGCGTCTACAAGATGGTCCCCTCGAGCTTCCCCGAGATGGGGCTCGAGGAGGAGGACTACAAGACGTCGTCGCTGGAGTTCAACGCGGTGCCGCTGCTGTCGACCGGCCAGTGGGTCGGCAACGCGATCCGGGAGACGTCCGCGGCTCTCGCTGCGCCTGCCTGAGCCGTCGGCGCCTGACGGGTAATGTCGGGCACGTCGCCCCTACCTGCCCCATCGGGTGGGGGCGGCGTGACCGGTACGCGGCGCAACCCGTCGCGCTCAACCCACCAGGAGCAGCCCATGCCTCGACCCCACATCCCCGCCGCCGTGATCGCGCAGCGCGGGCGACCCATCACCCTCATCGACGGCACCGAAGTGACCGTCGTGTACACGTTCTCGTCGCTGATGCGGATCGAGGACGACTTCGGCACCCTCGCCCGCGCGTTCGCCGAACTGGAGTCCGGCGAATACGGGGCCCTCATGAACACCGTGTCGAAGCTCCTCGCCGCCGGCCTGGAGCATGTCGAACCGGCCGGCGACCGTGGCGCCCTGTCGGACGTTGACGTGCTGCGGGGGTGGCTCGACCCGAAGCACGTCAACGACTACACCGACCAGGTCACCGCCGCGATCGCGCAGTCGTTCCCCGACGCATCCGCTGAGGCCGAGGGCGATGCCGTGGACCCTACGCAGGACTCCCCTGGGGAGTCTGGTACTACCTCGCCACCGTCACCTTCGGACGCACAGACGCCGAGTTCTGGCGCATGACCCCCGCGAAGCTACACGCCCTCGGCGACATCCACGTCGACCTGAACAACCCCGACCGGGCCGAGCAGCCGAAGACGTCCGGCAACCCTGCCGCCGACCTCGCGATGCTCGCGAACATGTGACCTAGGAAGGACCGCCGCCGTGCCGCAGCTCGAAGACCTCGTCGCACGCATCCGGCTCGACGACACCGGTGTCGGGTCGACCCTCAACAGCCTGTCGGGGTCGTTGAAGAGCACGTCGCAGCGTCTCGACACGGCAGGGAAGACCCTCACTCGTGGGGTCACGTTGCCGATCATCGGGCTCGGTACGGCGGCGGTGTTGTCGTTCAAGCAGTTCAGCGAGGGCATGGCGAACGTCGCGACCCTGATCCCCGGCTCGCAGGCTCGGGTGCGGGATCTCGGCGAGGACGTGCAGGACCTTGCGATCAAGACGGGGAAGAGCACCGGCGACCTCACGGACGGCCTGTATCAGGTGGTGTCTGCGTTCGGTGACACCGCCGACTCGACGAAGATCCTCGAGGTGAACGCCCGCGCCGCCCGGGCCGGGTTGGCGACAACGACCGACGCCATCAACCTGACGTCGGCGGTCACGAAGGCGTACGGCGACACCAGCGCCAAGGCGGTGAAGAAGGCCAGCGACCTCGCGTTGACGACGGTGCGGCTCGGTCAGACCACGTTCCCTGAACTGGCTGCCAGCGTGGGCCGTGTCACCCCGTTGACGAAGGCCCTGAACGTGTCCCAGGAGGAACTGTTCGGGACGATGGCGACGTTCACCGGTGTCACCGGTGGCGCCGCTGAGGTGTCCACCCAACTCCGCGGGGTGCTGCAGGCCCTCGCGGCACCCACCACCGACGCCGCGGAAGCGTTGGAGGAAGCCGGCTACCAGAGCGGCGAAGCGCTCGTGAAGCAGAAGGGCCTCGCTGGGGCGGTCGGGTTCCTCACCGACGCCGCGAAGAAGAGCGACAAGCCGCTGCAGTCGATGATCGGGTCCATCGAGGGCCAGACGTTGGCGCTCGCCCTGACGGGCGCCCAGCAGGACGACTACCGCAAGAAGCTCAAGCAGATGAGCGACGTGCAGGGCACCACCCGGAAGGCGTTCAAGGAAGCGACGACCGGCGTCAATGAGGCCGGGTTCGCGATGGACCAGGCGAAGGCGAAGGCGCAGGTTCTCGCGGAACGCACCGGGGCAGGGTTGGCGCCCGCGCTGGTCGCGGTCCTCGACGCCGCCGAACCTCTCGTCGACGGCGTGATCAAGGTCGCGGACGCGTTCGCGGAAGCCGACCCGGCCACACAACGGCTCGTGTTGCAGCTCGTCGCTGCCGCCGCTGCTGCGGGGCCGCTGCTGTCTATCGGCGGCCGCCTCGTCGGCGTGTTCGGCACGTTGACCCGCGGCGCTGCGGTCGCGGCCGGGGGGATCAGTACCGCCGCCGTGAAGACCCGCCAGTTGCATGCTGAGATGACGTACGCGGAGACCCGTAGTGCGGCGCTGCGGTCTGGTGTCGCACGCCTCGGTGGGGTCGCGAAGCAGGCGGCTGGGGTGGCGGGGATCGGGCTCCTCACGTCGGGGCTCATCGAAGCCCGCAACGAAGGGAACAGCCTCAGCAGCGCGTTGAAGAACACCGCCGGTGGTGCCGGTATCGGTGCGATGTTCGGGCCCATCGGCGCTCTCGTCGGCGCCGGTGCCGGGTTGGGGCTCGGGGCTGTGATCGGGGCGTTCAAGGAAACCCGCGAACAGGCCGCCGAAGCGCGTATCGAGCTGCTCCGGTCGAAGGGGTTCGAGGTCGCGAAGAGTGACGCCGAAGACCTCGCCGAGGCGTTGCAGGGTGTGATCAACGGGTACGGGCGTACCGCCCGCGCGGCCGTGGAGGCGTCGTTCATCGGCGAAGATGGGAAGCTCGACAAGGACGTTCAGGCGTTGCGTGACCTGGGTGTCAGTCTCGACACGATCGTGTCGGCCACGATGGGCCGCGCGAACGCACAGAAGATCGTCAACGACGCGTTGAGTGGCGGTATCCGTGCGGAGCAGCAGCGCGCCGACGCCGCGAAGGACGGCCTCGACCGCGCCCAGGCGGCGTACGCGGAGGCGGCGGCGGCGGCGTCGGACTACACGTCGAAGACGAAGAAGTCAGGCGAGTCGGTGTCGGAAGCGAACAAGCGGCTCGAGGAGGCACGGACCAGGTACCTTGCTGCGAAGAAGCCTCTCGACGAGCTCGGGGTTGCGGCGGACACGTTCGGGCAGCGGATCACGTCGAACACTCGGGAGATCATCGACCACCGCCGCCAGATGCGGCAGCTCGCCGACGACCTGGGGTTGACGAACAAGCAGTACCGGGCGCTCCCGAAGGAAGTCCGCACCCGCGTCGAAGCGAACGGGCTCCCGCAGACCAACGCCGACGCGTTGCGTCTCATCGGCCGGTACAAGGAGCTGCAGAACTTCCGGCAGATCAAGGCCCTCATCCAGGCCACCGACGCGCCGTTGACGATCCGACAGATCGAGACGTTGACGAAGCGGTACAACCTGACCCCGAAGCAGGTCCGCACCCTCGTCGACGCTGTCGGTGTGGAAGCGGAGACCGACAAGATCATCCGGTTGCGGCGCGAGTCGGAGGACGCGGCCGGCACCTATGAGATCCGCGTCCACACGGCGTACACGTACAGCGGGTTGAAGAGTCCCACGAGGGGCCGGTCGTCTGGCGGGGGGCCGGACCCGTCGAGCTACAACCCGCGGCAGACCCTCGAGGGTGGGCGGGGGCCGCGTGACCTGGGGTACGACTACGGCGCCGAGCTGAGCGGCGGGATCGCGTCGGGCATCCTGGGTCGCGGGAAGGCGCCGTCTGAGTCGCCTGAGAAGGCGGTGCGAGAGAAGGCCGAGAAGACCGTCAAGGCGTTCGGTGACACGCGCGCTGGGGAACGGATCGCGCGGCTGTTGAACGGCCGGTTCGCGGACGGGATCGGCACCAACAGCAAGAAGGTCCGTGAAGCGTTCGCCGCCCTGATGGGCCAGCTCGAGGACATCGGGGACCGGGGTGCGTTGAAGGCCGCGAAGGCGACCCGCCGGCGGCTGTTGCCGCTGTCGCGGGACTTCCAGCGGCTGGGGCGGGACCTCGCGGAAGCACGCCGGAACCTTGAAGCGTTCGAGGCTGCCCGCGCTGAGGTGGTGGCCCGGCAGGACGCCCTCGCCGGTGCGGGTGGCAGTCTCGCTGACATCGAGTTCGGTGACGACGTCGAAGCGAACAGCGCCGCCGTGATCGCCGCGTTGGAGGCAGCGAACAACGTCGCGGTCGGGTTCGACGCGACGATCTCCCAGCTCGCGGCGGCGGGGCTGTCGCAGGACGCGTTGGACCAGTTGATCGCCCGCGGCCCGGAAGCCGCAGCGCAGGTCGCAGCGGCGATCCTCGCGGGGGGGCCGGCGGCGATCGCACGGATCAACGCCCTGCAGGCGAACATCGCGACCGTGGGGTTGTCGATCCAGGCGAAGAGCTCGCAGACGATGTACGACGCCGGTGTGGCTGCGCAGCAGGGGCTCATCGACGGCCTCGAGTCGAAGATGGGCCAGCTTGAGAAGCAGATGCAGCGGATCGCGCGGCGGATGGTGCGGGCCATCAAGAAGGAGCTGAGGATCAAGAGCCCGTCGCAGGTGATGGATCAGGTGGGTGTGTTTACGGGTGTGGGGTTCGCGGAGGGGATCGAGTCGACGGCGTCGACGGTGTCGCGGGCGGCGTCGCGGATCAGCAAGGCGGCGTTGGTGGCGCCTCCTGTGTACGCGGACCCGTTGCTGTTGGGTGCGGCTGCACGACGGTCGACGTTGCCGCCGGGCGCGAACGCGGCGCCTTCGGTGCGGGTGTTCATCGGTGAGCGGGAGTTGACCGATATGGTTCGGGTGGAGATCGAGGGCGCGGTGGCGCCGCTCGCGACGGCTGTGCGTCAGGGGGTGTGACCGGTGGCTGAGAGTGTGACCATCACGTACCCGTTGGATGGTGCGTTGGTGGCGTCTGACCTGTCGTTGACGGTCACATGGTCGATCTCGGAGCCAGGGAGCCCTGCGGCTTCCTTGTGTCGGTTCCGGTATCGGCCCTACGGTGCGTCGACGTGGACCCACGACGAGTCCAACACGGACCTGAATCAGGCCACGATCGCGGCGAACACTCTCACTCCGGGGACGTGGGAGGTCGAGAGGACGTGGAGGCCGTTTAGCAGTACCCTGGTCTCGCCTGTTTCGGACAGTGTGGTCTTCTCGACTGGGCCGACGTCACCCACTCCGACCGTGTCGGCACCCACGAGCCCCATCACCAACCCCGCCGAGACGGTCACATGGTCGACGTCGCCGACCGATCAGGTTGCCTACCAGGTGCAGGTACTCGACGGGTCGACGGTCGTGTTCGACACCGGCGAAGTGTCGGGCACTGCGCAGACCCTCGCCGGTGTGCCGTTCCCCGACACCGGGGTGACGCGGGTGGTGCGGGTCAGGACACGCCGCTCAGCAGCGTACGTGTGGTCGCAGTGGGGGTCGACCGGGTCGCTGACCGTCACCCACCTGTCACCGCCGACCCCCACGCTGACCCTCGCCCCGGCAGACGTCGCCGCCGTGGGCCTCGACCATGCGCTGGTGGCGACCATCACCAACCCCGCCCCGTCCGGGGGGGAACCGTCCGTGGACACCACCGAGGTGTACGTCCGCCGTGACGGCGACACTGGCGGCGGCGCCCTCGTCGCCACCACGGCAGGGACGCTGTCGTCGTACACGTACCGCAGCCCCGCGTCGGGGGTGCTGTACCAGATGCGGGTACGGGTCGTCACCGACGACGGCCGCAACGCGTCCAGCGCCTGGGTCACCGCGACCGGCGCCGTGACGTTGAAGGGTGTCGTGATGCACTCACTCGCCGCACCCGACGACGTCCACGTCTTCCGCCTCAACGGCGAAGAAGCGTCTGACGAGTACCAGCCCGAAGCGGACCTGATCCAGTACGACGGCCGCGCGTTCCCCGTGGTCGAGTTCGGGACGTCCGCGTCACAAGTGTTGAAGGTGCGGCTGTCATTGAAGTTCGACAGCGGCGACGCCGACGCCCTCGTCACGATGCTCCGGTCACGGACACTGCTGCTGTACCGCGACCGCCGCGCCCGGAAGATGTACGCCTACGTGCAGGCGACGACCATCCAGGACACCGCCTACGGGTACGAGGTCGACCTCACCGTCACCCACGTCGACAACCCTGACGACCGGACCGACTGATGGTGTACACGCAGACGGAGATCGTTGCCGCGTTGCAGGGCAGCGGCCGTACGTGGGAGTTCCGTTACGAACGCCTCTCCTCGGCCGGCGTGTCGCTAGGGGACGTGAACATGACCGGGGTGCGGGTCACCCACGCCGCGCTCGCCGACCAGATCAAACGGACCGTGCAGGGCGTTATCGCGCCCGCCACCCCGTTCGACTACCAGAGCGACCGGCTCCGCGCGCACGCGCGGCTGCGGATGCCTGACGGCGGCTGGAACGAGTGGGCGTTGGGGACGTTCCTGCTGTCCACCACCCAAACCGCGCGCACCGCGTCGATGCCCGCCGACCCCACCCCCGTCACTGGATACGACCTCCTGCAGGTCGTGGTCGAGGACTCGGTCACCGACCGGTACATCGTTGCCGCCGCCACGAACTACAAGACCGCGATCGACACCGTCCTCGTCGGGGCCGGGTTCCCCACGAACACGGTCGCCGTGACGTCGAAGACCCTGCCCGCGGCGATGGAATGGGAGCCCGGCACCACGAAGCTGCGGATCGTGAACGACCTCCTGTCGGCGATCAACTTCACCACGTTGAGCATGGACCCCACCGGGCAGCCCACCGCCGGCCCGTACGTCCCACCCGGCGACGCAGCCGTGTTGTGGTCGTACTCCCTGGACTCGGCGTCGCTGGTGCGTCCAGGGACGGTCACGAACCTCGACCTGTTCCGTGTCCCGAACGTGATCGTCGGGTACGTGTCCCAGCCTGACCGGCCGCCGTTGCGGTCGGTCGCCGTGAACGACGACCCCCTGTCGCCGCTGTCGACCGTCCGCCGCGGCCGGTCCATCGTGGAAAGCCTCGACCAGACCACCCTCGGGGAGGTCGCCGACCAGACCACCCTCGACGAGAAGGTGGCGCAACGTCTCGACGCGACGTCGCAGCAATACGAGACCATCGAGTTCTCCACCGGTGTGATGCCGCAACACGACGACTCCGACGTGGTGACGTTCGACTACGGTGACGGCCCGTACCGTTACCGGGAGACCGGGTGGGAGATGGAGCTGCGGGCGGGAGGCGTCATGAAGCACACGGCACGGAGGGTGGTGACGGTGTGACCGACGTGGTCCGCACCATCGTCGACGCTGTCCGGGACCTGACGCCCGGTCAGGATGCGCCGACACGACTCGCGACGGTCACCGCGAAGACGACCGCCGGGTACACGGTGCATTTCGACGGGGAGGGTGCGGCGTCGCCGCGGGTGTACAAGGCGGTAGGGTCGGCGCTGGTCGGCGAACGGGTGCTGATGGTCGCTGCAGGCAGGTCGTGGGTGGTGGGGGGCGCGGTCGGTGAGGACTCGTGGACCGACCTCCCGCTCGTGAACGGGTGGGTGCACTACACCCCCGGTGGATACTCCACGCCGCAGTATCTGAAGAGAAACGGGGTCGTGTACCTGAAGGGACTGATCCGCTTCGGAACGGTTTCGGCGACGATGTTCACCCTCCCTTCGGGGTACCGGCCATCGGGGATCGAACACTATGTGGTTGCGAACAATGGGGCCGCGGTCGTTGTGCAGCTTCTTCCCGATGGGCGGATGATCGCTCCAGCGAACAACGCTTGGGTCGCGTTGGACGGGATCACGTTCCCGGCGGAGCAGTGATGAGACGCCGTGCCGTGCTCGATGCCCGCATCGACAGACAGGGCGTGGCACCCTTGAAGAAGGTTCGGCGCGGCCCCTGCGCCGAAGAACAAGGAGTGAACGGTGAGCGCTGACGCCCTCTCGGTGTACGCCACGTTGGCCCTGACCCTGATTGGCGTCACTGCCGCGTTGGCGGGGTGGTGGAAGTGGGTACGTCCACGGCTGCGGAACCTCGCCCTCGAGGCTGTCGCGATGCGTGACGCGATCCTGGGACGCGATCCCGTCGTGGATTCCATCACGGGCCGGGTAATCGGGCCGGCGTTGCCGGGGATCGGGGTACGGATGGCCCACCAGGAGGATCAGATGGTTCTCCTCACCGACGCCGTGTCGAAGATCGCGGATTCCTACCAGCGGATCGAACGGGTCGAGTCGCGGGTCGGGAAGCTCGAGGACGACGTCGCGTCGTTGAAGGAAGGACAGCTCGAACGGATCATGGCGCACGCCGAGTCGGCGAGCGCATGGTCGGCGATGGAGGCCGCAGTAGGGACCCAACCCCCTCGAAAGACCAGGGTGAGGAGTGAGGTCGTGGACGTGCCGTTGTCTCGGCAGCCGTCGTGCAGGATGTGCGCGCACGAGGAGCACGTCTTCACGGCATGCCACGCCGAGCTCGGACGGTCAACCGATGAGGCGGGCCACTCGCTACCCTTGCTGTGTCCGTGCCCGCCGCACCGACCTACCGGGATCTACGACTAGGGAGCATCCGTGAACGATCCGAGGCTTGCTCGCCCGTTGTGGCGTGGCCGCACCAACGTCGACGCGTACACGATCGCGTGGATCGAGCACGCCGAAGACATCACCGTCAAGAGCTGGCCCGCGATAGCCCACACCTTCGACGTCACCCAGGGGTCCTACCAGGCTGGTGGCGGTGACCCGAACAGCGGCAACACCCACGCCCTGGGTGGGCCCGTCGACCTGCGATGGTGCGGCCACTTGGTGTGCCTGCTCGCGTTGCGTTTCGCAGGCGGTTTCGTGTGGCACCGCACGCCCGCGCAGGGGCCGTGGCCACACCACATCCACGGCGGCCCCCTCGGTCACCCGTACATGGACCCGTCTGCGCAACGCCAGGAGGTGGCGTACCTCGCCGGCCGCAACGGCCTCAAGAACAACGGACCCGACGACGGGCCCCGACTCAACCCCATCCCGCGGCCCGTGTGGCCCTACCCCCCGGAGGAAGACATGCCCACCGCCCAGGAGATCGCAGACGCCGTCTGGTCCGTCAAGGAGAACGACGGCCGCACCACCCGCAAGATGCTCCGACAGGCGTCGAAGGCCGCCACGATCAGCGACGACGTCGCCGACCGGGTGGCCGACCTGCTGTCCCGCGACCCGGCCGACGTCACCACTGCCCGGGTCAAGGCTGCCGTCAAGCAGGCCATCCGCGAGCTCGTCGAGGACGACTGACCGATGCGCGTCGAGGTCCCCGTCGAACCCCTGACAGCCCTCGCTGGCGGCCTCATCGGCGGCGCCCTCGTCGCCACTCTCGCGTGGCGCCACATCTGGCGCATCGCACACACCACCACACACAGAGGAGCCCACCCATGACCACCCCGCAGCCCAGCCCGGACACGGCAACCCAGACCCGCCGGCCGTGGCGCGCCACGATCCGCACCGCCGTCGCGGTCGGGATCTCCGCGATCGTCCTCCTCCCGACGATCATCCAGATCCTCGTCGACGAGCTCGGCCCGGTCCTGCCCGAGCGGTTCACGGGCTGGCTCGTCACGGCCGGCGTCATCGTCACCGCCTGCGCGGCCGCGATCACCCGCATCCTCGCGATCGAGAAGGTCGAGCAGGCCCTCCGTCGTCTCCCCGGGTCCGCGTTGGCGGCGCAGCCGGCACCGAAGCCCGAACATCGGGAGTAGCCCGCCGACTCCTTGGACAGCACGAACGCCCCACGACCTGGAGGTTGGTGGGGCGTTCGGCGCGAGTAGGGAGCAACCAACCCGACACGGGTGAGCATACCTGATGGTTGGGTGGTTTGGGGTGACACGGCGTGACGAAACCGTGGTGTCATGACGTTGTGCTACGGTTGTGTCATGACAACGAATCGAGGCACGACCCGCCGGTCACTGCGCGTCGCCGACTCCCTGTGGGAGCGGTTTGCCGCTTGGTGCAACGGCCGCGGCGTCAGCATGACCGAGCGGCTCATCGAACACATCAAGGAGGATCTCGCCCAGGGCGAGCACAGCGAAAGGAGCAAGGGAGCATGACCGAGCAGGGAGCAACCACCGAGACCGACGACCGCAACATCGTGCAGCGGATGAGCGCCGTCATGCGGGACATGGACCACGTCGGGAAGACCGGCGACAACCGCGAACAGCACTACAAGTTCCGGCCCGTCGACGAGTTCATGAACGCCCTACACGTCCCCCTCGTCCGACACGGCGTCATCATGACCCCGAAGGTCCTGACCCGCGACAGCTTCGAGCGTGACCGCCGCAACCGCCAGGGCGAGATCATCGGCGTGATGCGTGTCGTCGAGCTGCTCGTCGAGTTCACGTTCCACAGCCCGGACGGCACCACGATCGTCGCTGTCGCTGCCGGTGAAGGCGCCGACGTCGCCGACAAGGCCACCAACAAGGCGATGGCTGGGGCGTTCAAGTACGCGATCATGCAGACGTTCATGGTCCCCACCCGCGAGCTGCAGGACGGTGACGAAGACACCCCGGAGATCCCTAGCGGGTCACAGCAGCAGCACGCACAGAACGCCAACCACGACGCGACCGTCGACCTGATGGTGCAGCAGGCCCAGGAACTCGGACGGCCGGCGATCATGCACGAGCTCGACGAGGGGTGCGAGGCGCTCGGGCAGAGTCGCGCGCAGGTCACGAAGAAGTGGCGCGACGCGCACGGTGTCGGCGCGGTCGCGGCCCTCGACGACGAGGACAAGGTCCCGACCGTCGAGCTGTACCGGTTCGTGTTGGCTCTGCGCCCGTACGTGCAGCAGGCTCGGGAGAAGGCGATGCTGGAGCAGCCGCTTGGCACGACCGCCGCGTCGAGCGACACCCCGGCTGGGGACTGACGTGCACGGCTGGCTGGCGATCGGCGCGATCATGGCGGCGATGTTCGTGACGATCCTCGTGGTCGCGTGGATCGAAGACGGAAGCGACGAGAAGGGAGCAGATCAGTGAAGAGCATCAGTGAGTTGATCGACGAGTACGAGGAGTCACGCAACGTGGGCCGTGACCCGCGGGTCGGGCCCAGCGACTACGGCAACTGCCCGCGACAGGTCGCGTACCGGGTCCGTGGCCACGAGCCCGGCGAGCCCGTCGAACAGACCCGGGCCGCGACGATGGGCACCCTGTTCTGGCAGGGCCTCGGCGAGTGGATCGCCGCGAACTACCCTGACGCGTGGGTCGAGTCGCGGGTGAAGATCCCCGGCCTCGAACGTGACGGGTCAGCCGACCTCGTGTGGTCACAGGACGGGGTTCTCGTCGATGTGAAGACGGTCAGTGGGCGGGCGTTCGACTACGTCGTGAAGGTCGGCGGGAAGCCTGAGAATGTCGGGCAGGTCGAGACGTACGCCCTCGGCGTGAACCGCAGGCTCGAGGACGCCGACCGGATGCGTGGCGACCTGGACTTGCCCCCCATCGGGTACAAGCCGATCACCCGCCTGCGCCTCGAATACGTCAACCGTGAGAACGGCGACGTCCACACCGTCGAATGGGCGTACGACGAACAGACCGCCCGCACCAAGGTGTCCGAACTCGCACAGCTCGAGCAGATGATCGACGGAGGGTTCGACATCCCCCGCGCCCCCGGCGCCCGGCTGGGTGCGTTCCCGTGCGACTGGTGCCCGTTCTGGCGTGAGTGCTGGGACGTCGACAACACCCCCGACGACCGGTCACACGAATCCAAGTTCACCACCGACGAGCAGGTCGAGGGTGTGATCGAGGACTACTTTCGCGCGCAGGCCGTCGAGGCTGCCGCGAAGCGCGACAAGGACGCGGCCCGGTCGCGCCTCGTCGGGATCAGATACGACTCCCCGACCGTCGCCCTGACGTGGTCGGGGAACAGGCCGAAGAGCGAAGACGTGATCGACGTCGACGAGCTGGTGGTGCAGGCGCAGCTCGCGGGCGTGTCGGTGCCGATGAAGACCGTCGACAGCCGCACCCCGTGGCGGATCAACTTGAAGCGGAAGGCGGCAACCGAATGAGTCACCGGTTCAGCACGAAGGTTCAGGCGACGATCGCTCTAGAGCTACTCTTGGCGGTCGACGACGCGATCGACACTGCAGGGTGCGAGTCTGTCGCGGATGTCCACGAGTTGCTCGCGCGCCTTATCTTGGGGGCAGAGGAGGCGAGCCGGTGAGCCGCCCGGGGTACGTCGACCGGCGCGGCAGCAACGCAGATCGCCGCCGCCGCCGTGCGTGGCTGCTCGCGAACTTCGACACCGACCTTGGCCCCGAACGGGCGAGGTGCCACCTACGTCTGTCGGTGCTGTGTGAACGCACTGTCGACGCCGTGTCGTTGAGCGTGGACCGGATCGAGCGCGGCGGCAGCTACGCGCGGGAGAACATTCAGCCTGCGTGCAAGCCGTGCCAGGATCGGCAGGGTGGGCTCGCGACCGTCGCGACCATCGGCGCGCTGCTCGTCGAGTACCGTGCCGCCCGCGAGCGGTGGGAGGTCAGGTTCGAGGAAACGAACCGGTCCTACTACCCGGGTGTGATCGAGGCGGAGCGCCTAAAGGAACGCCGCGGCGGCCGGCGTGAGGTCACGGACTGGCTCGCAGACAACCCGCCGCCCGTGTTCCGGGATTGGCTGGTGGAGTGGCATGCCGCCCGCCGTGAGGCTGAGAGAACGGGGTAGAGGACTCCGACGCGCTGTCCGTCGCTGAGAGACGGGAACGGACAGCGCGTCGGGCGTACTCTGATCCGACGCACCACCCGAAGGGAGCACCATGCAGTACGCAAGAGTGCCGATCGAGCTAGTCAGGCTCGTCGACGCGAACGCGGTCGCGGTCTACGTCGCGTTGTGCGACTACGCCCACCGCAAGACGGGCCGGTGTTGGCCGTCGAATCCCGAGCTGGTCGACGTGACGCTGCTGTCGCTGGCGACTGTGAAGCGCGCCCTGTCTCAGCTTGAGAATGTGGGCGCGATCGAGCGCGAGGGACGCCGGTCGCGCAAGATGCACGTCGTCCCACTTGATCGCCTTCGGCTCACTGGTGAGCCAAGAGCGAGAAGGTCTAAGGCTCACCCGCGAGCCACCCAAGGCTCACCCGTGAGCCACGGAACCAGAGCCAATGAACCAGAGAACACGACGTCGCTTCGCGACGCCGTGACCGAGCAGGAGGTCGAAGCCGTGAAGCCGTCAGCAGATGAGCCGATGTTCGAGGTCGAACGCATCCCCGAACCGCCGAGGCCGACAGCGCAGGCGTGCGTCGCCGCGTTCTGTGAGGCGTACGGCACGGAGCCGATCGGACGGTCGGCGGTCGGGAGGCTCGCGCAACGGTTCAAGCAGCTCAGCGAGACGTACCCGCGAGACGAGCTGATTGCCGCCGCCCAGGAGTTGGGTGAGCAGCGGGTCGCGAACCCGAACGCGATCGAGCCGTTCGTGTTGCGGGCTCGGCAGCCGCGGCATGTGGCTGCGCGGCGGGCGCGGCAGTGGTCGGCGTTGGCGGCCGACACTTTCTCGGCGGCTGGTGACCCATTCGCCGCCGACGTGTGACAGAATGTGTGACACCAACTAGCGAGGGAGCAACCTCATGGACACCGTGAACATCATCGAGAAGCCGTGCCACGTCGCCGAACCACACGACATGCACATCCACCGCAGGCCCGGCGTGCCGGCCATGTGTGACGGTGCGGGAGATCGGGGTCCGACGCTCGCGGAGCAGGCGCCGCCGTACGGGACCCACCTTGACGACGAGATCAGGATCGGGATCGAGCAGGCGCTCTGGTCCGCGCACGAGTTGGCTCGCAGGACCGGACGCCCGGTGATCGTCACGCGATCGAAGTGGGCCTCCGACTCCTCGTGGGGTGTGCCGATGCTGGTGCAGGTGAGGCGATGAGCACCACGAACAGCGTCGACCTGGGCGGCGTGCACGTCCGCGGCGCATGGCAGGCACTCGGCGGCGACGTCCGCGCCGAGCTCGTGGTGTACACGAAGACCGGGCAGGCGAGGATCGCGCAACTCGACGAGCGGCAGCTGCAGCGGCTCGTCGTCGAGTGCGGCGAGGCGCTGTCACAGCTGCGCGTGCACCGCGAGGTCACCGCCAAGGATGCTCGTCGACCCCGGTCCGACTTCGGAGATGACCCGTCGCTATGAACGCCGAAGACTGCGCCCGCCTCGTGTCCGTGGTCCGTACCCTGTACCCCGCTCAGCGGTTCGACGACAACCCCGAGAACGTCGTCAGGGCGTGGGGGCACGTCGTCGCGGACGTCGCCTACGACGAAGCACACGCCGCGGTCGTACGACTCGCACGCCGCGGCACCCCGTGGTGCTCACCGGGCGACGTCCGCCGTGTCGTCGCCGAACAACGCAACGTGCTCGCCCCCGACGCCGACACGCTACTCACCGACGTCCGCGAGGTCGCCCGCCGCGAAGGCGTCGGCCGCCGCGCACTGCACCCCGTCGCACAGCGTGTGTACGAGAGCGTCGGCGGCGCCCTGTCGATCGCCCGCATGGACGCCGGCAGGCTGCTGCAGTTGCGCCGCTCGCTCGTCGACGCGATCGAGGTGTACGACCGGCGGGTGCTCGACGACCCCCTGCCGCCACCCGCGCCGGCACACACCCCGATCTCAGCACGGCCCGTCCCGGCAGGCCCGTCGCAGCTCGCGGCGAGCGAGGCCGACCTCACGCCCGGCGAGGAGTACCGCGACCGAACCGAAGAGCTGCGCCGGTACACCGAAGGGGACCCGGCATGACGTGGGCGTTGTCGATCGTCGCGCTCGTCCTCGCCGGGCAGGGCGACACCGACCGGGCGATGGTCGCCGCGGTCGTCGCGGTCGCGTACGCGGTCCTGCGCCTGCGACCGTCACGAGCCCGCACCCTGTGGGACCGTTCGATCGCCGAACACGAGGCGACGCTGTTCAGCGGTGAACGCCGTGACGACTGACGTGCGCGGCTGTTCGACGTGCGGCGCCCCGGGACGGCAGTACATGAACGTCTGGGCGTGCCCCGACCACACCCCCGCCCGGGTCGCCGGCCACCCGGAACCACCGACCCCGACCTGCGGTCGCCCTCTCGCCTGCTACCTGCCGTGCTGCAAGACGCGGGTCGAACCGACCCCGGTGGAGAAACGCCACGAGCTCGACGAGCGGGTGGTGGCGTGGCAGGAGTACGCCCGCGGGGAGATCCTCACGTTGGCGTCACAGCCGTACCCGTTCGGGCCCGGCGACCTCGCCGCGTTGCTGCCGGTCAGGTTGGCGGGTGAGCACGCCCGGTCGTGGCTTGAGCGGCTGCTCGAGGAAGGCGAGAAGGCTGGCGCGATCACCCGTGTCGGCGACCATCAGTGGAAGGGAGCACGGTCGTGAAGCGTTCGACGGTGAGGCGGAAGCGTCCAGGGAACCGGCGTCGGGAGGCGCCACGGTTCGACCGGGAGGAGTGGGACGAGGCGTCGATGCTGTTGTGGGCGCGGTCGCGGGGGCTGTGTGAGCGGTGCGGCGACCGGCCGCCGGCTGAGCGGCATCACCGGAAGCGTCGTCGTGACGGCGGGGACCGGCTGTCGAACCTGCTGTTCCTGTGCACGCTGTGTCACGGGGAGATCACGGACCAGCCGGAGAGTGTTACTCGTGCTCGGGCGTTGGGGTATGTGGTGCCTGCGTTGGGGATCGCGGAGCCGGACACGTATCCGGTGTTGTTGTGGGGGGCGACGTGGGTGTTGTTGGACGATGGGGGTGGGGCGGTGGCGTGTGATCCGCCGCGGGCCCCGCTTGACGTGTCATGACACCGTGTGGTTGACTGCGTGTCATGACAAACCCCGACGAGACCAGGAGCACCACCATGAACCGCACCATCGCCACCATCCTCGCCGCGCTCGCGCTCATCTTCACCACCATCCCCGCCGCCGGCGCCACCGACGACCACAGCCCCGACGACTCCACTCAGCCGTTCATCATGATCACCATCGACACCCCACCGTCCGAGCTCGTCGCCGTGGTCACCGACCTGTCCGCCGAGCTCGAGACCACGAAGACCAGCCTTGTCGCGGCGACCGCGGCGACGGCTGCCGCCCGTGACGAGAAGGTGAGGCTGGTGCGGAAGGTCGACAGGCAGCGCGCGAAGATCGCCGAGCTGCGCGCCAAGTTGCGGCGTGCACGTCGGTGACCGCGGCTCGCTGCCGGGGGTGACGACAGCGCTACAGTTTGTGTGACAGACTGTGTGACGTGGCTAAGACACCTGTGAGCATGAGACTCGACGACGACGTCGTCGCATCACTCGACGCTATGGCCGACCACCGCGAACTCACCCGCACCGGCATGACAGAACGGACCATCGAGGTAGCGTTGCGGGCCCGGCAGCGGGCGTGCAAGGCAACCCACCAGCAGGGCAGACGCTGCGGGGAGTGCGGCATCCTGGTGTCACCTGAACCGACCACCGAAGATCTGTAGAGGGAGC
>Ga0316576_10000067_pt1 | contig 34602 bp, 42 predicted proteins | sample S0NA_FD_203075 | JGI IMG/M metagenome (GOLD analysis project Ga0316576, IMG submission 203075) | Rhizosphere microbial communities from salt marsh grasses in Alabama, United States - S0-2_050615r3r5 | ecosystem: Host-associated > Plants > Roots > Rhizosphere | place: USA: Alabama | collected...
GTGACGAGATGCGCCCATGTAGCTCAGTTGGTAGAGCACACCCTTGGTAAGGGTGAGGTCACCGGTTCGACTCCGGTCATGGGCTCCACTTCCGGCGGCGCGCTGCCGTCATAGGGTCGAAGCCCTGGAACCGTGTCGCGTGGTGTAAGCTGCGCCGAATGTGTCTGACGTCTTGATCCATGGTCGATTGAACCTTGCGAGGAGCAGTTCATGTCCAAAGAAAAGTTTTCGCGCACCAAGCCCCATGTGAACGTGGGCACCATCGGGCACGTGGACCATGGCAAGACCACGCTGACGGCGGCGATCACGTTGCACCAGGCGAAGAAGTTTGGTGGAGAGGCGCGGGCGTACGATCAGATTGACAACGCGCCGGAGGAGCGCGAGCGGGGGATCACGATTGCCACGGCGCACGTGGAGTACGAGACGGAGAAGCGTCACTACGCGCACGTGGACTGCCCGGGGCATGCGGACTACGTGAAGAACATGATCACGGGTGCGGCGCAGATGGACGGTGCCATTTTGGTGGTGTCGGCGGCCGATGGGCCGATGCCGCAGACGCGCGAGCACATCCTGCTCTCGCGTCAGGTGGGCGTGCCCTACATCGTGGTGTACATGAACAAGGCCGACATGGTCGACGATGCCGAGCTGTTGGAGCTCGTCGAGATGGAGGTTCGCGAGCTGCTCTCGAGCTACGACTTTCCTGGCGACGACACGCCGATCATCATCGGCTCGGCGAAGCTGGCGATGGAAGGCGACAGCGGCGAGCTGGGCACCCAATCGATTGACAAGCTCATGGAGGCGCTCGACAGCTACATCCCCGAGCCGGTGCGTGCGATCGACGGTCCGTTCCTGATGCCGATCGAGGACGTGTTCTCCATCTCCGGGCGTGGCACGGTGGTGACCGGGCGCGTGGAGCGAGGGATCGTCAAGGTGGGTGAAGAGGTCGAGATCGTCGGCATCAAGGACACCACCAAGACCACCTGCACGGGGGTGGAGATGTTCCGCAAGCTGCTCGACCAGGGGCAGGCTGGTGACAACATCGGGGTGCTGCTGCGCGGCACCAAGCGAGAGGACGTGGAGCGTGGTCAGGTGCTGGCCAAGCCCAAGTCGATCACGCCGCACACCCACTTCGAGGCCGAGGTGTACGTGCTGTCCAAGGAAGAGGGCGGGCGGCACACGCCGTTCTTCAACGGCTACCGGCCGCAGTTCTACTTCCGCACCACGGACGTGACGGGGGCCTGCACGCTGCCCGAGGGGATCGAGATGGTGATGCCCGGTGACAACGTGAAGATGGAGGTCAAGCTGATTGCCCCCATCGCCATGGAGGACGGGCTGCGCTTTGCCATCCGCGAGGGCGGACGCACGGTCGGGGCCGGCGTGGTCGCGAAGATTCTGGAGTAATTCGGCCGCCCGGTCGCGTGGTTTGAGGGCCTCTTCACTCGGCCCTCGCCACTTGGCCGCCGGCCATCTTTCATAGGCCAGTAGCTCAATTGGCAGAGCAGCGGTCTCCAAAACCGCAGGTTGGGGGTTCGAGTCCCTCCTGGCCTGCCATAACACCATCGCTCAGGCGACGCGCGATTACATGAATTCTTCCGCTGAGGTTGGCGGCGCCGGCTTGGATACGGCCAAGCTGGCGGCCGCCGCGTTACTATTAGTTGGCGGCATCTTCGCCTTTTATCATTTCGCCGCCTATTCGGTGCTGCTGCGAGTCATTGCCCTGCTCGCCGTCAGCGCGGTAGCCGCTGCCATCGCCCTGCGGACCGATCCGGGGCGTCGGCTCTGGCAATTCGCGCTCGACGCCCGAATGGAAGTTCGCAAGGTGGTGTGGCCCACGCGCCAGGAGACCTTGCAGACGACCTTGATCGTCATCGCCATGGTCGTCGTCCTTGGCATCGTGTTGTGGATCTTCGACCTCGTGCTGATGGGAATTCTTCGTTTCCTGACCGGCCAGGGGGGCTGACCGTGGCGCGACGCTGGTATGTGATCCACGCCTACTCGGGGTTCGAAGGACAGGTCAAGCGTTCCCTGGAGGAGCGTATCCGACGTGCAGGTCTCCAGGACGCCTTCGGTGAGATTCTGGTGCCCACGGAGGAGGTCGTGGAGATGCGCAACGGACAGCAGCGCAAGAGTGAGCGCAAGTTCTTCCCGGGCTATGTCCTGGTCCACATGGAAATGACGGACGAGACCTGGCACCTGGTCAAGAGCGTGCCTAAGGTCATGGGCTTCATCGGCGGCACGGGTGACCGTCCTGCCCCCATCCCGGACAAGCAGGCGGATGCAATCCTCCGGAGAATGGAGGAAGGCGTGGAGAAGCCGCGCCCCAAGGTGCTCTACGAGCCCGGCGAGGCGGTCCGCGTCGTCGATGGTCCGTTTACGGACTTCAACGCCGTGGTCGAGGACGTGGACTACGACAAGAGCCGCGTCAAGGTCTCGGTGCTCATCTTTGGGCGCTCGACGCCCGTGGATCTGGAGTTCTCTCAGATCGAGAAGGGGTGACGCGCGCAGAGTGGTCGACGCTGGCCCGCGGAGTCCGGCACGCGCCGGCACGACGCCGTCACGAATGCCCCGATGAGGGGCCCAAAGGGGAGCCAGGGCTGCAAACCTCTGGCGTTCGAACCCATCAGGAGTTCCATCAATGGCGAAGAAGATCAACGCCTATATCAAGCTCCAGGTAAAGGCCGGCCAGGCGAATCCAAGCCCGCCGGTGGGACCTGCGCTTGGTCAGCACGGCGTCAACATCATGGAGTTCTGCAAGGCGTTCAATGCTCGAACCCAGGAGTTGGAGCAGGGGATGCCGATCCCGGTGGTCATCACGGTCTATTCCGACCGGAGCTTCACCTTCATTACCAAGACCCCGCCCGCCTCCATCCTGCTTAAGAAGGCGGCGGGTATCGGCAAGGGAAGCCCAACGCCCCATGTCAGCAAGGTGGGGAAGGTGACCCGCGAGCAGCTGGAGCAGATTGCCAACCAGAAGATGCCGGACCTGAGCGCCGCTGATCTGGACGCCGCCGTGCGAACCATCGCCGGCAGCGCGCGGTCCATGGGTCTGGACGTGGAGGGGGTCTAATCATGGCACGTTTGAGCAAGCGTCAAAAGGCCATTCGGGAGCGTGTCGAGCGTGGCCGTCTCTATCCGGCGGAGGACGCCTTCACACTGCTCAAGGAGCTCGCCAAGGTGAAGTTCGTCGAGAGCGTCGACGTCGCCGTGAACCTTGGGGTCGATCCCCGCAAGTCCGACCAGGTGGTGCGTGGCTCCACGGTGCTGCCCCACGGGATCGGCAAGACCGTGCGTGTGGCTGTGTTCGCCCAGGGTGCCAATGCGGATGCGGCGACGGCCGCTGGGGCGGACCGGGTGGGATTCGAGGACCTGGCCGAGGAGGTCAAGGCGGGCCAGATGGACTTCGACGTGGTGATCGCCTCGCCGGATGCCATGCGGGTCGTGGGTCAGCTCGGCAAGATCCTGGGGCCTCGGGGACTCATGCCTAACCCCAAGGTGGGGACCGTGACCCCGGATGTGGCACAGGCCGTGCGCAATGCCAAGGCGGGCCAGGTTCGTTACCGCACGGACAAGGCCGGCATCATCCACTGCCCGCTCGGACGGGCGGACTTCGAGTCGGAGAAGCTGCGCGAGAACCTGGAGGCCCTGCTTGCGAACTTGATGAAGGCAAAGCCAAGCACCTCCAAGGGTGTCTACATGCGCAAGGTGACGGTCTCCACCACCATGGGGCCGGGCCTGACCGTGGATCATCAGGCGCTGAGCTTCTGACGTTTCTGAGCCCCGCTCCTGGCGGGGCGGGATCGGGTTTCAACATCTTTGGGGCCCCGGGAATCCCCGGGGACCGTCAAAGACCGCAGGTGTCACTGGGACCGGAACGGAGCCGGAACCGATGGCCTAAGGCGGAACGCGCCTGCGCAGACGGTGCTCCTGAATCTGGCTGTTGGCCGAGGACGGCGCACGACATGAGCGTCCTGGACATCCTGGGAGAGGGTGATCCAGACGCCGCCCGGCACGCGCCGGGGGTTTAGACGGAGATAGGTGACGACAGTGGCGCTGAATTTTGCGCAAAAAGAAGCGATCGTCGCCGAAGTTGCGGATGTCGCTAGAAGTGCCTTCGCGGCCGTCGGGGCCGAGTATCGGGGCTTGACCGTCGGGCAGATCACCAAGCTGCGCGTGGAAGCACGCAAGGTCGGTGTCTACGTCCGGGTGGTGAAGAACACCCTGGCCCGTCGGGCGTTGGCGGACACGGACTTCGCGTGCATGCAGGAGGGCCTCAAGGGGCCACTCATCCTTGCGTTCTCGCAGGAGGATCCGGGTGCCGTCGCGCGTGTCGCGGAGGCCTTCGCCAAGGAGCACGACAAGTTCCAGGTCCGCCTGGTGGCGGTGGGCGGCAGGCTTCTCGAGCCCTCCAAGCTCGGTGATCTTGCCAAGATGCCCACCCGTGAGCAGGCCCTCAGCATGCTGCTCGCCACCATGAAGGCCCCGGTCCAGAAGCTCGCAGCGACGATCAACGAGGTGCCGGGCAAGCTCGTCCGCACCCTCGCCGCGATTCGCGACGCCAAGGAGGCCGCGTGACGCGCGCGCCTCGTCCAACAGCAGATTAGTTCCAGGAGATCCAGTCAATGGCCGTTTCTACAGATGAAATCCTCGAGGCGATCGGAAACATGACCGTGCTCGAGGTCGTCGACCTCATCAAGGCGATGGAAGAGAAGTTCGGCGTCACAGCCGCGGCTGCCGTGATGGCGGGCCCCGCTGCCGGGCCCGCGGCCGAGGCCGCACCGGTGGAGGAGCAGACGGAGTTCAACGTCATTTTGACCTCCTTCGGTGCCAACAAGGTCGCCGTCATCAAGGCGGTGCGTGCCCTCACCGGTCTGGGCCTCAAGGAGGCGAAGGACGCGGTCGAGGGGGTGCCCACCACCCTGAAGGAGGCGATCTCCAAGGCCGAGGCAGAGGCCGCGAAAAAGGAGCTGGAAGAGGCTGGCGCGACTGTCGAAGTCAAGTAACGACCCATTGCGTCGCGACCGTCAGGCGCGGACCACGGAGGCTGGCGGCCTAGAGCCGCCGGCCTTTTTGGCTTTGCCGAGCCCCACGGCATGCCAGGGTGCGGACCGCCGGGCAGTCTCCAGGGGCGCGCTGATCGATTGCGCTTCCCGCACGGGCCCCGGATGGCCCGCCATTTTCAAGGGCCTCAACCCATTGAAAATGGAGCGTCCCGAGACCCGCGCATCTCGGGACGCGAGCTGACCGAATGCCGGGATGGCATGCGATCAGCGTCGCCTTCAAGGTTACCGGCCCCGACACGACACGACCGGGGACCGGCGCGGTGGGCGTGCCGGTCTGGCGACGTGATCCACGGACTCTGATCTCGGGGCGGTCGCGCCCCATCAAGAAAACATCGAAGCTGCGAGCAGGAAGATAGAGCATGGCCTATTCGTTCACCGAAAAGAAGCGAATCCGCAAAGATTTCGGCAGGCGCCCGACGATCCTGGACGTGCCCTTCCTCCTGGCGACCCAGATCGAGTCGTACCACGAGTTTCTTCAGGCGGACCTGCCCCCCGGCAAGCGCCAGGACGCGGGCCTGCACGCCGCCTTCAAGAGCGTCTTCCCGATCGAGAGCTACTCCGGCTATGCGGTGCTCGAGTATGTAAGCTACCGGCTCGGAGAGCCGACCTTCGACGTGCGCGAGTGCCACCTGCGGGGCGCGACCTATGCAGCGCCGTTGCGGGTCCTGCTGCGTCTGGTGATCTATGACAAGGAGGCCCCGGCCGGGGCGAAGGTGGTCAAGGACATGAAGGAGCAGGAGGTCTACATGGGGGAGCTGCCCCTCATGACCGAGACCGGCACCTTCATCATCAACGGGACCGAGCGCGTCATCGTCTCCCAGCTCCACCGCTCGCCCGGTGTCTTCTTCGACCACGACAAGGGCAAGACCCACTCCTCGGGCAAGCTCCTGTTCTCGGCGCGGGTGATCCCCTATCGGGGCTCGTGGCTGGACTTCGAGTTTGACCCCAAGGACAACGTCTTCGTGCGGATCGACCGTCGCCGCAAGCTGCCCGCGACGGTGCTCCTGCGGGCCCTGGGCTACGGCGTCGAGGACATCCTCGCCCATTTCTTCGAGACCGACACCTTCCGCTTCGAGGGGGGCGGCGTCTCCCTGGACCTGGTGCCGGAGCGGTTGCGCGGGGAGACCGTGGGCTTCGATGTCAAGATTGGCGACGAGGTCCTCGTGGAGGCGGGCAAGCGGGTGACCGCCAAGCACATTCGCGAGCTGCAGAAGGCCGGCGTGGAGCGGCTCGAGGTCCCCCAGGACTTCCTGATCGGTCGCGTGCTGGCCCACGCCCAAGTGGACCGGGACACCGGTGAGGTGTTCGCGGACGCCAACTCGGAGATCACCGGCGACCTGTTGGCCGAGCTCCAGGCCAAGGGCGTGGAGCGCATCGAGACCCTGTTCGTCAATGACCTCGACCAAGGGCCCTACCTGTCGGAGACCCTGCGGATCGACAGCACGACCAACGAGCTGGAGGCCCAGGTCGAGATCTATCGCATGATGCGTCCGGGTGAGCCGCCCACCAAGGAGGCGGCCCAGAACCTCTTCCATAACCTGTTTTTCACCCCAGATCGCTATGACCTCTCCGCAGTCGGGCGCATGAAGTTCAATCGGCGTCTGGGGCGCGAGTCGGAGGTGGGGCCGGGGGTCATCTACGACGGACGCTATTTCGGCAGCCGGGGCGATGCCTTCTCCCAGGCCCTCGCCGCGGAGCACGGCGACACCTCGGACATCATCGACGCCCTCAGGGTGCTGGTGGAGCTGCGCAATGGGCGCGGCACCGTGGACGACATCGACCATCTGGGCAACCGGCGGATTCGGTGCGTCGGGGAGATGGCGGAGAACCAATTCCGCATCGGACTGGTGCGGGTGGAACGGGCGGTCAAGGAGCGCCTGTCCCTGGCGGAGTCCGAGGGACTCATGCCCCAGGAGCTGATCAACGCCAAGCCGGTGTCGGCGGCCATCAAGGAGTTCTTCGGCTCCAGTCAGCTCTCCCAGTTCATGGACCAGAACAACCCCTTGTCCGAGGTTACCCATAAGCGCCGGGTCTCGGCGCTGGGTCCCGGCGGATTGGCGCGGGAACGGGCTGGGTTCGAGGTGCGCGACGTGCACCCCACCCACTACGGCCGCGTGTGCCCGATCGAGACCCCGGAAGGGCCGAACATCGGCCTGATCAACTCGCTGGCCGTGTACTCCAGGACCAACAAGTACGGCTTCCTCGAGACCCCCTATCGCAAGGTCGTGGACGGACGGGCGAGTCTGGAGATCGAATACCTCTCCGCCATCGAGGAGGGAAACTTCGTCATCGCCCAGGCCAACGCCACCCTGGATGAGGAGGGGCGGCTGGTGGACGCCTTGGTGTCTTGCCGTCATCAGAACGAGTTCACGATGAAGGCACCGGAGGAGGTCCAGTACATGGACGTCTCGCCCCGGCAGATCGTCTCGGTGGCGGCCTCCCTGATCCCCTTCCTGGAGCATGACGATGCCAACCGCGCCCTGATGGGCTCCAACATGCAGCGTCAGGCGGTGCCCACCCTGCGCGCCGAGAAGCCCCTGGTGGGGACCGGCATGGAGCGGGCGGTGGCGAAGGACTCGGGGGTCGTGGTTCGCGCCCGCCGGGGCGGTGTCATCGAGTCGGTGGACGCGGCGCGCATCGTGGTGCGGGTCAACGACGAGGAGGCCCTGCCCGGGGTGCCCGGGGTGGACATCTACACCCTGACGAAATACACCCGCTCGAACCAGAACACGTGCATCAATCAGCGGCCCCTCGTGCATGTGGGCGATTCCGTTGCCAAGGACGACGTGCTGGCGGATGGTCCCTCCACGGACCTGGGCGAGCTGGCCCTGGGTCAGAACCTGCGCGTCGCCTTCATGCCCTGGAACGGCTACAACTTCGAAGACTCCATCCTGATCTCGGAGCGGGTGGTCCTGGAGGATCGCTTCACCAGCATCCACATCGAGGAGCTCACCTGTCTCGCCCGCGACACCAAGCTGGGTCCGGAGGAGATCACGAGCGACATCCCCAACGTGGGCGAGTCGGCGCTGTCGAAGCTCGACGAGTCGGGCATCGTCTACGTGGGCGCCGAGGTGCGCGACGGCGACATCCTGGTGGGCAAGGTCACCCCCAAGGGCGAGACCCAGCTCACCCCGGAGGAGAAGCTGCTGCGGGCCATCTTCGGCGAGAAGGCATCGGACGTGAAGGATACCTCCCTGCGGCTGCCCTCGGGGATGAACGGCACCGTGGTGGACGTTCAGGTCTTCACCCGCGACGGGGTGGAGCGGGACAAGCGGGCACAGCAAATCCAGGAGCAGGAGCTGGAGCGGGTGCGCAAGGACTTCGCGGATCAGCAGCGCATCATGGAGAACGATACCTTCCAGCGGGTGGAGCGCCTGCTGGTGGGCAAGGTCGCCGATGGGGGGCCCGGCAACTTCAAGCCCGGCTCCAAGATCACCAAGGCCTATCTCCAGGAGATCACCGAGAAGGGATCCCGGGACCGTTGGTTCGAGATCCGGCTCAAGAGCGAGGAGGCCGCCCTCCAGCTCGAGGCCGTGGCCAATCAGATCAAGCAGCAGCGCGAGGAGTTCCGGGACCGCTACGAGACCAAGAAGCGCAAGATCTCCAGCGGGGATGACCTGGCCCCCGGCGTGCTCAAGATGGTGAAGGTCTATGTGGCGGTGAAGCGCCGCATCCAGCCCGGGGACAAGATGGCGGGCCGTCACGGCAACAAGGGCGTCATCTCCAAGGTCGTGCCGGTGGAGGACATGCCCTTCTCCGCTGACGGCGAGCCCGTGGACATCGTGCTGAATCCGCTCGGGGTCCCCTCGCGCATGAACGTGGGTCAGGTGCTCGAGACCCACTTGGGCTGGGCCGCCCAAGGCCTCGGGGTCAGGATCGAGCGCATGCTGCGCGCCCAGGCCGCGGTGGCCGAGATCCGTGCCTTCCTCGAGCAGATCTACAACCAGAGCGGGCGCAAAGAGGACCTGGCGAGCTTCTCGGACGAGGAGATCTTCGAGCTGGCGCGCAACCTGACGGGGGGCGTGCCCCTTGCCACCCCCGTCTTCGACGGCGCCACCGAGGAGGAGATCCGCGCCATGCTGCGGCTCGCCGAGCGGGACAACAGTGAGCAGGGCATCCCGAGCGGTCAGACCATCCTGCACGACGGGCGCACGGGCGATCCCTTCGAGCGACCCGTGACCGTCGGCTATATGTACATGCTCAAGCTCAATCATCTGGTGGACGACAAGATGCACGCCCGCTCCACCGGGCCCTACAGTCTGGTGACCCAGCAGCCCCTGGGTGGCAAGGCCCAATTCGGTGGCCAGCGCTTCGGGGAGATGGAGGTCTGGGCCCTCGAGGCGTACGGCGCGGCCTACACCCTGCAGGAGATGCTGACGGTCAAGTCGGACGACGTCACCGGACGCACCAAGATGTACAAGAACATCGTGGACGGCGACCACCGCATGGAGGCCGGCATGCCGGAGTCCTTCAATGTGCTGGTCAAGGAGATCCGCTCGCTCGGGATCAACGTGGAGCTGGAGCAGGACTAAACGAGTAGCGAGTGGCGGGTAGCGCGCGTCTCTAGGGAAGTGAATGTCCCAGACGCCCTATCTCGGCCCTCGCGACTCGCTACTCGCAACTGAAGCAGGAGATTGAGTTGAAAGACCTCCTCAAGATTATCAAGCAGCAGGGCCAGGCCCTGGAGTTCGATGCCATCAAGATCGGGCTCGCCTCCCCGGAGATGATCCGCTCCTGGTCGTACGGCGAGGTCAAGAAGCCGGAGACCATCAACTACCGGACCTTCAAGCCCGAGCGTGACGGACTTTTCTGCGCGAAGATCTTCGGCCCGATCAGCGACTACGAGTGCGTTTGCGGCAAGTACAAGCGACTCAAGCACCGCGGCGTCGTGTGCGAGAAGTGCGGGGTGGAGGTGACGCTGGCCAAGGTGCGACGCGAGCGCATGGGTCACATCGACCTGGCGAGCCCGGTGGCCCACATCTGGTTCCTGAAATCGCTTCCCTCGCGCATCGGGCTCCTGCTCGACATGACGCTGCGCGATATCGAGCGGGTGCTGTACTTCGAGTCCTTCGTCGTCATCAATCCCAACATGGTCCAGACCCTGGAGCGGGGACAGCTCCTGACCGACGAGCAGTACCTGGACGCCCTGGAGGAGAACGGGGACGAGTTCGACGCCCGCATGGGCGCCGAGGCCATCTACGAGCTCCTGCGCACCATCGACCTCCAGGCGGAGGTGCGCCGCATGCGCGAGGAGATCGAGGGCACCAACTCCGAGACCAAGATCAAGAAACTCTCCAAGCGCCTGAAGCTGATGGAGTCCCTGATCGACTCGGGCAATCGGCCCGAGTGGATGATCCTGACCGTCCTGCCCGTGCTGCCGCCGGAGCTGCGTCCCCTGGTGCCGCTGGATGGCGGGCGCTTCGCCACCTCGGACCTGAACGATCTGTACCGCCGGGTCATCAACCGCAATAATCGGTTGAAGCGCCTGCTGGACCTGGTGGCGCCCGACATCATCGTGCGCAACGAGAAGCGGATGCTCCAGGAGGCGGTGGACGCCCTGCTGGACAACGGCCGGCGCGGGCGTGCCATCACCGGCACCAACAAGCGCCCGCTCAAGTCCCTTGCCGACATGATCAAGGGCAAGCAGGGGCGCTTCCGCCAGAACCTGCTGGGTAAGCGGGTGGACTACTCGGGCCGCTCCGTCATCGTGGTGGGTCCGACGCTACGGCTGCATCAGTGCGGTCTGCCCAAGCGCATGGCCCTGGAGCTCTTCAAGCCCTTCATCTTCAGCAAGCTGCAGCTGCGCGGCACCGCGGCCACCATCAAGGCCGCGAAGAAGATGGTGGAGCGGGGCACCCCGGAGGTGTGGGATATCCTCGAGGAGGTGATCCGCGAGCACCCGGTGATGCTCAACCGTGCGCCGACCCTGCACCGCTTGGGCATCCAGGCCTTCGAGCCGGTCCTGATCGAGGGCAAGGCGATCCAGCTCCATCCGCTCGTCTGCACCGCCTTCAACGCGGACTTCGACGGCGACCAGATGGCGGTGCACGTCCCCCTGTCCCTGGAGGCGCAGCTCGAGGCCAGGGCCTTGATGATGTCCTCCAACAACATCCTCTCCCCCGCCAACGGGGAGCCCATCATCGTTCCCTCTCAGGACGTGGTCCTCGGCCTCTACTACATGACCCGGGAGCGGGTGAACGCAAAGGGGGAGGGGAGTGCCTACGCCGACATCGACGAGGCCCGCCGTGCCTACGAGACGGGTCACGCGGACCTGCACGCCCGTTGCCGGGTGCGTATCCGCGAGGTCCTCAAGGGTGAGGATGGCGCGCTGCGGGAGCAGGTGAGCGTCAAGCAGACGACCATCGGCCGCGCCCTGGTGTCCGCGATCGTCCCGGCGGGTCTGCCCTTCGACCTGGTGGACCGCCCCTTGGGGAAGAAGGCGATCTCCAAGCTCATCAACACGTGCTACCGCCAGCTCGGTCTCAAGGAGACCGTGGTCTTCGCCGACCAGATCATGTACCTGGGCTTCCGCATGGCCACCCGCGCCGGTGTCTCCATCGGCCTGGAGGACATGGCGGTGCCCGAGGAGAAGGCCGCCATCCTGACGGAGGCGGAACGCCAGGTGAAGGAGATCGAGGACCAATACGCCTCGGGGTTGGTCACCAACGGCGAGCGCTACAACAAGGTGGTCGACATCTGGTCGCACACCAACGATCAAGTGGCCAAGTCCATGATGGGCAAGCTCGGTAAGGAGACCGTGACCGACCACGACGGCAACGAGGTCAAGCAGGACTCCTTCAACTCCATCTACATGATGGCGGATTCCGGGGCGCGCGGCTCCGCCGCCCAGATTCGTCAGCTGGCCGGCATGCGCGGACTCATGGCGAAGCCCGACGGTTCCATCATCGAGACGCCCATCACCGCCAATTTCCGGGAGGGGCTTAACGTCATCCAGTACTTCATCTCCACCCACGGCGCCCGCAAGGGGTTGGCGGACACGGCGCTCAAGACCGCCAACTCCGGGTATCTGACACGCCGTCTGGTGGACGTCGCCCAGGACATGGTGGTCCTCCAGGAGGACTGCGGTACCGAGCGGGGTCTGCTGATGTCGCCCATCATCGAGGGGGGCGACGTGGTGGAGCCGCTGCGTGAGCGCATCCTCGGCCGGGTGCTGGCCAACGATGTCTATACCCCGGGGGGCGACGAGCTGGTCTGCGCGGCGGGGACCTTGCTCGACGAGTCCCTGGTGGAGCGTTTCGAGCTGGCCGGGATCGATCAGGTGCGGGTGCGCTCGCCAATCACCTGCGAAGCGCGTATCGGTGTCTGCGCCCAGTGCTACGGGCGCGATTTGGCCCGCGGCCATCGGGTCAACATGGGCGAGGCGGTGGGCGTGATCGCGGCCCAGTCGATCGGTGAGCCGGGCACCCAGCTCACCATGCGCACCTTCCACATCGGCGGCGCCGCCTCCCGCGCGGCGGCGGTCAGCAGCATCGAGATCAAGAGCGGTGGCTCGATCCGGCTCCATAACCTGAAGACGGTCCGACACCACTCGGGCAATCTGGTCGCGGTATCCCGCTCGGGCGAGCTGACGGTTCTCGACGACAAGGGGCTGGAGAAGGAGCGTTACAAGGTCCCCTACGGCGCTACCGTTCGCGTCAACGATGGAGATGCCGTGGGCGCGGGGCAGGTCGTCGCCAACTGGGACCCCCACACCCATCCGGTCGTGACCGAGGTCGCGGGGACCCTGGGGTTCGAGGATTTCGTCGACGGCGTCACGGTCCAGGCCAAGGTGGACGACGTGACCGGCCTGACCTCCCGGGAGGTCCTGGACCCCAAGCAGCGGCCTGCCACCGGAAAGGATCTGCGGCCCATGGTCAAGCTGCTCGACGAGAACGGCCAGGAGGTGAATATCCTCGGGACCGATCTGCCGGCCCGCTACTTTCTGCCCTCGGGGGCCATCGTCAGCGTGGAGGACGGGGCCCGGGTGGGTATCGGCGACATCCTCGCCCGTATCCCGCAGGAGTCCACCAAGACCCGCGACATCACGGGTGGTCTGCCCCGCGTGGCGGACCTGTTCGAGGCACGCAGGCCCAAGGAGCAGGCCCTGCTGGCAGAGGCCAGCGGGACCGTGAGCTTCGGGAAGGATACCAAGGGCAAGCAGCGCCTCGTCATCACCAAGGATGATGGCGAGGAGGTGGAGGAGCTGATCCCCAAGTGGCGTCACGTCAACGTCTTCGAGGGCGAGCGCGTGGAGCGGGGCGAGGTGATCGCCGACGGCGAGCTGGCCTCCCACGACATCCTGCGCCTCAAGGGGGTGACCGCCCTGGCGGAATATCTGGTCAAGGAGATCCAGGACGTCTACCGGCTCCAGGGTGTCAAGATCAACGACAAGCACATCGAGGTCATTTGCCGCCAGATGCTGCGCAAGGTGGAGATCGTCTCCCCGGGGGACACCCGCCTGTTGCGGGGCGAGCAGGTGGAGTACACCACCCTCTTGGACGAGAACGAGCGGGTCACGGCCGAGGGCAAGCAGCCCGCCCTCTATGAGCCCCTGCTCTTGGGGATCACCAAGGCATCCCTTGCCACGGAGTCCTTCATCTCCGCGGCCTCCTTCCAGGAGACCACCCGCGTGTTGACCGAGGCGGCGGTCCGGGGGTCCATGGACCGGCTCACGGGCTTGAAGGAGAACGTGATCGTCGGGCGCCTGATCCCCGCTGGGACCGGCCTTGCCTATCACAACGAGCGCAAGCGTCAGCGCTACGAGGAGGAACGGGCCGCGGGACGTATCGGCATCCCCACCGAGGAGGTAGAAGAGGCGCTGAAGCAGGCCTTCAACATCTCCGAGGCGGAGTAGGGTCCGGGCGCGAGCGGGGTCCCTACGGGCAGACTGGCGCCGGGCGTCCGGTCGACCGATGCGGCGCGAGCGTCGCGCTAGATTCTGGTCCCCGCTCGACGGCGACCGCGGTGGGTGTCGTGGCCGCGGTCTCGTCCCGGCCAGTTGGGATTGATTGACGCATCGCGGTGGAGGCGCGGGGCGAGGGTACTCCGCGAATCCCTGTCACGCGACTGACCGCAACCGTTGTAGGTCCCGGGGACACACGCGAATGTCGGGACATTGCGTGTTCAGGGGCGTTAGACCCTTGAACATGGCAAGACCGGCTGCGCGCGCTCGCCGGACCAGGCCGACGCGCGATCGGTCGGGATGCGGCGCCAAGTCACTGCCGCGACGGCGGTCGCTCAGCGTTTCCCGCGGGTGGCCCTGGGGGCCACCTTCCCGCCACGGCGGCAACCTGGTTGACACCCTAAGGCTCGCTCCCTATACTGCCGCGTCTCAGTTGGCCGGCTTCACGCCGGCTTGACTGTTTCATAGTCCGGTTTCTGGGTCGGCTCCCGGGGCGTTAATCCGCTCTGCCACGGCCCTGCTCCGAGTCGAACGATCGCCACGCTGCGCATCCGCGGCCGCCCCCGGAAGGCGGGCGGCGAAGCGGCACCCGACTGCGTCCCGTTCGCCTGTGTCGAGCCGGCTCGAAGTCGAGACTTGATGGTTTGGATCAAGGCGCGACGGCGCCCCTGGAGACTGTTTGCATGTCCACGATCAACCAACTGGTGCGCAAGCCGCGCAAGCGCGTTGTCGCCAAGAGCAGCGTGCCGGCCCTGGAGGCATGTCCCCAGCGCCGGGGTGTTTGCACCCGTGTCTACACCACGACGCCGAAGAAGCCGAATTCGGCCCTGCGGAAGGTGGCCCGTGTGCGCCTGACCAATGGCTACGAAGTGGCCTCCTATATCGGCGGTGAGGGTCACAACCTCCAGGAGCACTCCGTGGTGCTGATCCGCGGCGGCCGTGTCAAGGACCTCCCCGGCGTGCGCTACCACACCGTGCGCGGCACCCTGGACACTTCGGGCGTCGAGAAGCGGCGCCAAGGCCGCTCCAAGTACGGCGCCAAGCGCCCGAAGAAGTAATTAGACGCAACCGCGGAACAGATCCCGGACCAATACGAAGCGAAGGTCGGAGCCTCGAAGATGCCAAGAAGACGCGTTGCCGCACGGCGCCAGATCCTGCCGGACCCGAAGCATGGAAGCGAGCTGTTGACCAAGTTCATCAACATGCTCATGGAGGACGGCAAGAAGTCCGTGGCCGAGCGGATTATCTACACCGCCCTGGATCAGATCGCGGCCAAGAAGGGGAGCGAGCCCGTGGGCTTGCTGGAGCAGGCCATGGAGAACGTTCGCCCGGTGGTGGAGGTCAAGTCCCGCCGGGTCGGCGGTGCAACCTACCAGGTCCCTGTCGAGGTCCGTCCTACCCGCCGCAACTCGCTTGCCATGCGCTGGCTGATCGATGCTGCGCGCAAGCGCTCCGAGAAGTCCATGGCCCTGCGTCTTGCTGGCGAGCTCATGGATGCGGCGGACTCGCGTGGCTCCGCGGTGAAAAAGAAGGAAGACACCCACCGCATGGCGGAGGCCAACAAGGCCTTCTCCCATTACCGCTGGTAACGGCGTCAAACGGATTCGCAAAACAGCAGGGCGGAGACAGTCGTGGCACGTAGCACCCCCATCGAGCGATACCGAAACATCGGGATCATGGCGCACATCGACGCCGGCAAGACCACCACGACCGAGCGGATCCTCTATTACACGGGTGTGTCGCATAAGATCGGTGAGGTGCACGATGGCGCCGCGACCATGGACTGGATGGAGCAGGAGCAGGAGCGGGGAATCACCATTACCTCCGCTGCCACCACCTGTTTTTGGAAGGGCATGGATCTGGCCCGTCCCGAGTATCGGATCAACATCATCGATACCCCCGGGCACGTGGACTTCACCATCGAGGTCGAGCGCTCGCTACGGGTGCTCGACGGCGCCTGCGCCCTCTTCTGCGCGGTTGGCGGCGTGGAGCCCCAGTCTGAGACCGTCTGGCGTCAGGCGAACAAATACGGCGTGCCGCGCCTCGGCTTCGTCAACAAGATGGATCGCATGGGGGCTAATTTCCTGCGCGTCGTCCAGCAGCTCAAGGATCGTTTGGGTGCAAACCCGGTCCCGCTCCAGCTCCCTATCGGTGCCGAGGAGCACTTCAAGGGGGTGGTGGATCTCGTCAAGATGAAGGCCATTCTCTGGGACGAGGAGTCCAAGGGGATGAAGTTCGACTACGTCGACATCCCAGAGGATATGGTCGAGCAGTGCCAGGAATGGCGCGAGACCATGGTCGAGGCGGCGGCCGAGGCCAACGAGGAATACATGGAGAAGTACCTGGAGGGCGAGGCCCTGACGGAAAAGGAGATCATGGCCGGGATCCGTGCCCGCACCCTGAAGAGCGAGATCACCCCCATGCTCTGCGGGTCGGCCTTCAAGAACAAGGGCGTCCAGGCCATGCTCGACGCCGTGCTGGATTACATGCCATCGCCAGTCGAGGTGCCGGCGATCAAGGGCATCCTGGACGACAAGGATGAAAGCGAGGCCGAGCGGCCCGCGTCCGACGAGGCCCCCTTCGCGGCCCTGGCGTTCAAGATCGCGACCGACCCCTTCGTCGGCACCCTGACGTTCTTTCGGGTCTATTCGGGCGTCCTCAACTCGGGCGATAGCGTCTACAACCCCGTCAAGGGTCGCAAGGAGCGCATCGGCCGCATCCTCCAGATGCACGCCAACGACCGTCAGGAGATCAAGGAGGTCCGTGCGGGGGATATCGCGGCAGCGGTGGGTCTGAAGGACGTCACCACGGGCGACACCCTGTGCGATCTCAGCAACGTGATCACCCTGGAGCGGATGGAGTTCCCGGACCCGGTCATCTCGGTCGCCGTGGAGCCCAAGACCAAGGCCGACCAGGAGAAGATGGGTATCGCCCTGCAGAAGCTCGCCCAGGAGGACCCGTCCTTCCGGGTGCGAACGGACGAGGAGTCCGGGCAGACCATCATCTCCGGAATGGGCGAGCTGCATCTGGAGATCATCGTCGACCGCATGCGTCGCGAGTTCAAGGTCGACGCCAATGTGGGGGCCCCCCAGGTCAGCTACCGGGAGACCATCCGCAATCCGGTCGAGCAGCAGACCAAGTTTGCCCGCCAGTCCGGCGGCCGTGGCCAATACGGTCACGTGTACATCAAGCTGGAGCCTCAGGAGCCGGGCAAGGGTTACGAGTTCGTCAACGCGATCGTCGGCGGCGTCATCCCGAAGGAATACATCCCGGCGGTCGACAAGGGTATCCAGGAGGCGATGCACAGCGGCGTGCTCGCCGGCTTCCCGGTGGTCGACGTCAAGGTCACCCTCTATGACGGCACTTACCACGAGGTGGACTCGAGCGAGATGGCCTTCAAGATCGCGGGCTCCATGGCCTTCAAGGAAGGCGCTCACAAGGCCAAGCCAGTACTTCTCGAGCCCATCATGAAGGTCGAGGTGGTGACGCCCGAGGAGAACATGGGCGATGTCATGGGCGACCTCAACAGCCGCCGGGGCATGATCCAGGGCATGGACGATTCCCCCTCCGGGAAGATCATCCGCGCCGAAGTGCCCCTGGCCCAGATGTTCGGCTACGCGACGGATCTGCGCTCGGCCACCCAGGGCCGCGCCACCTACAGCATGGAGTTCGCCAAGTACAACGAGGTGCCCGCCAGCATCGCCGAGGCGGTCTCCAAGAAACAGTAAGGCTCGATAGGGGATTACCGGCATGTCCAAAGAAAAGTTTTCGCGCACCAAGCCCCATGTGAACGTGGGCACCATCGGGCACGTGGACCATGGCAAGACCACGCTGACGGCGGCGATCACGTTGCACCAGGCGAAGAAGTTTGGTGGAGAGGCGCGGGCGTACGATCAGATTGACAACGCGCCGGAGGAGCGCGAGCGGGGGATCACGATTGCCACGGCGCACGTGGAGTACGAGACGGAGAAGCGTCACTACGCGCACGTGGACTGCCCGGGGCATGCGGACTACGTGAAGAACATGATCACGGGTGCGGCGCAGATGGACGGTGCCATTTTGGTGGTGTCGGCGGCCGATGGGCCGATGCCGCAGACGCGCGAGCACATCCTGCTCTCGCGTCAGGTGGGCGTGCCCTACATCGTGGTGTACATGAACAAGGCCGACATGGTCGACGATGCCGAGCTGTTGGAGCTCGTCGAGATGGAGGTTCGCGAGCTGCTCTCGAGCTACGACTTTCCTGGCGACGACACGCCGATCATCATCGGCTCGGCGAAGCTGGCGATGGAAGGCGACAGCGGCGAGCTGGGCACCCAATCGATTGACAAGCTCATGGAGGCGCTCGACAGCTACATCCCCGAGCCGGTGCGTGCGATCGACGGTCCGTTCCTGATGCCGATCGAGGACGTGTTCTCCATCTCCGGGCGTGGCACGGTGGTGACCGGGCGCGTGGAGCGAGGGATCGTCAAGGTGGGTGAAGAGGTCGAGATCGTCGGCATCAAGGACACCACCAAGACCACCTGCACGGGGGTGGAGATGTTCCGCAAGCTGCTCGACCAGGGGCAGGCTGGTGACAACATCGGGGTGCTGCTGCGCGGCACCAAGCGAGAGGACGTGGAGCGTGGTCAGGTGCTGGCCAAGCCCAAGTCGATCACGCCGCACACCCACTTCGAGGCCGAGGTGTACGTGCTGTCCAAGGAAGAGGGCGGGCGGCACACGCCGTTCTTCAACGGCTACCGGCCGCAGTTCTACTTCCGCACCACGGACGTGACGGGGGCCTGCACGCTGCCCGAGGGGATCGAGATGGTGATGCCCGGTGACAACGTGAAGATGGAGGTCAAGCTGATTGCCCCCATCGCCATGGAGGACGGGCTGCGCTTTGCCATCCGCGAGGGCGGACGCACGGTCGGGGCCGGCGTGGTCGCGAAGATTCTAGAGTAACTCAATGAACAGCCAGAGAATTCGTATCCGCCTCAAGGCGTTCGACCACCGGCTCATCGATCAGTCGGCGCGCGAGATCGTGGACACCGCCAAGCGCACCGGCGCTCAGGTCCGGGGTCCCGTCCCGCTGCCCTCCAAGAAGGAGCGGTGGACGGTTCTGGTCTCCCCCCACGTCAACAAGGACGCGCGGGACCAGTACGAGCTGCGGACCCACAAGCGTCTGATGGACATTGTCGATCCTACCGACAAGACCGTCGACGCCCTGATGAAACTCGATCTGGCCGCTGGTGTTGACGTCCAGATCAAACTGAGCTGAGAAGGTCCCCATGACCATCGGAGTGATTGGCCGCAAGGCCGGCATGACCCGCATCTTCACCGAGGCGGGGGAGACCATCCCCGTCACGGTGATCGAGGTGCCGCCCAACCGCGTGAGTCAGGTGAAGTCGGTGGAGACCGACGGCTACCGCGCCGTTCAGGTCGCCTTCGGCAACCGTCGTCCCTCGCGGGTGACCAAGCCCATGGCCGGCCACTACGCCAAGGCCGGGATCGAGGCCGCTGAGTGCCTGCGCGAATTCCGCCTCGATGGTGACGAGGGGGCCGACTTCGCCGTGGGGCAGGAGATCTCGGTGGCGATCTTCGAGGCCGGGCAGATGGTCGATGTGCGTGGCGTCACCAAGGGCCGGGGCTTCGCCGGTGGCGTGCGTCGGCACAACTTCCGCACGCAGGATGCCACCCACGGCAACTCCCTGTCCCACCGTGCACCGGGCTCCATCGGCCAGAATCAGACCCCGGGGCGGGTCTGGAAAGGGAAGCGGATGGCCGGACACATGGGCGCCGTCAATCGCTGCCAGCAGAACCTGGAGGTGGTACGGGTCGATGCGGGGCGCAATCTGCTGCTGGTCCGGGGCGGTATCCCGGGCCCCGCGGGTGGCCGCTTGGTGGTGCTGCCGGCGATGAAGCAGAAGAACAAGGAGAAATGATCATGGATCTCGCCATTCGAAACGCATCGGGTGACGGCAGCGTATCGGTGTCGGATGCCGTGTTCGGCGCGGACCTGAAGCCGGGCCTGATCCATCAGGTGGTCACGGCCTATCTGGCCGCCGGCCGCGCGGGGACCAAGGCCCAGAAGACCCGCTCCGAGGTATCCGGTGGTGGCCAGAAGCCATGGCGGCAGAAGGGGACGGGCCGGGCCCGCTCCGGAACCACCCGCAGCCCCTTGTGGCGCGGCGGCGGTGTGACCTTCGCGGCGCGCCCCGGGGACTATGGCCAGAAGGTCAACCGCAAGATGTATCGGGGCGCCGTGCGGTCCATCCTCTCCGAGCTCGCCCGCCAGGGGCGGCTGGTGGTGGTGCCGGAGATCGCCATCGCCGAGCCGAAGACGAAGGCGCTTGTCGCCTTCCTCAAGGGCCTGGATCTGTCGGATTGTCTGATCCTGACGGACGGCCGCGACGAGCAGGTGTTCCTGGCCTCCCGCAACCTTCCTGGCGTGGACGTCCTGTCGGTTCAGGAGGTGGATCCGGTCAGCCTGATCGCCTTCGAGACCCTGGTGCTCACCCCAGAGGCAGTCAAGAAGTTGGAGGAGCGGCTGGCATGAATAAGGAGCGCTTGATGAAGGTCTTGCTGGGGCCCGTGGTCTCAGAGAAGACCACCATGGCCGCCGAGACCACCGGCCAGTACGCCTTCCGGGTGGTCGGGGACGCGACCAAGCGGGAGATCGGCCGGGCCGTGGAGCTGCTTTTCGAGGTGGAGGTGGCGGGCGTCCAGGTGGTGAACGTCAAGGGCAAGCAGAAGCGCTTCGGCAGGACGCTCGGACGGCGTCAGGACTGGCGCAAGGCCTATGTTCGCCTGAAGCCTGGCCACAACATCGACTTCGGCGCCGGCGCCTGAGGCGCGGGGTGACCGGACACTCACGGATAAGCGAAGATGGCAATCGTCAAGTCTAAGCCGACCTCTGCCGGGCGGCGCTTCCTCGTCAAGGTCGTGTCTCGCGAGCTGCATCGCGGCGCTCCCCACGCCCCTTTGGTCGAGAAGAAGTCCAAGCACGGCGGGCGCAATAACCTGGGTCGGATCACCGTCCGCCACCAAGGGGGCGGGCATAAGCAGCACTACCGGATCGTGGATTTCAAGCGCAAGAAGGACGGCATCCCCGCCACCGTCGAGCGTCTGGAGTACGATCCGAACCGCAGCGCGCACCTCGCCCTGTTGAAATACGTGGACGGTGAGCGCGCCTACATCATCGCTCCCAAGGGATTGAAGGCGGGCGATCAGGTCCAGTCCGGGGAGGGCGCCTCCATCAGTGTCGGCAACTGCATGAGTCTGCGGCACATGCCGTTGGGCTCGCAGGTGCATTGCATCGAGATGCGTCCCGGCAAGGGGGCCCAGATCGCGCGGGCCGCCGGCAGCTCCGCCCAGCTTGTGGCGCGGGACGGCGACTATGCCACCCTGCGTCTGCGCTCGGGTGAAATGCGTAAGGTGCATACGGATTGCCGTGCCGTCATCGGCGAGGTCGGCAACACCGAGAACAACCTGCGCAAGCTCGGAAAGGCCGGCGCTACCCGCTGGCGCGGGGTGCGACCCACGGTGCGCGGTGTGGTCATGAACCCGGTGGATCATCCCCATGGCGGCGGCGAGGGACGCACGTCCGGCGGCCGCCACCCGGTTACCCCTTGGGGTGTGCCCACCAAGGGCCACAAGACGCGTAAGAACAAGCGGACCGACGGCATGATCGTGCGCCGTCGCGGCCGCAAGTAAGCCCGCAAGTCATCGAGGCGAGGTTCTGCAAGTGCCACGTTCAGTACGAAAGGGACCCTTTGTGGACCACCACCTGGTGAAAAAGGTGGAAGAGGCGGTCGCACAAAACAGCAAGAGACCCATCAAGACCTGGTCGCGCCGCTCGATGGTGCTGCCCGAGATGGTGGGTTTGACGATCGCGGTCCATAACGGGCGTCAGCACGTGCCGGTGCTCGTCAACGAGAACATGATCGGCCACAAACTCGGCGAGTTTGCATTGACCCGAACCTATCGGGGTCACGCCGCCGACAAGAAGGCAAAGAAGAAGTAATCGGGGAGAGCCCGCGATGCGAGCCGAAGCAACACTCAAATACGCCCGGATCTCGGCCCAAAAGGCCCGTCTGGTCGCTGATCTGATCAGGGGGCAGCGGGTCGAGCAGGCCCTCAATACCCTGAGCTTCAGCACCAAGAAGGGAGCGGGCCTGGTCAAGAAGGTCCTGGAGTCGGCCATTGCCAATGCCGAGCACAACGAGGGTGCGGACGTCGACGAGTTGAAGGTCGCGTCCGTGCAGGTCAACGAGGGGCCGACCATGAAGCGCATCATGCCGAGGGCCAAGGGGCGCGCCAATCGCATCATGAAGCGGACTAGCCACATCACCCTGACGGTGTCGGAAGGCTGAGGGGTAGGGGACCAGCATGGGACAAAAAGTTCATCCGAACGGCATCCGTCTTGGCATCGTCAAGGACTGGACCTCCAAGTGGTATGCCAACACCCGGGACTACGCCGATCTGCTCAATAAGGACCTGGCGGCGCGCAGCTTCCTGAAGAAGGAGCTGGCCAACGCGTCCGTGAGCCGTATCCAGATCGACCGTCCCGCGAAGAATGCACACATCACGATTCACACGGCGCGTCCGGGGGTGGTGATCGGGAAGAAGGGAGAGGACATCGACAAGCTCCGCGCCAAGGTGTCGGGCATGCTTGGGATCCCGGTGCACATCAGCATCGAGGAGATTCGCAAGCCCGAGCTCGATGCGCAGTTGGTGGCCGAGGGGATCGCCCAGCAGCTGGAGCGGCGCATCATGTTCCGGCGTGCCGTCAAGCGTGCCCTGCAGAACACCATGCGCCTCGGTGCCGAGGGCATCAAGGTGAGCGTCGCGGGCCGACTGAACGGCGCCGAGATCGCGCGCACCGAGTGGGCGCGGGAGGGCCGGGTGCCGCTGCATACCCTGCGTGCGGACATCGACTATGGCTTCGCCGAGGCGCGCACGACCTACGGGGTGCTGGGCGTCAAGGTATGGATCTTCAAGGGTGAGGTCTTCGGCGATCAGCCCGCCGAGGAGCCCCCTGCGAAAGGCCCCGCGAAGGCCGCGGGGATGAAGGGCTAACCCATGCTGCAACCGAAACGTACAAAATTCCGCAAGCAACAGACCGGCCGTAATCGGGGCCTTGCCCAGAGCGGCAATCGGGTGAGCTTCGGCGAGTTCGGACTCAAGGCCACCGGGCGCGGCCGCCTGACCGCGCGCCAGATCGAGGCGGCGCGGCGGGCCATCAACCGCCGGGTCAAGCGCGGCGGCAAGCTGTGGATCCGCGTCTTTCCAGACAAGCCGGTATCGAAGAAGCCCCTGGAGGTCCGCATGGGCAAGGGCAAGGGCAACGTGGAGTACTGGGTGGCCCTGATCCAGCCGGGCAAGGTCCTCTACGAGATCGAAGGGGTCAGCGAAGAGCTCGCGCGGGAGGCCTTTGGGCTCGCGGCGGCCAAGCTGCCCATCCAGACCACCTTTGAGAAGCGGACGATTCTGTGATGAAGGCGAAAGAGCTTAGGTCCAGCGATATTGCGGGCCTGCAGAAGCAGCTCGAAGACCTGCTGCGCGAGCAGTTCAACCTGCGCATGCAGCGCGGGGTCGGTCAGCTGACCCGGCCCTCGCGAATGAAGGCGGTGCGGCGGGATATCGCCCGGGTCAAGACGGTAATGGCTCAGATGAAGGCGGGCTCCAAGTGATGAGCGAGGCAACCAAGGTCAATCGGACGCTGACGGGTCGTGTTGTCAGCAGCGCGATGGATAAGACAGTGACCGTGCTGGTGGAGCGGCGGGTCAAGCATCCCCTGTACGGCAAGTTCCTGCGTCGCTCGACGAAGATCCACGCCCACGATGAGGACAATGCTTGCGGCCAGGGAGACCTGGTGCGGGTGGAGCAGTGTCGCCCCCTCTCCAAGAGCAAGTCCTGGCGTTTGATCGAGATCGTAGAGAAGGCCCGGTAAGACGTAACGGTCTGACACAACAGCCATCCTCTTGCCCGGAATACTTCGCACTTAGGTAAAGAACCATGATTCAGATGCAGACCAATCTGAGCGTCGCCGACAACAGCGGCGCCCGGAGCGTAATGTGCATCAAGGTGCTCGGCGGCTCCCACCGGCGCTACGCGGGCATTGGCGATGTCATCAAGGTGACCGTCAAGGACGCCATTCCCCGGGGCAAGGTGAAAAAGGGCGATGTTTTCAATGCCGTGGTGGTTCGGACCAGGAAGGGCGTCCGCCGTCCGGACGGTTCGCTGATCCGCTTCGACGGGAACGCCGCTGTTCTACTGAACAATCAGCTGCAACCCATTGGAACCCGCATCTTCGGTCCCGTGACCCGCGAGCTTCGCGGCGAGCGCTTTATGAAGATCATTTCCCTGGCCCCGGAAGTGCTGTAAGGAGCGCGGTCATGAAGAAGATCAGAAAAGGTGACGATGTCATCGTCGTCACGGGAAAGGACAAGGGCAAGCGAGGGACGGTTCTGCGGGTGATCGACGACGATCACGTGGTGGTCGAGAACGTCAACCTTGCGAAGAAGCATCAGAAGCCGAACCCCCAGAAAGGTCAGCCGGGTGGGATCATCGACAAGGAGATGCCGCTGCATCGCTCCAATGTCGCCCTCTACAACCCGCAGAAGGGCGGGGCGGACCGGGTCGGCATCAAGATCCTGGAGGACGGTCGCAAGGTGCGTGTCTTCCGATCCAACGGCGAGGTGATCGATCTCTGACCCCAAGGATCGAGCCCCGGTGACAGTGCCAGGTGAAAACGAGCAAATAAGATGTCCAGACTACAGACCCTGTACCGCGAGCGCATCCTCGGGGAGCTGAAGGAGCGGTTCGGTTACCACAGCGTCATGCAGGTGCCCCGCATCGAGAAGATCACCCTTAACATGGGCGTGGGTGAGGCGATCGCGGACAAGAAGGTGATGGACAACGCCGTCGCCGACCTGCGGACGATTGCCGGCCAGCAGCCGATCGTCACCAAGGCGCGGCTCTCGGTCGCGGCCTTCAAGATCCGCGAGGGATGGCCGGTTGGCTGCAAGGTGACCCTGCGTCGCGAGCGCATGTACGAGTTCCTGGATCGGTTGATCAATGTCGCGATCCCACGTATTCGTGACTTCCGGGGCCTCAGCGCGCGGTCGTTCGATGGTCGTGGCAACTACTCCCTGGGCGTCAAGGAGCAGATCATTTTCCCGGAAATCGACTACGACAAGATCGATGCCCTGCGGGGACTGGACATCACCATAACGACCTCGGCGCGTACCGACGAGGAAGGACGGGCGCTCTTGGAGGCGTTCAACTTCCCCTTCCGTACCTGATCACGCCAGGCCCAACCTCAAGCGGCGACAAGTAGACGTATGGCCAAGACCAGCATGATCGAGCGCGACCGTCGACGCGCCAAAGTGGCTGCGAAGTATGCAGACACCCGCTCGGCCCTGAAGGCGATCATCAGCGACCGGAAGGCGAGTCCCGAGCAGATCGACGAGGCCCTGATGAAGCTGCAGAAGCTTCCGCGGGACGCGAGCCCCACGCGCCAGCAGCGTCGCTGCCGGGTGAGCGGTCGCCCCCACGCGGTCTATCGAAAATTCGGTCTCTCGCGCAACAAGCTTCGTGAGGCTGTGATGCGCGGCGATGTGCCGGGCGTCGTGAAGGCGAGCTGGTAGGCTCCCTTTTTCCCGGGCCCACCCGGCACGGGAATCGTTAACCCAAAAGGGTATCGCACCGAAAGGGTGGTCTGACCCGGAGAGCGAATCATGAGTATGTCGGATCCGATTGCGGATATGCTCACTCGTATCCGTAACGGGCAGCAGCGCGGCAAGGTCACGATCGTGATGCCGTCCTCGAAGCAGAAGGTCGCCTTGGCCAATCTGCTCAAGGAAGAGGGCTATATCACCGACGCGACGGTCGAGGCCCGCAGTGAGAAGTCAGAGCTGTCCATCAAGCTGAAATACCACCGCGGCAAGCCCGTCATCGAGTTGCTGAAGCGCGTGTCCCGGCCGGGTCTGCGCATCTACCGGAGCTGCGACGACCTGCCCAAGGTGTGGGGCGGTCTCGGTGTCGCGATCGTCTCCACCTCCAAGGGGATGATGACCGATCGTGCCGCCCGCCAGGCGGGGCACGGCGGCGAGATCATCGCGGTCATCGCGTAGGGGGTATAGCAGATGTCACGTGTTGCAAAGGCTCCCATTCCTGTCCCTGGCGGCGTCAGCGTCGAGATCTCCGGGCGAGACGTCAAGGTCAAGGGCCCGAAGGGCGCGATGGGTTGGACGGTCCACCCGACGGTTGCCCTGGTCCACGAAGACGGTGTGCTCAAGGTGTCGCCCGCGGAGGGCCAGGAGAATGCCTGGGCCATGGCGGGTACCACGCGTGCCCTTCTGAACAACATGGTCGTTGGCTGCGGTACCGGTTTCCAACGGAAGCTCACGCTGGTCGGGGTGGGTTATCGTGCCCAGGCCAAGGGCAAGGTGCTGAGCCTCAATCTGGGTTTCTCTCACCCCGTGGACTATCCCGTGCCCGAAGGCATTACCGTGGAGACGCCCACCCAGACGGAGATCGTGGTCTCAGGGGCTGACCGCCAGCGGGTAGGTCAGGTGGCGGCGGAGATCCGCGCGTATCGGCCTCCGGAGCCTTACAAGGGTAAGGGTGTGCGTTACGCGGACGAGCAGGTCCTGCGTAAAGAGGCCAAGAAGAAGTAGGGGTCGACCAGTGGACAAGAAACAAGCAAGACTTCGTCGGGCGACCCGCACGCGCGCCAAGATCCGCGAGTTGGGTGTCGTTCGTTTGTGCGTGCACCGCACGCCACGCCACATCTACGCCCAGATCATCGCTCCCGCTGGTGACAAGGTGCTTGCCAGCGCCTCGACCCTGGACAAGGAGCTGCAGCAGGCGATCTCGGGTCATAAGGGCAATGCCGGTGCGGCCGCCGTCGTGGGCAAGGCAATCGCCCAACGTGCTCTCACCGCCGGCATCGAGCAGGTGGCATTCGATCGCTCCGGGTTCCGCTACCACGGCCGCATGAAGGCGCTGGCGGATGCGGCACGCGAGAACGGGCTGAAATTCTAAGGGGATTCCGATGGCGAAATTCGAATCCAAGCCGGAGGGCGGCGACGACCTCCTCGAGAAGCTGGTGGCGGTCAATCGGGTCGCCAAGGTGGTGAAGGGAGGGCGTCAGTTCGGCTTCGCCGCTCTAACCGTCGTCGGCGATGGCAAAGGGCGGGTGGGCTACGGTCGCGGCAAGGCCCGCGAGGTCCCGGTGGCCATCCAGAAGGCCATGGAGAGCGCCCGCAAGAACATGGTCGACGTGAAGCTCAACGGCAGCACCCTCCAGTACGCCCTCCAAGGGCGTCACGGGGCGGCCAAGGTCTTCATGCAGCCAGCCTCCGAGGGCACGGGGATCATCGCCGGGGGAGCCATGCGGGCGGTGTTCGAGGTGCTCGGCGTTCAGAACGTGCTTGCCAAGTGCATCGGCACCAACAACCCCATCAACGTGGTGCGGGCCACCGTCGCCGGTCTGGCGCGGATGAACGATCCCGAGTCCATCGCCGCGAAACGCGGTAAGACGGTCGAGCAGATCCTGGGATAGGCCATGGCTGACAAGAAGACGATGAAGGTAAAGCTGGTGCGTAGCGTCCACGGACGCCTGGAGCGCCACAAGTCCTGCGTGCGGGGCCTGGGTCTGCGGCGCATGCACCAGGTGGTCGAGGTGGAAGACACGCCTTGTACCCGGGGCATGGTCAATGCCGTGTCCTACATGGTCAAGGTGGTTGAGGAGTCCTGACGATGCGACTCAATGAGCTCAAGCCCGATGTGGGCAGTAAGAAGCCGGCCAAACGGGTCGGGCGCGGCATCGGTAGCGGCCTGGGAAAGACGGCGGGCCGGGGCCACAAGGGCCAGAAGGCCCGGGCCGGCGGGTTCCACAAGGTGGGATTCGAGGGCGGCCAGATGCCTCTGCAGCGCCGTCTACCGAAAGTCGGCTTTCACTCCCGCAAGGGGCTGACTCGGGCCGAGGTGCGTCTCGGAGAACTCGCACAGGTCCAGGGTGACGTGGTCGATCTCAAGGCGCTCATCGAGGCGCGGGTGGTCAGCCGCTCCACCAAGAGCGCCAAGATCCTCGCCTCGGGCGAGGTGAGCCGCGCCCTGACGATCCGTGGCGTCGGCGTGACCAAAGGGGCTCGGGCGGCGATAGAGGCCGCGGGCGGCGCGGTCGAGTAACGGGTCCAAACGCGAACGGAGGCTCCCGCGGATGGCTAAGAACGCGGCATCGATGGGTCAAGCCCTTGGGGGAATCGGACGTCTGACGGAGCTCCGCCAGCGCCTCCTGTTCCTCTTGGGCGCCCTCTTGGTCTATCGGATCGGGACCTTCATTCCGGTCCCCGGGGTGAACCCCGAGGCCCTGGCCATCTTGTTCGAGCAGAACCAGGGGTCCATCCTGGACATGTTCAACATGTTCTCCGGCGGCGCGCTGGAGCGGGCGAGCCTCTTTGCCCTGGGGGTGATGCCCTACATCTCCGCCTCCATCATCGTGCAGCTGATGTCATCGGTGATTCCCCAGCTCGAGCAGCTTAAGAAGGAGGGCGAGCAGGGGCGGCGGAAGATCACCCAGTACACCCGCTACGGCACCGTCGTGCTGGCAACCTTTCAGGCGGTGGGCATTTCGATCGCGCTGCAAGGCCAGACCGCCGGCGGATCGGCGCTGGTAAGCCACTCCGGCCCCGGTTTCGTCTTCACCGCAACCGTCTCGCTAGTCACCGGAACCATGTTCCTAATGTGGCTCGGCGAGCAGATCACGGAGCGGGGAATCGGCAACGGAATATCGATGATTATCTTCGCCGGCATCGTGGCCGGGCTCCCCAAGGCGGTCGGCGGGAGTCTCGAGCTGGTGCGCACCGGCGAGATGAACGCGCTGGCGGTGCTTGCCCTGTTCGCCCTGGTGCTCGCGGTCACCGCCTTTGTGGTGTTCGTTGAGCGGGGGCAGCGGCGTATCACGGTCAATTATGCCCGTCGTCAGCAGGGCCGCAGGTTGATGCAGGCGCAGAGCACGCACCTGCCTCTGAAGCTCAACATGGCGGGCGTCATTCCGCCCATCTTCGCATCGAGCATCATTCTGTTCCCCGGGACCCTGGGTCAGTGGTTCGGAAGCGATGAGCGTCTGCGGTGGCTGGCGGACATCACGTCCAAGCTCTCCCCCGGGGAGCCGGTCTATGTGATCCTCTACTCTGCTGCGATCATCTTTTTCTGCTTTTTCTACACCGCGCTGGTGTTCAATGCGCGGGAGACGGCGGACAACCTCAAGCGATCGGGGGCCTTCATCCCAGGCATCCGTCCGGGCGAGCAGACGGCGCGCTATATCGACGGTGTGATGACACGGCTCACGGCGGCCGGCGCCATCTACATCACCGCGGTTTGTCTCCTGCCGGAATTCCTGATCGTCAGCTATAACGTACCCTTTTACTTTGGCGGCACCTCGCTCCTCATTGTCGTGGTCGTGGTCATGGACTTCATGGCCCAGGTCCAGGCCCACCTGATGTCGCATCAGTACGAGGGTTTGATGAAGAAGGCGAACCTCAAGGCGCCCGGGGCCGGACTGCTTCGTTGACGGCCGCGCCCGAGCGTCTCTAGGAGAGAAACATGAAAGTACGAGCATCGGTCAAGAAGGTGTGCCGAAACTGCAAGGTCATTCGGCGTAACGGCACGGTGCGTGTCATCTGCAAGGATCCGCGACACAAGCAGCGGCAGGGGTAGCCGTTCGTCTTGACCTCTCGGGTTCGACTGATATAATACGCGGTTTACCGCGGAGCATTTAGTAGAGGCTTCCCAATCATGGCTCGTATTGCCGGCGTCAATATTCCGGAAAAGAAACACGCCGTCATCGCACTGACCGCGATTTACGGCATCGGCCGAGTCCGTGCTGGCGAGATTTGTGACGCCGCTGGCGTGCCTCGGGCTGCGAAGGTCCAGAGCCTGACCGAGGAGGAAGTCGACAAGCTGCGCTCCGAGGTGGCCAAGTACACGGTTGAAGGCGACCTTCGGCGGGAGGTCTCCATGAACATCAAGCGGTTGATGGACTTGGGCTGCAACCGGGGTATCCGTCATCGGCGCGGCCTGCCCTTGAGGGGGCAGCGCACGCGAACCAATGCCCGTACCCGCAAGGGGCCGCGGCGTCCAATCAAGCGATAAGGCCGCGCGAGCAGTGCGCACCGGCTGGTAAAGGCGAATGGCTAAACCGACTCGTACAGTCAAGAAGAAAATCCGTAAGCAGGTCGCGGATGGCGTGGCGCACGTCCATGCGTCCTTCAATAACACCATCATCACCATCACGGATCGCCAGGGAAATGCCTTGGCGTGGGCGACGTCGGGAGGCTCTGGTTTTCGGGGCTCCCGCAAGAGCACGCCGTTCGCGGCCCAGGTGGCGGCGGATAAGGCGGGTCAGATCGCGAAGGAGTACGGGTTGCGCAATCTGGACGTCAACGTGAAGGGTCCGGGACCGGGACGCGAGTCGGCGGTTCGGGCGCTCAACAACGCGGGTTTCAAGATCACCAGCATCACGGACGTGACGCCCATACCGCACAACGGTTGCCGTCCGCCGAAGAAGCGGCGCGTTTAAGGGAGCGACAGATCAATGGCACGTTACACAGGCCCCACTTGCAAGCTCGCGCGGCGCGAGGGTACCGACCTGTCGCTCAAGAGCCGGGCGCGGGCCCTTGATACCAAGTGCAACCTGGAGAAGCAGCCTGGACAGGCAGGGGATCGCCGGCGCCGTATCTCGGATTATGGCGTCCAGCTGAGGGAGAAGCAGAAGGTTCGCCGGATCTATGGTGTGATGGAGCGGCAGTTCCGCAACTACTACAAGAAGGCCGCCCAGACGAAGGGTGCGACGGGCGAAAATCTGCTCCAGATGCTGGAGCGCCGACTCGACAACGTGGTGTACCGGATGGGTTTTGGCTCCACGCGGGCGGAGGCGCGGCAGCTGGTATCGCACAAGGGCATCCTGGTGAACGGCCGAGTGGTCAACATCCCGTCCTACGCGGTGAACGCTGAGGACCAGGTGGAGGTCCGTGAGGCGGCGAAGAAGCAGGTACGCGTGCAGAACGCCCTTGCCCTGGCGGAGCAATACGGTTTCCCCGACTGGGTCGAGGTGGATACCAAGGGGCTCAAGGGCGTGTTCAAGCGCGTCCCGGACCGCTCCGATCTGCCGGCCGACATCAATGAATCGCTGATCGTCGAGCTGTACTCCAAGTAAGGAGCTTCAACGGGGTTACTGAATGTCAGAGGCAATCGGCGAGTTCCTGCGCCCGCGTATCGTCAAGGTCGAGTCGGTCGAGGGTCACCCCAATCGAGCGAAGGTGTCGCTGGAGCCCCTCGAACGGGGATTCGGCCATACACTTGGCAACGCCCTGAGGCGCGTTCTGCTCTCCTCCATGTCCGGCTGTGCCGTGACAGAGGTCGAGATACAAGGCGTGCTCCACGAGTACACCACCTTGGCGGGTGTTCAGGAGGATGTCCTGGAGATCCTGCTGAATCTCAAGAACCTCGCCATCTCGCTCAGCGGAAAGGACGAGGCCACCTTCGCGCTGAGCAAGAAGGGTCCCGGTCCGGTCCTTGCGTCGGATATCGACGTCGGTCACTCGGGGGTGATCGCCAACCCGGATCTCGTCTTGGCCAATCTGACGACGGATGACGAGCTCAGCATGACGCTGACGGTGCGCCGGGGGCTAGGCTATGAGCCGGCCACCCAGCGGGATCTGGAGGGGACAGAAGATAGGCCTATCGGGCGGTTACCCCTCGACGCGTCATTCAGTCCCATTCGGCGCGTAGCCCTCGAGGTGCAGTCCGCCCGCGTCGAGCAGCGCACGGATTTGGACCGCCTGGTCATTGACCTGGAGACCAACGGGACGATCGACCCCAAGGTTGCGATCCAGCGCTCGGCGCAGATCCTGCGGGATCAGCTGTCGAGCTTCGTGGCCCTGGAGGGGGCGCCGGTGCCGGAGGGTGCGACCCTAGAGGCGCCCCGCGAGCCCGCCTACGACCCGATTCTGTTGCGTCCGGTGGACGATCTGGAGCTCACGGTTCGGTCCGCGAACTGTCTCAAGGCCGAGAACATCTACCTGATCGGCGACTTGATCCAGCGCACCGAGGTGGAGCTGCTGAAGACTCCCAATCTCGGCAAGAAGTCCCTCACCGAGATCAAGGACGTCCTCGCGACGCGGGGACTGTCGCTGGGCATGCGGCTGGAGAACTGGCCGCCCGAAAACATCGACGAATTGAGCATTCGCTAATTTCTTTGACGCCGAAGCGTCTGGGAACGGATCATGCGCCATCGCAACGCCGGAAGGCACCTCAATCGAACCAGCTCCCATCGGGAGGCCATGTTTCGCAACATGACGGCCTCGCTGTTTCGTCACGAGCTGATCAAGACCACCTTGCCAAAGGCAAAGGAGCTGCGGCGCGTGGCGGAGCCCCTGATCACCCTGGCGAAGAACGATTCGGTGCACCTGCGCCGGCTCGCCTTTGCTCGGCTCGGGGACAAGGAGGCGGTCGGCAAGCTGTTTGCCGAGCTGGGTCCCCGTTACCAGCAGCGCCCAGGCGGCTATCTGCGCATCCTCAAGTGCGGCTTCCGGGTCGGGGATGCTGCGCCGATGGCCTACGTGGAGCTGGTGGATCGTCCCCAGCGGGTCGAGGAAGCCGAGGAAGAAGCCGATTGAGGGCACCGCCCACGAGGGTTCATCGCGAAGGCCGGGCCTGTGCCCGGCCTTCGCGTTTCTTGCGTCATACTTTGCCTGTTCACGTCCTTAACCTCGGTGCCCGAGGTCTTTCGGCCTTGCTGAGACCAAGCGCCTCCCTCCAGCGATAGACGACCCAGCCGGGCCCGCGCATGCTCCAGATCGTCGACCGCTATCTGATCGTGGAGGTGTTGAAGACCTTCCTGGCGATCGTCTCGGTGCTGGTGTTGATCGTTGCCAGCATGCTCTTCCTGCGGACGTTGGAGGAGGTCAACCTCGGTGCGATGACCGCGGGTGTGGTGCTGCGCTTCCTGGGTCTCCAGTTGATCAGCAACGTCGCCAGCCTGCTGCCCCCGGCCTATTTCATCGCCGCCCTGGCGACCTTGAGCCGTTTCGCCAGGGACAGCGAGCTGATCGCGCTGACCGCCTGTGGCGTCGGGCCGGGCCGGGTCTATCGGGCGCTGCTCCTGACGGGGCTCCCGATCGCCCTGATGACAGCCTGGTTCTCCCTGGTCCTCCAGCCGGACGCCGCCGCGGGCATCGCGCAGATCCGTTACCAGCAGAACGAGCAGGCGAGCCAGATCGCCGGCTTACGGGCGGGCCGCTTCTACGTGGAGGACGGCGGTCGGCTCGTGGTGTACATCGGGGAAATCACCAGAGAGCGAGGTCTCGGGCGCGTCTTTATCCTGGACCGGCGTGGGGGTCTGGGCCGGCTCGTCGTCAGCGAGACGGGGCGGCACAGGGTGGAGGAGTCCACTGGCGACCACTTGGTGACCCTGTCCAACGGGCACCGCTTCGATGGGAACCCGGGTGAGGCCCAGTTCATGATCGGCCGGTTCGACGAATACCAGGTGCGGATTCGCTCCAGCGGTGGCGAGCCCCGCTCCATACCCAAGCGCTCCGCCGCCCCCAGCATGACGCTGCTGGGCACGGGCCAGACGCAGGACCAGGCGGAGCTCGAGCGCCGTGTGTCGGCTCCGATCGCGATCTTCACGCTCGCGGTGATCGCCGTTCCCCTCGTGGCCCTGTCCCCCCGTCAACGCACCTCCGGGCGTCTGGGGCTGGCCTTCCTGGCCTATTTCAGCTTCTTCAATCTCCAGAGATTGGCCGAGAGCTGGCTTGCCAATGGGACCACGCCCCCGTGGCTTGGCAGCCTCTGGTACCAGGTGTTGGTGCTGGGCCTCGTCTATCTGGTGCTTGCCCCGGAGAGCCTTTGGTACAGGCGGATTCGGGAGCGCTTGCACGGCGGGCCGCGACCAGGACGAGGCTGACCAAGCCCCCCGATGCGAGCGGGCGTTCTGCCGCAGCGAGCCGGAGTCCGCTGAAGCCTTTGGATCCGCTGATCATATGCCGTCCTTGCATGCGATCCGCTTGCGTCCCGAGACGTGCGAATCTCGGGGTGCTTCATTTGCAAGGAGTTAAGGCCATTGAGGATGGCAGGCCCTCTTTGGCCCGCTCCGGGAGCGCTATAAATCAGTGCTTCCCTAGGGAGATCGGCCGAGGGAGCGTCTGCCCATCGACAGGCCCGCGACGATCACGGCCACGGAGACGAGCAGCACGATGATGGTCGCCAGGGCGTTGATCTGGGGGGAGACACCCATGCGCACGCTGGAGTAGATGACCATGGGAAGGGTCGTGGACCCTGGCCCCGACACAAAGCTCGCAATGACCAGATCGTCGAGGGAGAGGGTGAAGGCCAGGAGCCAGCCGGACAACAGCGCGGGTGCGATGAGTGGCAGGGTGATGGTCAGGTACACCCGCAGGGGTCTCGCCCCGAGGTCCATGGCGGCCTCTTCCAGGGAGCGGTCCATTTGGGACAGCCGTGAACGAACGACGACGGCCACATAGGCCATGCTGAACGTGATATGCGCGATGGTGATGGTGGTGAACCCGCGCCCATTCGGCCACCCGATCATGTTCTCCATGGCCACGAACAGGAGCAGCAGGGACAGGC
>Ga0316576_10000068_pt1 | contig 34563 bp, 38 predicted proteins | sample S0NA_FD_203075 | JGI IMG/M metagenome (GOLD analysis project Ga0316576, IMG submission 203075) | Rhizosphere microbial communities from salt marsh grasses in Alabama, United States - S0-2_050615r3r5 | ecosystem: Host-associated > Plants > Roots > Rhizosphere | place: USA: Alabama | collected...
GACGATCACCGACAACGGTATCGAGGTCGAGGGCGAGATCGCCAAAGACACCGACCTCGACTACATCGAAACCGCCTGGAAGCAAATCAAGGCGAAGCTGGTGCGTGGTCTGTCCATCGGCTTCCGCGCCATCGAGTACAGTTTCCTCAAGGATACCGGCGGCATCCACTTCAAGGAGTGGGAATGGATCGAGCTGAGCGCGGTGACCATTCCGGCCAACGCTGATTGCACGCTTGCCACTATCAAGGCCTTCGACCAAGACCCGGTCAAGCGGTCTCAGGTCATCGATGCTCTGTCCGAGCGCAACCAGAAAGTTGAACAAGCCCTTGCTCGTATTAAACGCGCCAAGGCAGCATTGAGTATGCGCAAATGAACATTTCCGACAAGATCCTGAACCTGGCTGCGGACCTCGGTCCGAAGCAGAAAGAGTTGAAGGCCCAGCAGGAGAAGCTGGCCGAACTGACCGACGAGGTCGCCAAGGTCGAAGACGCCGAGAAGGAGGAGCTTCTCCTGGCCGAGATCGACGAGGTCGGCAAGTCCGTGGACACCTTGATCACTGACGTCGAGAAGCTCGAGAAGCGCCTCGGCGAATATCGCGAGATCGAGAAGCGTCAGGCCGGCAGCGCCCGTCCGGCGGAGCCCTCCGGCCCGGCCTTGATTCGCCCGGAGCGCCGGCAGTCCAAGGGCCTGGATGTTTTCGTCCGCCACGCCGTCGTGACCGCGCTATCTCACGCCAAGCGTGTTCCTGAGCAGCAGGTGATGGATGAACTGTACGGTGACGACCTGCGCCTGAAGTCCGTGATGCCGCTGATCACCAAGACCGAGGCACCGATCGCCACCACGACCGACACCGGCTACGCCGCCGAGTTGGTTCAGGAGGACATCCGCGGTCTGCTGGAGGAGATCGAGTCGCAGTCCGTCGCCGCCGCACTGGCGCTGTGGGCGAGTCGCTCCGGCGGTATGATGATCAACTTCGGCCGTGCACAGACCGTTACCATTCCGCGCCTAAACCCGACCGGCGCCAACCCGACCGAACCGGCCTGGGTACAGGAAGGCGGTGCGATCCCGGTAGGCTCGATCTCTCTCGGTTCGCAGACGATCAACCGTTACAAGTTGGCCGAGATCCTGGTCACCACTATGGAGCTGCGCGAGCGCGCGGTCACCGACATCGAGTCGGTCTTCCGCCGTGCTATGCAGCGGGCCTATGTAAAGGTGCTGGACAACGCGTTGCTGAGTAACGCCGCTGCCGTCGCGGGTGTGCGTCCCGCGGGCCTGCTCAACGGGCTCTCGGGTGCCAACACCGGGACGGGCGATGCCACGGGCGGCATCCCGTCGGTGGTGGAGGATATCAAGGCTTTGATGGGCGCTCTGCTGGCGGCCAACGAGAGCGCCGTGCCGGTGCTGCTGCTGAATAATCAGACCCGCATGGGGCTGACGTTCCTCACCGACGCGCTGGGCATGTTCACCTTCCGCGACGATCTTAACTCCGGCAATTTGCTGACGGTGCCGGTCATCAGCTCCGGTAACGTGCCGGCCGACGTGGCGGTGATGGTGGATGCCTCCAGCGTCGCGATGGCGCTGGACGCCCCGATGTTCGACATCAGCCAGGTCGCCACTGTGGTCATGGCCAACGCCGACGCCACCGCGCCGACAATGGCCGATGACGGGGCCACAGGAGTAGTTGGCACCGCCGGGCAAGTCCCGACTGGTATCAACGTGGTGCCTTCGGCGGCTGCCGCGGCTGGCGCAGGCCTCGGCTACGGGGCGCGCAGCATGTTCCAGACGTACTCGGAAGCGGTTCGCATGATCGCCCCAACGTCCTGGGCCTTGCTGCGACCGAACGTCGTGGCACAACGCACGTCGATTGCTTGGTGAGTGTGATAGGGGCGAAGGATCGCCCCGTCACACGAATGAGGAATTCTAATGCCCGAAGCACTTTACAAGCCCCACGGCATGTCACACTTTCGGCGTATCTCGCTGAAGGAAGCGCAGGCCCTAGAAGCTGCTGGTAAAGCCTACCGGCCCTCGGCGCATCAGCCGGGCGTCTACTACGGCCGCGCCGTGGTACCGGAGAACCTGAACGCCGTTCCGGATGAGGAGCCGCCACCCGCTAAGGAGGAGCCGGTCAAGGAGGAGCCGGTCAAGGAGCAGGTCTATGAGACTCGCGCGATGGAGGCGAAGCCCCGCACCAGTGGACGTCGGACGCTGAAGGGCCGATGACCGATCAAGCTCTCCAGATCGTCGATTCTCGCGGCCGCCCGATCGTTGCGCAGAAGTCGTTTGGCTGCGACAACGGTGAGGGGTCTTGGCGCGGGCCGTTCACGTTCATTGGCGAGCTGGGCGGGCGTTATGAGCTGACGCCCTGGGAAGACGGCTGGCAGCGCAACCTCTCTCCGTGGCTGCAGCGCACCTGCGGTGCGGTCTATGCGTGCAAGAATGTGCAGGCGCAAGCCATTGCCACCATGCCTGCCTATCATCAGCGGAAACTGGAGAACGGCGGGCTGGAGACGATTACGACGTCCCCGCTATCACGTATCCTGCGCAATCCGAACGAGTACCAAACCTCGTCAGACTTCTTCCTGAACTTGCTGTTCGAGCTGCTGAGCTACGGCAACGCCTACGCCCTGGTTTTCCGCGACAAGTCGGAGCGCATCGAGTCGATCCACCTCGTGCCCTCGAATAGCACGCAAGCCTACATCACGCCCGAGGGCGCGATCTTCTATGGCGTGGGCACTAACCCGATCATCGGCGAGCTGCAAGCGTTGATCCCGGCGCGTGATGTGCTGCACCTGCGGCTGCACACCCCGCGGCATCCGTTGATCGGCGTCAGCCCGATCGAGTTTGCCACGATGGCTATCCAAATCAACACCGCGATCGGCAGTAACCAGGCGGCGTTCTTCTCGAATATGAGTCGACCGAGCGGAGTACTGACCACGGACGAAAAGCTGACCAAGGAGCAAATGGAGGCGTTGCGAAACGCTTGGTACGAGAAGAGCCGTGGACTGGCGACGGGCGAGGTGCCTGTGCTCAGTTGGGGGCTGAAGTGGAACCCGATGACGGTTACCAGCCAGGACGCACAGCTGATTGAGGCGTATCGGATGTCCATCGAGGACATCGCTCGTGTCTACCGTGTTCCGCTGGCCCTGATCGGCGACTACACGAAGGCGACCTACAACAACGTCGAGCAGCTCATCAACCAATGGTTGTCGACGGGGCTCGGCTTCCTGATGACGCACATCGAGCAGGCGTTCGGTCGACTGTTCCGCCTTCCTCCTGATGAGATGATGGACTTTGACACCGATTCTCTGCTCCGGACGGACTTTGAAAATCGACTGAAGACCCTCGGCAACGCGATCACGACGGGGCTCATGTCCCCGAACGAGGCGCGCCGGCGCGAGCGGTTGCCCGCGGTCGAGTTTGGCGAGGAGCCTCGTGTCCAGCAACAGGTTGTGCCGCTGTCGCAGATCGGGCGGATGCCGGAAGCTCCGCCCGCCCCGCCTGCGCCTGAGCCAGCGCCGGCTGCGGAGCCCTCTGAAGAAGACACACAGCGCAACTTCCTGGTGGAAGCTCAGAAGAAAGCCAGCGCCAAGGCCGCGTTACTGCAAAGCATGGGACTCGCAGCATGAGCGACTTCGATACCCGGCACCTGGTCCAAGCGACGGGAGAGATCCTTCGCGAGCAGCGTGAGCAGATCAACACCGATTTGTGGTCGCTGAAAGAGCAGATCCTTGAGCTGAAGGATCTTCACGGCGCGGAGGTTGAGAAGACCCGCGGCGATTTGCTGACTCGTATCGACGACCTGAACCACCGCTACGAAGCGCTCAGCGCTAAGCTTCGCGCCGTGCCCGAGGACCGGGGCGAAGAGATCGCCGAGCTACGTGGGCGGCTCCTGCAATTGGAGCGCACGCCTGGCCCGCCCGGTAAGGATGGGAAGGATGGTGCCTCCCCCGATGTCGAGGACGTAGCGAACGTCATTGTCCTGCGGCACGCCGACCGTCTCCGGGGCGAGCAGGGCCCGGTGGGTGCGCAGGGCCCCGTCGGCGGCACCGGCGCTCCCGGCAAAGACGCAGATCCCAACGCGGTCGCGGACAGCTTGTTCGAACGCCACGGTGCTGCACTCCGCGGCGAGCCCGGTCAGTCGGTTTCCTGTGACGAGGTCGCCGCCGAGCTGAAGCAGGACCAGCAGTTCCTGACGCTTGTCCGCGGCGAGCCCGGTCAGTCGGTTTCCTGCGACGAGGTCGCCGTCAAGCTGAAGCAGGACCAGGAGTTCTTGACGCTTATCCGCGGCGAGCCCGGCAAGTCAGTCTCCCGCGATGAGGTCGCCGCCGAGCTGAAGCAGGACAAGGAGTTCCTGACGCTTGTCCGCGGCGAGCCCGGCAAGTCAGTCTCCCGCGATGAGGTCGCCGCCGAGCTGAAGCAGGACCAGGAGTTCTTGACCATCGTCCGCGGGGAGAAGGGTGAACCCGGACAGTCGGTCTCCCGCGACGAGGTCGCCGCCGAGCTGAAGCAGGATCAGCAGTTCCTGGCCATCATCCGCGGTGAGCGCGGCCCTGCGGGCGAGCGCGGCCCCGAAGGTCCTGTTCCCGATATCACTGCCTTACTCGAAGCCTCGATGGCAGAGTTCCGTCAGCGTGAGATGGCCGAAATCAAAGCCGTGTTTGCCCGCTATGCTTGACGACCTTACAACTCCCGGCGGTCTACTTGCCGAAGAAATCGCGAAGCTCACTACGCGCCGGATCGAGCGGGCGGTTGCTGAGATCGAGGTTCCAGCCGGCAAAGACGGGCTCGGCTTTGACCTTAAGACTTATGCCAAGGGGCAGGTCTATCGCGAGGGCGATTATATCGCCACCGCCTGGGGCAAGATCTATGTTGCCGTGCGTGACACCGCGGATGCTCCGCGCAAGTCCGATGCGTGGAAGCGCGTGGGTCCTTGGGGGTTGGAGTTTCTCGGCTTAAAGCCGGAGGACGTTAACACGCTGGAGTGCGGCGACCTCTACATCGACGGCGGCAGCCTGTTTGGTGTGCTCCCCGACGGGCGCGTCAAGATGCTCGTGCAGCGGGGTAAGGAGGGCAAGCAAGGCCCCGCGGGCAGGGACGGCAAAGACGGGCGCCACGGGGCGAGCATTATCGCTGGAGTCGAAATTGAGAACGGTATCAGGCTTCGCAGCGACGATGGAACCGATATCGACGTTCCGCTTCCCATGTTGCATGAGAAGATTTATGGCATCGTCGAAACGGTGGCGAAGAATACTACTAACGCCACGTTAAAGGCGTTTTTCGAGGCAATAGAGGTAGACGACGAGGCGGTAGCTGTTCGCGCGCATCGTGGTCCCTGGTTACCCGGCACAAGCTATAGTAAAGGCGACTTAGTCAACCGCGGTAACGCGCTTTACCTATGCACGGCCGCCCAAGTAGCCGGGCAGGTAATGTCGTATGATAATTGGCGTAAGATTGCTGGCGGAAGCGGCGGCAATGGCTCAGGGGGAGCCCTGTATGAACTGCCGGTGGCGTCTGAAACGGAGCTTGGCGGAGTCAAAATCGGTTCAGGCATTTCGGTGTTGGCCGACGGCACGATCTCTACAGCGGCTCTGCCTGGAACAGGCACAGATCTAGCCTACACGCCGTCAACGCGGTTGCTGGAATCCAGCAGCGGCAATGATGTAACGTTGCCGTTAGTTGTAGCTGGTGGTAACGCAGGCTTGATGGAGGGAGCGCAGGCAGCACAGTTGGCAGATCACGAGAGTAAGCTCTCTACTATTGACGCCGATGAACTGGCGGCGATCAATGGGGCGAACGCGCCAAGTGCTGGCAACGTGTTTGCGACGATGGACGATGTGGCTGCCGCGGGCGGCGTGACGGCTCCACCATCTGACCCTGGAAGGTATTTTGCTTGGAAAGACGGTGCTTGGGTCGATATAACCAACAAGATCATAAATCCATGAACATATTGATTGGTTTTCTTCTGTCGTTGTTTGTTGGGTCCGCATTGGCTGCGGAAGGGGACGTCCCCATTGAGCAAAGCAATGGAAGTATTACCACGCAAGCCATTAGCGGCGATGTCACGCTCACAGCCACAGGTGTTGCGACGGTGCAGGCTGTTAATGGCTCGGCAACGCGCCCGTGGCAGTATGAACGGACGATCACAAATCCAGCAGATACTGACGATTGGCTGTGGTTCAAAGCTGACACGGCCTTGACGATGACGGCTGTTGACTGTGTAGCGCAAGGTACAACGCCAAGTATCACTGTGGATATTCAGGAGTGCGATGCCGATGGCGGTAACTGCGCGACAAGCCTGTCGTCCGCTATTACTTGCGATGGCGGAAACGATACCGGGACAATTGTTGACTCAGTAATCGATTCAGGTGATTGGATGAAGATATTGCTCGGTGCACCGAGCGGAACGGTTGATGCGATTTCCGTTCAAATCTATGGCACAAAGGCGCTGTAATGATTAAAAATCGCTTTTTGCTTACTCTGATACCGAGTCTGGCGCTTGGTCTTCTGATGCAACCTGCCAACTTGCAGGCGGATTTCATTCGTGGGACTGGCGGAGGGCCCCCGGCTGGCTTCACTTGTGGCACCTCGACGGTCGATGGCGTCGGCGGCATCACCTATGGCACGGTGGTTGGTGAAGATGGCAACTGCTGGTTGGATCGCAATCTTGGCTCACCACAGGTAGCAACAGCGTCTAACGACTCGGATGCTTACGGCTATTATTACCAGTGGGGGCGTTTATCAGATGGGCATCAGATAGATACTTCTGGCACAACGACCACTTTATCAACAACCGACATACCTGGGCATGGTGACTTTATTACGCCCCCAGCTAATCCATACGATTGGCGAGATCCAGGAAACAATGAACTTTGGCAGGGTGTTTCTGGGATTAACAATCCCTGCCCGTCTGGCTTTCGTCTTCCGACAAAAACCGAGTGGGATGCGTATATAACGGCTGCAAATATTATAGATCAAGAGACAGCGTATACAAGTAATCTTAAAATCACTGCTACTGGTCGGCGTCAATATGATGGTGTTTTTGACAGACGAGGATCGCGCGGGTATTACTGGAGTTCAGACATTTTGGGCGGTGAGAATTCATGGTACTTGAATGTCGCCGCTGTTGTTGAGACCTCATATTGGTATAGAGGTTATGGTAATACTGTGCGCTGCATACGAGATTAGACCATGACCACTGTTGTTCCTTCCTATTCCCTGCAACTGGCAGCAGTGCTGGAAGACACCCCAGGTGTCACGCCGACTAATCCCGTTTTTAACCTGTGGCGGACGACGGGCGAGGGCCTCGTGTTTACGCCGCAGACCCAGGACAATATCGAGCTTAATGGCACCCGCCGGATGCGCAAGCCCGGCAACGTGACCGGTGTATCGGTCGCGGGGGACATCAATTTCGAGTTGGCTGAGTTTCCTGCGTTGTTTGAAGCCCTTGCCGGCGTGCTGGCAAACGACTGGGGCATCTGCCCGGTTACTGGGACGCCAGCCGGCGCGATCAAAAACGCCACATACCTCAGTGTTGGTAAAACGCTGCGAACTTATACTATTGAGAAGCGGTTTCCCAACTTGGCTTTTGTGCGCGGTGACGCGGTCACGGCTAGTGTGACTTCGGCAGCACCGGGCGCGACAGCTGAGATCACTGTAGCGCCGCCCGCCAGTGGTAGTACCTACACAGGCACTGGGCTGATCGTGCTGGATATCGCCGTGGACGGCGGTATCTCGCAGCATGTCGCGGTTGACGTGAATGTGGGAGACGATGAGAACGTCGCCGCTACGGCGTTGGCGACGGCTATTACGGGGCTTAACGGCGTGACGGCAACGGCGGTCGGTCCGGTAGTGACGATCACGCCAGATACCGCTGTGGTGGATAAGTTAAACCTGCGTGCAGGTCCAGATGAATATTTCTATCAACGGTTCAAAGGGACGACCTATAACAGCTTTTCGCTTAATGTCGAGCCCAACCAGATAATAACGGGCAGAGTCGGTATCGTCGGCGGCACACCTGAGCTGGATGTGGTGCCGTTATCCGGTGCGGCCTATATACCGGCAGGCTCCAAGCCTTTGTTCACGGCATCGGAAGTGCTGGAATTGACCCTTGGTGACCTGACGGTCAATTCGCACTGCTTTTTTAATTTTAGCATTAACCTGGATAGTGCCAATCGGGGCATCGCTTGCGTGGGTACACGAGGCGAGCGTGAAGTGGTGCTCGGTAAGTTAGCGGTCGACGTGAATGGCGAAGTCTATTTCGCTGACCAAACGGTGTTGGAGAAATTACTGGATAACGAGACTGTCGGCGACGGCACGGTGACGTTGACCAATAGCGATGGGAACTATCTACGTTTTGATTTCTTCGATCTCAAACCGATCGCGGGGCAAGCGATAGCGGGCGGGGAGGGACAGGACGTGACTGTTCCCATGACCTTACAGCCGACTCCTGCGGTCGTCTGTTCAGGCCCAAGCTCGTCGTGGGAATCTCCGCTGCTCATCATCAGCGAGAATGCTCTATCGGGTTGCATTGGCATCTGTGTCTCAGGCGTTCTGTCGGCATCTTCGACCGAAGGCACAAACCCTGACGCTCTGACCCTCATCATCAACGCAACCGACGACAATGGCGACCCCATCGCCTGGAGCATCTCGGAGAGCCTCACGTGGGCGAGCTTCTCTCCGGCTTCTGGTACGGGTACGACTTCCGTAACCGTTACGTTGGACCCGACGGGCGTGAGCCTGGCACCGGGGACGTATGAGGGCGAGTTTGTGATCACGGCCGCGGGCGCGGCGAACAGCCCCTACACGGGCACGCTGAGCTTGACCCACTACGCGACGCCCGTCCTAAATGTTACGCCCGTGTCGTTGGACTTCGGGCAGATCATCGAGGGGGATGGGCTCCCCGCTGCGCGGACCTTGACCGTTACCAACTCGGCGAGTCCGGCCGGCCCGATGACATTCACGGCAGCGGGGCCGAGCTGGCTCACTGTGTCGCAGTCCGGCGCGACGGTGACAGTGCGTCCAAATACGGGCGCCATTGGTACGTACAGCGACGATGTGACGATCACGTCAGCATCGGCTTCCAATAGCCCGTGGACCGTCCCAGTGACGTTCGATGTGCAGGAGCAGCCGGCGATTATCGTTCTGAGTGCATCGTCACTACTGTTTGCCGCCGAACCGGACAGCGCACCAGCAAATCAGACCGTTACGGTAACAAGCGGAGGAACTACTCCCGTAAACTTTACGGTATCCGATGATGCTCCGTGGCTTACTGTGGTGCCGACGAGCGGCACCGACGGTCAGGTGTTGACGATCAGCTGCTCCGCACAAGCAGTCGAGGACACGTACAACGCGACGATTACCGTGACGGACCCGGCGGCAATCAATAGCCCACAGACGATAGCCGTCAATTACGCTGTCAGTGTCAATCCCATCGTCGGGGAGAACCTCAACAGCGCCGACGCAATGTCGTTGACCACCAACGATTACGGGGACATCGCCAACCAGGGTTTCGCCACCGAGCAGTCGGTTAACGTCGGTGAGACCATTGACTTCAAGGTGCACGGCGACTGCCAGGTCATCGACATCTTCCGGTGCGGGTACTACGGGGGCGGTGTCTACCGGAAGGTCGCCACGATCTCGAACACACCTACCAGCCAGCCGGCGGCTGTCACGATCCCGGACACCAACGGGGCAACGACCTGTGCCGCTTGGTCTGTGACGGCGAGCTGGGACGTTCCTACAGATGCCGTATCTGGCATGTATATCGCCGTGGTGCGTAACGCGGCGCTCAACGACTTCAGTAACATCATTTTCTTTGTGCGCGAGGATGCCCGTGAGGCCGACATTGTGGTGAAGGTCTCGGATTCGACCTGGGGCGCGGCTTATAACCCCTTCAACACGATGGGCAATGCTGCAACCATCGAGAACGGTGCGGACCTGTACGGTGTTGGCTACTTGGGCTCGATTGAAACGCGTAGTACGCAGGTATCGTTCGACCGACCGCTTATTACTCGAAACAACGTAGTTAATCACCCCTACAACTACGAGTTGGGATTAATTTCTTTCTTGGAGGAGCAGGGTTACAACGTCAAATACGTGACTTGCTACGACCTGGACATCAATCGCGGTATTGGCACGCCAAAGGTGCTGATCAGCGCAGGCCACGATGAGTACTGGTCGCAGAATATGCGCGATCGGGTGATTGCTCTGCAGAACGCCGGCACGCACATCCTGTGGATGTCGGCCAATGACATCTTCTGGCGCATCCGGTATCTGAACAGTCGAGTTATTGAATGCTTTAAGGACACGATGAACGGTCCAGGCGGGCATGTCGGCGGCACGCCATTAGACCCAACAAGCTGGACGGGTACGTGGCGTGATACTCGGTGGGCGGGGCGCAAGCCTGAGAACGAGATCTTCGGCACGACGTTCCGCATGAACGGCATCTACAACTACAACGCCGTTATCTCGACCGACCCTTACGGTCAGCATCCCCTGTGGCGCGGGACCGCAGTAGAGTCAGCCAATACGACGCTAACGAGCCACATCGGCTTCGAGGCGAACACTTACGATCCGCCGTCTCAGATGTGGGTCGGTCGAGCAGCAGCGACCTTGATCAACATCAACGGTGCCTACGCCAACGACGACGGGCAGTTTTACGACGGCAACGGCAACCTGGATTGGGGCATAGTGGTATCCCGCTATGAGCCGACGCAGGGTGTCAACGTCTCGTTTGCTTCCATGGACTGGATCTGGGGGCTCAGTAACAATCAGCTCGGCCAGGCGGTTGAGAACGTGACGACGCGGCAGGCGACGGTCAACCTGCTGGTGGATGCCGGTGTGGCAGCGGCTACGCTGGCGACCGGGCTGTCGGAGCCCACACCTTTGTCGTTGAGCTACTACGGTGTCGGCGACTCGGCGCTGCCGAATGTTGATGGAAGCTTTGACTACTTCCAGGACTTCGATGGCGACTGGGTCACCGGGCTGTCTTACAACCCTGGCAAGGTCGTTGTGAACCGCTGGCGGACGTTTGAGGCTCTTTCCGGGCACACGTCTGCTGCCGGCACCGAGCCTGGTGTAGGGGCCTCTTGGCAGACTGTCTGGCGTGAGGTGAACCCGGTCCTGGCACCGCCGACGCCGGCAACCATCGTGCTCGACAAGGCGTCACTGACGTTCAACGCGCTGCCGGATGCCGCTCCCAATACTCAGACCATCACAGTCTCGAATAGCGGCGAGACGCCTCTGAGCTTTACAGTATCCGACGACGCTGCCTGGCTCACAGTAACGCCCACAAGCGGTACGGATGGCACGGTACTAACAGTGTCTTGTGCAGCGCAGTCGGTTGAAGACACCTACACCGGCACAATCACAATCACAGATCCGAATGCCAGCAACAGCCCTCAGACGGTCTCTGTGACTTATACGGTAGCCACCGCCGCACCGGGCGAGGTGTTCTTCGTCGGAGATCCGACTCCACCGAGTACAGGAAATGATGGTGTAGATTACACGCTTGGAATGCAGTTCTACTCCTTTACGACTCCGGGGCAAGTAACGGCAATTCGTGCTTATAGGCCTGCAGGTGCGGATAGTGGAAGAACGCTGACTGGAAGCATTTGGTCGGAAAGCGGTACGTTGCTTGGATCGGCTACGTTTGGTGACACTTCCGCTGGTGGCTGGTTCGAGGCAATCTTGGCTGGGCCAATTGCGATAGTGCCAAGCACTTATTATGTTGTCGGTGTTAGTCCGATCCGAGGGTATGCGTATGAGCTTAGCTACTTTGATGGTTCACCTTTCTTTACGAATGGCGAAAATTTATATGTTGATGCGATAGGGGGAAGGCTAACCGATCCTCCGGGTTTTCCAGATAGATCCACAACTACAGCATTCTTTGTCGACGTAAAGTTTGTTGCAGGAGTTGTATCGACCTCTATCGTTCTCGATAAAACATCACTAAACTTCAATTCGGAGCCAGATGCTGCTCCTACTACTCAGACCATTACGGTGTCAAATCCTGGTGAGACGCCCTTGAGCTTCACGGTGTCCGATGACGCTGTTTGGCTTACAGTGACGCCCACGAGCGGCACAGACGGGACGGTGCTAACAGTGTCTTGTGCAGCGCAGTCGGTCGAGGACACCTATACCGGTACGATCACGATCACCGACTCAAATGCTGTAAACAGCCCGCAAACGGTCTCTGTGACCTATGCGGTAGCAGCACAAAGTGCAACAATTCAGAACCTTTATCCGACTAATCCGGCGCCAGATGTTGTTGAAACTACCGATACTGATCGATATACATTAGGGTGCGCGTTTACCGCTGACGTGCCTGGACAGGTAGTCGGGGTGAAGTTCTGGAGACCAGCAGGGGACACCGGGCCTTGCTCAATTGGACTTTATGCAGAAAGTAGTGGGTTTGGAGTAGCGCCACTGTTAGCAAGCAAAACGGGAATAGACACGTCCGCTGGTGGTTGGATAGAGGCTTTCTTTGACACGCCTGTTTCGCATACTCCTGGCGTTACCTCGTTTGTTGCTTGTTTCAATATGGGCACAAATCAAGGTTACGGAGTAATGCCGGCTTTATTTAACACGAATTTGGTTGTGGGCAATTTAACGGCACCCGGATTGCCGATTTACAATAATACATTTGTAGTTGGAACATCCCTAGCACCTACCACTGATCATTCTGGTAATCAAAACGGATATTGTGTAAGTCCAATTTTTGCTACAGGAGCTGTACCAACTTCTATCATTCTCGATAAAACATCGCTGAGCTTTGGTTCGGAGCCAGATGTTACTCCCAGTACTCAAACCATTACGGTTTCAAATCCTGGTGAGACGCCTTTGAACTTCACGGTATCCGACAACGCTGCCTGGCTTACAGTGACGCCCACAAGCGGCACAGACGGGACGGTGTTGACAGTATCTTGTGCGGCGCAGACGGTCGAGGACGTTTACACCGGTACGATTACCATAACCGATTCAAACGCCAGCAACAGCCCTCAGACGGTCTCTGTGACCTATGCGGTGGCGGCAGCGCCACAAGGTGCGGTGTTCTTCGACACCACGCCTGTCGCGGTATCCAATGAGCCGGGCACGAACTACACGATGGGGACTCTGCTTATCCCATCGGGTACGGACGGCTTGATAAGCGGTATTCGGGCCTACAGGCCGCCTGGAGTGGATGCTGGAAATACCATTAGTGCCGTGTTGTGGTCGGCTCCGACAATTGGGGATAACTGGAAAATTATTTTTGAACGAGATTTTCCGGATACCTCTGCTGGCGGGTGGTTTACCGTGCAGTTCGATGCTCCGATTGCAGTAGCGGATGGGGCGCTGCTGGTTCCGGCAATCAGGACAATAAGTGATTATTCTTATGAAGCTGGATATTTCGCAAACGCCGTTACAAAGGGAGATATTCTAGGTCCAAGTAATGCGGGTCGTTATTCAGATACACTGAATGGTCTGCCATATGTTCCAAGTGCATTCGCCTATTTTGTCGATTACGTATTCCAAGCACAATCGACGGTCAGGCAGGTTATGTTCAACGACAACTGGATTCCGGCGTTATCGGCATCGGACCCAGGTGTCGATTACACCTTTGGGACGCTTTTCCATGTAGCCGAGCGTGATGGCAATATTGTCGGATTCCGCGCTTACCGACCGGCCGGTGCAGATAGTGGGGTAACTCTGACTGGCTATCTCTGGACTGATGCCGGAGTGCTGCTTGGCTCGAAGCAATTTGGCGATACCTCGGCAGGCGGTTGGTTTGAGACCTTATTAGATACACCGATTCCCGTTACGGCTGGCTCGGCATATGTTGTCGGCATAAGCCCAATACAAGAGTTTGTGTATCAAGATGGGGTATTTTTGGACAATGCTCGGTTTGGCGGCAACTTGTATGTAAATGAGTATAGCGGCAAATTTATCGGGACAGCCGGCACGTTCCCGACACAATCGCCTGATTTTGGACTAAGGCAGCGCGCTTATTTTGTCGATGTGTTGTTTGAGGCAGACCCATTGTGACCCACTATTTTGGTTTTCGCGATCAACCTTTCAGCGATGAAACGCCGCTCTACGTAAAGGTCACTGAAGAGATGGTTGTCAATTCGCGAACATATCGATCTCTGTTGCTTGCTGATCTTCTGCAATCAATGGCCAGTGAAGGCTATTCGCCGAAGCCTGGTGAGATAGACGCATCGCCAGAATGGGAAAGCCTCCATCATGGCTGGTGGACGTACGATGACGTGGACCCGCCGATTGATGGCGGTGATGGCGTTCGGTCATTTACCAAGTGGGATGACGGACTTACGTTCTGGGACGTCAATGCTCGCGCTAATCTACCTTCAACTGGATGGGACAACATACGATGACCAGCAATATCAACCCCGCATGGCCGCGAGAGCAGCAGGCCAAGACGGCCAACGTCCGCGCCAACTTCGCGGCGGCGAAAGCCGAGATCGAGGCGCTTCAGGCCGAGGTCGAAGAGCTGAAGCGCGTGGTGGATACCCAGTCGCTGGCTGGCGTGTGGCGGTATTTGACCGACGCGGATATGGCCACGCCGCCGGGCAACGGCAACATTAAGTCCGATGGTGCTTCGCAGGGCGAGATCAGCCGATTCTCGGTGTCGCGGTACACCAAGGGGTGGATCGACGGCGCCAACGTGTTTCGGGCACTGGCTGCCGGAGACCGGGTATACTTTCAGGAAGAGGCGAACGCCGATAACTCCGGCACGCTGCAGATCACCGGTAAGTCTGAGCAAGCGGACTACACGATTTTCGATGTCGAGCTGGTCAAACAGACGGGCTCGGCGATTCCGAAGAACGCGGACGTGGTGGTGCGGTTCACGTTCCACCAGCCGCTGAGAGACCAACCGTGACCCAAGAAGCTGCTAATTTCTTTGAGCTGATCCGCCGCGAAGGGCTTATCGTCCTGGCGCTGGCCGCGTTGGTCTGGCAGGTCTACTGGTTGACCACGACGACGGTGACGATGGATCAGGCGTGGCGCGAGGAGCTGAAGGCGTACCGGGAGCTGGAGATGAAGCAGCACACCGAGCGGCTGGAAGCCTACCAGGAGCTGTCTGTGGCATGGACTAAGCTGGACGAGCGGGTGGCGCGGATGAAAAGGGTGCTGATCGACCAGGAGCACGCCTGCCGCACCTTGTTCAGCAAGACTGACAGCTTCGAGACCCTGAAAGACCTCGTGGAGGACAGTGAACAATGACTGAGAAACCGTTTGCCAACGAGACCAAAGCGTTCACAGCCCTGGCGGCCCGTGTCGAGGCGCTGGCACGGTTCCAGGTGTGGATGGCCGGCATCGGGGCGGCAGCCTTTATCGTGCTGCTGGCCCGCTGAGGAGCCCTTGCAATGAGCGACTGGGCGGCACACGCGAAAGAGCAGTACCATGAGCTGGGGAAGCAGCTGTCACAGTTGCGACTGTTCCTCAGCGATGAGGAGGGATCTCGGGAGGCGATTGGCGAGGCCAATGTGGCTATACTGCGGGCACATGCTGTCGCGATGGAGCTGTACTTGGAGACGCTTGCTGATCGCTTGGAGCAGGCTGAAGAGAATAAGCTTGAGCAATAAAGTGCTCTAGTATGAATATTTCAAAGAAAATAATTATTGTTGGCCTGATGAGTTTTATAGTTTTAACTGGTTGCGCCAGTATAAACGAAAAAGCGGCAACTCCTTTTGCTGCCTCGATAGGACAAGCAGCAGATGTAGGCACAACTGCTTGGGCTCTTGCTGGATCGGGTGTAATGGAAGGAAATCCGTTACTAGCAGGACTTGCTTCAGGAAGTGTTATTTTATGGGTAGTATTTTCATCTAAAATCTTTGTACCATTGCTTTATGATAATGGGTGGATGAATAAACCCACTTGTGAAGCAGCGTTCAGAGCAAACGGACTTATTGGATTTGGTTTTGCTGGCTCAAATGCTATTGTTATTGGTATGAATGCTGCGAGTGCAACAATCTCAACAATGGCTTGGCCCATAGCTGGAGGCATTGCCTTAGCTGTCCTTCTTGATGGTTGGCTCAAAGAAAGTGCTAAGCTACATTGTGCAAACCTTCCCGATGAAAAAGAGCTTGAAGAAAAGATTTTAGAAAAGCGACAAGATGCTGAAGATGGCCGCACGACCTGGCTTGGTTGGTAAAAACTTTAAATATAGGTTACTTTGCTAAAGATAGAGCAACTAATGAGCGACTCTGAAAAACTGATCCAGTTGATCGAAGAGCTGCGAAAGCGGCACCAGATCCCGCCGGCCATGATGACAAACATCCACGCCCTCGTGGGCCTGATCCGCTACTCGGAGATCGTGCAGCAATGAGCTTCAACAGCCTCGGCAAGCCGTTTGAGCGGTATGAGCGCCCCGGCCGTGCAATCAACCGGGTGTTCATCCACTGTGACGCCAGCAGTAACCCCAACCTGACGGTGCAGGACATTCACCGGATGCATAGTGATCCGCCACCACGCGGTCGCGGTTGGAGTGGCATCGGCTACCACATCTACATCGATCATGATGGCCGGGCGTGGCACGGGCGTGACCTCTCCACCGCGGGAGCCCACACCAGCGGCTACAACACAGGCTCTATCGGCATTTGCCTGAACGGCTTGCACTTGGCGGACTTCAGCGAGGACCAGTTCGACGAGCTGCGCCGGATCTGCGAGCAGATTAACGAGGCCCACGGCGGCGGGATGCGATTCAGCGAGCACAACGATGTGGCTAACAAAGCGTGCCCGGTGTTCGATGCCTATGCGGTCCTGGGCTTAGACTCCAAGGGTTATATGGCCGATGGTGGGCGCCCGCCACCGTCAACGATCCAGATGATCCAGATGACGGTCAACTTGGCGCAGGTCGGCCTTGGCGATCGGCACGGTGATGTGGCGATGATCCAGCGGCTGCTGGAGATAAAAGCCGACGGGATCTTTGGTCCACAGACTGAAGCTGAGGTAAAGGAGTACCAGCGTAACCAAGGGCTAGCAGTAGATGGTATTGTTGGTCGTGCTACTTGGGAGCGTTTGTTAGGTGTAGGCACCTGATCATTGTCCCTCTCACGGCGCGATCCTGCTTCCTGGTGTCGGTCCGGGGCGTCGTGCGGAGGGGCACCAACAACCGATAGAGGTAACCTAGTATGAAAAAGCTGTTTGCAATTCTTCTTGCACTGGTCCCCGCCCTGGCTATGGCGCAGGACGATGTGTTCTGGCACCCCGAGGCGGCGGGCGTGGCTCTGGCAGGCCCAGAGACGGGCACCGCGTGCTACTACACGAGCGGTACGTGCACTCAGGTCCCATGCGACAGCGAATGGGTATGTGAGAGCGTGGCGCTGTCCGGGGCCAAGGAGCCCGTGTACCTTTCGCTGCCGAGCGTAGGCCCAGTCAAGGTCTTTGCCCGTTGGGCCTACGCGATAGACGCCGAGGGCGTCCTGGTGCCGATGAGCCGCTGGATGCCCTAGTGACCAGCCTTTACGATTGCGGTACCGGCGGCGCCTATCTCCATATCGGAGTGGAGGCGCCGGGCACCCCGGCTGAGAACATGCTGTGGCTTGATCCTTCGTCGAGCGCGCTTTCCATCTATCAATCCGGCGCATGGCAGCCGCTGATACTCAGTCTCGCTCAGGCACCAACCTACGCTGACGAGACGGCAGCAGCGGCCGCGGGGCTAGCCTCCGGGAGCGTCTACCAAACGCCCACGGGCGAGTTGAGGGTGAAGCTGTGACATGGAGCCTTGACACCGCGCGGGCCGTGGCCGGCTTCGCCCCGGACGACAATACGCATGACGTGGCGCTGCAGTTGGTCATGGACTCCGTACTCGCCGCGGTCGAGACGAAGCTGGAGCGTGGGCTGCTCAAGCGTCAAGAAACGGCGAAGTTCTACCACGTCAACTTTTGCCGGATCTATCTGCCGCGCTACCCAATCGAGCAAGTGATCAGCCCCACGGGGGTGTGGCACGTGCATCACCGCAACGGCTGGATCGAGGGTATGGGCGGCAGCGAGGTCGAGGTGACTTGGATCGGGGGCTTCGACCCGCTGCCGTCGGATCTGGAGCGCGCCCTCTGGGGCGCGTTTCTGGCGGAGTGGGCGAACTCGGACCCGTTGACCGGTGCGCCGATAGCGGGGGCCTCAGTGCTGGTGGGGTCGGGCGAAATGAAGTCGCTGACTGTCTATGATGCTTACAAGGTGGACTTCGACGTGGGCGCAACTAGTGTCGGCGGGGCAAGTGGCGTCGGCAAGATCGACGAGGCGTTCTGGGGCGCGTTGTCGCCCTGGGCGGACATCCTGATGGCTTACCGCCGGAACGTCGGAGGCTGTTGATGGCGGTCATACAGTTTGGGCAGTACAACGCGCTCATCCGGCAAGCGTTCCAAGACAACGGGCTGGACGCGCGTGTGCGTCGACGTGATCTGACGGAGTTCGATACTAAGGTCTTCGAGCGCCGTTACCGCGGCACGGAGCTGACCGAGGGTCTGACGCAGCAGGACTACCGGGTCCGCGTCATTGCGAGCGACTGGGACCGCCTTGCAGGCGGCCCGCCCGAGAAGGGCGATCAGGTCACGATCAGCGGCAGACGACACGCTGTAGAGAGCTGGCAGCGCCACGCGTTGGCGGACCAATACTATCTCCTGTTGCACGGCTGATGGCGCGCTACACGTTCTTCTTGGACGAGCAGACAGCTCTGGCGCTGCGGCGCTTGGCGCTGCACGAGGAACGAACCCAGGCGTCGCAGCTACGCATACTGATTCGCCGTGAAGCACAGGCCAAGGGCGTTTGGACGCCGCAGCAACGCCCGCACGTCATCACCAAGGCATCACGGTGACGCCTTTTTACTTCTTTCGCGTCTTGATCCGCTAGACTGCCGACTATGGCCAGCACGCACTGCTATGACGAGATCAAAGCCTACCTGCAGGGCGTGATGGCGCCTATGGCGGTGCTGGATTGGGACCAGATCGAGCCGACGCTGGAGCAGTCCGAGAACCAGTTTCTTGCAATCGAAGACGCCTACGCCGACGAGGAGATGGCAGCGTTCGGTAACCCGCAGGCGCTTTGCATGCGCGAGGCGGGCGAGATCGTCCTCCATTGTTTTGTCCCGGCTCCGGAGTCTTCTGGCGTTGCTCGCGCGCTGGCGGGGCAGGTGCAGGGGCTGATCCGTTTACAGCGCATTTCCGGATTGCGGATCATCTCGTCCGCCCCGCCAGAGATTGACCGCATGAACGACGGTCTCTGGACCACCGCGGCCGTGCCCGTCATCTACGAGTACGACTACTTCGTTGCTCGCCCTTGAGCTTTTTGGAGAGCCACCATGCCTGTCATTTCTGCAGATACCCTGCAACTATCGCACGCTGTCGAGACATCGCCAGGCATACTGCCTGCCAGCCCGGTTTTCCACACTTGGCGCACTACCGGCGAGTCCCTGGTGTTCGCACCCCAGACCAGCGATTCCGCCGAGCTGGGCGGCCCTGGACGGTTCCAGAAGCCGGCCACCGTCACGGGCACCACGATCTCCGGCTCAATCAATTTCGAGCTGGCTAAGTTCCCGGCGTTGGAGGAAGCCATGGCGGGCGTTTTCGCTGCCAACTGGGGCGAGTGCCCGTTGACAGGGGCGGTCGGCGGAGGCATTGACTCGGTCAACGATATTACGGTCGGCAAGACTTTGAAGACCTTCACGATCGAGAAGCGTTTTCCAAACCCGGCCTTTGTTGCCGGCACGCTCCCGACCGCGTCCGCGGGCAGCACGGGCACTCAGACTTCTGATGTCACGATCGGCGCTGCTACTGCGACGGGCACAGGAACCGTCAAAGTTACGGTCAAGACCAGCACCGGCGCAGAAGCGACGGTACTGGCACCGATCAATGTGGGCGACGATGAAGCCGCTGTGGCCTCGACAGTCGCTGCGGCTTTGACGGCGGACGGTATCACGGCTACTGCTTCGACTAACACAGTCACGATCGACGCGGGGGCTGGTAACACTATCGTTACCTTGACGGCTGTCGCGGGTTCTGACGAGTTCTTTTACCAGCGGTTCAGCGGAGTGACCTATTCAGCGCTTTCGCTGTCGGTTGCGCCCAATCAGACCATCACGGGCAGCGTTGATATCATCGGCGGTGTGCCGTCCCTTGATACCCTGCCGCTCAGCGGGGCGACTTATCAGTCCGCCGGATCGAATCCGATTTTTACCTCTCCGGAGGTTATGGAGCTGTCGGTCGGGCAGGCGCTGGGAGTAGGTACGCACTGCTGGACCAGCTTGAACATCAATATTAACTCGCAAAACAGGGGTATCCCCTGTATCGGGTCCAAAGGCGATCGTGAAGTTGTGCTCGGCACATTGACGGCCGAGGTGTCCGGTGACGTGTACTTCAGTGACCAGGATATCCTTGACGCCCTGCTGAACAACAAGACCATCGGCGATTCGGTTATCACCTTGACCGATACGAACGGCAATCTCTATCGGTGGGATTTCTTTAACATGAAACCGACCGCGGGGCAGGTCGCAGCGGGTGGCGCGGGGCAAGACTTGACGATTCCGCTGACGCTACAGCCCACTCCGGTTTCTGTGTGCGAGGATGGTTCGGGTAACGTTTGGGAGAGCGGGTTTATCCTGTCCACGGAGAACACCGCGCCGACGTTGCCGTGATCGGTTGCGGAAGCATGGGCCACCGGTGCCGTGGGAGCGCCCGGTAGCGGGGTACTGGCTCATGTTTTCGCTCTATCTTTTGGCGCTCCACCTATATAGGCGCTCTACTATGCAATTCGACACAACTGGCCTTGAGAACTACATCACCGACGAGAGCCTCGAAAACAGCAAAGGCGTTTGGTTGAAGTTCCCCGGCGACCGTTCCTTCCACGTCCTCCGGGCGGGCGGCAGTAACCATGCTTTCGGTCGTCGCTTCCAGGCGCTGATCAAGCCCTACCGCAAACAGATGGATCGCGGCACGCTCGACCCTGATACCTCCGACGAGATCTTGCGCCGAGTCTACGCCGAGACTGTCGTCAAGGGATGGGAAGGCATCAAGGACCCGATGGGCACGGAAATCCCGTACAACGTTTCCACGGCGATGGAGTTTTTCAAGGCGTTCCCGGAGCTGTTCGGCGAGATCGTCGATCTGGCATCTTCCTACGCCACGTTCCAGAACGCTCAGGCAGAGGAGGCGCAGGAGGTGCTGGGGGAAGCCTGAAATGGGCGCTGACCTACGGTAAGCAGCATGAGGCGCTAGAGAACATGGCGGCAGCCGGCATGATTGTGCCGGCGATCGAGAGCCGCCCTTCTCTGGTAGGGTTCGGGTGGCTGTGGGAAGCGTACCAGGCCCTATCCACGTGCCGGGCGATAGGGATGTCGGTGGGGCCGATACCGTGGTCAGCGGTCCAACTTTACGCGGATGCGCATCGACTGTCCGAAGAGGAGGCATGGCTTCTTCACCGGGTAGTTCGCCACATGGACGAGGTCTATCTGGATCACGTTCACAGTAAAGCGAAAGCAAAGGCCAAGTGAATGCCCATCCGCTACACCAAAGACGCAGACTTCAGAAGCGGAGACGCTTTTGCGGCCGCGTTGTTTGGCGCTAAACCGGGCAAGAGCTTCTACCAGGTTGTAGAGGACAATATGCAACAGGGGCTCAAGGAAGAGCTACCAGCCCTCGATAGGGCGGTAAACAACCAATGGCCCCCCGGTAGGACCGGTCGGCCGGGGGAAATACCCAGATGGGATACCGTGCAAATAGGACGCACGCGACTCAAGAACTGGGACGGACTGCCTTACTATCTGCTACCCGAGTTTAATATCGGGGATACGGCTAACTGGTACGCCGACCCAGGGCTTGCCGATGACCTGTGGCCCATCCTTACGCAGATCCAGAAACAGCTTGTTCGCAAGTCGCCGCAGGGCCGAGCGCCCGGAGTCTACGGCGCTCCCAGTAATCCACAGTACCATAAAGCGCATCGAATCTTTTTCGATGGCGTGCATGTCACTTCCAGGCCCCGCTCTCCTCGTCCAGGGGCGTTTGGCTGGGTCGTCAATCTGACCGAGTATGCGTCTACCCTGGAAACGCCAGACTTTAGCTACCAGCGGTTTCGCACGTATCAGAAAGTCTTTCGGTGGGCAGTGCGCCGGTTCAGCGATGACGCGGATATCATGCTGATGTTCGGTGACCCGAATTCCATGGGCGGGCATCTATATACCAAGCGATGGGCACAACGAAGGCGTCCGGTTTATGCCGTACCGTTGATTGCCGTTGCACCGCTTAACCTGTTCCCCAGATCGCAACGGTCGCAGTTCAATGCGCAATTCCGGCGTACCTTGAACAAAGGCTCGCGTAGTAAGGGCATTCGCATGAACGTGCTCGCAATACAGCGGCGTCGTAGGAGATCCTGACCATGCCGGCCACCGTCAAGAGAACCGTTACTACCCGCTATACGCTCGATGCGAAAGGCGCGCTGAAGGATCTCCGGTCTATCGCGCAAACGTCCGCGGCGACAGCCAAAGGACTGGGGCGAACCAACGAGAGTCTGAACAGGCTCAACAAGACGGCACAGCGTACAGAGTCGAGTATCAACCGCCTCGGAAAGCAGTTTGGCTTTCTGAAGAACATGGTTGTTGCCTGGCTCTCTTATAAGTCTCTTGACTACTTCAAGTCTATCTCTGACGCGGCGACCGATACCGAGGTGCGGCTCCGTGGCCTCGCCGGGCAGTTTGAATCTGCCGCGTCCGCGGCGGATGTCGGCGGGCAGATATTCGAGGATCTAAAAGAGCAAGCTTTAGAGGTGGGCACGGGCGTGGATACGCTCGCCGAGACCTACGCCAAGCTGGCCTACGCCGTGCCGACCGCGGAGCACGAGGAGCTGATCGGTGTCACCAAGACGCTGTCGGATACCTTGGCGAAGACGGGCGCGAGCACGCAGCAGGTCAACGCGGTGCTGCTGCAGATGGCGCAGGGTCTCGGAACCGGGGCGCTGCAAGGCGACGAGTTCAAGTCCGTGCTCGAGAACGCCCCGGCGTTGCTGTACGCCTGGCAGGAGGCGCTAGGCAAGACCTCGGTCGGCATTAAGACTTTGTCGGAGAACGCCGATCTGACCACGGAGAGCTTCATCGAGCTGTACCCGGAGATCCAAAGGCTCGTTGAAGAGATGACGGGCGTGGAGGAGGTGCCGATCACCTTCGGCCGCGCGTTCGAGAATCTCCGCACGGTTCTGATAGGGCTGTTCCAGGATCTCTCCGGCGAGGGGTCCGGTAGCGTCTTCCAGCCCCTGGCCGAGGGGCTCAACGACATGGCGTTGGCACTCGACAAGCTCACTCCGAAGATAAAGAGTGCCCTGGGCGAACTGGCGGTTTTTGGCCCGGCCGCGCAGGAAGCGGGAAGGCTTGCTCTGCGGGCTTTTGACGGGATGGTGGAAGGCGCGAAGGCCGTTGTCGAAGTTATGGTTCGCGCAAACGTGGCGGCCATCGGTGGGTCGGAAAGCGATCCTCGCGGCAACCCGTTCCATCCGGACTACCTAAGCAATCTGGCGATGGAGACGGAAAAGGAGCTGGCGACTATCGAGGTGCTCTATGAGTACACGCGAGATGCGCTAACAGTCACTTTTACCGGTATATGGGAGTCTTTTAAGGAAAACTTTGGTGAGCCGATAATTGAATTTTTCAAGGATCTGCCCAGGCTTTTCAAAGAAGCGATGCAGTTTGTATCAGACCTGCTTTCGGCGGCTGCTAAGGATCTTTTGGATATCTGGAACAGCGAGGCAATGGAGCCGCTTAGAGCGGCTTTCGAGAAGATAGCGGGATTTTTCAAAGAGTATGTTATCGAGCCCATCATGGAGATGTGGGATGTCCTCACCGGGTGGATAGCCGAGAAGTGGGAGCAATTTAACCCGTTCTCCAATGGTTCGGTCGATGCTGGGACGCCGATAGCCGCTCCCGGTAGCCAGTTCGGGGCGGCAGAGAGCTGGGCGGAAGTAGCTTTCACCGCTGGAGCGAAAAGCGGTTGGGATAAGGTAGATGAACAGCTTCGCGCAGAAGCCTCTCGGCTTGCGCGAGACCTGGAGGCTATCGGGATTGAAGTGACCGTGACGTCCGGGTATCGCTCAGGGTCAGGTAGTAGTCAGCATAATTACGGAAATGCCTTAGATTGGGTGTTGAGCGATTGGGAGAAGGCCAGGGACTATATGCGTCAGCATGGGGATAAGTACGCGCTGCGTTTCCCCGTTAAGGATGAAGGTCCGGAAGATTGGTCAGCGAGGACTTACGGCCGAAGCAAGAACGGTACGCCAGAGCATTGGCATGTCCAGCTAGACGAAACTAAAGCAAGGGTAGAAAACTTCGCAGAAGCAGTAGAAGAGACCAACGATAAAGTCACTGAACTCGGCGAGAACGCCGCGACCGAGCTGAAGCGCCGGTGGGAGGAGATCGAGGCGAGGCATGCCGAGGCGGCCAACCGACCCGCGACTGAAGGCGCGGAAGCCGCTCTTGAGAGAATCGACATCGGCAATCGTAAGGTCTCGGCCTCTACCTCAGAGCTTACCAAAGCAACTCAGGAACAGACGAAAGCCGAAAAGAGCGCCGTAAAAGAGCGCGAAAAGCTTGCGAAGGCCGTCGAGGATTTGCGCCAGGAGTATGACCCTCTACGTAAGCTGCAGAAGGATTATGAAGCTCAGATAAAGACCATCAACCGGGCCGAAGCCGACGGGCTGATCACGCTGCAAGAGAAGAACACGCTGCTTCAGCAGGCTAATGACGCCTACCGGGCCGCTAAGCAGGAAGGCATGGAAGAGTACCGCAAAGGCATCGAGTCGCTGAAGAGCGCCGATGACGCTCGACACGAAGCGATGCTGAAGCATCGTGAAGAGTTGGCGATGCTGACCGAGGCTTACAACAAGGGGGTCATACCGTCTCTTGCGGAATTTGAAGAGCTTGTTCAGGTATCGCGCGATAGGTACGACCAGTCACTCGCTACCATTGTAGCGGAAGAAGCCGAAGCCGCGCAGGTTAAGCTGGAAGAGGTCGTCGGCAAGCTCTACACGCTGCAAGACGGCTACAGGGATCTTGTGCAGAACATGCGCAGCGGGCTGGAAGGTGCCTTTGCGGATATGTTCTCCGGGTCACTGAAGAGCGCCGAGGACTTCGTCAAGCGGCTTGGTAAGATCTTGCTGGATAACCTCGCGCAGATCGCGGCCAAGATTGCCTCGCAGGCGATTATCGTCCCGATCGTTGCTGCTTTCACGGGCACTGCCAACGCCGCCGGCGGTAGCACTGGCGGAATCCTGTCCGGGCTCTTCGGCGGCAATGGTGGCGTCGGCGGCATCCTGTCCGGGATCTTTGGTGGCGGCGGTAGTGGCGGCGGCCTGGGCGGGATTATGACCAACATAGGCAGTGGCATTGGCAAGCTGTTCACCAGCAACAGCATTGGCAACAGCATGGCCAACTTCGTCGCTACGAACCTCAATGCGAGCGGCAGTAGCCAGATGCTGACGGGCTTTGCCAAGGGCCTGCAGGGCACGCCTAACTGGGCGTTTGGGGTCGGCAGCATCGCGGGCGGCATCATCGGTGGCGCGCTGTTCAGCAAGGGGTACGGAAAAACCGGAAGCACGATAGGCGCTACCGCCGGCGCGGCCATCGGCTCGGTGGTGCCCGTGATCGGCACCATCATCGGCGGCATAGTCGGCGGCGTCGCCGGCGGCTGGCTGGGGTCTAGGTTCGGGCTCACCAAGACGCCCAAAGGGTATGCCGGGGTGCAAGGCGGGATGATAACGACGGGCGGAACGGCTCAGATGCAACAGCAGGCGGCCGGCGCCAACAATCTACTTGGGCAACTCGCCGCGTTTCTTGGCCCAGATGCGCAGCGGGTTTTGGCTGGGGAGAATAGGAACCCAGGAAAACTTAGTGAAGAGATCTTTGGCGAGGCTGTAAAACACTGGACCGCCAAGTCCATAGACAAGATGGTGAACGCGACCACGGAGGCGTGGCAAAGGGAGAAAGGCGCTCTCGGGAACGAGATGGCTAAAGTGTTTTACGATATCTACCGGAACACGGACACGACTTCTCCGGAGAAAAGAGCAGCAGCGGCTCAAGCGGCGACAAAAGCGGCGGCGGAGTTGGAGTACGGGCTAATGAGCCTTGCTGTAGCTTTTGAGCAGGTGTACAACGTAGATATGCAGCACGCCATGAATGTGGTGGCGGAGCTGTATAGTCAATTGGGCGGTGAGCTGGAAAATTTGCTTCCTGGCTTCGAGCGTTATCTGCAGATCCTTGAGTCTCTGAAAACGGAAGAGGAGCTGGTACAACGTTCGACAAATAGAGTCAGTGAGGTATTTGCCCAATTTGGGCAAACTCTTCCGACAACAGCAGAAGGGTTGACTGCGGCTATCAAGGGTGTCGACACCACAACCGAGGCCGGCTTCCGGTTTGCCTCCGCGTTGGGGGAGATCGCAGACGACATCGCTGTGTACATGAACAGTTTGAGCGGGCCTATAGAAGAGACTGTTGACCCGACGGTGCGAAGGAACCTGGAAATCCAGATTATGCAGCTAGAAGGCCGAGAGCTTGAAGCGATTGCCGCTGTGCGAGAGATGGAGCTTGAGTCGACAACCGAGGGGCTGCATGAGCTAATGAACCGAATCTATGCGCTGCAAGACGAGCAGCGCGTGTTGGAAGAGCAGCGCGCGGCGCGAAGCTTGGAGATCCAGATCATGGAGCTGGAAGGCAAAACAGAAGAAGCGCTTGCCGCTTCCCGAGAGCTGGAGCTTTCGACGATGGACGAAGGGTTGCGTGCGTTGATGGAGCGCATCTACGCGTTGCAGGATGAACAACGCGCGGCGGAGGAAGCGCAACGCGCTCTGGAAGAGACCGAGGCATCGATTCAGCGGTTCGCGGACGCCGCGGTCAACATTACACGCGGGCTAGACGCGACACGCAACGACATTGAGAGCTTCGGGCTGTCACCGGAAGAGCTGTGGAAGAAGAATAAAGCGGAAGCCGACGCGCTTATGGACGCGTTGGGCGAGATGACCGATCCGAAGATGATCGAGGACACGGTCAACAAGATCAATAGCCTGATTACGTCCGGCTGGGGAAGCCTGGACGATACGCAAAGGGAAAAATTGAAACAGCCTTTCCTCGATTATCTGGACGAGATCGAAGCTGTTGCGACGGAACGTCTGTCGGTTGGTTTGGCTCCGTTTCTGGACCCGGACGAGGAGTACAGCTTCGAGGGGTCGATGGTCAAGTTCAGTGAGATGCTGGAGGCTTTGGACGGCAGCCTCGGGGCCAGCAGCAAGGGGTTCGAGGAGTCGAGTGAGGCGCAGCGGGCGGCAGCGCGCGAGATGATGAACGCCGCCACGGAGATGACAAATGCGGCAAGATCCATTCCCACCACGTTGACGGTTCGCGTGGGCGAGGGGGAGACGAGCTAATGGCAATTCCTTACATCGACCTGCCGCAGTGCGAGCCAACCGGCCGGGAGGAGATTACAACCCTGCTAACTGATGTATCGGAGAACGGGGTGATACGGGCCCGAGTGATGCACGACCAGCCGACATATCGGCTGAGCCTATCCCACACGGCTTTGACCATGGACAAATTTGCGCAATGGGAAGCCTGGTGGAGGTCGTCGTTCAACAAGGAGGTTGAAGTAACTTGGGTTGTCGACGGGGAGAGCTACGTGGGCGTCTTTCAGCAGCCTCCTCGTATAGAGTATGAGCCGTGGCAGCGCGTCAGTGTGTTTGTTGTACTGCTGGTGAAACATGCCTAGTCAATACAGTCTACGAATTGCCGATAACCTCGTCACAGCGCCTCAGTATCTCATTGAGATGGGCTTTGAGCAGCCGTTGTACTTGACTAGCGGACCGGACTTAACTTGGGACGGGCACGACTGGAAAGCGGCGCCTATCGGTGTCAGCGGTATTGACCTGGACGTGACGGCGCAGCAGAACGTGTCGTTGGAGATTGCCAATCATGACAGAGTGTTTGGCGCTCTGGTGATGTCCGAAAATGCGCACGGCCAACCGGTCAAGATCTGGCTGACTTATCGTGAGCCACTCTTTGAGCCGATGCTATTGGCAGACGGACAGATGGACGGGGCGGTTATCGGGGAATTTGTCCGGATCAATGTCATCTCCCGGTCAACTGCCTATGGCACGACCCCGCGGATTGTTTGCGCACCGCCACTGTTCAACCATCTGCCTGCGCCGGGATCTATTATTGAGTTGGGCACTGTCAAAATCACCATAGAGTCTCGTTGATGTCTACTCGACTTCCTTATGAGTATCCAGGCTGGGTTCCGCCGGCGCCGGACTCCAGCCAACCGGGTCGTACCCCTATCAACAACAGCGCGCGGGATACGCGCGAAGAGTCCATTGCTGCGGCAATGGCTAGCCCGTTGCCGATTGCTTACGGGCGCAATATTCTCAAGCCGCTGATATTTGCGGCGCAGGTTTACAACAGCTATCTGTACCTCGGCTGTGCGTGGTGCCTTGGGGAAATCGAAGAGATCGTGCAGATCTACGATGGCGATGAGCCGATCACTTCCGTATGGGTTAAAAACAACTACACCGGCGTCGCTACGCAGTTGCCGGACCCTTTTCTGGTCACCGCTATACCCGACTACAATGATACGCTGGTGACGACGATCCGCGGTGAGACAGTATCCGTTGCCTACTCCGTATTGGTGATCCCTGTCACCGCGGATTTCCCGGATCTGTCGGCCGAGGTGCTGGGTAAGCGCAGCTGGCGGCACTCCACGATCGATCTGTTTGAAAACGCTTTACCTCGTGTTCCGGACACGACAGCCGTCTGGTATAAGAACGAAGAAGATCCCGTCGCCATTCCCGAGGCGATTGACGGCAACGATGCTACTTATCCTCCGGACTTTATGCAAATTCTCTATCTTTTTCCATCCGATAACAACCAGGACTTAGTGGTATCTCCTGATGTGATCGTAGTGGAGGCGCTGTTACCTCAGACCGTTCAAGCGGAGCAACAAGTTGTTCTAAACTACCGCGATGCGCGCCCTAACAGACTTTATCAGTTCAGCCCTATTCTAGAAAGCGCTGATGCACTCGTTGAATACCGAGACGCCACAGACGCGTGGCAAACGTTGGTGCAGACAACCATTGGCCGCCCTGTTAAATACGGTCAAGAAATCACTACTTCTACCGTATATCAATTTTGGAATATCACGTTTCCTATTGCGACTCCGATAGACGTGACGGGTATTCGGCTTACGCTGTCTAATACAACGTGGTCAAATTGGTACGGTCAAGAATATGTCTCTGTCAATGGCGCAGATCCTATCTGGCGAGACGTTAAAAGATGGCCCTATATTTCACCTTCGGAGTTTGAGCTTTACGCCTTTTTCAGTGTTCAGTTTCAATACAGTAACAACGCGGCTCTGTGCCTGGCAGACCTTATTGAAGACAAAGCCTATGGCTTAGGTATTCCAGTTAACCAACCGGCTTTGAAAGAACTTGTCGAATGGTGTGAAGAGCAGATGCCCGATGGCTCGCTGCGTCATCAACTTGATTTAGCACTTACCCAGCGAAACCGGATCGAGCAGTACATAGAGACGCTGAGAATGTACGCTGAATGCTACGTTGTAAAAGAAGGCGATGAGGTCTTCTTGATACCGGATCGCCCCTCGCCCGTGGCGGATGTCTTGACTGAAGACGACATGGTGGAAGGGACGTTTACGCTTCAGCAGCAGTCGCAGCGGGATAAGCCCAACGTCGTTGCAGTCAGCTACACAGACCCCGTCGATACGCCAAACTGGAAGACCCCGCAAAATACACAGTACCATCCGGATCTTGCAACTGGCCTCGTCGAGTACCGCCGAAATGATCTGCGACTGGAGGGGTTGCATGATGAAAGGCCCGCGCGTCGCGCAGCGATCAAGCGGTTGAATTACTTCACGCTTGTCAATCTTTACGTCGAGTGCGTCGTGATGGACAAAGCCGTGCGTTGGCGCCTCGGGGACGTGATCCAGGTCAACCATCAATGGGGCTTGGAGAATAAGCCGATGCGGCTTGTCGGGATCAATGCGATCAGCGCGGGCCGGTATCGCTGCTCTTTTGAAGAGTACGATCCGAAAATCTACAGCGACACGATTGAGACGGTCCCCAGCTACCCGGACACGGCGCTTGCTGCGCCCTCAAACGTCCCGACGGTGGAGATCCTAAGTGCTAGCGTAGATGCTGAAGGGGTTGTTTTTGTGGAATGGACTCCGGCTACGCTATATCCGTACCCGCACGAGTTCGAGCTGCAAGTTGGCCCCAGCGTCGTGGTCACGGAGACCACGACCGGACAAGTTTCGGGACTATCCTCGGGGACTTACGATGTCACGGTGCTCGTGCGCGGTACGTGGCAGTCAGTGGTCTACACCGGGCAGCCCACCGCAGCGGTGCAGGTCACCATTTGACCGGCTCCCCCGGCTGGTGAGCGGCCTGTAGCCGTTGCCGGTACGCCGTTAGCACCGCCTCGGCGCGCTGCCTGGCCGCCAGGACCCGCGGGCTCTTGTGCGGGTCGGGGCGCTCTAGGAAGTCCTCGCTCGCATCCGTGCGCTCGACTAGGCCCAAGACCCGGCGCATGTTCCACACCGCGTTACGGCTGCGCTTGGGCATCCGCTTGGCGATGTCGACATCACTGAGCCCTTCCGCCACGTACTGCTCAAGCCGGCGCTTCTCCGCGTCAGTCCACGCCTTCGGGCGCGGTGCAGCGACCTTGCCGACCCGCGTCCGGCGGTAGCGCACCTTCCGCTCGGAGATGTCCATGAGCTGGGCGATCCTGGCGTCGGGCAAATTTCTGGAGAGGCACTCCAGCAGCACCTCTTGTTGTTCTTCTGTCCAGCGGGTTTTAGGCATTCTCTTGCACCATGCGGATGTAGTGCCGCGAGCAGTACAGTTGTCCGTCGTGGCGGAAGGTGGCCGGCTGATTGCACTTACAGCAGATCTGCTTACTCCTGGCGGCGACGGTCAGGCGGAAGGTGCCGTCGTCTGCACGCGTCAGCTTGAAGCCCCCATTGATTAGCGCGGTCTGAAGAGGCTCGAACCGCACTTTCTTGTCGACGTGGATGATCACGCGATGCGCTCCCATTCACGGCTACCGTCGACGTAGTGAACTGAAGTCAGCCACACGCCGGGTAAAAACTTGTGCGGATCACGCTCCGAGCGAATGCGGCAGCCGACCTCCCAATGTTCGGCGGTGCCAGTCTCCTCCTCGCGGCGCCACTTGATCACCATCACGAGAATGTAGGACACCAGCATGGCCGGGATAAACAGTGACAAAAATATAAGCATCTGGAACAGGGTCATGGTTGTTTCTCCTCAGGAACGGAGAGTTGAACATATTCTCCTTTTGGTGCTGTGTCAAGCCTATTTTCAAGGATAAACAGCAGCGATGCGATAGCGTGCGCTAGGTGTGGCAGCTCTGACTCCTGGTCAGCGATCTCGCCGCGGGCGTGGGCGGCGATATGACGGAGTGCCGCGGACAGGTAGCGGTTCTCGAGGTCCTCGACGCGCTTCCAGTTGTCACGCGAGTACTTCACGGCACCGTAATCCTGCACCAGGACGACCAGCTCCAAGGCGTTCCATTGCAGGTAGGCCCACTCGGGCTTACCCGTGTCGTGCTTAACCCCTGAAGTCTCTGCCATATTTCTGCTCCTGATAGCGCTTGATAGCGTCCCGAAGACCGGCTTGGTCCTCGATCTTGTTCTCCAGCGCATAGACGACCGTGCTATCGATCGTGTTGCGCGCCAGAATCCTGTGGATGATGACACGGTCGTTGGCCTGCCCCGGACGACGTAGCCGGGCGTTGAGCTGTAGCCAACCTTCGAGGTTGTAATCACAACCATACCAGACGATCTGGTGTCCGCCGTACTGGAGGTTGAGGCCGTGCCCGCCGCTGGCGTAGTGAAGGCACAGCCCATCGTAGAGCCCTTGGTTCCACTCCTGGATGATCGTGACAGCCTCGGTATCCGAGACGCCCGGCCCGAGGTAAGCGAGGCGGAAGCGCTTCTCGTAGCGCTTGAGGATCCGCTCCAGGTCCGGGCGGAACAGGTAGCTGATGAGCACGCCGCCGCCCGCGGCTTCCTCCAGCACCTCGTCCAAGGCTTCGAGCTTGGCCTCGTGGACGGGCAGCAGGACCTCGCGGTCCTCGTGGTGGCGGACGATGCCGTTAGCCATTTGCCTACATTTCGCAGTCAGGGCTCCGGCGTTGAACGCCTCTAACGGGATCCCGTCCAGCTCGGTGAGCATTTCCTGCTCCAGCTCGTCGTAGGCGGCCTGCGCCTTGGGCGGCAAAGTGACGTTGAGGTCGTTGACCACGTAGGGCGGCAGCTCAAGGTAGTCGTCGACCTCCATTGAGATGGTGATGTCGGCGATGCGCTCTTCGATCTCTTCCTTCGCCCCGTCGCGCAGCCAGATGCGCCGCCGGACAGGATCCTCCTGGAAGTACTGGCGCTTGTAGTCGGTCATCAGAACGCCGAGGCGCTGCCCGCCGTCGATGGCGAGGTATTGTCCGAATAGGTCAACGTAACCGTTCGGCGCCGGCGTGCCCGTGAGCCCGATGCGCCGGGTAAAGTAGTCCAACAGGCAGGTGCCCTGGGTCATCGCATGCCAGGGGCCGATGCGCGCCCCCGTCGGGTGCTTTACGCGGGTGACCTCGTCGAAGACGATCACGTCGAACGGCGGGTAGCGGCCTTGGTGTAAGAACGTCGTTACGAGCTGGTTGTAGAGCCAGGGCAAGCTCTCGTAGTTGATGATCCAGACCTCGTAGGGGCGCAGCAGGTCGCGCGCCATGACGTTTTTGCTCTTTCCGCGCAGCACGCACAGGCGCATCGTGGCGGTGTGCGCCCAGGCGCGGGCCTCGGCGGTCCAGACGGTCTCGGCAACGCGCCGCGGGGCGACGACCAGCGCGCCGCGGATCTCGAAGTAGTCGAAGAGGTCCCGGAGCGCGGTAAGGCAGACGATCGTCTTGCCGAGTGACATGTCCATCTGCAACATGGCCCGCGGGTGTTCTTTGACGAACTCGACCGCGTGCGCTTGATAGCGGCGTAGTTGGGATCTGGGTCTAAGCATAGGAGTCGATCAGCGCCTTACCGCGCTCCACGCTATCGATGATGTAGACGTGCTGCCCGTACTCCTGGAGGCGCTTGTGCTCGGCGAGCTGGTTGGCGCGGGCCTTCTTCCCGGGCGCCTTGAACTCCACGAAGAACAGGTGGCCCCGGGGCGAGATGAAAATCCTGTCGGGGACACCCGCACACGTCGGATCGGTGAACTTGCGGACCAGGAAGCCGCGGCTGATGGCGTATTTGCGGACCTTTGACTCGACACTTTTCTCGCGGACCTTGGGCTCGCGGATCTTGAGCGCGACCAGGGGTGGTAGGTCAGCCATGGACGAGGTGCTCCCACGACACCGGAAACTCCTGCGCCATAACGGCGCTGATCTTGACGGCGTAGTCGCGGATCTCCTTCTGTGCGTGCGGGTCGAGGCGCAGCCCGCAGAAGCGTGCCCAGTAAGCGAGGCTACCGGTCTCGATCCACTCGGTCAGCATGGTCTGCGGCAGGATGGCGCGGGCCTGCTCCGGAGCGATCCCTCTTTGGATCATCTTGTTGTAGGCTTCTAGCGCCGCGCTCTCTACCTCCATAAAAGCCACTTTAGCGATAGCATCGAGTACAGGCGAAGCGTCTACACCGCTGCCTTGCTTGATGCTCTTGTCCGGGCGCATGCGGAAGTGATCGAACTCGAAAAAGGTGGGCTCATCGTAGACGTAGCGGCGGCTTACCTCGTTGCGCACTGTGCCGATGTTGGAGCGGAACCACTGCCGGGCGACGAAGACCGGAGCCTGGATGCGGAATTGCGCTTGCGGCTGTCCGAAGGGCGTCCAGTGCCCGTTTCGCGCGAGGTAAGCGATCAGCTTGCGGTCATCGGGCTCGATGAAAGTCTCGTGATACTTGCCCAAGCTGACACGCGCAGCGTTGACCACGGTGAGATCGGAGCCCATGACGTCGAGCAGTTTAACAGCGGTCATCAGGCAGATCCTCGGTTCTTAGGATAGTGGGCAACGTGACCCGCTGCGTGTGGATGAATCGTTGGTCTGGCAACGACTCGTTATGCTCGTCCCAGAGATGCCCGGAGGCGAAATTCTTGGAGGTGGCGAGCACCAGGTAGCGCTTGCGCTTAGTCTCGATGCGGTAGATATACAGCTCGTCCATCAGTCTTTCTTATACCTCTCGGATGTGTAGCCGTCTGCGCTGAGGTAGAAGCTATCGTCCAGCCAATCTGGCTTGCTGGTCATGTAGCCTATCAGACGTTCTAGTGCGGTGGAGTCGTTGATGTCGGCGAGGCACAGTAGCTCATCATAGACATCGCCTACCACCTCTAGCCCCGTATCAGCTTCTGCCAGCTCTAAGCCGTGCCAAAGTATATCACGGGCAACGGCCTGGGTTATGTTCTCTGCCCATTTCCCGCCAAATGTATCTATCCGACTCCAAACGGCTGTACCGGCGTCGCGGTCAATGCCCATGTAGCTGACTGCACGGGTCATGAAAGGCTTACCGCGCTTTGGATGGACTTCTTTATCTTCGACGCGAGGCTGA
>Ga0316576_10000069_pt1 | contig 34557 bp, 32 predicted proteins | sample S0NA_FD_203075 | JGI IMG/M metagenome (GOLD analysis project Ga0316576, IMG submission 203075) | Rhizosphere microbial communities from salt marsh grasses in Alabama, United States - S0-2_050615r3r5 | ecosystem: Host-associated > Plants > Roots > Rhizosphere | place: USA: Alabama | collected...
GGTGACGTCCCCCGCGCGGGCGGCCGTCGGGAGCCGGACGTACGACACGGGGGCACCTGTCCCCGCTGCCCTGGACGCCCCGCCGGCCGGGTGGACGACCCAGGCCGACGTGGTCGTCGTCGGCAGCGGCATCGCCGGGCTGACGGCGGCGCTGGAGTGCCGTCGCCTCGGCAGCGTCCTCCTGGTGACCAAGACCTTGCTCGACGCCGGTGCCACCGCGTGGGCCCAAGGGGGCATCGCCGCCGCGCTGCACCCGGAGGACTCCCCGGCCGACCACTTCGCCGACACGCTGACCGCCGGGGCAGGGCTGTGCGACGCCGAGGCCGTGCGGGTGCTCGTCACCGAGGGTCCGCGCCGCGTCCGGCAGCTGGTCAGCCTGGGTACGGAGTTCGAGCGGACCGCCTCCGGCGAGCTGGCCCTCACCCGGGAGGGCGGGCACCTGCGGGACCGCATCGCCCACGCCGGTGGGGATGCCACGGGGCGGGAGATCTCTCGCGCGCTCATCGCGGCGCTGCAGGCCGTCCACGCCGACCCACAGGTCGAAGTCATCGAGCATGCCCTCGTGCTCGACGTGCTGACCGACACCGACGGTCGCGCCTGCGGGGTGACCCTCCACGTCATCGGTGAGGGCAGCCGGGACGGCGTCGGGGCGGCGCTCGGACGGGTCGTCGTGCTCGCCACGGGCGGGCTCGGCCAGGTGTACCAGGCCACCACGAACCCGCCGGTGGCGACGGGCGACGGCATGGCGGCCGCGCTGCGCGCCGGCGCTGACCTGGCCGACCTGGAGTTCGTCCAGTTCCACCCGACGGTGCTGTGGCTCGGTCCGGACGCCACCGGGCAGCAGCCCCTCATCAGCGAGGCCCTGCGCGGGGAGGGAGCGGTGCTGCGGGACGTCCGGGGACGGCGGTTCATGCCCGACCGGCACCCGCTCGCCGAGCTCGCCCCCCGCGACGTGGTGTCCCGCGCCGAGGTCGAGGTGATGGCCGAGTCCGGCGCCGACCACGTGCTGCTGGACGCCCGCCACCTCGGCGTTGAGTTCCTCGAGCAGCGCTTCCCGTCGATCGTGGCCAGCGCCCGCGCGCACGGCATCGACCCGGCCACCGAGATGGTTCCGGTTGCCCCGGCCCAGCACTACGCCTCCGGTGGCGTGCTCGTCGACACCTGGGGACGCACAAGCCTGCCGGGGCTCCTGGCCTGCGGTGAGGTGTCGGCGAGCGGGGTGCACGGGGCGAACCGGCTGGCGTCGAACTCCCTGCTGGAGGGCCTCGTCTGGGGGTACCGGATCGCCGACTACCTCCGCGTCGAGGGTCTGCCCAGCCCGGGAGCCCCCGTGCTGCGCCCACCGAGCCCGCTCGTGCCGGCCGGGGTCCGTCCGGCCGTCCAGGCCGCGATGACCTCCGGGGCGGGCGTGACCAGGGACGACGCGGGCCTCTCGGGCACCCTCGACGCGCTCCGGCCCGAGAACCTGGCCCCCGGCGCCCCCGCTGTGGAGCCCTCCGCGGAGACCTGGGAGACGGCCAACCTGCAGCAGGTGGGGACGGTGCTGGCGCTGGCGGCGCGGGCCCGGCAGGAGACCCGTGGCGGTCACTGGCGGTCCGACTACCCGCGCGTCGACGACGACCAGTGGCGCGGCAGGCTCGTGTGCCGTCGCGGCGCCGAGGGCGAGCTGCGCATGGAATTCGTCCCGCTGGAGGAGCCGTGACCGCGGCGGTGAGCGCGCGTGCCCGGCTGGCGGCGGCAGGTCTGGACGACGAGCAGGTGACGCGCCTCGTCGACGCGGCGCTGGCCGAGGACCTCGCCGGGGGCCAGGACGTCACGAGTGTGGCGACGGTGCCGGCCCGGGCCGAGGCGACGGCCCGCTTCGTCGCTCGCGCGGACGGGGTGGTAGCCGGGCTCGACGTGGTGGAGCTGGTGCTCGCCCGCGCGTCCGACGGGCGGCTGCGCTGCCGCGCTCTCGCCCGGGACGGCGAGAGCGTCACGGCCGGGCAGGCGTTGCTGGAGGCGGCCGGCCCTGCCCGGGACCTGCTGCTGGCGGAGCGGACCGCGCTGAACCTGCTGTGCCACCTGTCCGGGGTGGCGACGCTCACCCGGGCCTGGGTCGACGCCGTCGCCGGGACCGAGGCGCAGGTGCGGGACACGCGCAAGACCACCCCGCTGCTGCGCGCGCTGGAGAAGTACGCGGTGCGGTGCGGCGGCGGGGTGAACCACCGGATGTCCCTGGCCGACGCCGCGCTGGTCAAGGACAACCACGTCGCGGCCGCCGGCGGTGTCGTCGCTGCCTTCCGCCGGGTCCGGGAGTCCTTCCCCGACGTGGCGGTCGAGGTGGAGGTGGACACGGTCGCGGACGCAGTCGACGCCGTCGAGGCCGGCGCCGACCTCGTGCTGCTCGACAACTTCGGCCTCGACGACCTGGTGAGCACGGTGCGGCTCGTCGACGGCCGGGCCAGGCTCGAGGCCAGCGGTGGGCTGACGCTGGCGGACGCGGCGGCTGTGGCCGGGTCCGGCGTGGACTACCTGGCCGTGGGTGGGCTCACCCACTCGGCGCCCGTGCTCGACGTCGGGCTGGACTTCCTCCCGCCCGACACCGCGAAGGGAGCGGACGATGCTGCTGGCGATTGACGTGGGCAACACGCAGACGGTGATCGGGCTGCTGGCGGCCGACGTCGACGCCCGCAGCGGGGCGCGGGACGTGGCCGAGCACTGGCGGGTCTCGACCGACCCGGAGCGCACTGCCGACGAGTGGGGGGTGCTGCTCGACGCCCTGCTGGCGCGGCGGACCGGCCTGTCGGTGGAGGCGGTCGACGGCGTGGTCGTCTGCTCGACCGTGCCGTCGGTGCTCGCCGAGATGCGCGACATGCTGGACTCGTCGTTCACGCGGGTCCCCGCCGTGGTGGTGGTGCCCGGGGTGCGCACGGGTATCCCGGTGCTCGTCGACAACCCGCGGGAGGTCGGCACCGACCGCATCATCAACGCCGTTGCTGCCGGCCGGCTGTACGGGGGGCCAGCGATCGTCGTGGACTTCGGCACTGCCACCACTTTCGACGCCGTCTCGGCCGAGGGCGCCTACGTCGGCGGGGCCATCGCCCCCGGCATCGGCATCTCCCTGGACGCCCTCGGGCAGCGAGGCGCCCAGCTGCGCAAGGTGGAGCTGGCCCGGCCCCGGTCGGTGATCGGGAAGAACACCGTGGAGGCGCTGCAGTCCGGGGCGCTCTACGGGTTCGCCGGGCAGGTCGACGGCACCGTCCGCCGGATGGCCGTCGAGCTGGCCGACGACCCCGACGACGTCGCCGTGATCGCCACCGGAGGGCTGGCTCCGCTGCTGCTCGGGGACGCCGAGACGCTCCAGCACCACGAGCCGTGGCTGACCCTCGTCGGCCTCGGCCTGGTCTGGGACCGCAACCGCCCGTAGCCGAGGACCCTCGGCCCTGATCGGCGCGACGACGGGGGATCAGCGCTTCATGCGAGCGGTCCGACGGGGACCCGCGCTCACGAACGGGCCCGGAGTACCTGCGGCTGAGCATGAACCCCGGAGGAGGCAAGGGTGGGTCGTGCTTCGGTGACTCCGGCGGACCCGACCTGCTCGGCGGCACCGATACGCATATACCCCCTGGGGTATACTGACTCCGCCCCTCGACCCTGGGAGACCCCATGCGCCGCCTGCTCCGCCTCACCGCGATCGCTGCCCTGTCCCTGACCGCTGCCACCGGGCTGGTGGCCTGCTCGTCGACCGACACTGCCGGCGTCACGACGATCGGAGCCGAGCAGCTGGTCGAGGTGGCAGCCGACCCCGAGGTCGTCGTCCTGGACGTGCGCACCCCGGAGGAGTACGCCGTCGGCCACGTCCCCGGCGCGGTCAACATCGACATCAGCAGCCCGACCTTCACCGCCGAGATCGAGGCGCTGCCGAAGGACTCCACCTACGTCGTCTACTGCCGCAGCGGCAACCGCAGCGGCCAGGCCGCGCAGCAGATGGCCGAGGCCGGGTTCACCGACGTCTACGACGTCGACGCCGGCCTGGCCACCCTCGCCCAGGCCGGGGTACCGCTGACCTCCTGACCTAGGATCGCCGGCGTGCCGACAGTCCGCCGGGCCCGCACGAACGATGTCGCGGCCATCCGGGCGCTGGTCGACCGCTACGCCGGTGACCGGATCCTGCTCGGCAAGGACCTCGTCACCCTGTACGAGGACGTGCCGGACTTCCGGGTGGCGCTCGACGGCGACCGGGTCGTGGGCTGCGGCGCGGTCCACGTGATGTGGAAGGACATGGCCGAGGTGCGCACCATCGCCGTCGACCCCGCATGCCGCCGGACGGGAATCGGCACCGCCATCGTGGCGGAATTGCTCCGCACGGCCGCCGACCTCGGGGTGGATCAGGTGTTCTGCCTGACCTTCGAGATCGATTTCTTCGCCCGGCTGGGATTCGAGCCGGTGGGCACGGTTCCGCTCGAACCCGAGGTATTCGCCCAGATGGTGCGGTCCTCGGACGAAGGAATTGCGGAGTTTCTCGACCTGGAGCGGGTGCGGCCGAACACTCTGGGAAATACTCGGATGGTGTATCGCATTACCCGCTGACGCATTACGCTGCGTCCGACATTCGCCTTTCGACCCCCGGAGGATATTCGTGGCGCAACGTGTGGAAGTGGTTCTCGTCGACGACCTCGACGGTGGACCGGCCGACGAGACCGTCCAGTTCGCCCTCGACGGAGTGAGCTACGAGATCGACCTGACCGCCGCGAACGCCCAGTCGATGCGCGACGCGCTGGCCCCCTACCTGGGTCACGCGCGTCGTACCGGGGGTCGCCGGGGGACACAGCGCAAGGCAGCCGGCTCCGGGCGCGCCTCGCAGTCCGCAGCGATCCGGGCCTGGGCCCGTGAGCAGGGGCTTCCCGTCAACGAGCGCGGAAGGATCCCCGCCGACATCGTCGAGAAGTACGAGGCCGCCCAGTAGGAGTCCCGAAGGCGTTCGCCGCCGGCATAACGGTGGGCGGAACAGCACTGACCTGCAGATCCGTTGTCACAGCACGTGGCATGCCCGCACGGCCGTGACCTGGACGGCCGCCGCAGGTCGGTCTCGGGACGTGCGACCCCGGTGACGGGGCTAGCATGCCCGGACAGGCGTCCGGAACGCCGGGCGGCTGCGCACCGCGGCAACGAGGAGCGCTGAGATGTTCGAGAGGTTCACCGACCGAGCCCGTCGAGTTGTCGTCCTGGCCCAGGAAGAGGCCCGGATGCTCAACCACAACTACATCGGTACCGAGCACATCCTGCTGGGCCTCATCCACGAGGGCGAGGGCGTGGCCGCCAAGGCCCTGGAGAGCCTCGGCATCTCGCTGGAGGCTGTGCGCTCCCAGGTCGAGGAGATCATCGGCCAGGGCCAGCAGGCCCCGAGCGGGCACATCCCCTTCACGCCGCGGGCGAAGAAGGTGCTCGAGCTGTCGCTGCGCGAGGCGCTGCAGCTCGGCCACAACTACATCGGTACCGAGCACATCCTGCTCGGCCTCATCCGTGAGGGTGAGGGCGTGGCCGCGCAGGTGCTCGTCAAGCTCGGCGCCGACCTCAACCGCGTCCGCCAGCAGGTCATCCAGCTGCTGTCCGGCTACCAGGGCGGCAAGGAGACCGTGGCCGCGGGCGGCCCTCAGGCCGAGGCGCCCTCGACGTCGCTCGTGCTCGACCAGTTCGGGCGCAACCTCACGCAGGCCGCTCGGGAGGCCAAGCTCGACCCCGTCATCGGGCGGGAGGCCGAGATCGAGCGCGTCATGCAGGTGCTGTCGCGCCGCACCAAGAACAACCCCGTCCTCATCGGTGAGCCGGGCGTGGGCAAGACCGCCGTGGTCGAGGGCCTCGCCCAGGCCATCGTCAAGGGCGAGGTGCCCGAGACGCTCAAGGACAAGCAGCTCTACACGCTCGACCTCGGTGCGCTCGTGGCCGGCAGCCGCTACCGCGGTGACTTCGAGGAGCGGCTGAAGAAGGTGCTCAAGGAGATCCGTACCCGCGGCGACATCATCCTGTTCATCGACGAGATCCACACCCTCGTCGGGGCCGGGGCCGCCGAGGGGGCCATCGACGCCGCGAGCATCCTCAAGCCGATGCTCGCCCGGGGCGAGCTGCAGACCATCGGTGCCACCACGCTCGACGAGTACCGCAAGCACGTGGAGAAGGACGCCGCCCTCGAACGCCGCTTCCAGCCCATCCAGGTCAACGAGCCGACGCTGGCCCACACCATCGAGATCCTCAAGGGCCTGCGCGACCGGTACGAGTCGCACCACCGGGTGACGATCACCGACCCGGCGCTGGTGGCGGCAGCCCAGCTGTCCGACCGCTACATCTCCGACCGGTTCCTGCCGGACAAGGCCATCGACCTCATCGACGAGGCCGGGTCCCGGCTGCGGATCCGTCGCATGACGGCGCCGCCGGACCTGCGGGAGTTCGACGAGCGGATCGCAGCGGTGCGCCGGGAGAAGGAGTCGGCGATCGACGCCCAGGACTTCGAGGTCGCAGCGAGGCTGCGGGACAACGAGAAGACCCTGCTGGGGCAGAAGAGCGAGCGGGAGAAGCAGTGGAAGGCCGGTGACCTCGACGTCGTCGCCGAGGTGGACGAGGACCTGATCGCCGAGGTGCTGGCCACCGCCACCGGCATCCCGGTGTTCAAGCTCACCGAGGAGGAGACCTCGCGCCTGCTCCGCATGGAGGACGAGCTGCACAAGCGGGTCATCGGCCAGGAGGACGCCATCCGCGGCCTGGCCAAGTCGATCCGTCGCACCCGGGCCGGCCTGAAGGACCCGAAGCGCCCCGGTGGCTCGTTCATCTTCGCCGGGCCGTCCGGCGTCGGGAAGACCGAGCTGTCCAAGGCCCTGGCGGAGTTCCTCTTCGGCGACGAGGACGCGCTCATCGCGCTGGACATGAGCGAGTACTCCGAGAAGCACACCGTGTCGCGGCTCTTCGGCTCCCCGCCGGGCTACGTCGGCTACGAGGAGGGCGGCCAGCTCACCGAGAAGGTGCGCCGCAAGCCGTTCAGCGTCGTGCTCTTCGACGAGGTGGAGAAGGCCCACCCGGACATCTTCAACTCGCTCCTCCAGGTGCTGGAGGAGGGCAAGCTCACCGACGCCCAGGGGCGCGCGGTGGACTTCAAGAACACCGTCATCATCATGACGACCAACCTCGGCACCCGGGACATCGCCAAGAGCGTGAGCCTGGGCTTCGCGCAGGCCAGCGACACCCAGGGCACCTACGACCGGATGAAGGCCAAGGTCTCCGACGAGCTCAAGCAGCACTTCCGGCCGGAGTTCCTCAACCGGGTCGACGACGTCGTCGTGTTCCACCAGCTCACGCCCGAGGAGATCGTCCGCATCGTCGACCTGATGATCAGCAAGGTGGACGACCGGCTGCGGGACAAGGACATGGGCATCGAGCTCACGACGGCGGCGAAGGAGCTGCTCGGCAAGCGCGGCTTCGACCCCGTGCTCGGAGCCCGGCCGCTGCGGCGCACGATCCAGCGGGAGATCGAGGATGCGCTGTCGGAGCGGATCCTGTTCGGTGACCTCAAGCCGGGGCAGATCGTCCTGGTCGATGTCGCCGGGGAGGGGGCCGAGGCCGACTTCACCTTCACCGGCGAGGTGAAGTCCGAGCTGCCGGACGCCCCCGTGGTCGAGGCCGGCCAGCAGGAGGGCTGAGGCGAGGAATCCCCCGGGCCCCTGCCGGCGTTGGGGCACGGTGTGACGCTCTTGCACCCCGCCGACGCCCTGCGTCGCGCCGACGACCTGGTCCGTGACCGCAGGCCGGCCGAGGCCCTGGCGCTGCTCGCCCCGCTGCTGTCGGACGAGCCGGACTCCCGGTCGGTGCTGGAGCTGGCCGGGCGGGCCTACTTCCACACCTCGCAGCTGGCGCGCGCCGAGCGCACCTTCGGCCGGCTGGTGGAGCTGGACCCCACCGACGACTACGCCCGGTTCGCGCTGGGCCGGGTGTGCGAGCGTCAGTCCCGCCATGCCGAGGCGCGCGGCCACTACCGCGTCGCTGTCGCGCTCAACCCTCGCAGCGAGTACCGCGACCGCCTCCGCAGCCTCGAGCAGCGGCGGTCCGACTAGGCCGTCAGCCGGTACTGAGCAGGAGCTGCCTGGGCTGACGGCGCCACTGCCACGCGCGTCAGAGGATGTTCACCGCGCGGGCGATCACCAGGGCGGCCAGGGAGAGGGAGATCAGAGACTCGACGATCATCACGAGCTTCGCCCACACCCGGACGGCGGCCACGTCGGTGGGGCTGAAGGCCAAGGCCGTGTTGAACGACAGGGCCAGGTAGTCCGGGAACGTCGGGTACCACGACGGCGAGACGTAGTGGCTCATCGTCATCTCAGGAAAGACGAACGCCGGCCGCGTGACCGACCCAGCTGCGCGAGCAGCCGCACCACCGGAGTCGACGTTCCAGAACCAGAGGGCGAACGCGAGGACGTTGGTCAGCCAGACCACCGCACCGATGAGGAGGAGCTGCGTCGGGGTGTCGAACTCGGCCTCCGACAGGATGCCCGACACGAGCCGACCTGCCGCGATCCCGTTGGCGATCGTGATCAGCCCCACCATGAGTCCGGTCGTGACCTGCAGCCAGGGTCGCTGCCGATCGATCCGTCCGGGGTCGCCGACGATGAGCACCATGAGCAGCACGACGAGGAAGGACGGGTACACCCACGTCGGCGAGACCCGGAAGTCGTCGGGCAGCAGCTGGTGCAGCACTCCGGCCACCACGACGGCACTCGCCATCGGCCAACGCCGCTCGCCGCTGCGGCCTGCCGGCTCGGGTGCCATGGGGCCCATCCTGGGCCATCACCGGCCCGGCCGGGTGCTCGGCGGCTGGGTAGCCTCGAGCAGCGGCAGTCCGGCTAGGCCGGCAGCCGGTACCGGTCCCCGGCCACGGGCTCGACCAGCCCGTCCGCGACCAGCGAGGCCAGCGCCCGGTGGCGCTGCCCGGGATCGGGCCAGAGCAGGTCCAGCGTCGTGGACGGCACCGGCTGCGGGCTCTCCCGCACCGCTGCGAGAAGGAGCCCCCGGACCTGCCGGTCGGTGCCGGCGAACGCCTGGACCCGCCGGCGTCCGGGCCCCCGCGGCCTGCCCTCGGCGAGCCACCGGCACTGACCGGCCAGCGGGCAGCTGGGGCATCGCGGCTCCCGCGCCGTGCACACGAGGGCACCGAGCTCCATGAGTGCCACCGACCAGGTGGCGGCGTCCCGCCCCGGCAGCAGCGACTCGGCGCGGTCCCGCTCGGCCCGGGTGAGGTGCGGCGCCGCCGCCTCCTCTGCGCCGACGGCCCGGCTGAGCACCCGCCGGACGTTGGTGTCGAGCACCGCGACGCGCCGGCCGTGGGCGAAGGCGGCCACGGCAGCGGCGGTGTACTCCCCGACACCGGGCAGGGTGCGCAGCACCTCCGGGTCCGCGGGAACGGCACCGTCGTGCTGGGTGACGATGCGCCGGGCGGCCTCGTGCAGGCGCAGCGCGCGACGCGGGTAGCCCAGGCGACCCCACGCGCGCACCGCCTCCCCGGGCGAGGCCTCGGCCAGCGCGCCGGGCGTGGGCCAGCGCGCCAGCCACTCCTCGTAGGTGGTCCGGACCCGGGCCACGGGCGTCTGCTGCAGCATGACCTCGCTGACGAGCACCGCCCAGGCCGAGGTCCCCGGTCGTCGCCAGGGGAGGTCACGGGCCTCGGTGGCGTACCAGGCCAGCAGGGGGCGGTGCAGCGGGCTCAGACGTAGCGCTCCAGGATGCTCGACTCCGCCAACCGGGACAGCGCCTCGCGGACGGTGCGGGCCCGGGCGTCGCCGATGCCCTCGACCTCCAGCAGGTCCTCGACCGTCGCGCCCAGCAGCCGCTGCAGGCCGTCGAAGTGCGCGACGAGGCGCTCGACGACGGTGCCGGGCAGCCTCGGCACCTTGGCCAGCAGTCGGTAGCCACGTGGGCTGAGGGCCTGGTCGAGCGCGCTGTCTCCCCCGGGGTAGCCCAGGGCACCAGCCACCGCGGACAGGTCGAGCAGGGCGGTGGGTCCCAGCGACTCGAGGTCGGTCGGCACGCCGCCCGAGGCCACCGCCGGGTCACGCTCGTAGTCCCGAACGAGCAGGGACCGGTCGGGGTCCAGGCCCGCCACGAGCTCGGTCAGCTGGAGCGCCAGCAGGCGGCCGTCCGCACCCAGCTCGACCACGTAGCCCTCGATCTCCTGAGCGATCCGGCGGACCATCTCCTGGCGCTGAGCGACGACGGCCACGTCGCGCAGCGTGGCCAGGTCCTCGATCTCGAGGGCCGAGAGCGTCCCGGTCACCTCGTCCAGACGCAGCTTGTACCGCTCCAGCGTGGCCAGGGCCTGGTTCGCCCGCGACAGGATCTCCGCGGAGCCCTCCAGCACGTGCCGCTGCCCGTCGACGTAGAGGGCCACCAGGTTCATCGACTGGCTGACCGAGATGACCGGCAGACGTGTCTGGCGGGACGTGCGCTCCGCGGTGCGATGCCTCGTGCCGGACTCCGAGGTGGGGATGGAGGGGTCGGGGACGAGCTGGGTCGCGGCCCGCACGATGCGGTTGGCCCTGGTGTCCACGACGATCGCGCCGTCCATCTTGGCGAGCTCGCGCAGGCGCGTGGCGGAGAACTCCACGTCGAGCGCGAAGCCGCCCGTGCACAGGGACTCCACCTGGCGGTCGTAACCCAGGACCACCAGCGCTCCGGTCCGGCCGCGGAGGATGCGCTCGAGGCCCTCGCGCAGGGGGGTACCCGGGGCGACCGAGGCCAGGGTGCGGCGGAGTGTGGCGTCGATGCCCCCATGATAGGCAGTGCCTAGCGGCTGACCAGGCGCAACGGGGCCGGTGCCTGGGCCTGGGCCAGCGCCTCCCGCAGGGTACGCACCGCCACCACTACGCAGCCCTCGACGGATGCGGGGACCTCGGGGTCACCGACCGAGGGTGCCGGGACGAGCACCCGGGTGGCGCCCACGCGGGCGGCCTCGGTCACGCGGTGACGCAGCCCCGGCACCGCTCTGACCTCCCCGTCCAGGCCGACCTCGCCGATGGCGGCGACCCTGCCCGGAAGGGGGTCGTCGGTGCAGGCGCTCGCCACCGCCAGCGCGGTCGCCAGGTCGCCCGCCGGCTCCCCGACCCTCAGGCCCCCCACGGTGGCGGTGTAGACGTCGCGCCCGCCGAGCGGGAGCCGGCACCGCTGCGCCAGCACCGCCAGCAGCAGCGTCAGGCGCGTCGTCGGGACCCCGGTGCTCACCCGCCGTGGCGAGGGACCGCTGGGGGGGCCCACCAGCGCCTGCACCTCGATCGGAAGGGCCCGCCGACCCTCGAGCGTCACCGTCCAGCACCGGCCCGGAACGGCGTCGGGGTTGGCGGACAGGAACAGCCGGGCAGGGTCGGCGACCGAGCAGAGCCCCGACTCGTCCAGGTCGAGGCAGCCGACCTCGTCGCTGGGCCCGAACCGGTTCTTCAACCCCCGCAGCAGCCGTAGCCGTGAGTGCCGGTCGCCCTCGAAGAGCAGCACCACGTCCACGAGGTGCTCGAGCACCCGGGGGCCGGCCACGGCGCCGTCCTTGGTCACGTGGCCGACGAGGAGCACGGTCGTCTCGCTCGACTTGGCCACGTCGACGAGCGCGGAGGTGACGGCCCGCACCTGCGCGGGTCCTCCGGCCCCACCGTCGACACCGGCTGCGGTGACGGTCTGGACCGAGTCGAGCACGACGACCCGCGGTCTCACCTGCTCGATGTGCGCCCGGACCTGGTCGAGCTCGCGAACGGTGGCGAGGAGAAGCCGGTCGTGGACGGCACCGGTTCGCTCGGCCCGACGGCGGACCTGGGCCGTGGTCTCCTCCCCGGTCAGGTACAGGGTCGGCCCGCGAGCCTGGGAGGCGACGTCGAGGGCGAGCGTGGACTTGCCCACCCCCGGCTCGCCGGCGAGCAGCACCACGCTGCCGGGCACGAGGCCCCCGCCGAGGACGCGGTCGAGCTCGTCCACCCCGGTGGGGACGGCGCGGCTGCTGCTCGCGTCGACCTCGGTCATCGGCCGGGCCGGCTCGAGGGCCGGCGACGTGCCGAGGGAGCGCTCGCCCACCGAGCCCCAGGTCTGGCACTGCCCGCAGCGCCCGACCCAGCGCGGGCTCTCCCACCCGCAGCCGGAGCAGCGGTACACCCGTCGCGCCATGGGGCCGACCGTAGGCCCGGGCCCCGACACAACCCTCGCCGTGGAGCCGGGGGCGCTGACCGCGGGCTATCGGCCCGCCGTTCCGATGTGCGTCGCTCTGCTGGTCGTGGCCGCGCTCACCGGCTCGTTCGTCCCCGCGCGGCTGGAGGACTGCGGCTGATCCGGCGCCAGCGCAGCACGCTGGGGACGGGCAGCGTGGTGCCCACCGTCTCGGCCGCCGCGCGGGACGCCACCTCAGGGGAGAACTCGATGGCGAGCACCGCCGTCAGGTCCTCCCGGCGGCTGAAACGCCACACGACCGGCAGCCGCACCGTGGTGAACCCCATCCGGTCGAAGAAGTCCGCCCGGCGGTCGTCGCGCACACCCGCACTGTCTGCCAGCCACCGCGGGTAGCCGTGCCCGCCCTCGACATCGACGTCCACGACAACCTGGACCCCTCCGTCCTTCAGCACCCGGGTCGCCTCGGCCACCCCCGGTTCGCACCCGGGCCCGAAGAAGTAGGACCAGTGGGAGAACACCAGGTCGGCCGAACGGTCCGGCAGGGGCAGCCGCTGCGCCACGCCGGGCCGCACCGACACACGGTCGCTCAGCCGGGCCCGCTGGACGCGCTGCCGGGCCATCGTCACCAGCCCTGGGTGCGGGTCCACCCCCACGACGCGCGCGGCACGCCGGGACAGCATGGGCAGGTGGAAGCCCGACCCGCACCCCACGTCCACGGCGAGGGCTGCTCCGGTGGCCAGCACCCGGTCCAGGGCCCCAGCCACCAGCTCGTCGGGGTCGGCCGCCCGGTTCAGCCGCTCGTAGACCCGGGGGTGGTGCCAGATGTTCGGGCTCGGCGTCGCCGGGCCCTGGACCGGTGCGGCGCTCACCCGGTGGAGGCTGGGTGCCCGGATGGCGCCGTCCGGCACTGATCCAGCAGGACCGCGTACGCCGGCTCCCCGATGAGGGCGACGATCTCGGCCCGGGCGCTGGTCACCACGGGTTCGGTGCCCACGTGCGCCTCGGTGGCCCCGCTGCAGAACCAGTCCAGCCCGTGACCGCCGGCACCCCAGCCTCGGCGGTCGAACTCGGTGAGGGTCACCTCGGTGTAGGACGTCCCGTCCGGGCGCTCGACGCTGCGGAACGACCGCCGCAGCGGCAGCTGCCAGCACACGTCCGGCTTCGTCGACAGCGGGTGCGTCCCCTGACGTTCCGCCAGTGCGTGCAGCGCGCAGCCGGGTGGGCCGTCGAAGCCGGGCCGGTTGAGGAAGACGCAGGCGCCGTCGACGATCCGGGTGCGCCGGGAACCGTCCTCCTCGGTCTCCACCAGACCTCGTCGACCGGCCTGCCGGTGCTGCCACTCCTGCCGGGTGAGGCGTCCGGCGGCTGCGGTCACCCGCGCCTCGTCGTCGCCGTCGACGAAGTGCGCCCCGTGGGAGCAGCACCCGTCGTCCGGTCGGTCGGCGAGGATGCCGCGGCAGCCACGCCCGAAGATGCACGTCCACCGCGAGGTCAACCACGTGAGGTCGGCCCGCACGACCGTGTCGGCATCGGCGGGGTCGGTGAACTCCACCCAGGTGCGTGGGAAGTCCAGCGGCACCTCGACCATCGGCGCAGCCTATCCCCGGGCTAGCGTCGTGCCGTGCGGCTTGGAGTTCTCGACGTCGGTTCGAACACCGTCCACCTCCTTCTGGTGGACGCCCATCCGGGGGCCCGCCCGCTGCCCGCCCACAAGCACAAGACGCAGCTGCGGCTGTCCGAGCTCATGGAGGCCGACGGCCGGATCGGGCAGGCCGGTGCGGACCGGCTGGTGTCGTTCTGCGCAGAGGCCGTCGCGCTGGCCGAGGACAAGGGAGCGGAGTCGCTCCTCGCGTTCGCCACGTCGGCGCTGCGGGACGCGGTGAACGGCGAGCAGGTCATCGCCCGGGTGGAGGCCGAGACCGGGGTCGGCCTGCAGGTTCTCTCCGGCGAGGAGGAGGCCCGGCTGACGTTCCTGGCCGTCCGCCGTTGGTTCGGCTGGCAGGCCCGCCGGCTGCTCGTGCTCGACATCGGCGGCGGCTCCCTGGAGCTGGCGACAGGCATCGACGAGGACCCCGACGTGGCCCTGTCGCTGCCGCTCGGCGCCGGCCGTCTCACCCGCGGCCAGCTGCCCGACGACCCACCGACGGCGGAGCAGGTCCGGATGCTGCGCCGTCACGTGCGTGCCACCATCGCGCAGGCGGCCGGCCGGGTGCTCCGGCACGGGGTTCCCGACCTCGCCGTCGGCACGTCCAAGACGTTCCGGTCCCTGGCGCGCGTCGCGGGGGCCGCGCCGTCCTCCCAGGGCCCTTACGTCCCTCGCAGCCTCGCCCTCGACGACCTGCGGGCCATGGTCCCCCGGCTGGCGTCCACGACGGCGGCGGAGCGGGCTTCGCTCCCCGGGGTGTCGGCGGGCCGCTCCGCCCAGCTGCTGGCCGGCGCGCTCGTCGCCGAGGGCGCCCTGGACCTGCTCGAGGTCGACGTGGCGCAGGTCTGCCCGTGGGCCCTGCGCGAGGGCATCATCCTGCGCCGACTCGACACGCTGGCCGAGCCCACCGACGGACCTAGGGTGGGGCCGTGACCGACCAGCACGGCGTCCCGGTCCGCCTGGCCAACGCCGGCGTCGCGCTGTCGACCGCCTCGGTCTACCCCGAGCCGACCGAGGCAGCCTTCGAGATGGCGCGCGACCTGGGCTACGACGGGGTCGAGCTCATGGTCTGGACCGACCCGGTGAGCCAGGACCCGGACGCGGTGGCCGCCCTCTCCGACCGCTACGAGGTGCCGGTGCTGGCCGTCCACGCCCCGTGCCTGCTGGTCACCCAACGGGTGTGGTCACCGGACCCCTGGGTACGCCTGACCCGGTCGGTGGAGGCCGCCACCCGGCTCGGGGCGGGCACGGTCGTCGTGCACCCCCCCTTCCGCTGGCAGCGCGAGTACGCCCGCGACTTCGTCGCGAAGGTCACTGCCCTGACAGAGGACACCGGCACGATCGTGGCGGTGGAGAACATGTTCCCCTGGCGCGCCGGCGGCCGGGAGCTCGCCGCGTACCTGCCGGACTGGGACCCCACCGACGAGGACTACCGGCACTGCACCCTCGACCTGTCGCACACCGCCGTGTCGGGGTCGGACGCCCTGGCGATGGCCGCTGACCTGGGGGACCGCCTCGCCCACGTTCACCTCGCCGACGGCACCGGGTCCGCACGCGACGAGCACCTCGTGCCCGGACGGGGGACGCAGCCGTGCGACGAGCTGCTCGAGCGGCTGGCCCGGGACGGCTGGGAGGGAGCCATCGTGCTGGAGGTGGCCACCCGGCGGGCCAAGTCACGGATGGAGCGCGAGACCGACCTGGCCGAGGCCCTGGCCTACACGCGGCTGCACCTCGCGGCAGCGCTCAGCTCGGACCCGTGGTGAGGGCCCTCTCCTCGGCGCCGATGGCCGCCAGCCGGGCGGGATCGGTGAGACCGCGAACCAGGACGCTCGACCCGCCGCAGCGCAGTGGGACGAGCAGCGCCAGCCGCACGACATCGGCGGTCAGGTCCTCGGCGGTCACCAGCAGCCGGGAGCCGGCCGGAGGCTCCTCGTCCTCGGCGAGCAGGGAGGCCAGCAGGGGGTCGGAGGTCGGTGTCGCCCGGCCGAACCGGTCCGGCTGCCCCAGCACCTCCCGCCCGTAGTCGGTCGCCCCGGGCGGCGTCGCGGCCCCCGCCGGCCCGCCCAGGGGGTCGGTGCGGACGACGACCAGCTCGCCCGCCGTCACCGGCCGGCCGTCGGGCGTCCGCACCGCGACGACCGCGGCCTCGTACGGGGAGAGCGCCACCCGCGCCCCGACCGTCCACACCGCCTGGACCCAGACCAGGCCGAGCCAGTGCGCCGGCAGGACGACCGAGACGACCTCGTCCGGCTCCACCCCGAGGTCGTCGACGAGCAGCCCTGACGTCTTGGCCACCCAGGTGTCGAAGGTCGCCACCGACAGCTCGACGCGCGCCCCGGCGGCGTCGTAGTAGGTGACGAACGGGCGGGCCGGGTCGGTGCGCAGGGCGCCGGCGAGCAGGAGCGACGGGGAGACCACGCCCGGCACCCTAGGCTGGCGGTGTGGTGGAAGCGATCCTGCTCGTCGGTGGCCTGGGGACGCGGCTGCGGCCGCTGACCGACCGCACCCCCAAGCCCATGCTGCCGGTGGCGGGGGTGCCGTTCGTAGCGCACCAGGTGGCCCGGGCTGCGGCTGCCGGGGTCGACCGGGTGGTGCTCGCGACCTCGTACCGGGCGGGCGCCTTCGAGTCGTACGTGCCCGAGCTCGCCCGGTTCGGAGCCGAGGTGGAGCTCATGATCGAGGAGATCCCGCTGGGCACCGCAGGTGCGATCCGCAACGCCTCCGGGCGGCTGACCGGCGGCCCGGACGACCCGGTGGTGGTGCTCAACGGCGACGTGCTCGACGGGCACGACCTGGCGGCCCAGCTCGCCCGGCACCGGGAGTGGGACGCCGACGTGACCCTCTACCTCACCGAGGTCGAGGACCCGAGGGCGTTCGGGAGCGTGCTCGTCGAGGCCGACGGACGCGTGACGGAGTTCCTGGAGAAGTCCCCCGAACCGGTGACGAACCGGGTCAACGCCGGCTGCTACGTCTTCCGCCGCTCGGTGGTCGACGCCATCCCGGAGGGCCGTCCGGTGTCGGTGGAGCGGGAGACGTTCCCGGCCCTGCTCGAGCAGCAGCGCCTCGTCCTCGGCCACGTCGACCGTGCCTACTGGACCGACCTCGGTACCCCCGAGCTGTACGTGCAGGGGTCGGCCGACCTCGTCCGGGGCCTCGTCGTGCCGTCGGCACGGCCCGCCGCGCCGGGGGAGTCCCTCGTGCTCCCGGGGGCGGACGTGCACCCCTCCGCCCGCGTCTACGGCGGCACGTCGGTGCTTCCCGGCGCCGTGGTCGGGCCGGACTGCGTGGTGGAGGGATCGGTGCTCATGCCCGGCGCCACCGTCGGTGCCGGCTCGCGGGTGCGCTCGTCGGCCGTGGGTGCCGGGGCACACCTGGACGACGAGGTGGTGCTCGACCACGCGGTCGTGGGCGAGGGCGCCCGCATCGGTGCCGGCAACGAGCTGCGGCGGGGTGCTCGGGTCTCCTGCGACCTCGACCTGCCCCCCGAGTCGATCCGCTTCTAGCGTGCACCGTCGGTGGCGCCCGGACGGCCCGCTGTCCCTGCAGCGCGTCCTCGGCGTCCACCGGCGCGGCAGGGGCGACCCCACCTTCGCCGTCGAGGGCTCCGGTGCCGTCTGGCGGACGGCCCGCACCCCCGACGGCCCCGGCAGCGTGCGGTTCGCCGTCGTCGACGCGGAGGTCGCGATCGAAGCCCACGGTCCCGGGGCGGGTTGGCTGTGCGAGCACGGACCGGCCTGGCTGGGGGCCGAGGACGACCTGACCGGGTTCCACCCTCAGCACGACCTGCTCCGGGAGTGGTCCCGCCGGACGGGGGGACCGCGGATCGGTCGGACCGGCCTGGTGTGGGAGGCCCTCGTGCCGGCGGTGCTCGAGCAGAAGGTCACCGGGGGGGAGTCCCGTCGGGCCTGGCGATGGCTCGTCCGGCGGCACGGCGAGGCCGCGCCCGGGCCGGTGCCGACGGGCATGCAGGTGGTGCCGGGGCCCGAGGTGTGGGCCGCCATCCCGTCCTGGGACTACCACCGGGCGGGCGTCGGCCCGCAGCGGGCCGCGACCGTCGTACGGGCGGCCCGCCTCGCCCGGCACCTCGAGCCGGCCGCCCACCTCACGCCGCAGCAGGCCGACGCCCTGCTGCGCTCGGTGCCCGGGGTCGGTCCGTGGACGTCGGCGGAGGTGCGCCAGCGGGCGCTCGGCGACCCCGACGCGGTCTCCGTCGGCGACGCCCACGTCCCTCGGCTCGTCGTCCACGCGCTGACCGGGGAGGTGTCGGACTCCGACGAGCGCATGCTCGCCGTCCTGGAGCCGTACCTGGGGCATCGCTTCCGGGTGCAGCGGCTGCTCGAGCTCGCCGACGTGCGCACGCCTCGGTTCGGACCCCGGTACCGGCCGTTGGACCATCGGGCCCGCTAGCGCCCTACCCTGGGGCCCGTGACGATCGTGCTGCTCGGAGCCGGGGTGATGGGCGAGAGCATCCTGCGCGGCGTGCTGGCCGAGGGGGTCGACCCCTCCGAGGTGCTCGTCGTCGAGCAGCAGCCCCAGCGGGCCCGCGCATTGGCCGAGACGCACGGTGTGCGGCTCGCGAGCCCGGCCGAGGCGGCCTCGCAGGCCGACCTCCTGATCGTGGCCGTCAAGCCCGCCGACGTCCCCGCTGCGCTGCGGGACCTCGCCGGCGACCTCCGGGACGGGGCCGTGGTCGTGTCGGTGGCGGCCGGGGTCACGACCGACAGCCTCGAGCAGCTACTGGCCGCCGGTACCCCGGTGGTGCGGGCCATGCCCAACACGCCGGCTCTCGTGGGGGCAGGTGTGACCGCCATCTGCCCCGGTCGGCACGCGTCTCCGGACCAGGTCGAGGTCGTCGAGCGGCTCCTGCGGGCCGTCGGCTCCGTCGTCCGGGTACCGGAGTCCCAGATCGACGCGGTGACCGCCGTTTCGGGGTCCGGGCCGGCCTATGTGTTCCTCGTGGTCGAGGCCCTGGTGGAGGCCGGGGTGCGGGTGGGTCTCCCGCGCGACCTGAGCACCCGGCTCGCGCTGGGCACCCTGGCCGGCTCGGCGGCGATGCTCACCCAGACCGGTGAGCACCCCGCGGTGCTCCGGGAGAGGGTGACCTCACCGGGCGGCACGACCGCGGCGGCCCTGCATGAGCTCGAGCGGCACGGCCTGCGCGCGGCGTTCCTCGACGCCGTCGTCGCCAACCGGGACAGGGCCCGCGAGCTCGGGCAGTAGATCAGCGCGCCGCCGGCTGGGACGCGTAGGCCGAGAACTGCTCGCAGTCCCTTGTCGCGCCGGCGACGATGAGCACGTCGTCGCGCCCCACCACGGTCTCCGGGCGCGCGAACACGAAGTCCCGTCCCGGGCGCTTGGTCCCCACGACCGTGACCCCGTGCAGGCGGCGCAGGCTGCTCTCGGTCAGGGTCTTGCCGATGGCCTCCGGCGGAGGCGCCACCTTCACCAGCGCCCAGCCCTCGTCCACCTCGATGAAGTCGAGCATCGTCCCGGCCATCAGGTGCCCCACCCGGGTCCCGGCGTCCTTCTCGGGGCTGACCACGTGGTTCACCCCGAGCCGGGACAGGATGCGGGCGTGCCGGGACGACAGCGCCTTGGCCCACACCTGCTCGACGCCGAGGTCGACGAGGTTGGACGAGGCGAGGACGCTCGCCTCGAGGTCGCCGATGCCGACCAGAGCCCGGGTGAACTCGGTGGCGCCGAGCTGGCGCAGGGCCTCCTCGCTGGTGGCGTCGGCCTCCACCACCGTGGTCAGCTCGGGGGCGAGGTCGGCCACCACGTCCGGGTCCACGTCCACCCCGAGCACCTCGTGCTCGAGGGACACCAGGGTGCCGGCCACGGAGCGGCCGAACCAGCCCAGCCCGACCACGAGCACGCTGGCGCGGGGGATGTCGGAGCGTTGTCGACGGGCCACGGGACCTCCACGGGTGGGTCGGTCATCCGACGAGCGGACGGGTCTGGGGGTAGCGGAAGCGAGACTGCGTCGTGCGCAGCGCGAAGAAGGAGAACGCGGCGACCGGGCCGACGCGGCCGACGAACATCAGCGCGACCAGCATGAGCTGGGCGCTCGTCGGCAGGTCGGCGTCGAATCCGAGGGAGAGCCCGACCGTGCCGAACGCTGAGGTGGCCTCGAAGACCGCGGGGCCGAACGGGATCTGGGTCGTGGACATGATCACCAGCGAGCCGGCGACAACGGCGACGAGCCCCACGAGCGCGATCCCCACCGCCTGCCGCTGCGTCTCGGTGGCGATGCGCCGCCGCCCCACCGTGACATCGGGGTTGCCGCGGACCTCGGCCACCACGAGCACGACGAGGATCGCCGCGGTCGTCACCTTGATGCCGCCGGCGGTCCCGGCGCTGCCGCCGCCGATGAACATGAGGATGACCTGCGAGAACAGCGTCTCCTGTCTCATCCCGGCGATGTCGATGGTGCGGAAACCCGCGGTCCGGGGCTGGACGGCGTGGAAGACCGACCCCAGCACCTTGCCGCCGGTGTCGAGTGGCCCCAGCGTGGACGGGTTGTTCCACTCGTAGACGACCATCATGAGCAGCCCGGCGACGAGCAGCACGACCGTCGCCCACACGGTCAGCCGGGTGTGCACGCTCCACTGCCCCGGTCGACGCCAGCCACGGGCCAGCTCCAGCAGCACCGGGAACCCGAGGCCGCCGACGACGATCGCGGCGCAGACGGTGAGCACGATGACCGGGTCGGCCTCGTAACGCGCGAGGCTGTCGAGGTAGAGCGAGAAGCCGGCGTTGTTGCTGGCGGACACGGCGTGGAAGACGCCGTCCCACACCGCCTGCCCGAACGGCTCGTCGTAGGCCGTCAGGAGGCGAGCCGTGAGCACGGCGGCCACCGTGGCCTGCAGCGTGAGCATGACGAGCCCGACGCGCACGAGGACGCCGGTCACGTCCCCGAGCGCGAGGGTCTTCGTCTCCCGCTGGGCGGCGAGCCTGGTCTGGAGCCCGAGCCGACCGGCGACCGACAGCACGATGAGCGTGGCCAGAGCCGTGATGCCGAACCCCCCCACAAGGATCAGCATCATGATCACGACCTGCCCGGCGAACGTCCAGTACTGCCCGGTGTCGACGACGGTGAGCCCGGTCACGCACACCGCCGAGGTCGCGGTGAACAGCGCGGTCATAGGGTCGGTGCCGCCCGGCCCTCGCCGTGCCCACGGCAGCATGAGCACCAACGTGCCGACGGTGATGGCCAGCACGAAGGCAGCGGGGAGCAGCCGGGCGGGGTGAGTGAGCTGCCGGGGCAGCCGGAGAACCACCACGCACCCCCTTCCCGGCGCCAGCGGCGGCGTCAGGTGCGGAGGATACGACCCGTCGGCAGCCGCTCGGCGAGCATCTGCTCGAGCACCACGTGGGTCGACGGGTCCTGCAGGTTCACCGCGCGCAGGCCGGTGAGCCTCTCGACCAGTCTGGCGCCCGCCGTGGTGTTGGCGGCCCCGCCGGCAACCAGGTCCGGCCGGGTACCGAAGGCGGCGACGAGGCCCGCCACTGCGTACGGGTCGGACGCGCACAGCAGCGTGAAGCGCACCTGCGCCCCGATGAGCGCAGCCAGGGCGGCACCGTTGTACTCCTCCAGCGGCGAGGCGCCGGCCTCGACGACGGCCACGTCGGCTCCGCACGCGCCCATCCGGGCCAGGACCACGGTGATCGCGTCGCGGTACTGCTGCTCCGGGACGGCCGTGGAGGGCAGGCCGGCGTCGACGAAGTCGAACACTGCGGTGGCCCCGGCGTCCCACATGGCGAGCGGGTCGCGGAACCGGGCTGCGCCGGTGAGCTTGGCGCCGACGACCACGTGCCCGAGGTCGCGCAGCCGGGCCACCGCCACCTTGGCCGACTCGGTCTTGCCCGCCGACATCGAGGTGCCGATGACGAGCACGACGGGAAGGTCGAACGGGTTGGCGTCCGCCGGTGCCGGCACGACCCAGTCGCTCATCCGGGACGGTAGACCGTCGAGGTGCAGGTGGCCCACGTAGTCCAGGGACACCAGCGGGGGCAGGAACGGCGAGGTCGACGTGGCCCGGCCCAGGAGGCCGGCCGACGTGAGCAGGTGCAGCACCCCGTCGGCGGCCACGTCGCGCCAGTCCCCGACCGCCTCGAGGGTGGCGGCACGCCGCCCGAGGGCCCCCACGACGAGCTCGCCGAGCGCGACCTCCGCCATCCGGCCGTTCGGCAGCTCGACCTGGCGCAGCGCGCGGGAGACGGTACGTACCCTGCCGACGACGTAGTCGCCGGTGTCCCACCGGTCCGGGGGGATCGGCACGACGTCGGTGTGCGCGTGATCGAGGTCGGCGATCCGGGTGACCGTCGTGGGCGTGAACCGCACGGCGGCGGCCGTGCTCATCCGGCGGCGTCCGGCAGGAGGGCCCAGGGGTCTCCGCCAGCCCCCGCCCGCACCGGCGGCAGCAGCAGGAGCCCGGCCAGCAGGGCGGTGCGCTGTGCCCACGGCTCGACGAGCACGTGCTCGTGCTCGGCGTGTGCTCCGTCGCCGACGGCACCGAGCCCGTCCAGGGTGGGCGCCAGCCGGCTGGCCGTGTTCCCGTCCGAGCCACCCCCCGCCGTGGCCTCGGGGAGGTCGAAGCCCATCGCGTCGGCCAGGCCGTGGGCCCGGGCGAACAGCTGCTGGTTGCGCTCGGTGCGTTCGAGCGGTGGGCGGCCCATCCCACCCTCCACGGTCAGGGAGGTACCCGGCGTGACCGCGGTGAGGGCCCGGATGGCCGCGTCGACCTCGGCCGCCTCGGTCGCGGTGAGCACCCGGACGTCGACGACGGCGCTGCTCTCCGGGGCGACCACGTTGGGCTGGATGCCGCCGGAGACCATCCCGACGTTGACGGTGGTGCCACGCTCGGCGTCGTTGAGGGCGAACAGCTGCTGGATGACGCTGGACAGCTCGAGGATCGCGCTCGCCCCCGCCGTGGGGTCCAGCCCGGCGTGGGCGGCGCGGCCGTGCACCGTCACGGTGTAGCGGCCCAGCCCCTTGCGGGCGGTCTTGAGTGCCCCGTGCAGGCCGAGTGACGGCTCGAGGACGAGAACCCGGTCCGCCCCGGCCGCCAGCGCGGCGATGGTCGGGGTGGACTCGCGGCTGCCGATCTCCTCGTCGGTGTTGACCAGCACCACTGGTCGGACCTCGGGAGCCTGCCCGGTCGCGGCGAGGATGTCCCAGGCGGTGAGCATCTGCACCAGCCCGGCCTTCATGTCGTAGGTGCCCGGACCGGTGATGACCCCGTCGGTGAGAGTGGGCGACCGGCGCGCCGTGGTGCCCTGGGGCCAGACGGTGTCGGCGTGGCCGACCAGCAGCTGGAAGGCGGCTCGGGCGCCCCCGGGGGCGGCGACGAGCACGCCGCCGCTGCGCAGCCCGGGGAGCCGTCGGGTGGCGAACCCGCGGCGGCCGAGCTCGTCCTCGAGCACGTCGAGCACCGGTCCCTGGGACGCCGGGTCGGCCGAGGGGGACTCCATCTCGGCGAGCCTGAGCAACAGCTCCACCATCGCCGGGACACGCCGGTCGGCCTCGGCCAGGAGGGCGCTCGTGACGTCGGTGCCCAGGACGGGGAGCGGGGCCACCGCGGCCTACCGGCGGAACCCGACGTGGTAGGGGAACGAGACCGTCTCGTCGACGGTGGCGACGCGACCCGGGTGCACGTAGGCCAGCAGCGGGGAGCCGTGCACGAGGTCGTGGTCGTCGACGTCGACCGAGCGCAGCAGCTGCTCGGAGACGTGGGCGGCGACCACCCGGCCGATGATGAGCACGTTGCCGCCCAGGTCGTCGACGATGCGGTCGAGGCGGCACTCCAGGTGCAGCCGGCAGCCCTCGACGAGCACGCCTTCGACTTCGCGGGCGGTGGTGAGCGAGAGCACCTCGACGGTGGGCTTCGAGCCGTCCGAGGCCCTCGGGGCCGCGGCGAGGCTCGTCTGCAGGATCATCTCGGGGCTCGGGTAGCCCACCGTGAACACCTCGGTGGCGATGATGTTGCGGTACGTCCCGTGGTCGGGGTGGCAGACGAAGCCGAACCAGTTCTCCCAGCTCATCGGCATCGCCAGGTGCTTCGGGGCCACGTCGGGGGAGCCGTCCGGCTCCAGCGTGCCGACGAGCACGAGCGGCGCGACCATCGGGAACCGTTCCCACACCGGGCTGTCGGTCGGGAGCGAGACGTAGCGGTGCGTGTGGTGCAGCTGCTCGGTCATGGCGCCTCCTGGGGTGCCCCTCCTGGTCGCGACGCTAGTGTGCGCCGCCACCCCGAGAGCGGGACCAAGGTCCTTGTGGTGCTGCCGTGGGCGGTCAGTCGGAGCAGGAGACCGCCGGTGCCGCCCCGGTGAGCAGCGTGTAGGCGCGCACCAGGAGGTCGCAGGACGGGCGGGCCATGCACACCAGCTCCTGCTCCCCGCCGAGCATGCCCCAGGTGAGCGTCTCCGCGGCCCACTCGGTGCCTCGCTCGTGCCAGCGGTCGTCGGGGTCGTTCCACCGCTCCACGCCGACGAGGTCCATCAGGGCCTGACGCGTCGCCGCGTCGGTGTGGCCGTGCACCCACACGTGACCGAGCTCGTGGACGACCACCTCGAGGTCGCGCCCGTCGAGCGCGCACGTCCCGTCCCGGCACAGGGTGTCCTGGTCGAAGCAGAGCAGCAGCGAGCTGTCCACCTCGCTGAATCGTCCCGCGTAGCGTCGGCAGAACGGGTCGTAGGGGTCGAAGGTCACCGAGCTCACCTCCGGCGTGCCCAGGTCGGCGAACAGGTCGAGCGCCGCGCCGAGTGCCGCCTCGAGCGCCGGCGAGCCGTTGGCCACCTCGACCGTCCCGGTGGGGGTCTGGACCTCCCCGGTGACCCGCTGGGCCAGCGGCGTCGGCGACCGGAGGCCCGTCCACCAGCCCCGCCCCCCCGCCGGGCACGAGGACTCGACCAGTCGCCGCGTCGGGGTCAGGCGCCCGTCCTCGTCGACGGCCAGCGCCTGCACCTGCCGGCAGCCGTCGTCGGGTGAGGTCAGCACCCACATCTCGGTGACCGGAGCCACCCGGTCGTTCTCCCGGAAGACGTAGACGGCCGAGCCGTCCGGGACCGAGCGACGCGGGGTCGCGGTCGCCTCCCCGACCGCGTCGGCGTCCACGAGGTCGCGGCGGACCGTCAGACCGGCCGGGCCGACCTGCAGGTGGGTGAGCAGGTCCGTGCCGTCCACCCGCTGGAGGACCGCGGCCGAGTCGGCGTCGAGGAAGACCTCACCGGTGGTGGAGGCGCCGGGGTAGCCCCAGTCCCAGTGCACCCGCAGGTACTCCGACCTCCCCTGCACGCGGCCGCTGTCGACGGCCCGGTGGTCGAAGACGACGTCAGGAGCCAGGTAGGGCGCCAGCGCGGCTGGGGACTCCCGTCCGGCCACCAGGAAGTCCTCGACCCAGGTGACGGCTTCGCGGGTCCCGGCCGCGGCCATGACGGCCACGTCCGTCGTCACGGGGGCGCAGCCCGCGAGCGCGCTGAGCGCGAGCGCCGCGGCCCCTGCCCGTTTCCCCCAGTTCCTCATGACTCCACGGTGGGCGCCGCTGGCTGCACGGACGGGCGGCGCCGTTGCAGCCGGGCTGCAGACCGATGGGTCCGTCCGGCCCGCCCCGACCGCCGCGCTCGGTAGGGTCGGAGCATGAGTCGGGCGGTCGAGGTCGTGTGGGAGGACGACCTGGTCCGGTACGACTTCGGGCGGGGCCACCCCATGGCTCCGGTGCGGGTCGAGCTCACCGTCCGGCTGGCGCGCGCGCTCGGCGCCCTGGACCACGCCAACGTGGCGGTGGTCCCTCCCGGCTACGCCGACGACGACCTGCTGCAGACCGTCCACACCCCCGACCTGCTCGCCGCGGTTCGTCGGTGCGCGGCCGACATCGACCGGCTCGAGCTGGACTACGGCCTGGGCACCGACGACAACCCCTGCTTCCCCGGCATGCACGACGCCAGCGCTCGGGTGGTCTCGGGGACGGTGCAGATGGCCCAGGCCGTGCACTCGGGTCGCGTCGACCACGGCGTCAACATCATCGGGGGCCTGCACCACGCGATGCCCGAGCGCGCCAGCGGGTTCTGCATCTACAACGACATCGCGGTGGCGATCCGCTGGCTGCTCGGTCAGGGTGTGGAGCGCATCGCCTACGTCGACATCGACGTCCACCACGGCGACGGCGTCCAGCACGTCTTCTACGACGACCCGCGGGTCATGACGATCTCGCTGCACGAGTCCCCCCGCACCCTGTTCCCCGGGACGGGCTACCCGGAGGAGACGGGGGGACCGAACGCGGACGGCACCGCCGTCAACGTGGCGCTCCCGCCGGGGACCACGGACTCCGGTTGGCTGCGTGCGTTCCACGCCGTCGTGCCGCCGCTGCTGAGGGAGTTCCGCCCGCAGGTGCTCGTCACCCAGCACGGCTGCGACAGCCACGCCGAAGACCCGCTGGCCCACATGGCGCTCACGGTCGACGGTCAGCGCGAGGCCTACCTCGAGCTGCACAGGCTCGCCCACGAGCTCTGCGACGGGCGCTGGGTGGTCACCGGAGGTGGGGGCTACGCCATCGTCGACGTCGTCCCGCGGGCCTGGACGCACCTGCTGGCGGTCGTCGCCGACGCCCCCATCGACCCGCAGACCCCGCTGCCGGAGTCGTGGCGCGGCTACGTCAGCGAGCGGCTGGGGCGGGCGGCCCCCTACCGCATGACTGACGGGCTGGCGCCGTCCTTCTCACCATGGGAGAACGGGTACGACCCCGGTGACTGGCTCGACCGTGCCGTGCTGGCCACGCGTAAGGCGGTCTTTCCGCTCTACGGGCTCGACCCCCACTGGTGATGCCCCCTAGCATCAGCGTCGTGGCCGCAGACCTGTCCTCGCTGTCGTTCCTGACGGTGGCCGAGGTGGCGCGCATCATGCGCGTGTCCCGCATGACCGTCTACCGCCTCGTGCACGACGGGAAGCTGCCGGCCGTCCAGGTCGGCCGGTCGATGCGGATCCCCGAGGAGGCCGTGCGCGACTACCTGCGCGACGCCATGGTCCAGGCGGGCTAGGCTTGGCCGGTCCGGTCGTCACGAGCTGAAGGGTTGGCCCGTCTGTGGGCTCGGTCATCAAGAAGCGCCGCAAGCGCATGGCGAAGAAGAAGCACCGCAAGCTGCTCCGCAAGACACGCGTCCAGCGTCGCCGCCTCGGCAAGTAGCCGATGGGCCGGGTCGTCCTCGTCACCGGTGTCGGCCGGTACCTCGGTGCCCGGACCGCGCAGATCCTCGCCGACGACCCGGCGGTCGACAGGGTGTTGGCCGTCGACCTCGTCCCCTCGCCCCACCCACTCGGCCGGGCGGAGTTCCTGCGCGCCGACATCCGCAGCCCCGTGATCTCCAAGATCCTCGGGCGCGGCGACATCGACACCGTGGTCCACATGAACGTGCTGGCCACACCCACGGCGGTCGGAGGTCGCGCCCCGCAGAAGGAGATCAACGTCATCGGGACCATGCAGCTGCTGGCGGCCTGCCAGCGGGCGCCGGGGCTGCGGTCTGTGGTGGTGAAGTCGTCGAGCACGGTCTACGGGGCCTCCCCGAAGGACGCCGCCCTGTTCACCGAGGAGATGGCGCCGAAGTCGCCCCCGCGCAGCGGGTACGCCAAGGACACCGTCGAGGTCGAGGGGTACGTGCGGGGGTTCGCCCGCCGCCGTCCCGACGTGTCCGTCACGACTCTGCGCTTCGTCAACTTCATCGGCCCACGGGTGCGCACGCCGTTCACGGAGTACTTCACCCTCCCGGTGGTGCCCACCGTGCTGGGGTTCGACGCGCGGCTGCAGTTCGTCCACGAGGAGGACGGCCTGGAGGCGGTGCGGATGGCCACGCTGGCCGACCGGCCCGGCATCTACAACGTTGCCGGGGACGGCGTGATCCTGCTCAGCCAGGCGGTCCGGCGCGCGGGCGCGATCGACGGGCCGGTCCCCAGCCTCGCCGCCGGCCTCGTCGGGTCGCTGTTCCGGCGGGCCCGGCTCGCCGACTTCTCACCCGAGCAGGTCCGGTTCCTCACCTACGGGCGCGCCGTGGACACCTCTCGGGCCAGGGACGTCCTCGGCTTCGCTCCACGGTTCACCACCGAGCAGGCGTTCGAGGACTTCCTCGCGACGCGGCGACCGCAGGTGGAGGGCGTCCACACGTGGGCGGCAGGCATGGAGCGTGCGTTGCTGGACAGCATGACCCGCGGGAGGGCCCATGCCGGCTGACATCGTCCCGATCGGCACGCGGGGCCAGCCGGGTCGGGGGACCAGGCAGAGCACCACGCCCTCGGCCGCGTCCCGATCCCTCGTCGGCCCGGCCAGGGGCGCCGCGACACCGTCGCCGGGCGAGGAAGCGCCGCGCGAGGCGGGGACCGGTGAGGGGACGCCGCGCCCGAAGCCGGCGTCTTCCCGCGGCACGAACGCCTCGAGCGGCACGAAGCCCGCCTCGAGCCGAACCGAGCCGGCCTCGGCCCGAACCAAGCCGGCCTCGAGCGCGACGAAGCCCGCTTCGGCACGTACGAAGCCGGCCTCGAGCGCGACGAAGCCGGCCTCGAGCGCGACGAAGCCGGCCCGCACGGCACCGCCGGTGGCGGGGACGGATGCGGGCGCCGAGATCCCCCCGAGCATCGCAGAGCTCCTCGCCCTGCTCGGGGATGCCGCCTACTCGTTCCTCGGGCCCGACGCCGACCGCATGGTCGCCGAGGTCGTGTCCTTCGCCCGCCGGCGCCTCACCGGCGACTACGAGGTCGACGAGTTCGGCCTGGACCGCGACCTCGTGGAGACCGTCATGCTCCCCCTGTTCCGGCCGCTGTACGAGAAGTGGTTCCGGGTCGAGGTCAAGGGCGCCGAGAACATCCCCGTGCAGGGCGGCGCGCTGGTCGTCGCCAACCATGCCGGGACCATCGCGGTGGACGCCGTGATGACCAGCCTCGCCGTGCACGCCGAGACGCCCACCCATCGGATCCTGCGGATGCTCGGCGCCGACTTCGTGTTCTCCCTGCCGTTCGTCGGCGAGCTCGCCCGCAAGACCGGCACCACCCTGGCGTGCAGCGAGGACGCCCATCGACTGCTGAGCTCCGGAGAGCTGGTCGGGGTGTGGCCGGAGGGCTTCAAGGGGATCGGCAAGCCGTTCAGCGAGCGATACCGGCTGCAGCGGTTCGGCCGCGGTGGGTTCGTCTCGTCGGCGATCACCGCGGGCGCCCCGATCATCCCGACGGCGATCGTCGGGTCGGAGGAGATCTACCCGATCATCGGCGACATGCCCCTGCTGGCCAGGCTCCTCGGCGCGCCCTACTTCCCGGTGACCCCGTTCTTCCCGTGGCTCGGCCCGCTGGGCATGATCCCCCTGCCGTCGAAGTGGGTCATCGAGTTCGGTGAGCCGATCCCGACCGACCGGCTCGGCCCTGCGGTCGCCGACGACCCGATGGCGGTGTTCAACCTCGGCGACCAGGTACGGGAGTCGATCCAGCACAACCTCTACCAGCTGCTGCAGGAACGACGCAGCGTCTTCTTCTGACCGGCGCCCCGATGCGAACCGTGGGCCTGCTCGGCGGCATGAGCTGGGAGTCCTCGCTCGAGTACGAACGGGTCATCAACACCGAGGTGCGGCGCAGGCTCGGCGGCTCCCACTCCGGGGACCTCCTCGTGCGCTCCTACGACTTCGCCGCTGTCGAGCGTCTGCAGGCCGACGGCGACTGGGAGGCGGCGGGGCGGCTGCTCGCCGCGGACGCTCGCAGGCTGGCCCAGGCCGGCGCAGCGGCGGTCGTTCTGTGCACCAACACGATGCATCTGGTCGCCGACGTGGTGGCGGCTGCGGTCGACGTGCCGCTGCTGCACATCGCTGACGCCACCGCCGCGGCCGCGCACGACGCGGGCGTTCGCCGGGTGGCGCTGCTCGGCACGCGCGTCACCATGGAGCGCGACTTCCTGGTCTCGCGCCTGGCGAGGTCGGGCCTGGAGGTGGTCGTCCCCGACGAGCCCGACCGGACGACGGTGCACGAGGTCATCTACCGCGAGCTCGTGCGCGGCGTGGTCGACGACGGCTCGAGAGCGGCCTACCTCGAGGTGGTCGAGCGGCTGGTGGCGGCCGGGGCCGACGGTGTGGTCGCGGGCTGCACCGAGATCGAGCTGCTCGTCGGGCCCGAGGACGTCGCCGTCCCGTACTTCCCCACGGCGCGGCTGCACGCGCTGGCAGCGGTCGAGTTCATGCTGTCCGGCTGAGTCCCGCGGCCGGGGCTGTCGGGGCACCGGCCCCCACCCGCCGCGTAGGGTGCTTCCGGGCAGCCTGCCCCCCACCACCATGAGCGACCTCGAACCTTTCCCCCAGGCCGACGACGACGGCGCGGCGGCGGCCTCGGCTGCCTCGGTCCGGGAGATCTACGCCGCCCTGACCCCGGAGCGGCTGGGCGCCGAGGCCGAGAAGCCACCCGAGCCAGCCGTACCCGACGAGGTCCTGCGCGCCCAGGCCGTCGACGTGCTCCTCGTCTGCCACGACGGCGAGCGGTGGCTGCCGCGCACGCTCGCCGCCCTGGCCGCGACCGACCTCGCCCTGCGCAGCGTCGTGGCCGTCGACACCGGCAGCACCGACGGCACCCCGCAGGCACTCGCCGGTGCCGCGGTCGTCGACGAGGTCGTCACCCTCCCGGCCGACACGGGTTTCTCCTCGTCGTTGGCCACGGCGGTCGAGCACGCGCGGGCCCGCGTCGGCGGCTCCGCCGGCACCGCCTGGTTCTGGGTGCTGCACGACGACAGCGCACCGCACCCAGACGCGCTGCGGCACCTCCTCGCCGGCGCGATCGAGCACGAGGCCGCCGTCGTCGGCCCGAAGGTGCTCAGCTGGGACCGGCGCCGCCAGCTGGTGGAGATGGGGGTGACGATCACGGGGTCGGGTCGGCGTGCCACCGGGCTGGAGCGCCGCGAGTACGACCAGGGGCAGCACGACGACCGCCGGGACGTGCTCGCCGTGGGCAGCGCCGGCATGCTCGTCCGGCAGGACGCCTGGACGTCCCTGGAGGGGTTCGACCCGGCGCTCGAGCTGTTCCGGGACGACGTGGACTTCGGCTGGCGGGCCCACGTCGCCGGGTACCGCGTGGTCGTCGTGCCCGGCGCGGTCCTCGAGCACGTGGAGGCCGCGGCGCACGGACGGCGTCGCCGCGGGACGCTGAGGCAGCGCGCGCACCTCGTGGACAGGCGCAACGCCCTGCACGTGCTCATGGCCAACGCGGCGCGGGCGACGTTCCCGTTCGTCGTGCTGCGCGTCGTCCTGGGCTCGTTGCTGCGCTCTGTCGGGTTCGTGCTCGGCAAGGTGCCGGGCCTCGCCTACGACGAGCTCCTCGCCCTTGGAGGCGCGCTGCGGCCGGGAAGGCTTCGGCAGGCGCGCCGCTGGCGCCGCGGGCAGCCACGTGGCGGCAGCGTCCGCGGGCTGCGCCCGACGCTGGGGCACCAGCTCAGGCAGGGCGTGGACAACCTCGCCGGGCTGCTGGCGGGAACCGGGGCGGGTCAGGACGTCCCGGGGGCCAGACGCCGCGCCATGCCCGGCATCCCGGACGTCGAGGAGGAGGACGAGCCGCTCCCGTCGGACGAGAGCCTGCTCGTCCGAGCCCTGACCCAGCCCGGCTTCCTGCTCGTCGTCGCCGTCGCCGTGGTAACCCTGCTGGCCAGCCGCGGCCTGCTCGGTCCGGGCCGCCTGTTCGGCGGCGCGCTGCTCCCGGCGCCGGCCTCCGCCGGGGACCTCTGGGGCACCTACCTCGCCGGCTGGCACCCGGTCGGGATGGGTTCGGCCGTGGGGGCCCCGCCGTACCTGGGGGTGCTCACCGGGGTGTCGGTGGTGCTGCTCGGCAGCGCGCCGGTTGCCGTCGACCTGCTGCTGCTGCTCGCGGTGCCGCTGGCCGCCTTCACCGCCTGGCGGTCCCTGCGTGAGGTCGTGGACTCCGTGCCGGTGCGGCTGTGGGCGGCCGCGACGTACGCCCTGCTGCTCGTCGCGAGCGGCGCGGTGAGCGCCGGACGGCTCGGCACGTGCGTGGCCGCTGTCCTCGCCCCGCCGCTGGCCCGTGCGGTCGTCCGGGCGCTGCACCCGGGCGCACCGTTGCGGCTGGCCTGGTCGGCCGCCTTCCTGCTGGCCGTGACGAGTGCGTTCGCCACCATCGTGTGGCCTGTCGTCACCGTCGCTGCGGTCCTGGGTGCGGTGCTGGTCTCGCGCTCCTCCGGCACCGTTGTCCGGCTGCTGGTGGTCGTCGTCACCCCCGCGCTGCTGCTCCTGCCGTGGGTGCCCTCGCTCGTCGAGCGTCCCGAGCTGCTGGTCATGGAGCCGGGGCGCACCGGGAGCGCCGGTGAGCTGTCGGTCTCCGACCTCTCCGCGTGGGCTCCCGCGGTGCTCGCCCCGGGCGGCCCGGGCAGCCTGCCCCCCGGGCTCCTCGCCGCGCTCCCGCTGCTCGCCCTCGCGGCCTGGGCGGCCCGGCGTCACGCCTGGGTCGCTCTCGGCTGGGTCCTGGTGGCGGTGGCCGTCTCCGCGGCCGTGCTGACCAGCCGAGTCGCGGTGAGCAGCCCGGTCGGGGAAGGCGTCGCGGCCGGCTGGCCCGGCCCCGCCGTCATGCTCGCGGGGCTCGGCATGGTCGGCCTGGTCGCCGTCGCGGCGGACGGGCTCCGGACCCCGACCCGGGGCCGCCGGTCCCGGGCGGAGCGGCTGCGCACTCGACGGCGGCTGCTGGCGACCCTGGCGGTCCTGCTCGCCGTGGCGACGAGCGTCGTCGTCGCGGTCGCCGGGCTGGGTCGCGGGCTGGGTGACCCGCTCGGGCGTGGCGACCCGCTGCTGCTGCCCGCCTACGTGGCGGAGGAGGCGGCCGGGCCAGACCGGCCGAGGACCCTGGTGCTGCGCTCCGACGGCGACGACGAGCAACCCGTCGTCGGGTACTCCCTGCTCCGCGAGCGCGGCCCCCGCCTCGGTGACGCCGAGGTCGCCGACGCGCGCGGGACGCAGGCGCTCGCTGACGTGGTCGGCGACCTGATCGGCGGCCGGGGGACGACCGCGGCCGGGGCGCTGGCCGGGTTCGGCGTCCGCTACGTCTACGCGCCCGCCCCGGCGGACCCGGCCGTCGTCGAGGCCTTGGACGGTCAGGCGGGGATCGTCCGGGCCTCGGCCCCGGAGGGCGGGGCCGTGTGGCGGGTCGACGGCACGACGGGCCGGGTCCGGCTGCTCACCGAGTCCCAGGGCGTGGACGAGCCCGTCGGTGTGCTTGTCCCGTCCGAGCAGGTCGAGGTGCGGGCCACCATCGACACCGCCGACGCGGCGACGCTCGTGCTCGCCGAGCAGGACGACCCCGGCTGGGTCGCCACGCTGGACGGGCAGGCCCTGGAACGGGTGGCCCTGGGCGACGGTCGGCTGGCGTTCGCCCTGCCCTCCGGCAGGGGCGACCTCGTCGTGGAGTACCGCGACCCCGCTCGCACTCGCTGGCTCGCGGCCCAAGGGGTCGCGCTGCTGCTCGTCGTCGTCCTGATGATCCCGGCGGTCCGGCGTCCCGAGGACGAGCTCGAGGGAGCCGTCGAGTACACCGCGGACCTGCCCGACGAGGTCGTCTCGTGAACGCCCGGGCGCTCACCGGCGCGGGGCTGTCGGTGCTCGTGCTGGGAGCCGTCGGGGTGGTCGGCTCCCTGGTCGAGCCACCGGCCGAGGTCTCCCAGCCGCCCGAGGTCCGCGTCGAGCCGCTCGCCGGGGTGTCGCTGGGCTGCCCGCTGCCGGCGGAGGTCCCCGAGTCCGAGACGGTCGCGGCAGCGGTCGCCCTGCCGGACCCCGGTGTCGAGACGGACGCCACCGCTCCGTCCGCCCTGGCCCTGCAGACCCTTCCCGGGCCGGAGTCCGCGGCCGCCGAGCTCGCCCGCACCGACGTCCGGGGGGAGTCCGTCACCGCAGCGGTGGAGGAGACGCCGGTGCTCGCGGCAGCCACCGGGGGGCTGGCCCCGGCGGTGGTCGCCGAGGCCACCACCACGGCCGCGGGGGAGCGCACGGCCGGACTGGCGAGCGTGCCGTGCGTCGAGCCGGAGCGCGAGTGGTGGTTCCTCGGCGGCGACGGCGGCGTCGGTCGCCGCTCGACGCTGGTGCTGGCCAACGCCGCCGACGGGCCCGCGGTCGTCGACGTCGAGGTGTGGACCGAGGACGGCCCGCTCAACGCCGCGGGGACCAACGACCTCGGCGTGCCGGCCCGCGGCTCCCGCACGGTCTCCGTCGACGCGGTCGCCAGCGGCAGCGAGCGGGTGGGTGTGCACGTGACGGCCAGCGTGGGGAAGGTCGCGGCCGCCGTCGTCGTCCGCGAGGTGGAAGGGGCCGACCCGCTCGGGCTCACCTGGGTGACCCCGAGTGAGCCGGCATCCACCCTCGCCCACGTCCCCGGCGTCCCCGCCTTCGGGGACCGGGTGCTGCGTCTGCTGAACCCCGGCGAGGACGACTCGATCGCCAGCCTGCGCGTGCTCTCCGGCCAGGGGCCGTTCACCCCGGTCGGCCTCGAGGCCATCGACGTGCCGGCGCTGTCCGTCGTGGACGTCGACCTGTCCGCCGCCGGGGAGGAGTCCCTGGCGCTCGAGATCAGCGCGACCCAGCCCGTCGTGTCGTCGGTGCGGGCGACCCAGATCCCCGGCAGCGGGCTCGGGGACCTCGCCATCGTCGGCAGCGCTCCGACCGTGGACGGTCAGGCCGCCACCTGGGTGTCCGCCGCCGACGGCCGGTCTACCCGGCTGGTGCTCACGGCTCTCCCCGACGAGGTGCCG
>Ga0316576_10000070_pt1 | contig 34519 bp, 25 predicted proteins | sample S0NA_FD_203075 | JGI IMG/M metagenome (GOLD analysis project Ga0316576, IMG submission 203075) | Rhizosphere microbial communities from salt marsh grasses in Alabama, United States - S0-2_050615r3r5 | ecosystem: Host-associated > Plants > Roots > Rhizosphere | place: USA: Alabama | collected...
CGGCCTGGCGCTGGGCGCTGGCGGCCAGCTCTACGTCGGGGACACCAGCAACCACCGCATCCGCATCGTCGCCGGGGGGCAGGTCAGCACCTTCGCGGGCGACGGCACCGCGGGGCTCGTCGACGGCCCGGCGGCCAGCGCCCGCTTCTCCGCGCCCATGGACGTGGCGCTCGACAGCGCCGGCACGCTCTACGTCGCGGACTCGGGCAACCACCGCATCCGGATCATCGCGGGCGGCCAGGTCAGCACTCTGGCGGGCGATGGAACGGCCGGGTTTCTCGACGGCCCGGCGATCAGCGCCCGCTTCAACGGTCCCGTGGGCCTCGCCCTGGGCAGCGACGGGAAGCTCTACGTCGCGGACTCGGGCAACCACCGCATCCGGGTCATCACCGGCGGCCAGGTCAGCACCCTGGCGGGCGACGGGACGGCGGGGTTTCTCGACGGCCCGGCGACGAGCGCCAGTTTCAACGCCCCCGCAGCGCTCGCCCTGGACAGCGGCGACCTGTATGTCGCCGACACGGGCAACCAGCGCATCCGGCTCATCGCCGGCGGACAGGTCAGCACCGTCGCGGGGGACGGTACGGCGGGCTACCTCGACGGCCCGGCCGGCAAGGCCCGGTTCAGGGACCCCTCGGGCCTCGCCCTGCTCGGCCCCAAGACGCTGGTCATCGGCGACCGGAACAACTGCAGGCTGCGGCTGCTGCAGGTCCCCTGAGCCGCTACCAGAACGTGAGCACCAGCGCCCCGGTGAGGGCGACGAGGATCCCGGAGAGCACGCGGTAGTCCGAGAGCCCCCCCTTGCCCTCGGGGCCGGGCTCGGCCGGCGCCGCCGGCGGCCAGGGCTTCGCCGCCGAGGCCGGCTCGCGCAGGCTGAGCAGCACCAGCAGCGCGCAGCTCACCGCGAAGAGCACGCCGGCGACGATGGTGAAGTGCACGTCAGGGATCACGCCGGTCCGCTGCAGCACGAAGGTGGCGATGGAGACGCCGTGGCCCACGAGCATGGTGTAGAACCCGGCCCCGGGCGTCGCCCGGGACCAGAACATCCCGACGATGAACAGCGCGGCCACCGGCGGCACGATGTAGGAAAGCATCGCCTGCAGGTAGTTGAACAGCCCCTCGAAGTGGGCGATCTGCGGCGCCCAGAGCGCGGCGAAGATCATGATCGCCACGATGGCGATGCGGCCGACCCGCGCGGTCTGCTTCGGGGTCATGTCGGGCCGCCGCGGCAAGATGAAGTCCAGGGTCACGAGCGTCGAGGCCGAGTTCAGCGTGGAGTCGATACTGGACATGATCGCGGCGATCAGCCCGGCGAGCACGAGGCCCGTCGCCCCCGGGGGCAGCATGTGGGTGATCAGCGTGGGGAAGACCATGTCCCCGCGCTCGAGGTTCGGGAAGACCAGGCGGGCCATGGTCCCGGGCAGCACCATGATGAACAGCACGGGGAGCTTGAGCACGCCACCGAACAGGGCGCCCCAGCGCGCGTGGTCCACGCCGCGGGCGCCGAGCACCCGCTGGACGATGAACTGGTTCGTGCACCAGAAGTAGAAGCCGAGCACCGGCACGCCGATCAGCGTGCCGAGCCAGGGCAGGTTCGGGTCGTCCAGCGGGCGGATCACCGAGAGCATCCCGGGGGGGGTGGCGGCGACGACGCGGGCCCAGTTGTGGTCCACCTTGCCGAAGAGGATCCAGGCCACGATGCTCGAGCCCACAAGGAGCACGATGGCCTGAATCACGTCGGTGTAGACCACCGCGGCCAGGCCCCCCGCCGCGGTGTAGAGGCCGGCGACGAGGGCCAGGGCGGCGCAGGTCGTGTAGAGGTCGATCTCGGGGAAGAAGGTGAGCAGCACCATCGCGCCGGCGAACAGGCTGCCCGCGGTGTCCACCACCACGTTGGTCAGGATGGTCAGCGCGGAGAAGTAGGCCCGGGAGCGGCGGTCGAAGCGCAGCTCGAGGAACTCCGGCACCGTGGCGATGCGGCCGCGGACGTAGACCGGGATGTAGTAGATCGCGAAGAAGACCAGGATCAACGCGGCCATCCACTCGTAGTTCGAGACCGAGATGCCGCTCTGGTAGGCCGCGCCGGCCAGGCCGATCAGCGTCGTGCTCGAGATGTTCGAGGCGAACAGCGAAAAGCCGATGGCCCACCAGCCGAGCGAGCGCCCGGCGAGGAACAGGTCGTCGCCGGTCTTGGTCCGGGCGGCGACCCAGAAGCCGATGGCCAGCACGACGACGAAGTAGACGGCGACGATGCCCAGGTCCAGGCCGGCGATCTGATCGGCCGCGCTCATGGCTCTCCTTTCATCTCCTGGCGGAGCGCCTCCGGGATCTCGGGCATCGCGCCGGCCCGGGAGGCGACGTGGGCGGCGTAGCGGTTCGCCGCGACGTTCGTTCGTTCCACCGGGTGCCCGCGCACCAGGTGGTGGGCGAGGGCGGCGGTGAAGGCGTCCCCCGCCCCCACCGCGTCGTGGCCGGGCTCCGGCCCGGGGAGCGGGAAGCCGGGGCACGCGTGGCGCCCCTCGGGGGTGAGCAGCAGGCTGCCGCGGGCGCCGCGGGTCAACGCCACCGCGCGCAGGCCCCGCCCGAGCAGGTGCCCGGCGACATCGGGGACCCGGAGGCGGGCGCCCAGGGCCGCGGCCTCCTCCTCGCTGAGCTTGACCGCGCTGCAAAGGGCCAGGGCGGCGTCGACGGCGGCGTCCGGTGTGTAGGGCGGGCGCAGGTTGACATCGAGCAGGCGCAGCGCGCGCGCCGACGCTGCCGCGGCCGCGCGCTCGAGCACCCGCCGACCGGCGGGCTGCGCGCAGAGCAGCGTGCCGAAGCAGAGCGCGTCGCAGCCGGCGACGAGCTCCTGCCAGGCGTCGGTCCACTCGGGGTCGGTCCACGCCGCCGCCATGTCAAAGCTGAAGCTCGGCTCGGGCGCGAGCTGGATCCGGGCCGTGCCGGTCGGACGCGACCGGTCGCGCTGCACCTGCGAGACATCCACCCCCCGGTCTTTGAGGAGCGTGAGGGCCGCCCCCCCGGCCGCGTCGGCCCCCACGCGAGTCAGGAGCACGCCGTGGTCGCCGAGCGCGCTCGCGTGGTAGGCCGCGTTGGCCGGCGCGCCGCCCAGCCGACGGCTCCCGTCGGGGAAGACGTCCCAGAGCAGCTCGCCGAGGCCGACGATGGTCAGGGGAGCAGGCACGAGATGTCCACCATACCGGCTCGCGGCGCATCGTGCAAAGCGTGTGACAACCAGCGGGCGGCGCCGCGGCACGGCTTCAGAGGGCCAGCGGCGTCGTGCCGGGGCAGCGGCGAACCTCGAACGAGCCCTCGAGCGTGTTCTGCCCGTCGTCCTTCTGGTCGAAGTCCACCGTGCCGGCGACCACGTCCTCGTCGAGCGTGGTGATCACCAGCGTGCCCGACGAGCCCCGGAGCTGGAGGCCGGACTCGCCGATCCCGAGCAGGCTGATCCAGGTCGAGCCCCGGTCGCCCGTCTGCTCCTTGGTGGGGTAGATCAGCCCGTAGACCGCCGGCCGCGGCGGCTGGTTGAAGTTGGTCCCGCAGCCGATGGGCGCGTCCCCGAGCCGGATCACCATCACGCCGCCGTTGGCCGGCTGCTCCATGGCGATGGCGTAGCCGTGGGTCGGCGTGAAGGGCTGGCCCTCGAAGGTGCCCGTCACGTCGCCGGTGAGCGGATCGGCGGGAAGCCCGCCGTCCCCGCAGGCGACGAGGGCCAACGCGGCGGTGACGAAGATCAAGGTACGCATGGGCCCCTCCAGCCCGGCATTGTAGCGCAGGGAGAGGTCCGGGTCACCGCCTGCCTCCCCGTTGACACTTCTTTCCCATCGGCCCACGCTTGTCCGCGAACATCACGCCCTCAGGAGGAAGCGATGGAGATGCTCGAGCACATCAAGGCCCGCCGCACGATCCGCAAGTTCAAGCCGGAGCCGGTCCCCCAGGAGGTCCTGGACGAGATCTACGAGGCCGCGATGTGGGCCCCGTCCCACGCCAACGCGCAGCCCTGGGACTTCGTCGTCGTCGGGCCCGAGGCCCGCACCAAGCTGCTCGGGATGCTGCAGGCCAAGGCCGCCGAGCTCCTCGCCGACCCGAACCTGCCCGCGCCCAAGCGCAAGAACCTGGAGCTCTTGCGCGAGGACTTCGGCGGGGCGCCCTACATGGTGGCCGTGCTCAGCCGCCCGGGCGTCGAGCCGCTGGAGAAGCTGGAGAACCCGCTCTCCACCGCGGCCGCGGTGCAGAACATGTGCCTCGCCGCCTGGGCCAGGGGCCTCGGCTCGGTCTGGCTCTCCGTCGGCGCCGCGCCGCCCTCCCGTCCGATCCTGAAAGTGCCCGAGGGCGCCTCGGTGGTCGCCCTGCTCGCCCTGGGCTACCCGGACCAGAGCCCGCCCGCGCCGCCGCGCGAGGACTACAAGACGCACCTGCGCCAGGTGCCCTAGCGCAACAGAGCAGACGTGGCGGTGAGTGTTTGCGCGGTTTGGGCTAGACGCTCAGCGATTCCGGCGCCTTCGGCGACGGAGCCTGTCCCCCAACAACGCCAGCGTCAACGCCAGAGCCAGCGGCGGTGCCCCGCCGTCGCCCCCGCCCATGGAGCAGCCGCCGACGAGCCCGCCCGCGCCGCCACCCGGCGATGAGGGGTTGGCCGCCGGGGGCAGGGAGCCCGGATCCACGCCGCCGTCGGCGCCCTCGGTGAGGTAGCCGTCGTCGGGGTCGGGGTCGGGGCCGGTGCCGGGGCCCACCGGCCCGCCGGCGTCCGGCGCGGCCTGGGCGCAGACGTTGTCCTCGTCGGTCTGGCCGTCGCAGTCGTTGTCGATCTGGTCGCAGATCTCCTTGGCCAGCACGTCGGTCTGCTGGTAGGTCCTCAGGTCGCCGCCGTTCTGGGTCTGGTAGCTCTTCGTGTTGGTCGGCGCCGCGTCGAAGCTGCTCTTGGTGTAGTAGCCGTCGACGTTCTTGACCCAGGCCCGAATGTCAGGGTGGTCCGCCGCGCCGACGCTGTACTTGAGCGCCTTGACCTGGAGCTTGATCCGCTTGGTCTCGCCGACGGACATCCCGCCCAGGTTCAGCGTGAAGCTCGCGCCGGGGTTGTTGTGATCGATGGACTGCGTCCCGTCGGTGTCGTTGAGGACGAAGCTCCCGCTCTGCTTCCAGTCGGTGTAGATGTTCCACTTGAGCACCTTGAGGTAGGGCTCCTCGGCCCAGAGGCCGATCTTGACGTTCGTCGCGCCCTCGGTCCCCGAGTTCTTGACGTCGACGGTCACCTCGGTGCTCTGGCCCTCGAGCCAGTCGAAGATGCCCGAGCTGGACCCTGCCGTGCAGAAGTCTCGCGACTGGCCGCTGATCGTGACCAGGTTGCTCTTGATCGTCATCAGCGGGTAGGTCGGCGCGGGGGCGACGATGGAGTTGCGCCGGCGGGCGACGTAGCTCGAGCCGACGTTCTTCGTGCCGTAGACGATGCCGTAGGCCGAGCCCTTGGCCTCGTAGACCTGGGCGCTGCCCCACTTGTCCCCGGAGTAGTAGAGCACGATGTGGCCGGCGCTGCCGGAGTTGTAGACCAGGGCATCGCCCTTGATCAGATCGTCGCGGCTGATCTTGGTCCAGTGGGTCGTCGAGCTCACGTAGGTGCTGGTGGTGTAGTAGTGCGGCAGGCAGTCGGTGGTCTTCGACGCGCTGGGGATCTGCCAGCACACGGTGACGTAGCCCGAGCAGTCCGCGCCCTTCCAGCTCTTGTTGTTCGGGTCCCAGCAGGTGCCGCCCCAGACGTAGGGGCAGCCGACGCCGGTCTTGGCGATGTCGATGATCTGGTCCCGGGTGATGGTGGGGATCGCGGCCCACGCGGGCAGGCCGACGAGCAGGGTCAGGGTCAGGGCGGCGGCTCTCATTGTCCACCTCCGCCCGGCAGGGCGAAGCGGCGCACGGTCACGCCCTCCTCGCTGGTCTCCAGCTCGTAGACGCTGCCGTCGGGGCCCACCGCCAGCGGCCGGAAGGCCTCGGTGACCCGCTTGCCCGAGAGCTCGATCACCAAAGACCCCGAGCCGTCGGCGACCAGCAGCAGGCTGTGCGGCGCCTCGCCCTCCTCGCCCGTCACGACACCGAGGAAGATCCGCCCCTTCGCGTCGGTCTCCAGCGCCTGGATGCCGACGAGCGGTCGAACCGTCTGGACCACGAGCAGCGGGTAGACGCCGTCGCCCGGCACCACGCGGTGAACGCGGGCCTGGTGCGTCCCGGCGCGCAGCGCGCTCAGCCGGAAGCCGCGGCCCGCGCGGTCGGGGCGACCCAGCTCCGGCCGGCCCTGCCGGTCCACCACACCCTGGCGCACGACCCGGCGCTGGACGTCGTGCTCCATCTCGACCCACACGTCGCGCCCGTCCACGAACAGGCCGGTGACGAGCTGGAAGCTCCGGTCGAGGACGTGCTGCACCGGCGCGCCACGGGCCGTGAGCGGGTAGCGCTCGACCCGGTAGCCAGGGCTCTCGCCCGGCTCGTAGACCAGGGTCCAGAGGTGGTCCCCCTCGATGGCGATGTCCTCGGTGGTCTCGGCGGCGATGGGCAGCGCGCCCTGGAGCTGCCCTCCCGCGTAGCGCACCACGCGCCGGTTGACCTGGTCCAGGACAAGCAGGCTGCCGTCATCGGCCACGGCCAGGCTCATCGGTCCGGGACGCGCGCCCTCGTCCCGCTTGCCGAGCTCCCCGGCCCCCGAGCCCCAGCCGGCCTGGAGCACGATGCTGCTGTCGGCGAGGGTCAGGTCGGCCTCGCCGATGGTGACTGTCGAGGATGCGGGTTGCTGCAATGCGGCGTGGGTTGCTTCAACGCGCTGCTCCGTGGTGGCCCGGTTGCAGCCTGCCAGCAGCACCAGCACACACACCTGGGGGATCCACCCCCGGGGTTTGCACACCGCAGACAACACTACCAGCGGCCACCCACGGGTTCTCAAGCTGTTAGACGGGCTGTAATGGAGCATACCCTCGTGAAGAGCAAGTCGGGTGCCAGCGCAGCTACGGGACCTGCTGGATACGGGGACCGGGCTCCGGGGGCCGGGAGGCCTGCTCCAGCTCCCGCTCGGCCTCCAGCCGGGCCCCGTAGCTGTTGATCTCGGCCAGCAGCCCGCGCTTGTAGCGGTAGTCCACGGGGCTGAGGCCCAGCCGCTCCTTGTAGGCCGTGTAGCGGCGGATGAAGTCCTGCCGCTCGCGCAGCTTCTCGGCGAAGATCCGGTGCAGGTCGGCCTGATCTCGAACGATGTAAGGCGTCAGGATCACGAGCATGTTGGTCCGCACCGTGTGCTTGGTCTGGCGCCGGAACAGGTAGCCAAGGATCGGGATGTCGCCGAGCAGCGGGATCTTGCTCTCGCCGTCCTCCGAGCGCCGATCGATCAGCCCTCCGATGACCACGGTCTGCCGGTCGTTTACGGTCACCGTGGTCCGGATCTCCTTGCGCGAGGTGGAGGCGCCCAGACCGCCGAAGTCCACCTTGTCGACCTCGTCCGCCTTCTGCTCCAGCTTGAGCCGCACCGTGTCGCCGTCCCCGATGGTCGGGGTCAGCTTGAGCCGCAGGCCGACGTCCACGTGCTCCACGCTGGGCACCAGGTTGGCCAGGAGGGTGAGCTGCTGCTGCTGCTCCCCCGAGCTCCCGCTCGACGGCAGCGAGCTCCCCCCCGAGCGCTGGGGGATGTTCTTGCCCACCAGGATCTCGGACTCCTCGTTGTCGGTGGTCAAAAGGTGGGGCGAGGAGAGCACGTCGACGTCGTGGTTCTCCTGCATCGCGCGCAAAGCGATGCCGAAGGCCGGGATGTCGTTGCCCACGCCGAGCCCCAGCGCCTCGCCCGAGCCCTCGACGACGGGTCCCCGGATCCCCAGCGCGAGGCCCATCAGGTCGGAGGGGATGACGGTGGCCGAGGTCAGGTCGCTGCCGTGGGCCAGCCCGCCGTAGACCGAGGCCGAGTCGAAGAGCTTGCCGCCGTGCAGGGCGAGGCCCAGGTCGCGCTGCTTGTCCAGCTTCACCTCGAGGATGTAGGCCTCGATGAACACCTGACGCCGGGGCTGATCGATCTCCTGGATCACGCGCCGCAGCTGCAGGTAGTCCCGGGGGGAGGCGACGACGAGCAGCGAGTTCTGCGCCTTGATCGGGCTGATCTGCACCTTGCCCTCGAACAGGGTCGTCTCCCCGGCCGCCGCCGCGGTGCTCGCCCCGCGACGCCCTCGCCTGGCGGCGCCGCTGCTCGCCGCGCCGGCGCCGAGCCCGGAGAGCTCCTGGGCGATCTTCTCGGCGTCGCCGTGCTTGAGGCGGTAGACCCAGGCCCGGGCCTGCAGCCCCTGCCCCTGGACGTCCACCGCCTCGATCACCGCCCGCACCCGACGAAAGACCGCCTCCTGGGCCACCACGAGCAGCGCGCCCGAGGCCCCATCGACCACGAAGCGCGCGGCGCCCTCCGACGGCGATGCCCCCCCCTTGGCCGCGGTGGCCCGCTCCCCGGCGAAGAGCTCCCCGAGCAGCTTGGCCAGCTCCTCGGGATCGGCGTGCCGCGGCCGCACGACCCAGATCTCTCCCCGACGGTTGGGCACGTCCAGCATGGCGACGATCCGCGCCATCCGCCGCACGTTGGCCGCGGTGTCGGTGAGGATCAGCGCGCCGCCGGGCAGGTAGGCCGAGACGTCGCCGCTGCGTGACTTCATCTTGGAGAGCGCGGCGGCGAGCTCGGCCGCCCCCGCGTGCTGCACGCGCAGGAGCTGGGTCACCACCTCCTCGCCCGCCGGCAGACGCCCCTGCTCGCCGTCGGCGTAGACCGGCGTCGGCGACTGGACGGCCCAGGCCGCGGGGACGACCTTGAGGAAGCGGCCGCTGGGCACGACGGTCAGCCCCATCACCTCCAGGGCGCTGACAAAGGCGCGGTAGGCCTCGCCCGCCGAGATCGGCGTCGGCGAGGTCAGCGTCACGGGCTGCGAGCGCGCGCCCTGGGCGACGATGAAGCGCTTGCAGGTCATCGAGCTGATCCAGGCCACCAGGTCCTTGAGCTCGGAGCCGGGTTTGAGGCTGACCTTGACCCGCCGGCTCGCCGGCAGCCGGACGCAGGAGTTGAACTCGGGCTCGCCGGGGATGGCGTCCGCGGGCGAACGGACCGGCGCGGCCTCGGCGGGCTGCTTGCCGTGAGCCGGGCCGACGACGAGGAGGAGGGGAACGAACAGGGTCAGCGGCGCTCGCATGCCGCGGGGAGTAGCAAGGCGGGTGCCAGGGGCTCGCCCCGCGATTTGACGTGCATGCGCGCGCCCGCCCGGCCCTGTCCTGTCAGGGTGGCAGGGAGATGGATCGCCGGCCTGTCAGGTGGTCAACGACGCAGGGTGCCCGGTCAATCCGTGTTGACCGACTCTCCCATCAGCGCGGCCACACCCCAGCGCAGCGTGTCCTCGTCCGAGGAGCGGTCGCCGCGACGAGACCACGAGCCTCCCCGCGAGCGGATCGGGTAGGACAGGGTGTCGACCCGCTTGATCGGTCCGTCGTCGAGGACCGACGCCAGATCCCGGGTCTGCAGCGCGTGGAGCCGGCGCTGCCGGGCCTCGGGGCGGTAGAACGGCTCGATCATCACCTCGGCCAGCTCGGCCGGTCCGAACACCGGCTGGAGCCGGGCGAGCACTCGCTGCACCCCTTCGGAGAGCTCGCGGGCGCTCGCGAAACGCCGCTCCGGATCCACGGCCACGGCCTTGCCGACCAGCAGGTCGATCATCGGCGGGATCTCGGGTCGCCTCTCCGAGGGTCGGCCGGCCGGGGTGTGCTTGGCCTCGTAGAGCGTGGCCAAATCCCCGGGGGGCAGGAAGCGCTGGCCGGTGAGCAGCTCGAAGAGCAGCACGCCGGCACTGTAGATGTCCGCGCGGTGGTCCACGTCGCCGTGACCCATCTGCTCCGGGGCGATGTAGCTCAGGTGTCCCATCAGGTGCCGCGGATCGGTCCTGGCCGCCTTCAGCTCGGAGAGGGCCAGCCCGAAGTCGGCGAGCTTCACCGCCCCGTCGAAGGAGACCAGGACGTTGGCCGGGCAGACATCCCGGTGCACGACCCCCAGCGCCCGGCCCCCGGCGTCCTGGTGCCGATGGCAGTAGTGGAGACCGGCGAGCAGCTCCTTGACCAGGTAGAGCGCCGCGGGGATCGGCAGCTCGACGAGCCGATGGCGACGAAAGAGACGTCGCATGATCTGACGCAGATCGCGGCCATCCACCAGCTCCATGACGACGTAGAGCTCGCGCTCCACGCGACCGACCTCGAAGACCTGGACGATGTTGGGGTGGCCCAGCGGCAGGACGAGCCGGGCCTCGTCCCGGAAACGCTGGACAAACTCCGGGTCCTGGCTCAGCCCGGGCAGGATGCGCTTGAGCGCGAAGAGCTTGCCGTAGCCCCACAGGCTCGCCGGCACCGCGGCGAGCACCTCGCCCATCCCCCCGACGCCGATGCGCTCGAGCAGAATGTAGCGACCATACCGGGTTGGCTGCAGCATGGGCTCCCCGTACAACGTGCCGTACCCCCTACCATACGAACGCCGTACGGGCACCTTCCCTTCCGGTGTATGCTGCCGGGGTGACCGAGGCTCAAGCCTGGCAGATCTGGGTTGACACGGGTGGGACGTTCACCGACTGCCTGGCCCTGGACCCTGCCGGCGCCTGGCACCGGGTCAAGGTGCTGAGCAGCGGCGCCCTGCGCGGCAGAGTCGCGGACCAGGCCAGCGGGCGTCGGCTGCTCGTCGAGCACAACTGGCCCAGCACCATGTCCCCACACGCGCTGACCGGCCTGGTCTGCGGGGCGGCGCGGCGCGGAGCGTCGGCGACGGTGGAGAGCTTCGACCCGATCCGCTCCGAGCTGACCCTCTCGCGCCCCGTGGCGCTCGAGCCGGGCGCGACCTTCGAGGTGCGCGGCGCCGAGCCGGTCCCCGTCCTCGCGGCGCGGCTGGTGACGGGCACCCCCGCCGGGGCGCCCCTGCCGCCGCACCGGCTCCGGCTCGCGACCACGCTGGGGACCAACGCCCTGCTCCAGCGCCGGGGAAGCGCCCTCGCCCTCTTTGTCAGCGCCGGCTTCGCCGATCTGCTGCGCATCGGGACCCAGCAGCGGCCCGATCTCTTCGCGCTGGAGATCCGGCGGCCCGCGCCCCTGCCCGCCGCGGTGGTCGAGGTCCAGGGTCGCATCGCCGCAGACGGGGCCGAGCTCGCGCCGCTGGACGAAGCGGCGCTGCGCCGCGAGGCGCGCGCGATCCTCGGGCGCGGGATCGACTGCGCCGCGCTCGCCCTGGCGCACAGCTACCGCAACCCGACCCACGAGGCGCGGGCGGCCCGCCTGCTGCGCGGGCTCGGCTTCGCCCACGTCTCCTGCTCGGCAGAGCTGTCGCCGCTCATCGCGCTCCTGCCGCGGGCGGAGACCGCCGTGGTCAACGCCTACCTCGCCCCCCTGGTCGGCGGGTTTTTCGAGCGCATCACCCGCGTCTCCGGCGGCGCCCCCCTGGTGATGTCGAGCGCCGGTGGGTTGATGCGCGCCGACCGCTTCGCGCCCAAGGACAGCCTGCTCTCCGGGCCGGCGGGCGGCGTGGTCGGCGCGGCGCTGATCGGCCGACGCGCGGGGCTCGAGCGGGTGATCTCCTTCGACATGGGGGGGACAAGCACGGACGTGGCCCGCTTCGACGGCGAGCACGACTACCGCTTCCACCAGCAGGTGGGCGAGGTGCACCTGGCCACCCCGGCCCTGGCCATCGAGACGGTCGCCGCCGGGGGCGGTTCGATCTGCGCGGTGGACGCCCAGGGGGCGCTCGTCGTCGGACCGGAGAGCGCGGGGGCCGAGCCGGGGCCGGCCTGCTACGGCGCCGGCGGTCCGCTGACGATCACCGACGTGAACCTGCTCCTCGGGCGGCTCGACCCGACGCGCTTTCGCATCCCGGTGGAGCCAGGGCTGGCCCGCGCCGCGCTGACGGCCCTGCGCACGCGGCAAGCCGACGCCGCCGCGCGCGAGGCGGAGGACGAGGACCGGCTCCTCGAGGGGCTGCTCGCGCTGGCCAACGAGCGCATGGCCGACGCGATCCGCCAGGTCTCGGTGCGGCGCGGCTACGACCCGAGGGACTACGCCCTCGTCGCCTTCGGCGGCGCCGGGCCGCAGCATGCCTGCGGCGTGGCCGACCGCCTGGGGATGGAGACGGTGCTCGTGCCCGCGGACGCGGGCCTGCTCAGCGCCCTCGGGCTGGGGCACGCCGAGGTGGAGCGCTTCGCCACCCGCCAGGTGCTCCGCGGCCTGGGCGAGGTCGAGGGTGAGCTCGCCGGCTGGCTCGAGGAGCTCGCCGCCGAGGCCCGGGCGCTGCTGAACGAGGAGGGCGTGCCCGCGGCGCAGAGCCGGGTCCGGCGGCGCCTGGTCAACCTGCGCCTGCTGGGCCAGGACTCGGCGTTGACCCTCGACTGCCCTTCCGGCGTGGACCCCGGCGCGCTGGCCGCGCGGTTCGGCGACCGCTTCGCCGCGCTCTACGGCTACTCGCCTCCGGCGGACCGGCCCATCGAGGTCGAGTCGATCCGCGTGGTGGCCTCCTCCAGCGCCGGGCGATCCGCCGAGGCGCCGGCGCCGCGGGGCGAGGAGCGGACCGAGCCGGGCCGCCTCACCGCCCGCTTCGGCGGACAGTGGCGCGAGGTGCCCTGCCTCGAGCGCGAGCAGCTCGTCGCCGGGCAGGTGATCGAGGCCCCCGCGGTGATCATGGACCGGCACAGCACCACCGTGCTCGAGACGGGCTGGCGGGCGACAGTGCACGAATCAGCGACCCTCGTCCTGCGCCGGACCACAGCGGCACCCTCGTCCACGCTGGAGGCCCCCGCGGCGGTTCAGCTCGAGCTCTTCATCGGTCGTCTGGGCTCCATCGTCGCCGAGATGGGCGAGCTGCTCCGGCGCACCGCCCTGTCGACGAACATCAAGGAGCGGCTGGACTACTCCTGCGCGCTGCTCGACCGGCAGGGCGGGCTGGTGCTCAACGCGCCCCACATCCCGGTGCACCTCGGCTCCCTCGGGCTCTGCGTCCGGCGCGTCGTCGCCACCCTGCCTCTCGGGCCCGGCGACGTGGCGCTGACCAACCACCCGGCCTTCGGCGGCTCGCACCTGCCCGACGTCACGCTGATCACCCCGGCCTTCGCCGGCCAGACGCTGCTCGGCTACCTCGCCAGCCGCGCTCACCACGCCGAGATCGGCGGCTCGACCCCGGGCTCCATGCCGCCCCGTGCGCGCTGCCTCGCCGAGGAGGGGGTGGTCATCGCGCCCTTCAAGCTGCTCGAGGCGGGGCGCCCGCGCTGGGACGAGCTCGCCCGCAGGCTGCGCGAGGCGCCGCACCCGAGCCGGGCGGTGGAGGACAACCTGGCCGACCTGGCGGCCCAGCTCGCCGCGAACCGCCTCGGCGCCCGGGCCCTCGAGGCCCTCGCCGCCGAGCACGGCGCCAACGCGCTGCAGGGCTGGATGGACGATCTCAAGGACCGCGCCGAGCGCCAGATCCGCGCCGCCCTGGCCGCGCTGCCCGACGGCGAGCACCGCGCCCGGGACAGCCTCGACGATGGCACACCCCTCGGCGTCGTCGTGACCATCGACGGCGAGTCGGCACGGATCGCCTTCGAGGCCGGCGCCGCGCACCCCGGAAACCTCAACGCCACGCCGGCGGTGGTCCGGGGCGTGGTGATCTACGTGCTCCGCCTGCTCGTCCGTCGTCCCCTGCCGCTCAACGAGGGTTTGATGCGCGCGGTGGCGCTCACCATCCCGCCCGGGATCCTCGACCCGCCCTTCCCGGATGACCCGCGCCGCGCCCCGGCGGTGGTCGGGGGCAACGTGGAGACCAGCCAGCGCCTCGTGGACCTGCTGCTCCGCGCCCTGGGCCTGGCGGCCTGCAGCCAGGGCACGATGAACAACCTGGTCTTCGGCAACGAGCGCTTCGGCTACTACGAGACGGTGGGCGGCGGCGCCGGGGCCGGTCCCGACTTCTGCGGGGCGAGCGGCGTGCACACCCACATGACCAACACCCGGATCACCGACGTCGAGGTCCTCGAGCAGCGCTACCCCGTGCGCGTGGAGCGCTTCGCGATCCGCGCGGGCTCCGGCGGCCGCGGTGCCCGGCGCGGCGGCGACGGCCTGGTGCGCGAGCTGACCTTCCTCGAGCCGGTGGAGCTCTCGATCCTGAGCCAGCGGCGGACCACGCGGCCCTGCGGCCTGGACGGCGGCGAGCCCGGCGCCCCCGGGCGTCAGCGACTGCTGCGCCGCGACGGCTCGGTCCTGGAGCTCTCGCCCGTGGACGGCTGCGCCGCCGAGCCCGGCGACCGCCTGCTCCTCGAGACCCCGGGCGGCGGCGGCCACGGGTCGGCGTTCTAACGATCCAGCTTGACCCGCTCCTCGGCCTGCCGCACCTCGCCCTCGGCGGTATCGATCGCCCGTTTCAGCTCGGAGAGCTCGTTTTGCGTGCGCTGGACCTGCTCCTCGGACCAGTTGCCCTCCCGGCGGCCCCGGGCGAGCGTCGTCTCGAGCTGGCGTCGGCGTCGCCGCAGCCGGCTGGCCCGGCTCCGCGCCACGGCGAGGGTGTGCATGCGCATCAGCCGCGCCTTCTTTTCAGGGTCCTTCTCCTCGGCGATCTCCACCGGCACCGCCGCCGGGGCGGAGTGCACGCCGAGGGGCTCGCGCCGCGTCGGGCCCGCGTCGACCTCCACCGCGCGGACCCGCGCCGGAACCCGATCCGGCTGCCGCGCGGGGGACACGGCCGGGGCGCGCGTGGGGGTGCGCCGGGGAGGCGACGGAGCCGGCGCGATCTCGTCCTGCCGTGGCGACGGCGCGCTCGCGCCCTCCTCGCTGCTCCGCAGCGAGAGCAGCAGGGCGGCGCTCAGGCCGATCAACGCGAGCAGGGTGACCCCCAGCCAGCGGTTCGCGCGCTTGCTCACGCGGCTATCCTGACGCGGGGCTCGGCGGCGGTCAACTCGGCCGGGAGGTGGACGCCACCGGTTCGATGTAGGACAATTCCCAAAGCGACGTGAACACGGCGATCTTCGAGACCTTCGGCAAGTACAAGCTCACCGAGCGGCTGGCATTCGGCGGCATGGCCGAGGTCTTCCTGGCCACGGTCCACGGCGAGGCTGGCTTCGTCAAACCCGTGGTGATCAAGCGCCTCCACCCCCGGCTGAACGAGGACGCCGAGTTCGTCCAGATGCTGATCGACGAGGCGCGCATCACGGCGCAGCTGACCCACGGCAACATCTGCCAGGTCCTCGACCTGGGCTCGGTAAACGATTCGTACTACCTGGCGATGGAGTTCATCTCGGGCGAGGACCTGCGCACGATCCAGGACACCTGGCACCGCAGCGGCGTCACCCTGCCCATCGAGACCGCGGTGTACGTGATCACCGAGGTGCTCGCCGGTCTCGACTTCGCCCACCGCAAGGAGGGGCCCGACGGACAATGCCTGGGCATCATCCACCGCGACATCAGCCCGCAGAACATCCTGATCAGCTACGAGGGAGAGGTGAAGATCATCGACTTCGGCATCGCCAAGGCGCGGCTGCGCCTGGTGCAAACCGAGGCCGGTGTGATCAAGGGCAAGTTCCGCTACATGTCGCCGGAGCAGGCCTCGGGGACGAACATCGACCACCGCTCCGACGTCTTCGCCGCCGGGGTGGTGCTCTACGAGCTGCTGCGCGGGGAGCCTCACTCCATGGACGTCGCCGACACCGAGGTGCTGCGCCGGATGCGTCGAGCCGAGTTCGAGCCCCTGCGCAAGATCCGGCCCGAGATCCCCCCGGCCCTGGAGAAGCTGGTCAAGCGCGCCCTGTCGGTCAAGCCCGCGGCGCGCTACCCGACGGCCGGCGACTTCCGCGACGCCCTGCTCACCTTCCTGGAGAAGCTCGGCGTGCGCTACGGCCGCTCCGAGCTCGCCCGGTTGATGAAGCAGACCTTCGACATCGACCGGCGTCGGCGTCGCAGCGGCAGCTTCTCCGGCCCGGCGAGCATCGCCCCGCGAAACCCCGACGCGGGGACGCCCGTCGCCGCCGCGCGCCAGAGCGACGTGGAGCAGCTCGACTCGGGCCAGGTCAGCCCGGTCACCGGCTCGGGCCAAAGCTCCAGGGGCTGGGTCGCCTTCGCGCCGACCCACGCCACCGACCCGCTGCCGGACACCGAGGAGGAACAGCAGCTCCCGCCGACGGGGTCGCTGCCCGCGACGTTCACAGACGTCAAACGCACCGCGATGCCCAGGACACTGACCGACCCCGGGCTTGACGCCGTGCCCACCACCGACCTGATGCTGCACCAGGGCGACCGAACCGAGGAGACGGTCCTCTCCCCGGGTCGCGTCAGCGGCGCTCTGGCGGACGAGATGGAGACCCAGGCCTACTACGCGCTCGATGACGACGACCTGGTCGAGTCGCAGAGCGTGCCCACGGCGGTGGATCCGGCGCGGCACCCGACGGAGGCCCCACGCCGCACGAGCTCCGGGCGCTTCTCAAGGCCCGCGCCGGCCAGGCCCGCGCCGGACAGGCTGAACGAGGAGCACACCCACGTCCTCGCCGAGCGGGCGCCCGCGCCCCAAGGACCGCTGGGCTCGCCGCCGACGCTCTCCACCGGCTTCTTCGCCAACGAGGCCGAGACGGTGGCACCGTCCACGGCGCAGACGAAGCCTCGCGACGAGGGGACACGTGCCCTCTCGGAGCGCCGCACGCGGATCCGCATTCTGGCGGTGCTCGCCGTCGGGCTGGTGCTCGCGCTCATCGTCTATTTGATGGATCGCCCGCTGGACCTGGAGGACGAGCAGGACCAGGGCGGACCGCAGCGCTTCAACCTGCTGCTCCCCGACACCGCGCCCCGTCACGACGCCGCCCCGCTGGCCCAGCCCGCCGCCGATGGGGTGATCAACGTGAGCAGCCAGCCTGCCGGCGCCGCTGTCCACCTCTGCGGCGAGGACACCGGCGAGCGGACCCCGGCGAAGATCCGCGCCCGGGCGGGTCGCACCTGTCCGCTGGAGCTGGTCCTCGAGGGCCATGTGCGCTACCGCATGCGGGTCACGCCCGAGCGCGGCGGGACGACCACCATCGTCGCCATGCTTCGGCGACGGCGCCGAACCGGGGGGGGCGGCGGTGGCCGTGGCGGCGGGAACGCGCGCCTCCCGAAGGGGCAGGGCGTCCTGCGGGTGACCAGCATCCAGGTGGGACAGATTTACGTCAACGGCAAGAAGGTGGGCTCGACCCCGCGTCTCGACCTGCGCCTGATGCCTGGCACCTACTCGGTGCGGGTCTACTTCAGCCAGCTGGACCGCTACTCGCGCACCCGCAGCGCGACGGTCCAGGCCGGGAAGACCACCCGCTTGCACATCGACCCCTCCATGTGACGTCGTGACCGTCGACGAACCCGGCGAGGAGCTTGGCGAGGAGCTTGGCGAGGAGCCGGAGCTGATCGAGGTCCGCCTCACCGTACACCCCCAGTACCAGGGCTGGCGCCTCGATCGCTTCATCAAGGCGCGCATCCCCCGCCTGTCGCGCTCGCGCATCCAGCAGATGATCCGCGCCCAGCAGGAGCTGCAGGGAGTCTGCCTGCGCCCCTCCGGGCGGGTCCGCGGCGGCGAGGAGATCTGCCTGCTGCGGCCCCGCCCGCACGAACCGGACGTGCCCCGCGAGTTCGAGGTGCTGCACGCAGATGGGCAGCTGATGGCCATCGACAAGCCGGCGGGCCTGCCGGTTCACGCCACCGCTCGCTTCCACAGAAACACCCTGACCTACCTCCTGCGCCAGCGCTTCGGCGAGCCCTGCCCGACTCTGGCCCACCGGCTCGACCGGGAGACCTCCGGGCTGATGCTCCTGGGGCAGACCCGGGAGGCGGGGGTCGCGCTCAAGGCGCTGTTCCGCGAGCGCCGCGTGCACAAGCGCTACCTGGCGCTGGTCCATGGTCGGCCGGAGCCGTCGGAGGGCGTGGTCGACCTGCCGCTGGGACCCGACGTGGCCTCGGGCATCCGCGTCAAGATGGGCGTGACGCCGGGCGGCTTCCCGGCCCGGACGCGCTACCGCGTGCTCGAGAGCCGGGGCGAGTTCAGCCTGGTCGAGGCCTTCCCCGAGACCGGTCGGCAGCACCAGATCCGGGCCCACCTGGGCGCCCTTGGCGCGCCGCTCGTCGGCGACAAGCTCTACGGTCCGGACCCCTCCCTGTTCCTGGAGTTCGTCGAGACCGGCTGGTCGGAGAGCCTGCGCAGCCGCCTGCTTCTGCCTCGCCACGCGCTCCACGCCGCTGATGCCTCCTTTCCCCACCCGGCCACCGGCGCACCGACGAGCCTGACCTGCGAGCTACCTCCCGACATCCGGCGATTCTGGGAAACCACCGGGAACGCCACGTCGTTCTCTTGACGGGGCGCCTGGGATACCCCTATATAGAAGGGGTCAATTGACCCCAGCAGGTCGCCCATGCCCAAGTTTCCGGACTACGCGCCCCCGACCAAGATCGCCTACATCGACGGACGTCCCAGTGAGATCCACCTGCGCAAGTGCAAGTTCCTCTACGAGCAGGGCGGACGGCCTCGCGAGAAGGTCTTCGACCAGGCCGTGGTGACCATCGGGGCGATGGACGACAACGACCTGACGGTGAACGAGGAGACCGTCTCGCGCTACCACTGCAAGGTGCTCCAGGAGGAGGATGGCTACCTGCTGCAGGACCTCGGCTCGACCAACGGCACGTTCATCAACCGCGTCCGCATCCGCGAGGCCTACCTGAAGAGCGGCTGCACGGTGCAGCTGGGCAAGGTCGAGGTCAAGTTCTACTTCGCCGACGAGAAGGTGCCCATCGTCCCCTCCAAGAAGGAGCGGCTTGGCTCCCTCATCGGCCGCAACGTCAAGATGCGCGAGATCTATGGCATCATCGAGAAGATCGCGCCGGTGGGGACCACGGTGGTGGTCGAGGGGGAGACCGGTACGGGCAAGGAGGTGGTGGCCCAGACGATCCACCAGCTCAGCCCGCGGGCCAGCGGGCCGATGATGATCTTCGACTGCGGCGCGGTGCCCGAAAACCTGATCGAGAGCGAGCTGTTCGGCCACGAGAAGGGCTCGTTCACCGGCGCGATCATGACGCGCCAGGGCCTGTTCGAGATGGCCCACAGCGGGACGCTGTTCCTCGACGAGCTGGGTGAGCTGAGCCTCGACCTGCAGCCCAAGCTGCTCCGCGCCCTTGAGCAGCGCGAGATCCGGCGCGTCGGCTCGGGCAAGGCGATCAAGGTCGACGTCCGGGTCATCGCGGCCACCAACCGCAACCTGGAGGAGGAGGTGCGCAGCGGCCGCTTCCGCCAGGACCTGTTCTACCGGCTGAGCGTGGTGCGCATCGTCATCCCGCCGCTTCGCGAGCGCCCGGAGGACATCCCGCTATTGGTGGACCACTTCCTCAAGTCGCACACCTTCAACCGCCAGCCCGACGGCGGCCCGAAGATCGAGGGAATCGAACAGGAGGCTCTCGACCTGCTCGCTGGCTACCGCTGGCCCGGCAACGTCCGTGAGCTGCTCAACGTCATCGAGCGAGCGGTCTCCTTCAGCGACGGGCCGCTGATCCAGGTCCGGGACCTGCCGGACCAGCTGCGGCTCGCCGGCACCAGCGCGGGGATCGAGGCGGCCACGGGCGAGATCACCTTCAAGGAGGCCAAGGAGCGCTGGGTCTCGAGCTTCGAGCGTGACTACATCCTCGCCCTGCTCAAGAAGAATGACGGTAACATCTCCCACGCGGCACGGGAGGCCGACATCGACCGCAAGTACTTCCGCAAGCTGATGCGAAAGTACGGCATCGAGGCCGGCGTGGCGGGCAGCGACGACTGACCGGCCGGCGGCGATGAGCAAACGGATCCTCATCGTTGACGACGAACCAGCCATCCTGCGGATGGTCGAGTCCCTGCTCACGCGCAAGGGCCACCAGGTGGAGAAGGCCCACGACGGCGAGGAGGGCCTGAAGCGGGCCCTGCGCCGCAAGCCTGATCTGATCATCACCGACGTGCTGATGCCCGGGATGGACGGCTGGGCCTTCGTGCGCCAGCTCCGCGCCAACAAGGAGCTGTCCCTGGTCCCGGTGATCTTCCTCACGGCGCTCAACTCGGCCAAGGACCGGGTCCTCGGCTTCCGGCTCGGGGCCGACGACTACCTGCCCAAGCCGTTCCACCTCGAGGAGCTCGAGATCAGGGTCGAGCGCGTGCTGCGACGCTCCGAAAAGCTGCAGCGAGAGATCGAGGAGAGCAGCGCCGTCGGCCTGCGCGGTAGCTTGTCGCACATCGGCGCGAGCTCGATCCTCACGATCCTCGAGATGGAGCGCAAGTCCGGGGTGCTCGTGATCAAGGGCGAGAAGACCGGCCGTGTGTTCCTCAAGGAGGGCCGCGCCCTCGACGCGTTCTTCGACGGCCACCCCGAGCCACGGGGCGCCGAGGCGGTCTACGAGATGCTGACCTGGAACTCGGGCAAGTTCGAGTTCTCCTACCTCGAGGTGGAGATGCAGGACACCATCAAGTGCTCCACGACGCACCTGTTGATGGAGGGCGCCCGCCTCATCGACGAGCGGAACCAGTAGCTCAGCCCCCCGCCGCGTCCGAAGGGCCGATGTCGACGGCGCCGAGGTCTGCGTCATGGCGCGGGGCGTCCCCGTCGGACAGTGGGCCAGCGTCAACCGGCCCGGTGACACCAAACGGACCGCCGAGCTCGACGGTCTCCACCAGCCCGTCCGGACCGAACCCGCCGCTGACCAGCACGCTCCCCGGGGGGAGCCAGGTCGCCCGGTGGCCGGCCCGGGCGCTGCCCAGCGCGGCGGAGGTTGTCCAGCTCCGGCTCCCGCCGTCGAAGATGCGGACCTCGGCGCTGTAGTCGAAGACCGACGCCTCGCCCCGCCCGCCGACGAGCAGGGCCCGTCCGTCGGGGAGCGGGGTCAAGGTGTGCTCGCTCAGCGCGGCGGGGAGGGGGGCCAGGGCACGGAGCTGTTGGGGAGCGGGCTCGAACCGGTCCACCGCGGCGGTCTCACCGCCGACGACAAGCAGCGACCCGTCGCCGAGCAGCGCCGTGGCGTGCCCCGCGCGGGCCTCGGACAGGTCAGGGGCGGCGACCCAGGTCCCGAGGGTCGGGTCCCAGATCTCCATGCTCTTCAGCGGCTGCCCCGCGTCGCTCCCACCGGCGACGAGCACCCGCCCGTCGGCGAGCTGGGTCGCCGTGGGGCGCGCGCGCCCCCGAGCCAGCAGACCGGCCGGGGACCAGGTCTGCCTGGCGACGTCGTACAGCTCGCACTCGAGCACCGCCGAGGCGAGCCGGTCCTCGAGCCCTCCGGCGACGAGCACGCGTGTCCCTCCGTCGAGGGCCAGCGCGCTGTGCCCGTGGCGGGCGTGCGCCAGGGGTGATCCAGCTCGCCACACTCCCCCCCGGGGGTCGTAGATCTCCACCGAGGCCAGGGCACCGCTGTCGTCCAGACCGCCGGCCACCAACACGCGCCCGTCGGCGAGCACGGTGGCGCTGTGCCCCTGGCGCCCGACGGTCAGGGGTCGCCCCGCGAGGACGACACCGCTCGCGACGTCCACGATCTCCGTGGAGGAGAGCGCGCTCCCGGCGCTCCCCAGGCCGCCGGCGACCAGCACGCGCCCCGGGCCGACGAGGGTCGCGGTGTGGAGCTGCCGGGGCGTGGACAGGGCCCCCGCCTGGCGCCAGCCGGCCGGCGGCACCCCGCCGTCGTGCGCCGCCGTCCCGCTGCAGCCGGCGAAGAGCAACAGGAACAGCAGCCGGGGTGCCCGATCTCTGGCCATCGTCCAAGCATCCCGCATCGACGCCGACCGGGTCAACAAAGGTGGTGGATGCAAGCGCATTGTCGGCTGCCGAGCAATCGTAGTAGAGTCCGGTGACTCGAGCACGTCGTGAAGCGCTACCTCTACCTCACACCGGTGCTGGGTGGACCCGGCGCCCCGCGTTTCCCCGTCACGGAGGAGGCCCAGCTCATCGGGCGCTCCGAGAGCGCCGACATCTCGCTGCTCGAGCCGACGATCTCGCGCCGCCACGCCTCGGTCTGGGTCGACGGCGACCGCGTCCGGCTCAAGGACCTGGGCAGCAAGCACGGGACCTTCGTCAACTCCCGGCGCGTCACCTCCGCGGAGCTCCGCGTGGGTGACATCGTGGTCTTCGGCCTCAGCCTGGTCCTGCGCATCGAGGCCTCGAACGACCCGGTCCTGGCTCCAGAGCGCCCCTCGATACCGCTCGAGGCGCCGACGTTGATCGACCCACTGGACCAGCTCACAGCGGTGCGCGGGGCGCCCCTGCCGTCCGAGGGCAACCGCCCGGCAAACGGCGAGGCGACCGCGGTGGTCCGCACGGACGACGTCGCCACGGTCTGCACGTCGTTGATCCCCGAGGCCCACGTGCGCCTCTCCGAGCTGCGGATGAGCCTGAAGCGCATGGTGGACGACGGGATCGACGAGACCGACCCCTACCCGATCCTCGCCTCGGTGGAGTCGGTGCTCTCCACGCTGAACCGGGTGCTCCAGGGCATCGGCGTGGAGGAAGACATGTCGCCCAGGATCGTCAAGCTGCGCGGGCTGGTGCGGCGAGTGGTCGGGCGCGTCGCCCAGAACTTCGCCCAGCGCCAGATCAAGTTCATGGCTGACATCCCCGACGAGTATCACGTCCGCTGCGACGCGGCCTGCCTGGAGGGCGCCCTCGCGCTGCTGCTACGCGCGGCGGGCGGGCACAGCCCGGACGGCAACCCGGTGGAGATCCTGGCCACCGCGGAGGGGAAGACCATCACCCTGACGATCAGCCACCTCGGCCGGGTCTACCCGGCGGACGTGCTCGAGCGCAGCAAGGGCCGTGGCGACCCGACCCCGCTGCTGCGCGACATGGGCGAGGTGCAGCACCTGCTGCGGATGATCGGCAGCGCGATCACCGTCGAGTCGCGGACCGGAATCGGCTCCACGGTGCGCCTGGTCCTCAGCGCCCTGACGACTTGATGTGGCCCGGGGCCCGGCCGCTCGTCCTTTTCCTCGTCACCGCGGCGGGCTGCCGCTGCCCTGACGACCGCCAGGGCGTGAGCCGCGGCGAGCAACGGGAGGAGGCCCGGCGCCTCGCGAAGGCGAGCACCGCGCTCGAGCGCCGCCTCGGCGGGCTGGAGCTCGTGCGGCGCGTGCTCCTCTGGTACTCGCTCACCGGCCGCGAGCCCGGACGGATGAGGGACCTGCTGCCGGGGATGGTGGATCAGGTCACCTTCGGCGACCTGTTCGCGCTCCGGAGGCTGGAGAACAGCCCCGAGACAGACCGGCGCGGACGGCGGCGGCTGCGGCGGCTGCGTAACCACCTCGCCGGGCTGGTGCTCGAGCGCCGCGCCGGGGCGCTGCTGGACCGCTGGCTGCCGGTGCTCAACGAGACGGTCCGCATCCCCGGCGGCGAACGGCCGGTCCGCGGGGGAGATCTGCTCGCCATGGTGACCGGGGAGCCCCGCTGGGACCGGCGGCAAGAGATCCAGGCCCGGCGGATCCCGCTGCAGCGCCGGCTCGACGCATTGCTCGCGAGCTGGCACCGGCGCCTGCGGCGGGAAGCGAAACGACTCGACGTGAGCTGCTTCGACCTGGCGGAGGAGCGCGAGGAGCGCGACACACGGGACCTGCTCCTCGCCGCCGAGACCGAAAACCGCCGCCAGGGCGACCGCTTCCGGCGGGCGCTCCACAAGCTCATCGCGCCGGCGGCCCCGGCCGGCCGGCGGGCCACCCTCGCCGACATGCGCTTCGTGCTGCAGGGCGGAACCCACCAGCCGAGCCTGAACGAGCGCCTGCTCATCCCGGCGCTGGAGCGCGCCCTGCGCGGGCTCGGGCTGGAGCTCCGCGACGGCAAGGGACGCCCCATGCCGGTCTCGCCGACCGGCATGGTCACCACGGCGCTGGCCGTGGACCCGCCCGACGACGAACGGATCGCCTTCCACCCGGCGAGCGGGCTGCAGGATCACATCCGCCTGTTCGAGGCCGGCGGCCTCGCTGCCTGCCTCGCGGCGACCCGCGAGCGGTCCTGGGTTCTGCGCCGACTCGGTCCCCGGCTCGGCGCGCGGACCATGGGTCACCTGCTCGGGCTTCTCTGGCTGGAGCCTGGTTGGTGGACGGTCTACCGCGAGCTCAAGGGGGACGGCGCCCCGTCGGAGGAGCAGGTCGGGGACCTGCTACGAAGCGCTGTCTTCGCCGGCCTCGTCCGGCTGCGGCTGGGAGCGGTGATCGCGCCCATCCTGCGCGCGGTGCTCCGGGGCGGGCCGGCGCGCACCTATGAGGGGGTGTGCAGGGAGGAGACCGGCGGATCGACGTCCCGCCTGTTCGGCCGCCTGGTCCGCCCCCGGCTCGGGCTCGAGCTCTCCCCGGACGAGGAGCTGGGCTACCTGGACGAGCTGAGCCCGCTCGAGCAACCCTTCGACCTGCGCGCCTACGCTCTCGCGCACCAGCTGTGGCGGTCGCTGCGCCGCCGTCATGGCCCCCGCTGGTTCGAAGACCGCGACCTGGGCGAGCGGCTGGTCACCGCCCTGTGCGGCGGGGGGGCGACGGGCTCGCCCGAGGAGCTGGCAGAGCGTGCCGGGCTGAAGCGGCTGGACCTGACCGCGCCCTGGCGCAGCCTCGGCGAAAGCCTCGATCGACTGGAGCGGACGCGCTGAGGGTCGTCAGCGCCCGGCGACGTTCTTCCCCGTCGCGGACCTGCGGTGAGCGAGCACCGCGGCTCGAAATTGCTCACCGCAGACCCCCGTCTGGCGCTTCCCGTCGTACTTGGATGGACACTTGGCCGAGATGGACTCCGCGGCGAAGGTCCGATCCCCGCTGAGCTTGCCCTTGACCACGGCCTCGCCGCAGTCCTTGAAGCTGTCCGGCATCAGCCCGGAGTAGGCCACGTCGATCCACTCCCCGCCGCGGTGGAGCCCGAAGCGAAAGTCGAGAGATCCCGGCTTCTTGACCACCGTGCCCTGGACCACGTTGCCGTGAAGCTGGAGCCGCTTGCCCTGCCACGCCGCCGGCTCCTTCATCACCTCCTGGACGTGCTTGTAGTACTCCAGGGCCTCGCCGCTGCTCACCGTTGTGAAGATCATGTAGCCGATGCCGCCCACCACGATGGCGATGGTGACACCGATCTTTGCGCCCGTGCTCATGCTCTCCCGACCTCTTCGGAAATGTAGCGCACGGATGGGGGGGGCGGTAGCCTTATCGGCGATGACCGCAAGGGCGCTGATCATCGGCTGCGGCTATACCGGGGCGCGACTGGCTCGACGGCTGATCGCCGGCGGCGCCGAAGTCGTGGGGACGGGCACCGCGGCGGGACCGCGGGCCGTCGACCCGCCGGGGCTGCGCTGGCAGGAGCTGGATCTGCTCGACGACGGCCCCCTCGAGCTGCCCGCGGCGGCCGACGCCGTGGTCTACTACATGGTCTCGACCCTCGCCCGGAACGACGAGGGCAAGCCCCACCTCCCCCCCTTCGAGCGTTGCCTCGCCGCCCTCGCCAGGCAGCCGCTGCGGGGGCTGGTCTACCTCAGCTCCACCTCGGTCTACGGCGACCGTCAGGGTCAGTGGGTCGACGAGGGCTCGCCGGTTCGCCCCGCGTCACCCTGGGGCCGGATGCGGGCCGAGCTGGAGCGGGCGGTCTGGCGCTTCGGCGCCGAGCGGGGCGTCCCGGCCTGCGTCACCCGACTGCCCGAGATCTACGGACCGGGCCGTGGGCCGGTGGAGCGGCTGCGGAGCGGGTACGTGGTGCGCGCCCCGGAGCGCTTCAGCAACCGGGTCCACGTCGACGATCTGGTCATGACCCTCGACCAGCTGGGCCGCGACCTGGACCCGCCGCTCCTGCTCGTCTCCGACGACGAGCCGGCCCCGACCCTCGACGTCTACCGGTTCGCGGCGGCGCGGATGGGCCTGGGGGAGGACGCGGTGCATCTCGATGCCGGCGAGCCTCTGCCCAAGGACCCAAACCGCCGCGGCCTTGTCACGGAGTCCAAGCGCTGCTGCAACCGGAGGCTGCGACGCTGGCTCCGGCAGCCCCTGCGTTATCCGACCTATCGTGACGGGATCATGGCCATCCTGTCCGCTGGTCCGGAGCCCGGTTGACCCCGCTCCCAGGCGCCTTATCTTAAGGACGTAGGTAAAGGAACGACACGATGGGTGGACTTCGCCTGGGACGCCTGTTCGGCATCCCGATCCAGATCAACTACTCCTTCCTGCTCCTGATGCTGCTCTTCCTCATCATGCAGGGGCTGCCGGGGGTGGTCCTGCTCGTCGTGGTCTTCCTCTCCGTGCTGCTCCACGAGCTGGGCCACGCGCTGACGGCCCGCCGGTTCCACGTGCCGATCCTCGGCATCGATCTGCACTTCTTCGGCGGCGCGGCCAAGATGGGGCGGATGCCCAGCTCCCCCCGGGAGGAGATCATCATCGCCGCGGCGGGACCCGCGGTCTCCTTCGCGCTCGCGCTGCTCGGCTTCGTCGCGCTGCTCGTCACCCGCTTCGAGCCCCTGGCCTACTTCGCCGGGATCAACCTCGTCCTCGGCGGCTTCAACCTGCTCCCCGCCCTGCCCATGGACGGCGGGCGGATCTTCCGCGCCCTGCTCTCCCGACGCATGGGCCGGCTGCGCGCCACCTCGGTCGCCGTCAAGGTGGCCCACGGCGTCGCCATCGGGCTCGGCGTGCTCGGGGTGGTGCGCGGCAACCTGTTCCTCGTCGGCCTGGCGGTGCTGCTGTGGGTTCTGGCCAGCGCCGAGCTTCGCGCGGCCCAGCTCTGGCACCAGGCCTCCCGGGGCCTCGGGGACCTGTTCCCGGGTCAGGGCTTCGTCGGTTTCGGCGCCCCACGCCAGGACCGCTTCGACGAGGGTGAGGTGGAGGTTCTGGACCGCGATGGAGTCCCCGTGGAGCGCGGCGGGCGCGACGATCCATCGGGGAGCGGATTCACCATCGAGGAGCAGCGGCAGGGCGCCGCCAGGCGCTGGATCATCCGCGACGGAGCGGGGCGCGTGATCTTCACCGCGGAGCAGCCCCTGCGCTGGTAGCTCCGGCTAGCGGTGGATCGGGGCCTCGCAGCTGTCGTCCGTGCAGTCCGTCTTGTCCTTGCTCACGTCGGCCGTGGCGTTGACGCAGGCCTCGAGCTTGTAGGTCGGCTGCGGCAGGTGCGGGAAGATCTCGGCCTTGTCGAGCACGAAGGAGACGTGGCCCGGGTCGGCGGCGTTGAACGCGGTGACGACCCCGGTGGTCAGGGGTTGCCCCTTGAGGTAGGCCTCCACCGAGGGGATCGCGCCGCAGGCCGTGATCCCCGGCCGGTAGATGTAGACCAAGTCGAAGCCGCTCTGCTGAGGGTCGCCCAGGCGCAGGATATATGACGTGCAGGTGGCGGTCGCCGGGTTGCCGGCCAGGCGCACCGTGAGCTTGATCGCCGTGTTGTCCTGCTTGCCGATGATCTCGGTGATGTCCAGGCTCTTCTGCAGGCCGGGCGTGGTGGTGCACGTCTTGAGCACGGCGCTGCTGTCGCTCCCGTTCACGTCGGGGACCGAGATCGGGGTCAAGCCGCAGACGTCGGGATCGTCGTTGATGAAGTTGCAGTCGTTGTCGCGGCCGTCGTCGCAGACCTCGACCGCGTCCGGGTTGTCGCTCTTGCGCGTGTCGTCGCAGTCCCCGACCTTGGTGATCCAGCCGGCCTCGGGCTGGCACAGCCACTTGGTCTGTGTCTCGTCGCCGAACCCGTCCCCGTCGCCGTCCCGGTAGTACTGGGTGGCGCCGGAGGCGTTCGGGCCCACGTCGTCCACGGCGTTGTTGCAGTCGTCGTCCTCGCCGTTGCAGATCTCCTTGGTCGGCGTCCTGTCGGCGACGCCGTCACAGTCCCCGTCCACGTTGCATACCGTGGGCTGTGCGCCGGTGCCCGAGCACTCGCAGAACGACTGGCTGTTGCAGCTCCACTCGGGGAAGCCAGGGCAGGGCGCGCTGCTGCTGCACGGCCGGCTGCAGCGCCGCGCGTCGCCGAGCTGGACGCAGTGCCCGGAGACGCAGTCGCCGTCGTCCGTACAGGCGGAGAGGAACTGTGCGTTGCCGTCCGCGGGGATGAAGGTGTCGGGGTACACCGCGGGGGGATTGTCCTCGTCGTTGCACCCGAACGAGGCAACCACCACCGCCACCAACAGGGTCCGGTACGCCCAGCTCATGGTCGACCTCCAGTCGGCGGTCCATGCCCGCCCGTTCCGCCCAAAACCGCGTGGGAGACCTTTTTCCCACCCGCCGGTAGGCGTACTCTGTCAGCGTGCTGGTGGTCAAGAGGTTAGCCCCGCTCGCCCCGGTGGCGCTGCTCTTCGCGCACGTCGCGCTCCAGGGGTCGTGGACCGCGGAGCAGGCGACCACCGAGCTGGGCTACGCCCGGACACTCGCCGAGGGTGGCGGCCTGGCGCTGCAGCCCGACGCGATCCAGAGCAGCGGGTTCGAGAGCCTCCCCTGGGTCCTGCTGCTCGCCCTGGGCCACCTGGCCGGGCTCCCGCTGCTCGCCTCGGCCAAGCTCCTCGGCGCCGCGCTGGCGGGCGCCGCGCTGCTCCTGATCCCGGGGATCGCGGCGCGCCTCGAGGGCCGACGGAAGGTCCGCCCGCTGGACCTGCTCCCGGCCCTGCTGCTCGCGGCTCACCCCGCGATCGCCCGCCACGTCGCCGGCGGGACGGGTGTCTCGCTCACCCTGCTGTTGCTCGCGCTCGCCCTGCGCTGGATGCTCGAGGAGGAGCAGCGCTTTGTCGACGGTGGTCGGCGGGGGCTCTGGGCCTCCAGCCTGCCGCTCGCCCTCCTCGTGCCATCCACGCCGGCCGGGCCCGCGCTTCTGCTCGGGCCCGCCCTCGGACGCCTGATGTCCCGGGGCGCCACACGGCGCGTGGTCCTCGCCGATCTGCTCTGGGGCCTGGCCCTGCTCGCCGCCGTGGGGATCTGCGCCCTGGCGAGCTATCTTCACTTCGCCGACCCGGTGCCGGGGGTGCTGGCCGCGCGGGAGTCCCTGGCCGAGACGCGCCTGGGCGCCCCCCTCGCCCTGCAGCACGGCGGCCCCTGGTTGCTCGGGCTGCTGCGGGGCTGGGGGATCACCGCCCCCCTGGCCCTCGTCGCGCTCGTCGGGGCGCTGCGCTCGACGCTTTACTGGGCGCGGATCGCCATCGCCGGTCTTGGGCTCGCCGCCGTCGGTCTGACGCTGGCCAGCGGCGGCGGGCCGGCGACCGAGACCTGGACCCTGCCCCTGCTGCTCGCCCTGGCGTTGCTCGGGGCAAGCGGCTTCACCTGGCTGCTCGGGCCGCTCTCCTCGCTGCTGGGCACGCGCCGCTGGCGCGTGGCAGGTACCGGCGCCGTGGCGCTCGGCCTGATCGCCGGCCCGCTCGTCGTCGCTGCCCAGGGGCTGGTCTCGCCCCCGCCCTCGCCCCACGACCGCGACCAGGCCTTCGCCGCCTGGCTGGAGCGCGAGGTGCGCGCGCTGGGCTGGCGCCCCCCGCAGGTATCGGTGCTCTCCGCCCGGCCCGGGTCACTGGCCTGGCGCCGCTTTCGGGTGGTCGACGCCAGCGGGGTCACCGACCCGGCGATCCGACGTTACAACGGCAACCGCTCCCCCCACGAGCTCGAGCGGCTCGTGCTTTGCGACCGCCAGCCAGACGTGCTGGTCGAGCAGGCCCCCTGGCGTCACCTGCACCGCCTGAGCGACAGGCCACAGACCCTGCGCCGCTTCGTGCGGGTCGCGTCGCCCTTGATCACCGGCCCGCCCGCCCCACCGTCCACATTCCGCGCCGCCGTGAGCCTCTCGCGCCGGCTGCTGCTCGAGGAGGACCCGTGGCCCGACCGGCCGATGCGCCTCGCGTTGAGCGACGACCTGGTCCTCGTCGGAGCGCGGGCCGTCCCCGGCCACCTCGTGCTGCTCTGGATGTCCCGAGTCAACGCCCCCGCGCCCCGGCAGGTGCGCGTCGGCGTCGGCGCCTGGAGCGTCGGGCTCGCGGTGGGTCCGTCGGTCTACCCGATGCCGCGCTGGCGCGCGGGGGAGATCGTCCGGCAGCTGGTTCCGCTACCAAGGAGGGCGATCCAGCCCCCCGCCGCGCCCTGGATCGAGCTCGCCGGCGGTCCGCGCCGGCCGCTCACCGGGGTGGACCCGGCGGACACCGCGCTCCCCTCGAACGAGTGGTATCGCCGCAAGCTGCTGCCCCTGCTCGAGGCCGAGCGCTGGGGCGAGGCGGAGGCTCTCGCCTCGCTCTGGCGTGATCCCGAGCTGCGGTTCGGCCCGTTCCTCGACCACCTGCAGGCGCGCATCGATCAGCTCACCGCCCGCGATCTGTTGCAGCCGGCCGCGCGCCAGCTGCGCGAGGCCCGCCGCATCCACCGACCCTCCCTGGACCTGCGCCGGGCGGCCCGGGCGCTGGCCGAGCGGGCCTATCGCCGGGCCCGGGTCCAGACCCGCCTCGGCCGCTGGCCCGACGCGTTCGAGAGCCTCCGGGTCGCCGCCCTCGCCGACCCGACCTCGGCCTGGATCGCCCGCCGCCTCGAGGAGGCCCGGACACGCCAGCCGTCCGGCAACCACCTGTCCCGGGTCCTGGAGCTCGAGCTGGCCCAGCGCGCCCTGGCCCTGTCCCCGTCGCCGGCGGCGCTGAACCGCGTGCTACGGGCGCACCTCGCCCTGGGACAGGCGAGGGAGGCGGTCGTCGCCTGGCACCGCTGGCGAGGCCACGTCCCGGGCGACAGACGTGGGCGCTTCCTGCTCGCCCGGGCGCTGACCCGGGAAGGGCAGCTGCGAGAGGCGACGATCCTGGTCGAACAGGTGCTGGGGCCGCGGCCCCCGCCGACGCCGAGCCGACGCTGCCCCGGCTGGTTCCCGCTGGAGCCCTACGCCCTGGCGAACCGCCTGCGCTGGATGCTCGGCCTCCCCCCCGGCCAGATCACGCGCTCCGACCTGCCGCCGATCCGGCTCGACGAGGGGGTGCCGCTCATCGCCGGCTGCGCGCGCTGGTCCGGCCGCGAGGTGAAGACCACGCTCTACCTCACGGCTCCCGGCGATCGCGAGCTGCCGCTTGAGCTGTCCTACGGCTCGCGCCGGCAGCGGCTGCTCGTCTCGGCGGCGCCGGCGGGGCTGCGCCAGGTCAGCGCCTCGCTGCTCCTGCCCCCGGCGACCTATCCGGTGCGGTTGCGCCTGCTCTCCCGCGCCGCCGCCGCAACCGTCCCGCTCGGCACGGCAGCGGTGGGTCCCGAGGCCAGCTTCGGCTTCGAGCTGCCGAGCTACGCCCCCTGGACGAGGCGAGGCGAGGCGTTCGGCGCCGTCCCCGTGCTGGGGCGCAACGCGCGCCGGCGCTTCCTCGCCGGATACGAGGGCGAGCGCTACGCCGACAGCTTCCTCCGGGGTTTCGACCGGCTCACCGGCTCGCTCGGCTCTCCCCCCTTCCGCCTGCGCCGCAGCTACCTGATGCTCCTCGTCGCGGGCGGGGACCAGCCGGAGCTGGGGGTCGACCTGCTCGTCGACGGCCAGCGGCGCCGCTCCGTGCGGGGCGACGGGCGCGAGGTGATGCGCGCTCTGTTCCTGCCCGTGGACGAGCTGCGCGGCCGGTTCGCCCGCGTGGTGATCCGCGACAACAGCTCCCGGCGCTGGGGCCACCTGGCGGTGGACGAGATCCGTCAGGTCGACGGACCGGCTCCCGGCATCGCCCCCGGCGACTAGGCTAGGTTGTGGAATCCTCGGCTCGCGGCCGTCGCGTGTTGCAGGCCGCCCCGCTCCTGACTAGGCTCTGCCCGTGGACACGCGCTGGTCAGAGGTCGACCGCGAGGCGGTGGGGCTCTTCGAGGAACGCTTCGGCCGCCCGGCCGGGCTGGAGGAGCTCGTGCGGCGCTTCTCCAGCCTGCCCTATGAGAACCTGTCCAAGATCCTCGCCTGGGACGGCGGCCAGGCGCCGCCCAGCCCACGCCTGCCCCGCCGCGTGATGCGCGAGCACCTCGAGGTGGGCACGGGCGGGACCTGCTTCTCGCTCACCGAGCTGCTCCGCCAGCTGGCCGGCGCCGGGGGGCTCGAGGCCCACCCGGTGATGGCCCACATGCGCCACGGGGCGAACGTCCACTGCGCGCTGACGGTGCAGCGGGCCGGCCGGCGCTTCCTCGTCGATCCCGGCTACCTGGTGCCCGAGCCCCTCCCGCTCGAGGCCGCCGCGACACGGGCCTGGGAGGTGGGGCGGGCCCGTCTGGTCCGCGCCGGCTCCCTGACCGGTGTCCCCGCCGGGGTGCCCGAGGGGGCGCTCGATCTGTACACCATGGAGCCCGAGGGGCCGCGCTGGCGCTACCGCCTCGACCCGCGTCCGCCGTCGGCGGCGGTGTTTCACCATCACTGGCTCGAGAGCTTTGGGCAGCCGGGCATGCGCTCGCTGCTGGTCACCCTGCGCGACGAGGAGGGGCGGCGGCTCTACCTCCACAACCACAAGCTGCGCATCCTCGGCCCCGAGGGCAAGGTCAACCGCAACGTGCGGGCGACCCTCGAGCAGACGATGGCCGACCACTTCGGCATCGACCCCCGGGTCTGCGCCGCGGCCCGGGAGGCGCTCCGGCGCCGGCGCGGTGATCCGGATGGCCCCTAGGCATCCGCCCGAGCCGGTCAAGGCCTTCGTCGCCCTGCTCACCGCCGAAGAGGACGCGGGGCAGCGGGCGCTGGACCGGCTCGAGGAGCGCTGGGGCCCGACGGACCTGCGCAGCCCGCGCTTCGCCTTCGACCACACCAGCTACTACGAAAAGGAGATGGGCCCGGGCCTCGGACGCTGGCTCGTCAGCCTCGGGGCGCTCGTCGACCCGGCGCGGATCGTCGAGCTCAAGCATCTTTGCGTGCAGATCGAGGACGAGCTGTCCCGCGAGGGCCGGCGCGTGGTGAACATCGACCCGGGTTACATCGACTACACCAAGGTGGTCCTCGCCTCCTACAAGGTCGGCGGGCAGAAGGTCTACCTGCGGGAGGGGGTCTACGCCGACATCGTGCTGCTCTACGCCAAGGGGCGCTTTGAGCCCTTCGCCTGGACCTTCCCCGACTTCCAGACCGGGACCTACCACGAGGCCCTCGGCGCGATCCGCCGTCGCTACCGGCAGCAGCGGCGCGGCGGGTAGGCCGGTGCTCTATGCGCCCTCGATGCAGGGGAAGCGCACGCGCACGGTGGAGCCCTCGCCCGGCGTGCTCTCGACGTCGATGGTTCCGCCGTGGCTGGCCACCGTGCTGAACACCAGGGCCATGCCCAGGCCTGTGCCCTTGCCCGAGCGCTTGGTGGTGAAGAACGGCTCGAAGATCCGCCGGCGCACCTCCTCGTCCATCCCCCGGCCGGTGTCGCTGACCCGGACCTCGATGCAGGGCTCGCTGTCGGACGACGGGCGGATGGACGAGGTCTCCACCTTCAGCCCGCCGCCATCGGGCATCGCATCCATGGCGTTGATGAACAGGTTGAGAAACATCTGGTGCAGCTGGATCGCGTTGGCCCGGACCCAGATCTCCTTCGCGTCAGCGGCCAGGGAGACCTTGATACCGCCGCTCGCGTTGGAGAGGCGGAAGAGCGCGATGGCCTCGTTCAGCACCTCGTGCAGGTCCACCGGCTCCTTGTGGAACTCGTCCTTGCGGGAGAAGGGCAGCAGCTGCCCCGTGATCTGCGTGCCGCGGCGGGCGGCGCGCTGGATCTTGCGCGCGAAGGCGCAGATCCTCTCGTCGGTTCCCCCGTCGGCGATCATCTCGGCGTAGCCCAGGATGCTGACCAGCAAGTTGTTGAACTCGTGGGCCATGCCTCCGGCCAGCGTGCCCAGCGCGCGGATCCTGTCGCCGTGCATCAGCTGGAGCTCGAGGGAGTGCTGCTCGGTGATATCCCGGGTGATGAAGCCGTGGTAGCGGGCCTCGCCCACCCGTAGGATCGTGTTGCGTACGCTGACGTGGAGCCGGCGGCCGTCCTTGTGGCGCAGCTGGAACTGGCCGCTTCGGCCGTGCGCCTCCGACTCGGCGGCCACGCGGTACTGCTCGAGGTAGGTCGGGCGCAGCTCCTCGGGGACGAGCTCGAGGAAGCTCTGGCCCAGCAGCTCTTCCTTGCTGTAGCCCACCATCCGGCAGTAGGCCGGGTTGACGAAGAGGTAGCGCCCGACGTCGTCGTGGATCGACACCCCGTCGACCAGCGTGAACCAGAGCGAGGGCCACAGCTCGCGCAGGAACTCGTCGAAAGAGAGCGCCCTTCCCTGACTGTCCTTCCCCGATGCCATCCTCCCCTCCCGCGCCGTGCCTCAGCCCCCTGTCTCGATTCGGATCCTGCCCGGCGCGGCCGCGGCCACCGCGCCCACGACCCGGGCCGAGATCCCCCGTTCACCAAGCGCCTGAACCAGCCCCTGCGCCGCCTCGCCCGGCAGGGCGACGAGGAGCCCCCCCGAGGTCTGCGGATCGTGGAGCAGATCGATCAGCGCCGGCTCGACAGCGCCGTGCACATCGGCCCAGGGCAGGTAGTGCTCCCGGTTGCGCCTGAGCCCGCCGGGCACGAGGCCGTCGCGCGCGAAGCCCAGCGCCCCGCCGAAGAGCTCGACCTGCTCCGCGTACAGGGTCAGGCCCACGTCGCTGTC
>Ga0316576_10000071_pt1 | contig 34509 bp, 31 predicted proteins | sample S0NA_FD_203075 | JGI IMG/M metagenome (GOLD analysis project Ga0316576, IMG submission 203075) | Rhizosphere microbial communities from salt marsh grasses in Alabama, United States - S0-2_050615r3r5 | ecosystem: Host-associated > Plants > Roots > Rhizosphere | place: USA: Alabama | collected...
GACAAAGGCGGTGCGCGCGTAAGGCTGCCGCCAGCTGCGGTCGAGCCTGCCCAGTCTGCTGCTGTGTTTCAGCGCGAAGCCCAGAGCTTCGAACTTCGACTCCCATTCCTCCTTGCTCAGGAAGCCGAAGGAGGCCTTGCTGCCCACCCGCTTGCGGAAATCCTCCCCATGGCGTTTCGCGAGGAAACGGTCGATGAAGGTGATCGGCGTGTCCTCGAGAATGAACACGAATCTGCGCGCAATCCGCCGGACTTCTGCGAGCAGTCGATCTTTGTCCTCGTTGGGAACGTGGTGCAGCACGAAATTGAGCATTACGAGGTCATGGCTCTTGTCCGCGTCCGGGATCCGATGTCCCCCGAAGAGCATGAAGCTCGGCAAAGGAACGCACCGCATGTCGACGACGTCAACCCCGACGACATTCGAGAGGTCGCGTCTCTTGCTGAGCTCCCAGAGCACCCACCCTTCCCCGCATCCGACATCCATGACGGAGTCGTGGTTGCGAATCCATGGCTCCACCAGGGACACGGTGTTGAGGGTGTCCTTGCGGACACCACGAGATGGACAATCGGTTTCCATCGAGCCCTCCCGCCTTGGCACGCTGTTGGAGCGGATGGAAGCCTGGATGCCCCCGCACGGAGCCTTCGCGTTCGGACCCCGGATCCGCGATCGCTCAGTCGTTGTCGTTTGGGAACCCCCCAAATGCCCCCCCGCTCATGTATGGAGAACCCTACCCGCTTGACCTCTCCCACGCAACGATCAAGTACGGCGTTGGCCTACGAATCAAGCTTCGGCTCCAGCGCTTCCATGGAAGCCATAGTAAAACCATAGTAAAACCATAGCAGACAGGGGCACGTCACCTTCAGGGCCCGTGCCGGGACTCAGCGCGATGCGCAGAGGACGGTGGCGGTCTTCGAGAGCGGCGTGGTCCGCGGACCGAACTGGCAGATCCAGGTGTCACCCGATGGGCGAGACGCCAGGATCGCGTCCCCGCCCACGCCGTGGCACCCACCGCCGATGAGGATCTTGCCGCTCGGGCAGCTCGCGGACGCCACGTTGGCGGTAGCAGTGTGCTGGACCGCGGCGTAGCCCGCTGGACGATCGGCGCAGATGGCGTGGGCCTCCTTCCTCAACGGGGTCGCGCGCGGCGCGAACTGGGCCAGCCACGCCCGACCAGCGGGGCGGCAGGCGATGGCGGCGTCGCCACCCACGCCGCCGCAGCCGCCGCCGAGCGGCATCTTCGCGCCGGGGCAATTGACGCTGGCGTAGTTGGCGGTGCGGTTGGCGGAGACGACGGCGTGGCCAGCGGGGCGCGCGCCGCAGATGGCGTAGGCGGTCTTGCGCAGCGGCGTGGGCCGCGGCTTGAAGCTGCAGATCCAGGTGTTGCCCGAGGGGCGCGAGGTGATCAGGCCGTCGCCACCCACGCCGCTGCAGCCGCCGCCGAGCAGCACCAGCGTGGAGGGGCAGGCGGCGCTGGCGTAGTCCTTGACCTGGGAGGTGGTGACGTAGGTGTAAGCACCACGCACGGAGGTGGAGGTCTGCTTCGTCGAGGTGGGCTTGAGCATCGTGCCCATGGTGGGGGTCGGCCGCTTCCCGAAGGCGAGGTCAGACCCGCCGCAGGTCAGCAGGACCACGGTGGCGACGACGCTGGCAGCGAGTGTGTTCATCGGGCCTCCTTTGGGCCCATTGTAGGTGCCTTTCCGCGCTTCGCCCAGCGTCAGATGTGGGCAAGGACCGGCAACCTGTCAGCTCCTCGACAGGTCTCTGTCGAGTCCTGCCGTTGCGTCGCAGTCACTTGCCGGCCCGCTCTGTCGGGCACGTCGGTTGCAACCGGAGGCGTCATCGAAAGGGAGGGAACGATGACGCGCAAAATGATCGCCCTGTGCCTGTGTGGTCTCACGTGGATGATGGTGGGCTGCGGCGGTGAGGAGCCCGAAGAAGGCACATCCGAGATCGTGTCTGGCATCCCCCCGAAGGTGGACACCACGCAAGCTGTGGGGCACCTGAGCCCCGACGAAGACAGCCTGGTGGAGGCCTGCATCCGGGCGACGGCCTGCGACGTCAAACCCTACCCGCGCGTCTCCAACTGCAAGGACTACTACGGCGACATGCTGGTGCCCCTGGGGCTGGCGAAGGTGTACGACGGGATCTACACCTGCACCAACGGCGCCAGCACCTGCGCCCAGGTCAAGGCCTGCTTCGGCGTCACCGAAACGTGTGACGGCTCCTACCCGGCGCGCTGCGACAACGGGCGCGCGGTCTTCTGCGACCTGCTGGACAAGACGACCTTTGCCTACGACTGCGCCGGCGCGGGGCTGACCTGCGAGCTCGACCCCCAGTACGGCTTCGCCGCCACCTGCTCCGGGGAGGCCGCGTCGCCCAGCGCGCTGACCAGCACGCTGGAGTGCCAGGGCGACATGTGCCAGCGCACGAGCGAGCCGTGTCAGGAGGACGCCCTTGACCGCTGTGACGGCGACAATCTCCAGGCCTGCCTCGACGGCGAGTGGGTCAGCTTCGACTGCGTCGCCCTGGGCCTCGGCGCGTGCCAGCGCGAGGCCGGGGGCTGGGCTCGCTGCGGCGCGCGGTAGGCGACTCCGGACGTCTGTCAGGGGCCGGTGAGAACGCAGCGGCTCCACGCGCGCCCCGCAGCGATCCCAGCTGCTTGCCGTCGACACGTCGGCGCGGTACACAGTCCATGATGGGCTTCCTCGGCAACCTCGTCTGGCTGATCTTCGGTGGGCTGATCGCCGGGCTCGGCTACATCATCGCCGGGCTCGCCCTGTGCCTGACCATCATCGGCATCCCCTTCGGGCTGATGACCATCCGAATCGGCTTCGCCACCTTTGCCCCCTTCGGCAAGGAGGTGGTGGAGCTGCCGCGGGCGAACAGCCCGCTCCGTATCGTCTTCAACGTCGTCTGGATCGTGCTCTTCGGCTGGGAGCTGGCGATCGGCCACCTGTTCTGGGGGCTCGTGCTCACCCTCACGATCATCGGCATCCCCTTTGGCAAGCAGCACTTCAAGCTGATCCCGCTCGCGCTGATGCCGTTCGGCCGCGACCTGAGACCCGTGGCGGGGCACTGAGCGCGTGGTCGGAAGCCCGGCCTGCGCCCACGTCTCCAACCACGCAGATGTCTGTCGTTTCCCCGCGATCCACCGGTCACTCCAGCCAGCACGTCGTCGATATCGCAACCCGCCCCTCGCGTGATTTCCGCGGGTTACCCCCCCGCGGCGTGGCATGGGAGCTGCAGTGTCCTTATATATAGAATCGCAAGGAGACGATCCGATGCGGCGACTGATCATTGGCTGTGGTGTGTTGACCTTCCTTGTCACCGCCTTGGCGTGGCAAGCGGCGTCGGCCGATCAAACCTCCCTTCGCGCCCAGCGCCGGCAAGTCCGTCAGCAGCAGGGACTCAAGCCCATGTCGCGGGCGAGCTCCTTCCGCTGGTCGGTGCTGCGCGAGAAGAACATCCCCTACAACGAGCGGGGGAACTGGACCGTCGGGACCCTGGGTTTCGACTCCAAGCGCCGGACCGTGATCCAGGCCGTGAACAAGAAGACCGGCGAGGCCTTCTACGCCAAGGCCACGCAGGCGGACGGGAGCTACGCGGTCAAGCTGGTCAAGACCCCCGGCAAGACCGTGGTGCCTGTGCTCCACACCAACGCCTACCGGGAGGCCTTCTACAAGGCCGCCGGCGAGGAAGCCTACGCGGCCCCATGGCGGCGCAAGCTGACCAAGATGACCACCATCGCGGTCACCCCCAAGGGAGAGAGCATCATGGCGGTCACCACCCCCGGCGGCGCCGGGAACCACGTCGTCGTCGCCAAGGGCTCCTACCAGCTGAAAGGCGCTGGCGACATCCGCGGCATCAAGGTCCAGATCCTCTCCGACAAGCAGCTGCAGGGGATGGGCCTGTTCACACCGCAAGAGATCAAGGCCCTCGCGGGCGAGCACTCGGGTTCGGCGAAGTACAGGAAGGTCAACGGCGCGCTGAACGAGGCCTTCATCAGCGGCCGGAAGACCTCGGTCAAGCTGGTGCAGAAGGCCGGCAGCGCGGTGGTGAACCGCGTATACGGCGACACCGTGGAGATCCTGCCCAAGGGCCGGACCGTCGAGCGCTGGGTCAACGTGCTCACCGGGCAGGAGACCGCGAGGAACCCGCGTCCGATCATGATGACCAAGCAGGACGTGAAGGAAGCCTACGACCAGCTCTTCCACAAGTAGCGCTGATGCGAAGCTCACCTCAAGGCCCGGCCACATCGCCGGGCTCGCCCGTGCCCGGTCCGCCGCGATAGTCGACAACAGGCGACTTGACGTCGCCGGCGGATGAAACAGCTTTTCTACTTGTGAACTCAAGACGGTCGCCAGGGAGGCGGGCGTCAAGGGGCATCCGTGGCCGAGACAGCGACGGGCTGGTTCGCGACTTCGAGAGTCAGGAGCTCAGCGAGCCAAGCGTAGTACCCGACGCCGTCAGACAGCTCGGCACCATCGTGGACGCGCACCTCGAGGTGCGCGGGCTCTGTGCGAGTTGCCAACGAGAAGAAAGAACATCGAAGCAGCCGTTGACAGCACCACACAGCAAGAAGAGGAGGAGGGCATGAGCGACGAGAAGAAGCCGATTGAAGGAATGGAGCCGGGCAAGTGCCCCGTGATGCACGGGGCGCCCACGACCCTCGCGGGCCGGTCGAACCGTGACTGGTGGCCGAACCAGCTGAACCTGAGGATCCTTCATCAGCACTCCGCCCAGTCCAACCCCATGGGCCAGGGCTTCAACTACGCCGAGGAGTTCAAGACGCTCGACCTCCAGGCGGTCAAGAAGGACCTCGACGCCGTGATGACCGACTCCAAGGAGTGGTGGCCGGCCGACTTCGGCCACTACGGGCCGCTCTTCATCCGCATGGCCTGGCACAGCGCGGGCACCTACCGCACGGGCGACGGGCGCGGGGGCGCCTCCAGCGGATCACAGCGCTTCGCGCCGCTCAACAGCTGGCCAGACAACGTGAACCTCGACAAGGCGCGCAGGCTTCTCTGGCCGATCAAGCAGAAGTACGGCAACAAGATTTCCTGGGCCGACCTGATGATCCTCGCCGGCAACTGCGCCCTGGAGTCGATGGGTTTCAAGACCTTCGGCTTCGGCGGCGGGCGCGAGGACATCTGGGAGCCGGAGGAGGACATCTACTGGGGCAAGGAAGAGACCTGGCTCGGAGACAAGCGCTACAGCGGCGACCGGGATCTCGATAATCCTCTGGCCGCGGTCCAGATGGGTCTGATCTACGTCAACCCGGAGGGACCGAACGGCAACCCGGATCCGCTCGCCGCGGCCAGGGACATCCGCGAGACCTTCGCGCGCATGGCGATGGACGACGAGGAGACGGTCGCCCTCATCGCCGGCGGCCACACCTTCGGCAAGACCCACGGCGCCGGCGACGCGGCGCTGGTGGGGCCCGAGCCCGAGGCCGCCGGTATCGAGGAGCAGGGGCTGGGGTGGAAGAGCGGCTTCGGCAGCGGCAAGGGCGGCGACACGATCACCAGCGGCCTGGAGGTCACCTGGACCAAGACACCGACCAGGTGGAGCAACAACTTCTTCGAGAACCTCTTCGGCTACGAGTGGGAGCTGACCAAGAGCCCGGCCGGGGCCCACCAGTGGAGACCCAAGGGCGACGCGGGCGCCGGCGAGGTGCCCGACGCCCACGACCCGTCCAAGCGCCACGCGCCGTCCATGCTGACCACCGACCTCTCGCTGCGCTTCGACCCGGCCTACGAGAAGATCTCGCGGCGCTTCTACGAGAATCCGGACCAGTTCGCGGACGCGTTCGCCCGGGCGTGGTTCAAGCTGACCCACCGCGACATGGGTCCGCGCTCGCGCTACCTCGGCCCGGAGGTCCCCGATGAGGATCTGATCTGGCAGGATCCGATCCCCGCTGTTGATCACGAGCTGATCGACGCGCAGGACATCCGCGCGCTGAAGGCCAGGATCCTCGCCTCGGGGCTCTCGATCTCGGAGCTCGTCTCCACCGCCTGGGCCTCGGCGTCCACGTTCCGCGGCTCCGACAAGCGCGGCGGTGCGAACGGGGCGCGCATCCGCCTCGAGCCGCAGAAGAGCTGGGAGGTCAACCAGCCCGCCCAGCTGTCGAAGGCGCTGGAGACCCTCGAGGGGATCCAGAGGGCCTTCAACGGCGAGCAGTCCGGCGGGAAGAAGGTCTCGCTCGCCGACCTGATCGTCCTCGGCGGCTGCGCCGCCGTCGAGCAAGCGGCGAAGAACGCCGGGCACGACGTGGAGGTCCCCTTCACGCCGGGGCGCACGGACGCGTCGCAGGAGCAGACCGATGTCGACTCCTTCGCCGTGCTCGAGCCGGTCGCGGACGGGTTCCGCAACTACCTGAAGGCCAGGCTCGGCGTATCGGCCGAGGAGCTGCTGATCGACAGGGCGCAGCTCCTGACGCTGACCGCGCCGGAGATGACGGTCCTGGTCGGCGGCCTGCGCGTCCTGGGTGCGAGCCACGGCAAGTCCCCGCACGGGGTGCTCACCAGGCGCCCCGGGACGCTGACCAACGACTTCTTCGTCAACCTGCTCGACATGGGGACGGAGTGGAAGGCGACGTCGAAGGAGGAGGACCTGTTCGAGGGACGCGATCGCGCCACGGGCGAGAAGAAGTGGACGGCCACGCGCGTCGATCTCGTCTTCGGCTCGAATTCCCAGCTGCGGGCCATCGCGGAGGTCTACGGCTGCGCCGACGCGGAGCAGAAGCTCGTCCGCGACTTCGTCGCGGCATGGAGCAAGGTGATGGAACTCGACCGCTTCGACCTGCGCTGAGCGCGGCTGGCCCGTCTCGACCCCCTTCCGAGTGACTGCGCCTCATTGAAAAGCCTCCAGACTGTCCGCGGCCGTCCCTGCTAGACTGCGCGGGTATGCCCTTTCGCGAGCAAGAGTACCGGGAGCGATGCGCTGTGTGCGGCGAGGCGGCGGACGAGCGTTGTCCCCGCTGCGGGCAGAGCACCTGCGCCGAGCATCGGGCTGGCGATCTGCTGTGCCAGCCGTGTGAGAAGAAGTACGAGGAGCACGTTGCCCGGGAGGGAGGGGCGCTGATGGCGAAGGTCGCGGACAAGGGCAGGAAGTGGCGCGTGCGATCTGTATTCGTCCCGCTCCTCCTCTTTCTGCTGCTGGTTGTCCTTTCAAACCACTTCAAGATCTTGACTCCCGACTACAACTGGCTCGCCAGCGGGGGTGTGGTGGCCGTCCTCGGCTTTCCCTGGTTCCGTTTCGTCGCCTGGTGGGACAAGCGGCTGGAGGCTCGATCCGAGGCCGAGGAGCGAGAGCGCCTCCGCGCCCGCTTCATCGCTTCGCCGTAGCCGACGTGGCCGCGTCTCAACCCATCCGGTTGCCTGGCGCCATCGCCCGGTGTAAACAACACCCTGCCACCGGCGCCACACACCAAGGAGGAGGGGACCATGCTGTCTACACGGGACTGGCAGGTGTCGCTCGTTGCGCTGCTTGCTTCGCTGCTGTCTCTGCCCACCGCGTGCCGCAAGTCGGAAAAGCACGAGCCTCGTGCGGCGCGCACGGAGCGTTTGAAGCAGGAACGCACCAAGCGGCAGGCCGGCATCGCTGCCACCGCCCCCGCGCCACGGCTGCCCACATCGCTGCCCCTCAAGGGACCGGCCGGAGTCGACGAGGACGGCTACCCCACGCAATACGTCGACCGGCTCGGCCTGCGCACGCTGCTACACCACGGTCGCTACAACGACCTGAACCGCTTCTTCGAGGAGTACCAGGTCGCCTTTGAGAAGGACCCCCGCAAGGAGTATTGGCCCATCGACGCCTCGTCCACCTTCAGCTCCGCGGAGCCGGAGCTGCGCGAGAAGCTCGACGCGTGGGTCAAGGCCACGCCCAGGTCCTTCGCCCCCTACCTCGCCCGGGGCGCCCACTCGGTCAGCGTGGGATACGCGAGCCGCGGCCACAAGTGGGCGCACCTGACGGCGAATGAGCACATGGACGCCATGGCGGAGGCGATGAAACGCGCGCTGAAGGACCTCGACCGTGCCCTGGAACTCAGGCCGAAGCTCGTGGCGGCGATGCGGCTAAAGATCCAGGCGCTCGTCACCGCCTGGCCCCGGGAACAGTTGCAGAAGGTCATCGAGCGTGCCATCGCCGTCTGCCGCCCCTGCTTCCAGGTCCGCGTGACCTACATCGAGACGCTGCGTCCGCGCTGGGGCGGTAGCTACGAGGAGATGAGGGGCTTCGCCGAGCACCGCGTCGACCCCGACAACCGGCGCCACCGGCTCCTGCCAGGCTACATCGACCTGGACAAGGCCGCCATCCTGCGCAAGGACAAGAAGTACGACGAAGCGTTGAAAGTGGTGCAGCGCGCTTGTGCCCTCGGCAATCACTGGGAGTTCCTGTTGGCCCGCGCCGACATCAACCGCCGCGCCGGCAGGGCGGCTTCCGCGCTCGAGGACATCACCCGCGCAGAGAGGCTCCGGCCCGGACTCCCACAGGCGCTGTTCGATCGCGCGTGGGCTTTGATGGATCTCAAGCGGTACGAGGCTGCAGCCCGCGCCCTGCTCGCCGGAATGCGGATCGCGCCCACCGACAGCTCGGCCCGGCAACTGCACCGGAGCGCCGTCCAGGGGTTGCTCTACGAGGCAGGCGTGCTCCACAAGGCAGGAAAGCACGCCGACACCCTACGGCTGCTCGATCTGGCGGCCGAGCTGGCGCCGACCGATCGCAAGGTCCAGCACCTGCGCAGCTGGGTCATCGCCGGACCAGCGGCCGCTACCGACATGCCCGCGCTCGAAGCTGCCGTCCGGGCGAACCCCGACGACTTCCGCGCGATCCAGAAGCTCGACTTCGCCCTTGTCCGGCAGAGACGTTTCGACCGGAGCGTGGAGCTCTGGAACGGGTACCTGGCCAGACACCCGGATGACGGACCGGCCTACCTGGAGCGCGGCGGCGCGTACTTCCACATGAGGCGCCTCAAGGAGGCCGGGGCTGACGCCAAGAAGGCCTGCGAGCTCGGCGTCAGCGAGGGGTGCGCGCGTGCGCGGCAGGTGGCGGGGATGACCCGGTAGCTCGCGTCTCTCAGACCTGACAGCTGAACGGGGTCAAGGCCGTCAGGGCAGACAGATCCCCACGGTCGGGGCGGCGCTGAAGACGATGCCCACCCCCTGGCAGGTGGTCGGGCTGGTGCAGACGCCGCTGTCGTGGCAGAGCTTGCGACAGACGCTCTTGCTGCACACCAGGCCGGGGAGGCAGTCGTTGCTGACCTTGCAGCTTGCGCCCTCGGTGGTGGTGCCCGCGGCCACGCACACCGGGTTGCCGTCGGAGTCGCCGACGTAGCAGCCCAGCGTCCCGGAGCAGCCCGTGCCGGTCACGATGTCGCAGGTCGCCTTGGGCATGCACAGGCCGATCTCGCCGGCGAGCGTCTGGAAGACCCCGGTGCAGGCGCTCCCCGCGGGGCACGTGTCGACGCCGCCGCGCTCGCAGAACGGCAGGCAGGTGAGGGACGACATGCTCGCGCCGAGGCACCCGGAGCCCGCCACGCAGGCCGAGAGGTCGGAGCACGGCTGGTGGAAGGCCGTCGTTCCCGGGACAGCACAGCCCAGCGTGCCGTCGCTGCCGACGATGGAGCAGGCCTTGCCCGCCCCGCACGCGCCCGGGTCGAGCAGGTCGGCGGCCTTGGTGCACCCGCCGGGGCCGTCGGGCGGCGCCGCGTCGGCGATCGTCACGCCGTCGGCGCCGGCGTCGTCGGGGGATGGGCAGCCGTAGCAGACACCCCAGCTCTTCCCGTCCTTCTCGCACGCCTGGGCCCCCATCGCGCCCCCGGGACAGGCGCAGGGCTGGGTGGTGCCGGGATCGCAGATCGTGGCGCCCTGGTCGTCGCTGCACGACAGCGACAGAAGCGCCAGCAGGGGCAGCGCGGGCTTGAACAGCGCGGTCATTGGTCTCACCTCAACTCGTCCGATCGGCCCAGCATACGCCAAAGGTGGGGCCGGGGTCAGCAGGGGCCCGGCCGCGTGTGCACTTTGTGCTGGACGTGACAGCGAGCCAGACCCGATTCCCACCGTACGTCCGACCGGCGCCGCCGCTGCGGACAACCGTTTGCAGTCCAGGCGGAGTTGCCGGCCACGGGGTGGATGCCGCGGTGGCCGGCCGGCGCCCGGAGCCCGCGAAAACACGGCGATCTGCCCGTGGCCCGGTTGCTGCATTTCAGGCCCTCACCAACTCGCCATCGAAAGGTCGCCCATGAGAAGCACAGCATTCGTTGCCCCCCTCCTCGCCCTGCTCTGGGCCCTGACCGCCTGCAGCGATGACGGCCAGGCCACGACACCCGACGGCGCCCCCGCGCAGGACGTCCAGCCCACCGACGGCGTCCCCCAGGCCGACAGGGCGCCCCCGGGTCCGGGCACCAGCTGTCAGGTCCAGGACACCACCGTCCTTTTCGAGTCGACGAACGGCCGCAAGGGGTGGCAGCCGCAGATCGCCTGGAGCGACAACCAGTACGGCGTGGCCTGGGCCCAGGAGGTCGAGGAGAACAGCATCATCAAGCGCAAGCCGGTGTTCATCCGGGTGGGCAAGGACGGCAAGGCGCTCGGCCAGATGATCGATCTGACCCAGAACCCCACGCTCTACACCCTCGGGCCGCCGGTGGTGGCCGGGCTGAGCAAGGGGTTCGCGGTGATCTGGAGCGACACGCGCGCGGGCAACGACACCGAGGACCTCTACATGCTCAAGCTGGACGAGAACGGCCAGCGGCTCGACGGCGCCAACGTCTGCACGTCGCCGGGATGCGGCGAGATCAAGGTCACCGCCGGCGGCGGATCGACGATGCCCTACCTCGCCCGGCGCGCCTACGTCGACATCGAGGGCCCGACCGTGGTCTCGGACCTCGCGCTGGTCTGGCGCGATGGACGCGACGTACAGACCGTGCCCTACCCCCCCTACACCAGCGGCCGCTACGACATCTACTTCAAGGTGCTCGACCCGGACACCGGGGCGGACAAGGTGTCGGAGAAGCGCGTCACCACCGACAACTCCGAGGACCAGCCCGGCTGGCCGCGGATCGCCTACAACCAGGACAAGTACGCCGTGGTCTGGCAGCACTCGTCGGGCCTGAGCTCCCACGAGACGTTCTACGCCGCCCTCGGCACCGACGGGACCGTCACCGAGAGCGAGCAGAGCCTGGCCACGGCCAGCGGACTGTTGAGCTCCTCGCCCGACCTGGTGTGGGCCGACAAGGAGTTCGGCATCGTGTTCACCGAGAACCCGGCGGCGAACACCGGCGTGGTGCGCTTCTCGAGGATCACCACGGACGGGAAGCTGATGGCGATCCAGCAGGTCACCGGAGCCGGCGACCCGTGCACCCCGGCGGTCGCCTACAACGGCAAGCACTACGCGATCACGTGGCAGGACCAGTGCGGCAAGACGGGGTCGAAGCTGGTCTTCGCCCTGGTCGGCGCCGACGGCACGCCGCTGCAGGCCAATGGCAAGAGCTGCTCAGGCAGCTCCGACCCCAACTGCGGCGTGGTGACCGTCTCCCTCGACACCGACGGGACCGACGCCTTCCCCGAGATGATCGGCGTCAACGGCCGCTTCGCCGTCACCTGGATGAACGCGCCCAAGGGCCGGGTCTACTTCTCCCACGTGGTCTGCAAGTAGGCACCGCCCCTGGATTGCCATTTCGGGGGAGTGACACTAGGATCGTCCTCGTGGGCCAGGGGTTGGAGCGGATTCTCACCCTCGCCGCGGGTGACCGGGACATCGCCCGGCGGCTCGGACGCGATCCATCGGGGACCGCCGGCGAGCTGGGCGTCCTGTTGACCCCGACCGAGCGCAGGACGCTCACCGCCATCAGCCCGGCGCGCCTCGCCGCAATGATCGACGGACTGCGTCGGGCGCGGGAGCGCCGCGCGTTCCTGCAACGGGCGGGGGCCGGCGTGCTGGCCCTGACCGCGGCCTGCGAGGGCTCTCGCACCACCCCGCCACCGACACCGACGCCCGCTCCACGAAGCCCGGGACCGGACGCGGCGCTCCCCGACAGCCGGCGGGCGGCGTCGAGCGCGCGCTCCTCGACCTACTTCGGCGAGCTACGGGTCAGCGATGTTCGGGAGCAAGAGCCCGGGGAGCCAACCATCGGCCTCGGCACCCTCGGGACCATCACCGGCTCGCGGCCGGACCACCCCGTTCAGGGAGAGGGGAGGCTCAGGGCGCGCCACACGGTGGAGGCTCTCCTGGGCCGGTCGACCATCAAGGGCCAGCTCGCCCCGGAGGTATTCCGGCGCATCGTCCGGCAACACATCAACGAGCTGCGGTACTGCTTCGAGAAAACCCTGGGGCTGACCACCACCGCGATGGAGGTCCGGCTGTCCCTGAGCCTCACCATCGACGCCGGGGGGCAGGTGACTCGGGCCAGAGCCGAGGAGCAAGGCAAGCGCAGGGCCCGCCACATGCACGAGGCCTGCGCCGCCGCGGCCCTCCGTCGCTGGCTGTTCCTCCGGCCCCAAGACCAGCGACCGGTCGAGGCCGAGCTGGACGTGGTTTTCAGGGTCACGCTCGCCGCCCGGCGCTAGCCCCCGCGGTCGCCGCCCCTTTCAGGAAGGCGCCTACCAGCGAATCCCGACAGGGCTGCTCACGTGGATGAAGCGACGGACCGTCTCGGCGCCGCGGTAGGCGTCCGGGCCATTGCCGCCCGGCGGGGGCACGTTGATCTCGCTCGTCCCGAACACGCCGTCGACGACGATCAGCTCCTTGAACGGCTCGTGCTTGTAGGGCACGTATCCAAGCATCAGGTCCTTGTTCAGGTCCCACATGAACTCATCCTCGGCGTGGGAGTAGAGGATCCCCGTCGAGATAAACATGTCCTCCAGATCCTGTAGATCGAGGTAGCCCTTCTCGGCGAGCGCGGCGGACCTGAGCTCCATCAGATCGCCCCCGGCGCCATCGGCCTTGCCTCCGGCGGCGCCGCAGTCCATCGCCATGATCAGGTCGTAGCGCTCGAGCGCGGCGCTGGAGCAGCTGAAGGGCTGCGCCGCCCCGGGATCGCAGGCCTCGAGCTTCGCCGCGATGTCCTCGCAGCGGGGGTCATCATGCGGGGCGCCGCAGCTCATGACGAAAAGTGTTGTGACAGCAGCGCCAACAAACCTCACGGACGGTCTCATCGCTCTCTCCTGACTCTCTCCAGCGGTTGTCTCTTCACCCCCCCGACCGTGGATCCACCGGTGGCGCGTGAGGTGGCGCAAAAAAGACATCGGTCGTTCGCAGCCGTCGCTTGAGCAGCGCCCGGGTCCGCTTCAACCGGGACTTCACCGCGTCCTGGGACAGGCCGGCGTCGAGCGCGATCTCGTCGATGGAGTGGTCCGCGCCCTCGTGCTCGAGGAGCAGCCGGCGGTTGAGCGGCTCGATCCTGTGCAGCGCCCGGTGAAGCAGGGCCCGACGCTCCGCTCGCAGCAGCCTCTGTTCCTGCGACGGCTCCTCCGCAAGCCACTCGGGCTCGCCGGCGACCGCGTCCAGCGGCACGTTGTACGCTGGATTGTTGCGGCGGCCCCGGCGCAGCCGGCCGCAGGCGGTCTGGAGCAAGCGGCGCAGCCAGGCCCTCAACGGCGCGTCCCCCCGGTAGCCGGACAGCGAGGTGATCAGGGTGACCACCGCGTCCTGGAAGGCGTCGTCCGCCAGGATCGGACAGCGGCAGATCTGACCCGCCATCCTCCGCATCTCCGCGGCGAAGCAACGGATGACGCGTTCTGTGAGAGCTGGATCTTGTTCCCCGGACAGGGCGTCGGAGCAGTCGAGGTGCGGCATCCACGTCCCCACATTCTGTCGGCCCAACCACTGCCTGGAGGCACCACTTGGACGGACGGAACCCGTGGTAGCAACCGCGGTGCCAGGCAGGGCCCTGGCCCGGTACACCTGGAAATGCGTCACCTTAGTCGCGGCCGGCGGTCTGTCGCATCCGGGGGTGTTCGAATATCGGTGCCCTTTGCCGGGCACGGGCCCAAACCCAGACGGTGCTCGGGCCCCGACGTCTTGCGTGCCACACCAGCGTCCGGTGACAATCTGCCGCCTTCGCCGACCGTCTCCAGACCCTCGCCGGGGGCGTTGCCAAAAGGCAGCCGGGGAGCGACGATCCTGGCGAGCGATGAGCGCCTCGAAGAAAAAGAAGCGACGAGACGGCGGCCCCATCGTCGTGATGGAGAAGGCGGGGCGCTCGTTCAAGAAGCGCACCGTCCTCTCGGGCCTGAGCCTCAAGGTCTTCGGCGGCGAGGTGGTCGGCGTCGTCGGGCCGAACGGCGGCGGCAAGACCACCCTGCTGTTGATGATGGCCGGCCTGCTCCGCTCGACCGCGGGGAAGGTGCTGGTCTGCGGCATCGAGGCCCACTCCCTGTCGCTGACCTCCGCGGGCCGCGTCGGCCTGGTGACGGCGCGCCCCGGGCTCTATCCCCTGCTCACCGGGCGGGAGAACCTGCACCACTTCGGCGGCCTCTTCGGGCTCTCGCCCCACGAGGTCGACGAGAACGCCGCCCCGCTGACCCAAGCCCTCGAGCTGACCACCGGCCTCGACGAGCGGGTCGGCCGCCTCTCCACCGGCATGCAGCAGAAGCTCTCGCTGATCCGCGCGCTGCTGCTCTCGCCGCAGCTGCTCCTCTTCGACGAGCCCACGGCGAACCTCGACCCCGTCGCCTCCAGCGCGCTCTACGCCGAGGTCCGCCGGCGGGCCGACGACGGGCTGGCCTGCGTGCTGGTGACCCACGACCTGTTCGCGGCCGAGGCGGTCTGCGACCGGGTGCTCCTCGTCGACGGCGAGGTGAAGCGGGAGCTGCGCTTCACGGAGCGCCGGGCGCCGCTCGAGGGGCCGCTCCACACCGCCTGGCAGGAGGCGATAGGCAAGCGATGAGACAGCTGCTGCGCATCGCCCGGACCGAGGTGCTGGAGCACCGCAGACAGCCGTGGATGATCTTCATCCTCGTCGCGAGCTACACGCTCTGGGTCCTGATCTTCGGCGCCTTCTTCCTCATCCTGGACTGGATCGCGACCCAGCCCGAGGTGCTCCAGGCCCTCAACCAGCAACTGGGGGGCTTCGGCGTCCAGCTCGACGCGTTCATGAAGCTCGCCACCTCGACCTTCGGATCCCTGATGTTCACGAACCTCCCGCTCTTCGTCGCGTTCATGTCCGGGACCTCGGTGCTCCACGACCGGGAGAGCGGCACGATGCCCTTCCTCATGCTCGCTCCGCTCACGCGGCGTCGGCTGCTGATGGGCAAGCTCGCCGGCGCGATGGCGATCCCGCTCGTCCTGCACCTGCTCTTCGTCGGGTCGAGCAGCCTCGTGCTCGGGCGTCTGAGCTCGCTCGCGCCCCACGCCCACAAGCTCGGCGCGGCGCCGGCCTGGTGGGTGGCCTACCTCGTCGGCGCGCCGGCCTCGGCGGCCTTCGTCGGCGCCCTCGGCACGGTGATCTCGGCGCTCTCCCGCGACATCCGGACCTCGATGCAGTACACCTCGTTCTTCATCGGGCTGCTCAGCCTCGGCATCGGCTTCGTGCTGGTGGACGGCATCTCCAGGGGGATGTCGCTGCAGCTCGGCTACGCCGCCGCCTGCGCCATCGCCACGGCGCTCACGCTGCTCTTCGGCGCCTGGTTGATCAGCAAGGACGTGACGGTCACCTGAGCTAGGCCAGCCAGCGCATCCCCGTCGGGCCGCGACAGAGCAGCGCCCGCATGCCGGCGTCGACCACCTCGCCCTGCGCGACGGGCACCTTCACTGGCCTCGCGGGGTCGCGGTCCAGCTTCACCTCCGCCGCGCCGTTGCTCTTGCCCGCCGGAGGCGTGACCGCGAGGACCGTGCCCCACTCCGGCCGCCGCCAGCCGCCGATGGCGCGACGCTCGTTGCGGCAGATCGTGACGAAGAGGAGGGCCGGCAGGGCGCAGAGGACCGTCATGACCAGCCAGACCACGCTGTCCAGCACCGATCCAGCGACGCCGGCCAGCCCGAACACGCCCCAGAGCGCCGCGAACGCCCCGATGACCCGCGCGGTCCGGCGGCGGCTCGCGTCGACCTCTCGGCCGCGGCGCTCGTCGAGCTCCTTCATGGCCGCGGGGCAGGCCTCGCCGCCCAGGCTCTCCCGGGCCAGCGCGAGCTCCGCGCGCGAACGGGGCCAGCGCGCGGTGGCCACGCGCAGCAGCGCGGCCACGGCCGGCTCCGCCGCCCCCAGCCGCTCGTGGGCGTCCGCCGCGAGGACCGCGCCCATCGCCTCGTCCCCCACCGCCAGCGGCACATCCAGGATCTCCAGCGCGTCCTCGGACTGGCGCTCGATGTGCGCCACCAGGGCCCTGGCGATGGTCAGGGCGCTGAACGCCTCGAGGTCATCCACCCCCGCGTCGCCCCGCCAGATCCAGGCCGCGGCCGACTCCAGGTCCCCGGCCAGGGCGGCCCGCTGGGCCAGGAGAGCGGCGAAGTAGGTCCGCCGCCGCGAGAGCGGCGACGCCTCGTAGCCGCTCTCCAGCAGCGCCCGCTCGCGCAGGCCGTCGTCCGCCCGCCGGGCCGCGTCGGCCAGCAGGCGGGTCAGCTCGAAGAACCGCGTCGCGGTGGCGCTGTCCGCGTCGCCGTCGCCGATCCGGCGTCGCGCCTCGACCCAGGCGACCAGGGCCTCCTGCTCGCGCCAGGGCGCCAGCTCCAGCCCCTCGACGTAGTCCGCCACCGTCGGGCTGAGCGGGCGGGGGCGGCCGGCCTGCGCCTGGAGCCTCCGCATCTGCTCCTCGTGCGACAGCGCGGCCACGGGCGCGATCTCGGCGGGCGGCGCGATGCGGTTCTGGGCATCGCAGTAGGCGCAGGTCAGATCGAGGGCGCCGACGGCGCCCTCGAGGGGCGCGCCGCACTGGCCGCAGGCCAGCACGCGGACCTCCGGATCGAAGGCAGTGCGCATGGTGCGATTGTCCGGGCGGTGCTCGCCCCTTGTCAATCAACCGGCGTGTCGATCTAGTGCGCGAGCGCGCCGTCGATCTGCGCGAGCTGGCGGCCGAGGTCCTGGAGGTAAGCGCGCTCCTTGGCGATGCGCGTCGGGTTGGGGTTGCGCTTGCCGGTCAGCCGGTCGAGGGCCCGGCTGGACGAGCGCTGCTCCTTGACCAGGAACCGACGGTAGTGCCGCATCCCGTCGGCCGACAGGCTCGGGCGCACCTGCGCCTGACCCAGGGCCGCGCCGTAAGCGTCCAGGCGCGCCTCGCGCCTCACCCCGGAGATGGTGACGCCGACGTACGCCGCGCCTGGGACCGCGACCGCCGTCGCCAGGTAGCCCGTCATGATCAGCGACGGGCCAGCGAGCAGCACCTGGAGCGGCGTCGCCCCCGCGAGCATGCTCGCGCAGTGCGTGGCCACTGCCCCGCCGCCCACGGTGGCGGAGCCGCCGACGGCCAGAATGGGCGAGGTCCACTTGAGCCCCCTCTTCAGTGTCCCCTTGTACGCCTTCTGGACCTCGGCGCTGCCGCGCCGGGCCTGCTTCACATCGTGGTTGAAGGCTCGCCGCTCCCTGAAGCGCTGCCCGATGGCGACAAAGGGCTTGAGGAACCTGGACGTCTTCGGAGCCGCGGGGGCGATGGGTGGGGCGGCCAGGGCCTGGTCAGCACACAGGAGCAACAGCGTCGCGAGGACGGTGGGGCGCATGGGTTCTCCTCCTCCCCCCAATGGTCTGCAAGCGACAGGCCAGCGGTCTGCTCAGTGAATCCAAGTGGTTGCGCCAGAGGTGGGTGGCCAATGCGGTTGCTAGGCAGAGGTGCGGGCGAGGGCTACGTCAGTCGCTGGGCTCGCGGCTCTCCTCCACGCAGGCCCGGAAACGGCGCAGCCGCCGGATCTCACGATAGAGCTCGTCCAGCGCGATGACGCTCCCACCGCGGATCTCCCGCTTCAGCGCGGCCACCTTGCTTTCCCGATCGGCGAGGTCCCGGTCGATGGACTCCAGCAGCGCGTCGTGGGTCCGAGACCGCAGGGCACGCCTGACCCGGCGGCGCAGCAGGAAGTTCGAGAGCGCGCGAAACGGCATTGCGTCCTTCGTCAGAGCTGGAGGGTCACACCCTGCGAGCGGTAGGACCAGAGCGCGGTGGCGAAGTTGTTCGAGACACAGGCGTTGCTCACCGAGACCACCAGGTCGAGGCGATCGGGCTGGAGCAGGTTGCCATAGGGGTTCTTGGCGAAGCCACCGTCGAAGACCCGCGCGCTGCCCATCAGGGCGCCGGTGACGTTGGCGTGCACGGTCCAGCTGCCGGTGGCGTTCCAGACGCTGGAGCCGGGGATCGAGGCGACCTGGAGGTGGTCGGTGATGAAGTCGGGGCAGCTCGTGGGGAACGGGTGCCCGGCGCGGATGAGCCAGAACCGATCCCTGCCGATGTCGTAGACCAGCGCCCCGCCGTGGTTGGTCGGATCGGGCGACCCGCTCAGCTGCGTCAACCCGCTGGTGGGCAGCTTCTTCTCGACGTCGAGCACCGGCGCGTTGGCGTTGAGGAGCGACGCCTTGCGCCGCAGGGTCCGGGTGCCGCTGGAGTCTCCGCGGGTGTAGAACAGCAAGACGTCGCCCTTGCCGTCGATGGAGGTCACGGCGGGCTGTCCCGCCCCCCACCACTGGGTCGCGCTGACCAGGGGCTTGGCGACGCTGACGCGCTTCCACGGCCCGAGGAGGCTGTTGGCGACGGCCCAGCCCACCTGGTTCACGCCGCCGCTGGCCTGCTCGTCGTCGATGCCGAGGTAGAACAGGGCATAGGTGTACTTCGTGGCGCTGCTCTCGCCGGGTGCCTTGTAGAAGAACTCGCCACGGACCACGTCGGGGTCGCAGACGTGGCGGTCGTCCCAGCTCCCCGCCGACCCGGGTGCCAGGGCGACCTTCTCGCTGCCCGCGGTCCACCCGCTCCCGTTCCACTGGTCGCGGCGCATGATGATGTGATCCGTGACCACGCCGCTGGTCAGGTTGGCGCACCAGAAGGTGTAGCGGTAGCCGCTCTCCTCCACCGCGCTGGGCGCGTAGCGGTAGTAGCTCCCCACCGGGTAGGGCCAGGGGGTCGTCGCCTTCACGAGCGTGGACTGGACGCAGCCTGCCGTTCCGGGCTGGCAGCAGACGCCGCTCTGGCACCAGCCGGAGAGACAGTCCAGCGCGGAGCTGCACTTCTTGCCGTTGCCGCACCCGGGACAGCTCCCTCCGCAGTCGACATCGGTTTCCGTCCCGTTCTTCGTCCCGTCGGTGCAGCTCGGCGCCGCGGCGCACTTCCCTCCGCTGCAGCCGTTGGCGCACTTCACATCGGTCGACGGATAGGTGCAGGTGCCGCCGGCGCAGGTCCCGGCCTTGACGTAGGTGCGCAGGGTCGTGCTGCTCACGCAGGTCGGGGCCGGCGGGCTGAGGCACTGCTTGCCCGCGCAGGGATCGAACGGGCCGTCGGGTGCGTTCTGGTCCGGGACACCAAGGTCCGGCCACGGGGCCTGCGGCCCGGTGTCGGCCTGCGGCCCGGTGTCGCCCTGCAGCCCGGCGTCGGCCGGCGGCGAGCCGTCGCCCTGCTGCCAGGCGTCGTTCTGCTGCCCTGCGTCGTCGGCCGCCTGTCCCCCCTCGAGGACACCCGAGCACCCGGTCAGCAGCAGGCAGAGGGCGAGAGAGCGGGCGCGCATCGTGGAAGCATGGTGCAACCGGCGTACCAGCAGTGCCACGCCCTGCAACCCTGCAGCTCCTGAAAAATCAATGACCTGGAGCGACGGGCCGGCACCCACTGGTGACTGGTTCCCCGGCGCTGGGGTCAGCTGTTTGCGTCAGGGACCGACCACCCGGTCGCCGCCCGCCTGCTTGGCCTCGTAGACCCTGGCGTCGGCCCGGGCGAGCAGGCTGTCGACGCTGTCCCCCTCCCGGGCAACGGCCGCGCCGATGCTGGCGCTGACGCGGTGCCGCTCGTCGACCTCGCCCGCCTCGCGGACCGCGCGGGCCAGCCGCTGGCCCACCGCCGTGGTGGTGTCCGGGGGCTGCGGGTCGCTGAGCACGACGACGAACTCGTCGCCGCCGTACCGGCCAACCGCGTCGACCTCGCGGATGCTCTCGACCAGCACCGCGGCGATCCGCTTCAGCGCCTCGTCGCCGGCGAGGTGGCCGAGGTCGTCGTTCACCGCCTTGAAGCCGTCGAGGTCGATCATCAGCAGGCCGGCCGTGTGTCCCCGACGCACCCGGGCGAGCTCGATCTCGACCCGCTCGTTGATGTGGCGCCTGTTGAACAGGGCGGTGAGCGGATCACGCACGCTGAGCTCCTCGAGGTGCGCGTTTGTGCGAACCAGCTCGGCCTCCCGCTGCTCGAGGGTCCGGGCGAGGCGTGCGATGGCCAGCGTGGTCACGAACGTGATCGTCCCGACGATGGTCGCCCACATCAGCGTGCCGACCAGCGGGCGCCCTCCCCCGGCGGCCCAGGCAGGCTCGTCGGGTCCAATGGGCAGCAGCCCGGCGTACTCGGCGAGGAGCAACGCCACGTAGCTCGCCGCGCCGTAGGCCCCGAGCCAGAAGGCGACGCGGGCGCGGCCCACGAGGGCGTAGATCGCGGGGAAGAGCACGTAGAGGGAGATCAGGGCGGTGCTGGTGGCGCCCACGCGGTGGATCATGAAGGAGAGGAAGGTCATGTCCGCGAAGCCCGAGATCCAGGTCCGCGCCTGGCCCCCGATGTCAAGGCGGAGCAGCACCTGGAAGACGACGGCGAAGACGAAGTAGGCCGCGATGCCGACGTAGATCCCGACGCTGCGGATATCGATCAGCGGGATGAACAGCGCCGCGCAGACGGCGAAGACCAGGCGCAGCCAGGCTGCCTTGAAGGCCCGACTGGAGGCGCCCGCTGCCGCGTCAGCCATCGGATCGCACCCTCTCGAAATCACCGAGCAGTCGGCCCACGGCGATGACCGGGCGCGACATGCCGATGTAGAGCCTGCCCAGCCGGGACTCGATCAGCTCGATGATCACGCCGCTGGCCTCGCGCGTGTCGAGGTAGGCGAAGCGCGTGACGCCGCCGGTGGGGGTGCGGATCGTCCCGCGCTGCAGCACCCCGATGCCCAGCGCCCGAACCTCCTCGACCCTGCGGGCGACGTTCCTGACGCAGAAGCCGAGGTGGTGCAGGCCCTCGCCGCGCTCGCGCAGGTGCTCGTCGTAGAGGTTGGGGTCGCCTCCGCCGGGCTCGATCAGCTCGAGCTGCGTCCTGCCGGAGTAGGCGACGGCGATGTCGATGCGCGTGTCGAGGGGCCGGCCACGGAGCTCGACCTCCATCCCCTTGGGCCGCAGCCGGTACCAGGGGCCGATGCCGAGGGCCTGGTACGCCCCCGCCGTCCGGGCCAGGTCCCTGACGACGATACCGATCTGCCTCACCCCGGGAAGCCGTAGGGCCTTTGCCATCTCAGCTACGGGCATCACTGTCCACACACCGCCGCGATTGTGCCTGAACCCTCGGGGCGGGGACAGGGCTTCGGAAACCGGAGGCGGCGCTTCGGGTCGCCGCGCGGTGAGCTACTCCTTCTCGGCGAAGATGGCCAGGCCGGAGAAAACCGACATCAGCTGCAGGCGCTCGCTCGAGTCGACCTTGCCGTCCTCGGTGATGCTCTCCAGCAGGGCGATCAGGGTGGAGATGGGCCAGGTGTCCTTGTGCTGCTTGTTCCGCTCCAGCCAGTCCGAGATGAACGCGATCTCGTCGTCGTCCACCTCGCTGTCCTCGACGATGCGGGCGGCGATGTTGTGTAGCTCCTGCACGCTGGCCCGCTGCTCCGGCGTGAGCTTGGCCGCGTCGATGCCATCGGTCTCGTGTGCCATGGTGCCTCCGTTGGGCGGCACTATAGCAGGTCCCGGGTCGGCGTAGAACGCTCCCTACTCCATTCTCTTGCAGCGCCGGGGCCGCTTCTTGGGCTTGCCGGGGCCGGCCTCGACCCAGCGGTCCCCGGCGGCGCGCCAGTCGAAGCGCCGCGTCCAGCGCTCGGTGCACTCGTGCTGCACGTCCTTGATGTAGTCGACGTAGGTGCTCGTGAAGCGCACCTCCAGGTCCGGGTGCCCGTCCCGGCTCAGGTCCTTGAAGGTGTAGCGACCGAGCGTCCGCCCCGCCGCGGTGGGCCGGGCGTCGTGCTCGATCTCCAGGTGCAGCGCCGGCTCGAGCGGCCCGGCGGCGGGGAGGTTGTAGATGCGCATCACGCGCACGCTGGTGCCGCCCAGCCCGGGCAACATCCAGCACAGCTTCCAGCGCACCAGGAGCTCGGGCTTGCCGTCGCCGTCGTAGTCCTTGACGAACAGCGCGGCGGCGGGCGCCCGCTCCGGCTCGTGCTCGATGCTGCAGAGCTCGGCCGCGGTCTCGGGGTTGCCCGAGACCGCCTCGCCTCGCAGCGGCAACGCGTCGCGCTGGGTCAGGGACCAGGCCCCACCCTGCTCGCGCAGCAGGAGCAGGTCCAGCTCCCAGCGCGTCTTCTTGCGATCGTGGTGGCGGACCACCGTGGCGAAGCGACCGTCGCCCAGGGCGAGGCCCGGGCTCGTCGCCCGGGCGCCGTGCATCTTCAGAGTCTTGTGGCACAGGGCCTGGATCGCGGCGAAGCCCGGGCCGGAGGCCACGGCCGGCCGCGGCAGCGTGAGCGCGGCCAGCGCCAGCATCGTCAGCGGCGTGCGTTTCATCGACGACTTATACCACAGGACGCCACGTCGCTCGGCGTATACTGCCGACGTGGCACACGACGACGACCGGCTGCAGCAGATCCGCGAGGCGATCACCGAGGCGCTGATGTCCAGCGACGAGGCGCTGCCCACCTCCTTCACCGGCCGGACGGGGCGCACCCTCCTCGCCGTGCTGCGCGGCGCCCGCGTCGTCCGCCGGGAGCGCAAGCGCGCGAAGCGGGGCGAGGCGCCGGCCGTCGACGTCGAGGCCCTGGTCAAGGTCGTCTCGGCCCTCGGCCGGCTCAAGGGGCTGGCGATGAAGATGGGTCAGATGGCGAGCTACCTCGACATGGCGATGCCCGAGGAGCTGCAGGCCGCGCTCTCCGCGCTGCAGACCCACGCCCAGCCGATGCCCTTCGCCCGGGTCGCGGAGCTCGTCGGCGAGGACCTCGGCGCCCGGGCCACGGCCCTGCTCGACTCGATGACCGAGACCCCCATCGCGGCCGCCTCCATCGGGCAGGTCCACGCCGCCCGGCTGCCCGACGGCACGCCGGTGGCGGTCAAGGTGCGCTACCCCGAGGTGGACCGGGCCATCGCCGGCGACTTCGGCGCCGCGCGGATCGGCACCCGCGTGCAGTCCCTGCTCTTTCCCAACGCCCGGATCCAGGAGCTCGTCGACGAGATGCGCTCGCGTTTCCTGGAGGAGTGCGACTACGAGCACGAGGCCGCGGCGCAGCGGCGCTTCGGTGACCTGTTCGCCGGGCACGCGACCCTGGTGGTCCCCGCGGTGTTCGAGGAGTACTGCGCGCGGCGCGTGCTGACCACCCGCTACATGGACGGCGCGCGCTTCGACGACTTTGTCCGCACGGACCCGCCCCAGGCGCTGCGCGACCGCGTGGGCGAGGCGCTGTTCGAGTTCTACATCGGCACCCTGTTCCGGCACGGCCTCTACAACTGCGATCCCCACCCGGGCAACTACCTCTTCCTCCCCGACGGCCGGGTGGCCATGCTCGACTACGGCTGCACGCGCCTCTTCGAGCGCGACACGGTCGAGGCCCTCGCCCGCCTGACCCTCGCGGTCCACGCCGACGATCCGCGGCAGCTGCACCGCGCCTTCGTCGACGTCGGGCTGGTGCGCGAGGGGCGGCGCTACGACTTCGACGTGGCGCGTGCGCTCGCCCGGGGCTTCTACGGACCACTGCTCCACGATCGGGTCCAGCGCATCGACCTGGGGCAGGAGGACTTCGCCGGGATCTTCCGCAAGAAGATGCAGCTGCTCAAGCTGTCCCTCCCGGGCGAGCTCATGTTCCTGCTCCGTATCCGCTACGGGTTGATGTCGGTCCTCGGCCGCCTCGGCGCCCGGGCCAACTGGTACCGGCTCGAGCGGCGCTACGTCGAGAGCGGGCTGGCGCGGGGACAACGCCGCCCGTAGAATGGGACGATGGTGCGCTGGGCCTCGTTCCTCGTCGTCGTCTGCGTGCTCGCCGGCCTGGCGGCGCCGGCCCGGGCGAGCTCCGGCGGCATCGGCGGGTACTACGGCCCGTCCAAGACCTGCATGAGTTGCCACATGCCCCCCTCGATGCGGCAGGGGTCCATCGCCCTCACCTCGCCGGTCCACGTCGGCAAGACCTACAGCTTCAGCTTCACCTGCGCCGACACCACCGGGGCCGGGGGATCCTTGCCGGTGGCCGGCGTGGACATCTTCGCCTCGTGCGGGACGCTCGCCCCCAGCCCCACCGAGCCGAAGACGAAGATCCTCGGCGGCGAGCTCGTCCACTCCCAGCCGGTGGCCACGGTCAACGCGTCGAAGACCTGGAGCTTCTCGTGGACCGCCCCCGCCTCGCCCACGAGCTGCGGGTTCACGATCACCGGCCTGCTCGGGAACGGCGACGGCAAGGCAACGGGCGGTGACGTGACCTGCATGGCGATGAAGGCCCTGCTCGTGGTGCCGGTCCCCGACGCCGGACCGCCCGACCTGACGCCCCCCACGCCCGACGCCGGGCCGGGCGTCGACGCCGCCCCGGTGGAGGCCGGAAGCCCGCGCGACGCCGGCGAGGACGCGGCCCTGCCGCGCGAGGCGGGCGCTGCCGGCGACCCGGACGTCGAGAGCGACGAGGGCTGCGGCTGCCGGCTGCACCGGGCTCCGCTCCCCGTGCCCTGGTCCTTGCTTGTGCTGCTCAGCGCCGGCGTCGGCCTCGCGCGAAGCAGAGGACAAACAGCAAGAGCATTCCGGGCAAACCGGTCGGCGCCGGCCGGCCGCCCAGGCTGCAGCCGCCGAGGAGCTCGCCGCCGTCCGGACCGAGGGACGGTCCGCTGCCCGCCGCCGGGGGCCCGCAGACGCTGAGCTGGGGGTCGTTGGTCCTCTCGCAGCTCGCGCCCCCGGGGCAGGATCCCTGCCCGGGCGTGCAGACCTGGGTGCAGTACTTTCCCGGCCCGCTGAGGGGATCCTCGGCGCAGAGGCCGCTGGCACAGTCCGCGGCGCCGCTGCAGGTGGCGCCGAACGTCCCGGAGGTCGGGGGGGTCGGCGTGGTCGGGCCCGGCGCGGTCGAGGGCGGCGGCGTGTTGGGGTCGGTGACGGTGAAGGCGACCGAGGCCTGGCCGTGTTCCCGGTGCCGTCGGTGATCGCGCCCCGCAGGCGGTCCACGGTGATGCCTGACTCGCCGCCGCAGGCGAGCAAGCTGGAGGCGAGGAGCAAGGGGGCGAGAAAGCGGTGCATGGCCCTGGGTTGAGCAAGACCCGAGCGACGGCTTTTTCGTGTTGTTTCAGCAGGTGTCGGGCCCGACCTGGGGGTCCGGGGCCACACCCCGGGGGCCTGAGCCCAGAGGGCGTGTCACCGTGTGAGCCCCCCGAGCGCGCGCAGGAGCGCTGACCTCTCCCCCGACGCGGCCGCGAGCAACGCCTCTCGCAGCGCCGGCCGGGCCACCGCATCCGCCGCCCGCCGGACCCGTCTGCGCCGTTCGGGCGCTCCGTTGGCGCAGAGCACGACCGCCGCGGCCGCGCGCTGCTCCGGACCGGCCGCGTGGCTCTCGAGGACCTGCCACAGCGCCTCCGGGGGCGGCAGCGCCTCGCGGTAGCCGCCGTCCTTGCCCGCGCCCACGGCCTCGAGCGCGCGGATCCACTCGTCCACCGTCCGGGCTCCCCGTTGCAGGGCGAGCGGCGACGCCACGGCGGCGGATCCGCTGCCCGCCTCCCGCGCCGCGTTCACCGCCTCGGCGATGAAGTCGCCCACGTAGTCACCCTGCATCGCGCGCGGGTTGAGGGTGTGCGCGCGGATCCGCCCGCCGGCCCGGAGCACGATATCGAAGCCCAGGGAGGCCGCTCCACCCCTGGGTCCACGCTTCAGCGGCCACCGCTCCACCGCGAGGATCTCCTCGTGACGGAAAAAGCGCTCCCGGCCAAACTGCCGGATGTGGACCCCGTCGGGCCCGGCGCGCAGGCGAAGGCGGGAAGTCCGATAGACCAGCGCCCCCACGAGCACGACCAGAGCCAGGCCGAGGCCGGGGACGAGCGGGCTGCTCGCGCCCCACCGCTCGCTCAGCGTCGTCAGGGCCACGATCACTCCGCCGATGGCCCCGAAAGCCAGGAAGATCAGCGGGACGGCGGTCACCCCGTTCTGCAGCCAGTGCCAGGTCAGCGCGAACTCGCTCACGGTGTGGGCCGGATCGAGCCGGGCCCGGGACAGCAGGGAGCGCACCTTGGCCTCGGTGGAGAGCTCGATCTCGAGCGTCACCCGGTTCCGGCGGTCGATGATCTGCGCCCGCGGCATCTGACCCGGGACCTTGCGCAGGCGACCGCTGCTCAGCGCGTCCCGGGCCGCCAGCTGCTCCTCGCCCAGCCAGAGGCCGTCCTCCGTCGCGCGGACCGCGCCGTGCTGACGGGTTGGCCAGTGCCCCGCCCGCCAGACCAGCAGGAGCACGGCCCCGGCCATGGCGAGCATCACGCCGAAGCCGAGGAGCTCCACCGCCGCCGCCGCCGCCACGGCGACGCTCAGCAGCCCGGCCCCGACAACCCCAAGGGCGACGACGAGCACCTTCCGGTTGCGCCGCAGCACGGCGCCGTGGAGATCCCGGGCGGCCACGCTTCACCCGAGGTCGTGGATGCGCCCGCGCTCGATGGCGCGCGCGGCGGTCCTGGACAGGATCTGCACGCCGAAGATCATGCTGGCGAAGCGCGGGTCGCGGGTTTTGCCCTCCTTGAACCGCTTGTAGATCTGCTGGGCGATGACCACTATCTTGAACAGCCCGTAGACGTAGTAGAAGAGCGGATCGCCCACGTCCCGGCCGCTGACCTTGGCGTAGCGCTCGACGAGCTCCATCCGGGTCAGGTTCCCCTCGAGCTGGGTCGGCCCCAGGGGCAGCATGCGGTGCTCCGGCGGGTCCCCGGCCTCGATCCAGTAGCCGAGGGTGGTCCCGAGGTCCATCAACGGGTCCCCCACCGTGGCCATCTCCCAGTCCAGGATCGCCACGATGCGCGAGAGGTCGTCGGGATCGAGCACCAGGTTGTCGTACTTGAAGTCGCCGTGGATCAGCGCCGCGCCGCTCTCGGCCGGCCGGTGGGCCTCGAGCCAGGCGGCGACCTCCTCGACCTGGGGCACGTCGTCGGTCCGCGCGTCCGCGTAGCGGCGGGTCCAGCCCTGGACCTGGCGCTCGACGTAGCCCTCGGGGCGCCCCTCGCCCGAGAGACCCGCGCCGTCGAGGTCCACGGCGTGCAGCTCGGCCAGCGTGTCGCAAAGGGACGTGCTCAGCGCGCGCATGGTCGCCGGCGGGATGTCCAGCCCCTTGGGCGGTCTCTGGCCACGCAGGATCACGCCGCGCACCCGCTCCATCAAATAGAAGGGCGCGCCGATCACCGAGGCGTCCTCGCACAGCAGCAGGGGCCGCGGCGCGCGGGGGTAGGCGCCCTGCAGGCCAGAGAGGATGCGGTGCTCCCGGCCCATGTCGTGGGCCGTCTTCACCCTGGTGCCGAAGGGCGGCCGGCGCAGCACGAGCTCCGTATCTCCCAGGCGGAGCACGTAGGTCAGGTTGGAGTGGCCGCTCGGGAACTGCTGGACCCCGGTCAGCGGCCCGAGCTCGGGCAGCTCGGCGGCCAGGTAGGCCCGCAGCCGCTCCTCGTCCAGCGCCTCCCCCTCGCGCACGTCCCGCGCCCGGTCGACGAAGCTCTCCATCGGCTCACCCCTTCAGCTTGAGGCCGTGGCCGCGCAGGATGCGGCGGGCCACAACGGTCTTGTGCACCTCGTCCGGCCCGTCGTAGATGCGCGCGGCGCGCTCGTGGGCGTACCAGTAGGCGAGCGGCGTGTCGTCGGTCATCCCCAGCGCGCCGTGGGTCTGGATCGCCCGGTCCAGCACCCGCTGCAGCACCCCCGCCACCATGAACTTGATCAGCGAGATCTCCTCCCGCGCGGCATAGGCCCCCTCGGCGTCGATCTTCCACGCCGCGTGGAGCACGGAGAGCCGCGCGGCGTTGATCTCGGCCCGGCTCTCGGCGATCCAGTTCTGGATCGTCTGCCGCGTGCCCAGGGGCTTGCCCGGCGCGAGCTCCCGCGTGGCCGCGTAGGAGCACATCATGTCGAAGGCCCGCTCGCAGATGCCGATCCAGCGCATGCAGTGGTGGATCCGCCCGGGCCCCAGGCGCTCCTGGGCGATGGCGAAGCCCATCCCCTCCCCGCCGAGCAGGTTCGCGAGCGGCACGCGGCACTGCTGGTAGCTCACCTCGGCATGGCTGGCGTAGTCGCTGCCGCGGTCCCCCATCACGCTGATGTTGCAGATGTGCTCGAAGCCCGGCGTGTCGGTGGGCACGATGATCATGCTCGAGCCCATGTAGGAGCTCTGCGCCTCGGGCGCGGTCACCGCCATGCAGATCGCGAAGGCCGCGCCGTCCACCGACGAGGCGAACCACTTGTGCCCGTTGATCACCCACTCGTCGCCCTCCTTGCGCGCCGTGGTCCCCATCCACACCGGGTTGGATCCGGCGAACTCTGGCTCGGTCATCGTGAAGCAGCTGCGGATCTCTCCCCGGACCAGGGGCTCGAGGAAGCGCTCCTTCTGCGCGTCGGTGCCGTGGAGCATCAGGATCTCCATGTTGCCCACGTCCGGCGCCTGGCAGTTGAAGACGTAGTGCCCCAGGGGGCTCTTGCCGAGCTCCTCGCTGAGGAAGGCGAACTCCGACAGGCTCAGCCCGGCCCCGCCCTGCTCCTCGGGGATGTGCGGGGCGAAGAGCCCCATCTGCTGCACCTTCCTCCGGCGCTCGCGCAGCTCGGGCACGAGCTCGGCGAAGCTCTTGTGGCGCAGCGTCGGCTCGAGCGGGAAGACCTCCCGCTTCATGAAGTCCCGCACCATCTCGAGGATCGTCTGCACGCGCTCTGGAACGGTGAAGTCCACGGCTTGGCTCCTGCGCCGCCCGCCTCAGCGGACGGTGGTCTGATCGTCTCCCAGGTGGGAATGAAGGTTGAAAGCAACGAGGGACAGGCGCCCCGGGCCGAAGCGCAGCTCGCAGAGCGCCGTGTTGCGCACGGTCCAGCTCAGCTCGAGCACCTTCTCGTCGGTGAGCCCGAGGACCAGGCCCAGGGCGGCGGCCACCGGCCCGCCCGAGGTGAAGGCGGCCACGATCTGGCCCCTCGCCCCCTCGGCGGTGATACGCTCCAGCGCTCCTCCGACCCGGGCGCGGAAGGCCGAAAACGTCTCCACGCCCTCGTAGTCGATCTCCCCGGCCACGTAGCGGCCCATGATCCGGGTGAACATCCGCTCGAAGGTGGACGGATCCTCAACGCGCGCGAGGCCCCCCTGCACCGCCCGCTTGAAGATCTCGCCCGCCGGGTACTCGTCGAGGTCCGGCTCGATCCGCGCTTCCGGCAGCTCCAGCGACCGGCGCACCTCTTCGAGCGTCTCGTGGTGCCGCATCCGCGGCCCGCAGATCACGCGGTCCAGTCTCAGCCCGCGGGCGGCCCAGCGCTCGCCGAGCAGCCGGGCCTGCTCCCGGCCCAGCGGCGTGAGGTGGTCGGCCTGCTCGCCGGTGTACAGGGACTGCCCGTGCCGGACCAGCAGCAGCCGGCTCATGGATCGCGCTCGCTCATCAGAGGGGAAAATGTACCGCCGGGTCGGGGAAAACACCACCGGGCGTGGGACGGGGCGGGGCCTTGTCAGAGGCAGGTGACGATGTGGCTGCCCACCATACCGCCCGACTTTCCGGCCTTGATGCGGGTGCGCCAGTAGGCGCGGGTCCAGCCTCGGGACTTCACGATGGTCGCCGGATTGCAGGCGCTCTGCTTGCAGGTCGTTCCGGCCTTGCCCAGCTTTCCCTGGTCAACGCACACGACCCCATAGTCATTGGTGAGGAAGGGGCAGAACAGCGAGGAGACCGAGTACACCAGGCAGTAGTACCGGTTGTCATAGATCTGTTCGTACGGAAACAGGTCCTCCCCGGGCAGAATCAGGCTGCTCTCCTGCTTACCCACACCATCCAGCGACTCGGATGGCTGCTCCGCGACCTCCGGCTGCGTCCGCAGCGGTGCACGCCAAACGTAGTCGCCCGGCGCCACGTCCGCGTCCAGGGGCCTGAGGGTGACCTGGATGCCGTCGGCACCCAGATCGGCGTCGTCCTGGAACAGCGCCTCGAGCGGAGGCCGCTCCGCTCCGGGGAACGCCTCGGTGAAGGGCACGATCGTCAGGTTGTCCAGCACCCAGCGCGCCTCGGTCTCGGGCAGCGCCTCGCCGTGGCGCACCTCGACCTCGAAGCTGTGCTTGCCGCTGACGTCGTTTCGCAGGCCGCTGACGGTGCGCTCGACGTTCTGATCCCCAGCGTCCCCGCACGACGCGACGAGCAGCGCGACCAGCCCCAGGTTGACCATGTGATTGATGGACCGCTTCATCTGACACCTTCCTTTCCGTTTGTCGGTTGGTTTGTGTTTTCTGTGAGGCCTGGCTTAGCAGGAGCGATGCCAACTCGATGAGGCCCGAAACATGGAGGGTTCCGACGAGAGCGCGATGACCTCGGCAGGATCTGCAGGCAGGACTTGCCGGGCGGCTCGTTTGACAGGGCACGGGGCGCCCGAATAATGTTCGCCTCTGTGCCGGCGCATCGAGCCGGGAGGACGTGATGGGGCACGGCGGCTTCATCAAGACCGAGTACGAGGCCTACCTGCGCCGGCTCGAGACCGGCATCACGGCTCTGCCCATGCCGGATCACCCCGCCGCCCGGGCCGCGTGGCAGGATGTCCTCGAGATCCTGCTTACCCCGGAGCAAGCGAGCCTCGCCGCCTGCGTCTCCCCCACCCGGAGGCTCACCGCCGAGGAGGTGGCCCGCCGCGCCGGCCTGCCCCTCGACGACACCCGACGTCGGCTCGAGGCGCTCGCGGACCGGGGAATCGTCTTCGACTTCGTCAACCCGCGCACCGGGGCCGTGAAGTGGCTGCTCGCGCCAGCGGCACCCGGCATGTTGGACTTTCCCATGAAGCGCCTCGGCGACGACGACGGCGTGCCCAAGGCGCGCCTCGCTCGATCCATAGAGGCCTACTTCCACGGCGACGACGCATTCCTCAAGGAGCTCATCGGCGACACGCCCTTTTTCCGCACCCTGGTGAACGAGGAAGCCCTGGAGCCCGGGGATCTGGCCGAGGTCGTGGACTGGGAGCGGTCCACCGCCATCGTCGAGGGTGCGTCGAAGATCGCCGTTTCGCCCTGCACCTGTCGGCACCGGGCCGAGCACTTCGGCCGGCGCTGCGATGCCCCCCTGGACACCTGCCTCGCGCTGGGCGGCGGGGCGCGCTTCGCGATCCGGCGGCGGTTCGGTCGGGAGATCGAAAAGCCCGAGGCGCTGGAGATCCTCGCCCGGTCGCGAGAGCACGGGCTGGTCCAGATGCTGGACAACGTGCGTGGACACCCAACCTTCCTCTGCAACTGCTGCAGCTGCTGCTGCGATGTCCTCCGGTTGCTCAACGACTACGGGCTGCCCTCGGTCATTCCGAGCGGCTTCGAGGCCAGGGCGGACGCCGACCGTTGCGCCGGGTGCGGGACCTGCGTCGCGGCTTGCCCGGTGCGGGCGATCTCCGAGTCCGACGACGGGGCGGCCCCCACAATAGACGCCGGGCGCTGCATCGGCTGCGGGCTCTGCGCCGCGGCCTGCCCCCAGGCCGCCACGGCCATGGTCCGGCGGGCCGCACCGCCCCACGTCCCGGCCAACGTCATCGAGCGGACCGTAAACAGGATGATCGAGCGCGGCCGGCTGCCCCACCTGCTCTACGACGAGGGCGCAAGCCGGGGAGCCCGCTTCATGAACCTCATACTGCGCGCGATCTGCGCCCTGCCCCCGGCACAGCAGGCCCTGGCCAGCCGCCAGCTGCGCTCCCGCTTCGTCGACTTCGTCATCCGGACACGGTCCCGGCCGCGATCCCGCAAGACGCCGAGCTGAGGATCGACGATGGCCGGGTCCTCGGACTCTTTTCGCGGCGACGACCGCTTCCAGGTGCTGAGGCGGCTCGGGGAGGGCGGCTACGGCACGGTCTACGAGGTCCACGACCGGGTGCGGGGCGAGCGTGTGGCCCTCAAGACCCTGCAGCGGCTGGACGCCGACGCGCTCTTTCGCTTCAAGAAGGAGTTCCGGCTCATCGCAGACATCTCCAGCCCGCACCTGGTGGCGCTCCACGAGCTTCACGCGGACGGCGAGGGCTGGTTCTTCACCATGGAGCTGGTGCAGGGCGTTGACTTCCTGTCCCACGTCCGGGGCAGCGACGGAAGCGAGGACCGGCTGCGGAGCGCGCTGCGGGACCTGGTGTGGGGGGTGAGCGCCCTGCACGCCGCTGGCGTGCTGCACCGGGACCTCAAGCCGTCCAACGTGCTCGTTTCCCGGGGCGGCCGGGTCGTGGTGCTGGACTTCGGGCTGGTGGCCGAGGCCGGCAAGGAGCGCACCACCGACGCGAACACGGTGCTGGGCACGGCGGCCTACATGGCGCCGGAGCAGGCCCTGGGCCGTCCCGCCGACGAGGCCACGGACTGGTACGCCGTGGGGGTGATGCTCTACGAGGCGCTCACCGGGCAGCTGCCCTACGACGGCACGCCGCTCCAGGTGCTGCTGGCCAAGCAGAGCAGCGATCCGCCCCCGCCGCAGGAGCTCGAGCCCGGGGCTCCGGAGTATCTGTGCCGGCTCGCCGCAGCCTTGCTGCGCCGCGAGCCCGAGCGGCGGCCCACGGGCGCACAGGTGCGCGAGGCCACCGATGCGGGCGACGGTGAGCCCAGCGCTGGTCCAGCCACGCCGGCGGGCGCCCGGCCGTTCATCGGCCGCGACGCCGAGCTCGCGGCGCTTCGCGAGGCCCACGCCGCGGTCCGCGAGGGCCAGCAGGTGGTGGTCGCCCTCCACGGCGACTCTGGCATGGGCAAGTCCGCGCTGCTCGAGCGTTTCCTGGCCGAGCTCGCGGGGGCGGACGAGGCCGTGATCCTCACCGGCCGCTGCTTCGAGCGCGAGTCGGTGCCCTTCAAGGCGCTGGACAGCGTGGTGGACGCTCTCTGTCGTCACCTGCGCGGGGTGGACCCCGCCAGCGCCAGCGCGGTCCTGCCCAGGGACGCCCGCGCCCTCGCGCGGCTGTTTCCGGTCCTCGATCGCGTCGCTGCCTTCCGGAACGCGCCGGACCGGACCGGCGCGCTGCAGGACGTCCAGTCCGTGCGGGCGCTGGCATTCACGGCCTTCGCCGAGCTGCTGGGCCGCATCGGCGATCGCGCGCCTCTCGTGCTGGCCATCGACGATCTGCAGTGGGGCGATCTGGACAGCGCCGCGCTGCTCGAGCGCCTGCTCCGGGGCCCCGACCGGCCGCGGATGCTGCTCCTGCTGAGCTACCGCAGCGAGGACCGTGACCGCAGCCCCTGCCTGCGAGCGCTCGGGCGGATCCTGTCGACAACCGTCGTCCGGGATGTCGCCGTGGCGGGCCTGCCCGAGGCCGAGGCCGCGGAGCTGGTCCGCGCGCTGATGCCCGAGAGCGCGGCGGATCCCGCCCTGGCCGCGAGCATCGTCCAGGAGACCGACGGCTGCCCGTTCTTCATCGGCGCCGTGGCTTCGCGAGCGGCCGCAGGCGTCCCCCTGCCCCGTGGCGGCCTCGAGCGGGTGATCCTCGACGGCGTCGATGAGTTGCCCGGGGTGGCGCGCGGGCTCCTGGAGACCATCGCCGTGGCCGGCGAGCCCACCGAGGCGGCCCAGGTCCTCTTTGCCGCGGAGGTCGCCCAGGAGGCCTGGCGCGCCGAACGGGTGCGGCTGGAAGCGGCCGGTCTGATCCGCGTCTGCGTTGGCGGCGACGAGCTCGTCGAGTGCTTCCACGACCGGGTGCGTGAAGCGGTGGTGCAGAGCCTCGCCGACGAAGCGCTGGTCGCGCGCCACGACCGGCTGGCGCTGGCGCTCGAGGGCGCGGGACAGGTGGACGCGGAGCGCCTGGCCCAGCACCTGCGGGCCGCCGGGCGGCGGGAGGAAGCGGCGCGCTACGCCGAGCGGGCCGCCCGGGAGGCCTCGGGCAAGCTCGCCTTCGACCGCGCGGCGCGGCTCTATCGCCTGGCGCTCGAGGGACACGAGGACACGGAGCAGGCGACGGCCCTACAGGTCCGGCTCGGCGAGGCGCTGGCCTGCGCCGGCCGAGGCGGCGAGGCCGCCGACGCCTACCTCTCCGCGGCGCGGCGTCTGACACCGACCGAGGCCCGGGGGCTCCGCGCCCGGGCGGCGAAGCAGCTGCTGATGTCCGCGCGCTACCACCAGGGCCGCGAGCTCCTGTTCGAGCTGCTCACCGGGCTGGGCCTCGAGGTCGCGCCGACGGCGGAGGCCGCGCTCGCCTCGGCCCTGGCCACGGCGGAGCGGCTCGAGCGTCGGGGCTTCGCCTTCCAGGCCCGAGACGCGGCCAGCGTCCCGGCCGGCCGATTGGCGCAGATCGACGCCTG
>Ga0316576_10000072_pt1 | contig 34450 bp, 28 predicted proteins | sample S0NA_FD_203075 | JGI IMG/M metagenome (GOLD analysis project Ga0316576, IMG submission 203075) | Rhizosphere microbial communities from salt marsh grasses in Alabama, United States - S0-2_050615r3r5 | ecosystem: Host-associated > Plants > Roots > Rhizosphere | place: USA: Alabama | collected...
GAGTTTCTCACCTCATGGGTGAAGAACGAGCCTCGTCGACGGCGCGGGGAGGAGTTTCTCACCTCATGGGTGAAGAACGAGCCTCGTCGACGGCGCGGGGAGGAGTTTCTCACCTCATGAGTGAAGAACGAGCCTCGTCGAGACTGACGATCGTCTCAACGCGAAATCGCGCTAGCGGGAACAGCTTCGACCCTACCGCCGTTGAAGGGCAAACACGGAGGAGACCGATGGTGATCCCGCGCACAGTTGATTTTGCACGCGCGCAGCTACAGCTCACGCGCGTGATCCTCGTGGCAAGCCTTGCTTTCTCTGCGTGCAGCGACGACTCCGGCGCGGCCGACGCCAGCGTCGACCACGGCCTCGTCGACACGGCGATCGTCGACAGCTCCGGCGCCGATCTCGCCGCTCCCGAGACGAGCCCCGACCTGCCCCTGCTCGGGCCCGATCTGGCGCGGCCCGCCCCGGACCTCGGCCCCCCGCTCGACGCCGGCCCGTCCGGCGACGGCCCGGCGATCACCTGCACGGCCACCGTGGGCAGCGGCTCGGTCAGCGGCTCGGTCAACGGTCAGGTGCTGAGCGCCACGACGGCGGGCGGCGTGCTGGGCACCGCCCTGGGCATCGACGCCTACGGCGTCGCGCTGATGGACCAGAGCGGGACCTGCGCCGGGATCTCGACGACCATGCCCGCGCCCAAGGTCTGGATCCTGGTCTGCGACAAGACGCCGGGGACCTACGCCGTGGGGGCGACGTGCAAGGGCGACGCCGGCTCCGGGGTCTTCGTCAAGAACCAGGTCTCGGTGCCGTCGGCGGGCAGCGACCCCAAGGCCACCGCCGGCACGATCACCATCGACAGCTTCGACCCGACCTGCGGCGGCAAGGTGAAGGGCAGCTTCTCGGTGACCTTCGGCACCGATGCGGTGAGCGGCAGCTTCGACACGGTGGGCTGCGGAACGATCAAGCTGATGTAGACGCGTCAGAGCGCGTACATGCAGCGCGGCGTGCTGTCCGGCGGCGGCGTGCCGCACAGATCGAACCCGATCGCCTCGCAGTCCACGGCGAGCTTGTAGCCATCGACGCAGACCATCAGGCGCGTGCCCTGGCACTCGGCCGCGAGATCGGTCCAGCACTCGTTGCCCGCCGGGGCACAGGGCTCGAAGGTGCTCCCGCCCCCGTTGCACTTGCCGTGGACCGGGTTCTGGCTGCAGTCCACGGTGGCGTTGTAGCCGTGGTCTCCTCCCCCGTAGCTCGGCATGCAGAACTGCGCCACGGTGAAGCTGCCGCAGCTCGTGCCCGACTTGGTCATGCACCAGGCCCCCGTGCCCTTGCAGGGCAGCGCGGAGGGGTTGCACACCATGCCCCAGGCGCCGCAGTCGATCTCCTCGGCGATTCCCGCCTTGCAGTGCACGCCCCGGGTGGGATCCCCGGCGAGGCAGGTCGTGCTGGCCGCCGGCTCCGTGGGGCAGGTCTTGAGCGCGCAGCAGGCGCGCTCGCCCGCGGTGACCGGGGGCAGCTCGACGCAGCTTCGCCCGAGAACGGCGCAGTCCAGGTGCTCGGCGCCGGACTGCACCCGCCCCTTCTCGCAGCTCGCCCCGGCGCGGCAGGTCGTCGGCCCGATCCAGGTGCCGCCGTAGCAGGAGTAGAGCGCCTGGCAGCTCGCCGCCGGGGCGCAGGAGCGCAGCCGGTCGAGGAGCTGGGCCCCCATGGTCTCGTAGCTTCCGTCGAGCCAGCCCTTCCTGGCGAACCACTCGAGGCACTGGGACAGGGTCACCGGGTGGCCGCTCGACGCCGTGCAGGCCGCGGTGTAGGCGCAGGCCTCGACGACCTGCTGCCGCGCGCCCGGGCCGGCGTCGGGCTGGAGCGTGTCCGGCAGGCCGAGGTCCACGGTGATGTCGGGCGGCGGCGCGTCGGCGGCTCCGGACGCATCCGGCGACGCCGAGGCCGGAAGCGATGGCGCATCGATCAGGCCGCTCCGCGCCCCGCAGCCCAGGAGCACACCGATCGCCGCGACCAGACCAAGAGCCCGTGCTGTCCCCATGGGTCGATGGTAACGAATCTCATGACGATCCGCTACAGCGCGTACATGCAGCGCGGCGTGCTGTCCGGCGGCGGCGTGCCGCACAGGTCGAACCCGATGGCCTCGCAGTCCACGGCCAGCTTGTAGCCATCGACGCAGACCAGCAGGCTCTTGCCCTGGCACTCGCCCTTGTACGACGCCGTGCACTCGCCCCCCGCGGGCCGGCAGGGATCGAAGCTCGTCGCCCCGGCGTTGCAGGCGCTGTGGAACATTGTGGTGGCGCAGTCCACGTTGGCGATGTTCCCGCCGCCATCGGTCCGTGCCACGCAGTACTTGGCCACCGAGCCCGTGCAGCTGACCTTCGTGGTCTTGGGATCGCAGAAGGCGCCCGGCCCGACGCAGAGCTGGTTCGGCACCGTCGAGCAGAACTGGCCCATCACCGAGCAGTCGAAGTCGTAGGCCATGCCGAGCATGCAGGTGGTGCCCTTCTTCGAGCTGCCGTTCGGGTCCGGGTAGCAGGTGGTCTGGGTCCCGCCGCAGATCGTGTCCACGCAGCAGGCGCGGATCGCGCCGGTGGGCAGGTCCCAGCAGACCCCGCCCAGGGCGTCGCAGTGCAGAAACAGCGCGCTGTTCTGCTGGGTCCAGAGCATGTCCTTGGAGCACTCGCCCCCCTCGCGGCAGGCGGTGGGCCCGAACCAGCTCCCGCCGTAGCAGCTGGCGAAGGCCTTGCAGTCCGCCGCCGGCGCGCAGGTCGCCAGGCGATCGAGCATCGAGGGGCCGACGCCGGCGTAGCCGCCCCGGGGCCAGTCGCGGTAGGCGAACCACTCCACGCACTGGCTCGCCGTGACCGGGGGCTGCATGTGCCAGCCCGAGCAGGCAGCGGCGAAGGCGCAGGCCTCGGCGACGCGCTCCTTGCGCGGCCGCGCCGCGTCCGGGCGAGCGCCGTCGAGGGGCCGCACGAGCCCGTCAACCCGGGCGTCGCGGGCCGGCCCGTCAGCGACGGCGGCGCCGTCCTGGTCCCCGGGCAGGGCGCGGGAGCCGCAGCCCGCCACGCCGATGATCACGATCCAGCCCACGATCCGTCGCGCTCGCATGGGGCGAGTATAGGATCTACCCTGTGGGTCGATCCATGGCTCTGGTCTCCACCACTGATCGGTCCGGCGGCTCGCTGGCGGGTCTCACCGTCCAGCGCGCGTTGCTGCTCCTGCTGCTCGGGCTGTCCGCCTGTCCCCGCCACGACCCCGGGCCCCGGGACAGGCTGCTCGCCCTGGAGCGCGGGCGCTGCCTGGCCCTGGAGCGCCGCCTGCGCGCCGCCAGGGCGAGGATCCACGCCCTCGGCCCACCGGCCCTGCCGCGGCTCGGGCGCGACCGGGCGCTGCTCGGGCTCTACCCGGAAAAGGGCCGAATTCTTCGCTTCTGGGTCAGGGGCGAAGCGGTCCGCGCCCTGCCCTCCCGGGATCTGCGCCAGGCGGAGTCCCTGGTCATCGCCGCCCGGGACGAGATCGAGCACGGCGGCCTGGATCCCGCGCTGGGCAAGCTCTCCTCCCTGCTCTCGCGGCTGCGGCGCGAGCTCCTCGGCGGGGCGGACCTGAAGGGCATCCGATCGCTGGTGGTGGCCGCGGACGGGCTGCTGCGCATCGCCCCGGTCCACGCCCTGGTCACGGGAAGGGCCAAGGACCGGCCGCGCTTCCTCATCGAGGAGCTGGAGCTGGCCTACTCCGCCTGCCTCGGCCTGCCCGAGCGCGCGGCGAAGATCGGCGGTGCGGCGGTGATCGCCCCGCGATACGCCGGCGGCCACGTCCCCGCCGGGGTGGAGCAGGAGATCGCCGGCATCGAGCGCGCCTACCCCGACCGGGTGCAAACAGTCCGCGAGGCCCGGCCCGCAGACCTGCTCGCCGCCCTCGGTCGCGACGAGGCGGTCTGCTTCGCCGGGCACGGCCTCGCCGACCTCGCGCCGGGCACGACCCCCGAGCTGCTCTTTGCCGAAGGGGATCCGCCGCTCACCCTGAGCCGCCTTTCCGCGAGGCCGGTGCACGCGCCCCTCGTCGCGCTCTCGGCCTGTGCCACCGCCTTCCCGGCGCGCTTTCGCGACGGGGAGCGGCTCTGGGCCCGGACCGGGCCGGTGGAGGCCCTGCTCGGTGCCGGGGCCGGGGGCGTGATCGCCGCCTCGTGGATCGTCAAGGGCCGACTCTCGGCCCGCCAGATGAGCACGCTGCACCGGGAGCTCGCCCGGGGGCGCGCGCCTGCCCGTGCCCTGGCCCGGAGCCAGCGGGATCTGATCCGCCGGCTGGAGCTCGCCCACCCGCGCTTCTGGGCCGGGTATGCGCTCTACGGCGGCTGGCGCTGAGCCCCGCCTGCGCGGACAGCTGTGTGCGAAGGGTGGGAGCAAAACCCTGCAGACTGTCGTGAGCACCCTCTGAATCTCGGACACTTGGCCCGCCCCGGCGTGGGTGCGCTTCTTGCACATACCCCGGGGCAAGGAGCAAAACCAATGACCAGCAAACGGAGACCGGTGCTTCGATCCCGCCCGCTGTTCCTCGGCGTGCTCTTCCTCGCGGGGGGGTGTGGCCTTTCGCTCGGCGGGACCGAGATCGTGGACGAGCCCGAGGTCCTCGCCGTGTCCACGGAGAAGCTGACCTTCGGCGACTCCCTGGAGATCTACGGCGGCAACTTCGTCCAGACCGGAGACCAGCACACCGAGGTCCGCTTCCTCGGGACCTTCACCCCAACCTCCGGCGCGCCGGTGGCCGTGGACACCCGCATCCACCCGCACTGGGTCGACGGCAACCAGCTGGTCTGGGCGCCGATCGGGCCGTTCACCAACCCGTTCACCAGCACCAGCGAGATCGGCACCTTCGAGGGCGAGCTCACCGCGATCAACGTGGACGGCGCGGGCACCGAGGAGTCCTCGCGTCCTGTGCGGACCCGGCTGACCTTCGAGGAGGGCATCACGATCCGCAAGCTCGCCCCTCCCCGGGCCGAGTGCGCCGAGCCGGTGCGCCGGCTGCTCGGCGGCTTCCCCTACGACATCACCGTGGAGGCCGTGGGCTTCACGCCGAAGAACTTCACCTACACCATCGCCGGCGAGCCGCTCTTTCCCCAGGGCCGGGTCTACCGCCGCGCGGCCACCGGAAACACCGACACGTTCCAGTTCGTGGTCGCGCCGGTCACCGACAGCGTGGTGTTCCAGCTCGTGAACCTCTCGATCTCCGCCATGGGGACCGACGGCCGGGAGCGGGTCAACTCCCTCGTCTTCGGCGTGCACCGCCCCATCGAGTACGTCGACTCGGGGACGTTCAAGACCGCCGAGGTGCTGCCCGCCATGCCCGAGTCGGGCTGCCTCTCCGGCGGCCCCACCGGCCGGACCGTGACCTACACCCAGAGCCACACTGACATCCGCGCGCGCACCGTGGGCGTCAACTGGAGCGAGGCCTGGTCGCAGTCGAGCACGACCCAGCAGACCCTGGCCCACTCGGTGACCGAGGGGATCACGGTCACCAACAGCGGCTCGACCATGAACAGCTCGACCTTTGGCTGGAACTCGTCCGTCACGACCCACGCCAACGTGGGGGCCGAGGTGGGCGGCGAGCTGGGCGTCCCGGGCGTCGGCTCCATCGGCGGCAAGGTGATGACCGAGGTCGGGGTCGCGCACACGTACGGACGCAGCGGGAGCTACACAACGGCCTACACCCGGGGCTGGTCCGTGGGCCGGAACTACTCGAGCTCCGACACGGAGAGCTGGGCCTTCTCCCAGTCCAAGGGCTACACCCTGTCCAAGAGCAGCTCGGACTTCTGGACCGTCTCGTCGGCCGACTCCAAGTCGCTGTCCTTCACCGGGCTGGTGATGCCGAACCAGTTCGGCGTGTTCTATCGCCAGCCGGTGCGCATCGCCCTGCCCGGCGCGCTGATCGCCTACAACCTGTGCGGTGACCCGTCGGTGGTCGCCCAGGCCAACTTCTTCGACTACACCTGGTCGGTGGACCTGGCGCTGGGGATGACCTGCACGCCGTTCCCCAAGTCGACGCTGCCGGACGCCGAGTGTCACATCTCCCCCTGCGAGAACTAGCCATGAGCAAGGAGGTCACGATGTCACGCCTGTCGCTCGCCCCGCTGGTCGCCCTGCTCGCCGCATCCTGCGTCGCGGAGGATCCGGGCGTCCGCGAGGAGCACCAGCCCGACGGAGGGGCGGCCCTGGGGCTCGAGGCGCCGCGCCTGGTCAGCGCCGTGCCGGTCCAGACTCCCCTCGCCTCGGTGGCCCTGCGGGGCAAGACCGCCGGCTCGCGGATCATCGTCACCGGCGGCCCCAACGGCCCCGTGGTCAAGCTGCCGCTCCCCTCCGGAGACTTCTGCGTCGATGTGCCGCTCCGCGCCGGGGAGAGCTCGACGCTCTCGGTGGTCACCCTCGAGGGTGGCCTCGTCTCCCCGCCCACCGAGCACGTCGTGGTTCAGGACAGCGCCGCGCCCAAGCCCGCCAACCCGTACTGCGATCCCCCGGCCTGCAACGGCAGCTGCCCCACCACGGAGGGCGCCTGCACCGACGGCAAGGACAACGACCTCGACGGCTGGACCGACGACTGCGACCTGGACTGCTCCGGGTGTGTGGACGATGTGTTCGAGCCCAACAGCTACCCGGCGGCGGTGCCTTTCCTGCCCCTGGACGAGACCCACGACCTGAAGCTCTGCCCCTGCCACGACGACTGGCTCGCCGTGTACCTCAAGGCCGACACGAAGCTGGACGTCAACCTCAAGGGGGACGACCCGGGGTTCAACATCAACATGAAGCTCTACCGGGCCGAGGACGCCGAGAAGGGCGGCTACAAGTCCAACACTCCGCTACGCGACGCCGGCTCCGGCGGCAGCGAGGAGGTGATCTCGTGGAAGGCCGACAAGAGCGGGATGTACTACATCTACGTCTACTCCACGAACTCGAAGGGCTCGGGCGGCTACAAGCTGACCGCCACGGTCAGCAAGGTGACCGAGTGATGCGGCGCCTGGCTCGCCCACTGATGGCGCTGGCCCTCGCCCTCGCCCTCTGCGCCGGGCCCCGGCTCGCCGCGGCCAGCGCGAAGGTCGCCGTGCTGCCCTTCTCCGGTCCCGCGGGCGCCACGGCCCGGGCAGGCCTGCTCGCCGGGATGGGCCGCTCCGTGACGGCGATCCCGGCCGACGAGGTGCTGGAGGCCGCCGCCGACCTGGGCGTCGCCTCGGGGTCGGACAGGTGGCTCGTCGCGCTGTGCGCCAGGCTCGGCTGCCAGGCGGTGATCGCCGGCGCCGTCGAGCGCTCCCGCGGCCAGCACGAGGTCGTGGTCACGCTCTACAGCGGCCGCACCGCCAAGGAGCTGGGGCAGCACGCGATCCGCGTCCGCTCGGCGCGGTTGCTCGGTGTCGTGGGCAAGGCCCTGGGCCGGCAGTGCCTGACGACGATGACCCGGAGCGGCGAGGCAGACGGGGCGAGCGCTCCCGCCCCCGCGCAGGCGCCACCCGTCGCGGCGCAGGCGCAGGCGGCCGCCGCCCCCGCGCAGGCCGCTGCCGCCCCCGCGCAGGCGCCCCCGATGGATATCGACGAGGCCCTGCGCAAGCATCCGGTCTCCATCGTCCGCCACGACCTGCCGCCGCGCGAGCGAGGCTCCATCGTGGACGTCGCCATCGGCTTCGGCCTGACCCGCCGTGACCACGTCCTGCACAGCGCCGAGGATTCGACCCGGCCGGACAAGACCGCCGCGGGCATCTACCCGGAGATCAACCTCCGCGTCGACGTCTATCCGCTGGTCCCCTTTGTCAGGGGACTGCTGAGCGGCGTCGGTCTCGGCCTGACCTACGCCCACAACCTGGGCGCGTCGGCCTCGGTGGAGGACGCGGGCGGCGAGCCGGTGGAGGCCGCCTCCCAGGAGCTGCTGCTCGACCTCAAGTGGCGCTGGCGCGTCGTCTCCCGGCCCTGGAGCCCGACGCTGACGGCGCTCGCCGGCTGGGGCACGCGGGACCTCGCACTCGGCGACAACGATCTGCTCACCAGCCTGGGCTACCGCTTCTTCCGGCTCGGGCTCGACGGCGCCGTGCCCCTCGGCACACCCTACGCCAACCTCGTCGTCGGGCTCGACTGGCGCGCGGTGACCCGGGTCGGCAACGAGGCCGTGGACTCCTACGGCAGCCGCACCGGGAGCGGGGGCTACGCGGTCCGGATCGGCGGGGCCGGGGCCCACCGCACGGCGTGGGGCGAGCTCCGCTACCACTGCACCTTCGAGTACCTGAGCTTCTCGACGGACTTTGCCGGACTGGACATCGACCAGCTGCGCCGCGACGAGCGCCGGGACCGCAGCGACTCGACCACCGCCGACGATCGGCTGGTGCGCTTCTGGCTCGGCGCGGGTTACGCATACTGACGGGGCGATCATGGACGACACGACCATCCCCGATCTCGCCTTCGAAATGACCACGGTGGTCTTCGCGCCGCCGGAGACGGTCGGGGGCGAGGTCGCCACGACGGCCTACCGGAGAAAGTGCCGCGACCGGGTGATCTGGGCCAGGTGCCGCCTGGTCAGCCTGTTCGCCCTGCTGGTCCTGCTCGGCGCGGGGGGCTACGCCCTGAGCGCCGTGTTCGTGCCCGAGCCGCCGGCGGCCGGGCCTGCCGAGGAGGCGTTCGCCTGGCCCGCGGCACAGGAGCCCCGGCCAGCCGCGCCACCCGCCCCCGAGATCGATCCCACACGCCAATCGCCGCCGAGCCCCGCCCCGACCTTGGCCACGGAGGCGCCGACCGCCCGGCCGGCGCTGGCCACCGAGAGCGAGCCCTTGGCGGTGCGCTGGCGCCCCCCCGCCCCCCGGGCGTCCCTCCAGAGCGCCGCGCCACGCCCCAAGGCGCGGCCGGGCAAGCTCCGGATCCTGTGCACCGAGCCGTTCCACCCGATCGTCGACGGCATGGAGCTGGAGACCATGGCGCCCCTCGCCCTGCGTCCTGGCGTGCACCGGGTCCGCGTGCGCTACCTGAACAGGGGCCGGGCCTCACAGGTCCGCGCGGTGCGCGTGCGGCCGGGCAAGACCAGCGTCGCCTTCTTCGTCGCCCCCTGAGACGACTTGCGGCAGACGTAGGGGTTCAGGCCCCCGCAGCCCACGTCGTAGCCCGACGACGCGACCAACAGTCCAAACAGTACGACCCACGCCCTCGTCACCCGACCAGTTTCGCGCAGCTCGAGCGCCAAGGTCAGCTTGGTTGTTTGCCCGGATCTGGTGTCCTGGACTACGATGGTCAGATAACGAAACGTGAGGTGGACTATGCGCACCCTGATGGTGCTCGCCGCGTTCCTGCTGCTCGCGGCCTGCGACAAGAGCGAGACCAACAACCCCGACGGGACGCCTCCGGGAGGCGACGGGCCGGTGATCACCGACACCGGCGTGCCCTCCGAGGGCTCGGTCCCCGGCGACAACGGCGTGCCCTCCGAGGGCTCGGTCCCCGGCGACACCGGCGTGCCCTCCGAGGGCTCGGTCCCCGGCGACAACGGCGTGCCCTCCGACAACGGCGCGCCGGTGGCCTGCGACCCCAACTTCGGCCAGGCCGAGGCGTGCGGCGGCACGCTGGGCGGGACCAAGTGGAAGTACACCGGCGGCTGCGTCGCCGACGCCGCATGGGACGCGCTGAAGACCAACTGCCCGGGCGCCACGGTGAGCAACGTGGCCGTCTCCGTGGGGACCAACAACTCGCTGCACTTCTTCAACAACGGGACCCTGATGCGCACCTTCAGCGGCAGCATCAGCGGCAAGGCCTTCTTCCCCCAGGCCTGCACCAAGCTCGGCTGCGTCACCCTCCAGGCCGCGCTCAAGCTCGCCCTGGCGACCCACCCCGGCTCCACGGTGACCTGCGCCGCGGCCAGCGCGGGCGGCTGCGACTGCGACGTGAGCATCGCCCTATTCGCCTTCAACGGAGGGACCTGGGTCGCCAACGGGGGGACGGTGACGGTCACCGCGGCGAACAACACCTACCCGTACTACTACTGCATCTCGGGGAACACGCTGACCTACCACGGCACGCCGCAGAACACCGACGATCAGAACGTGACCTACGTGCTCCAGACCATGCCCTGATCCTGATCTCGATCACTCGCTCAGCTTGTCCTGGATCTTCTTCCAGCGCGTGATGCGCTTGGCGTACCAGCCCCGGGTCTTCTTCACCTGCTTGCGCAGGGCGCGGATCGTGTCGATCACCGCGTGCTTCGCCGTGATCTTGCCGACCCAGGTCGGGATCCAGCCACCCGGGTCGGCGTCGAGCTGGTAGTCGAGCTGGGTCTTGTTCGGCCCGAGGATCTTCAGGGCGTAGTAGCCCTGGAGCTTGTCCAGGCGGACGATGCCGTCCCGGGGCGGCACGCGGAGGTCCTTCACCGCCTTGAACCGGACCATCACCAGCTTCTTTTTCAGCTGCACCCGGGCCCGGGCGTAGTAGACCGCGTCCCGGTCGCTCACCGGCCAGGGCGCGGCGGTGCGCGAGTAGGTGACGTACTCCAGCTCGCCGCGCTGGCTCAGCCGCCGGGCCTCGGCGCAGCGCTTCATCCACTGCGGGTAGCGGTTCACGTCGCTCAGCACGGCGAGCAGATCGTAGATGCTCTCGTCGATCACCGCCACCGCCCGGATGGTCGGAAAGTTCCGGCCGGGCACGTCGCGCATCATCACCATCACGTCGGGCTCGCGCGCGACGGTCTCCCAGCCGCCGGCGTGTGCCGTGGTTGTCGCGGCCAGGACCAGGGTCAGCGTCGTCAGGCGGGGGGTCGGGCGCACCATGGTCGTGAAGTCTAGAGCAGGATCTCGGTGCCCGCCACCGGCTGGTCCGTCAAGGCGCGGTACAGGCTGTCCCGTTCGGTGAGGTCGAAGATCAAGACAGGCACCCCGGCGAGCGTGTCGTGCAGCTGCTCCAGCTTGCCGCGCATCCCCCGGGTCACGTCCACCGCGGCGCTCGCGCCGGCCGCGGCCAGCACCTGCTCCAGGTTGCCGCCGTCGATGCGCTCGATGCGCCGGGCCCCCGGATCTCGGCGGGGGTCAGCGCTGAACACTCCGCCCACGTCGGTGCCGAGCAGCACCCGGGCGGCGCCCAGCCGCCGCGCCAGGTGGGCGACCAGGGCGTCGCCGGAGACCACGCTGGCCCCCTGGTCGAGATCCACGACCATGTCGCCGTAGAGGATCGGGATGATCGCCGGGTCGAGGGCGAGGAGGCGCTCGAGGGGCTCGGTGAAGAAGGTCTCGATCCGCCGCGCGCGCTGGATCACGCAGGCGCTGGGCTGGACAGGGAAGCCGAGCAGCCCCTCTTCCCGGAAGAGGTCCATGACGATCTTGTTCAGATCCTCCATCGAGTTGTGGGTGCGGACGAATCCCTCGATCTCGCGCTGGTCTCGCACGCCCCCGGCGATGCCGTAGTCGGCGACGAGGGCGTGGCCGAAGGGGCCAGCGCCGTGCACCACCACCAGGGCCAGCTCCCGCTCGCGCCGCGCCCGGGCGATCTGTCGCGCCGCGTCGCGGATGACGTCGTCGCGCGCCTCGCGCAGGTTCTCGGCCTTGCGGGTCACCGCTCCGCCCCCCAGCTTGAGCACCCAGAGCTCCCGGCTCATCGGTCCACGACCTCCACGATCCCCCGGTCCGCGTCCACCTCGAGCAGCGCGCCGTCGGGCAGCTGTCCGATGTCCACGTGATCGACGCAGGGGATGTCGGCGATGATCGCGCCCACGGCGACGATGGTCTCGCACTCCGCGTTGACGATGGCCGCCGGGCCGCGGCCCCGCCGGGCCAGGCGGTAGATGGCGTACGATCCGACGGTGGAGCCCTTGCCGTGGGGGAAGACCAGCACCCGGCCCGCCACGCTGCGCCCCTCAAGGGGGTGGTCCTTCTCGGTGACCACGCCGCTCTCCGGGTCGACCCCGCCGAAGAAAGAGAGCGCCGCGCTCGAGACCAGCGCCGCGCCCCGGGCCCGCCCGCCGTGGATCCTGCGTCCGGTCAGCCGCGCCCCGCTCATCGCTCCGCCCCTGCCGGCGCCGTGGTGGCCAGAGCGAGGCAGTCCTCGATCGACCGCAGCAGCACCCGGAGGTTGTTCTTGCCCCGGCTGTAGTAGACGCACTTGGCCGAGCTCGTGGCCAGGGCACGGAAGCGGCCCCGCAGCGGGGCGACCACCATGCAGGTGTCGCAGGCGAGGCGCGCCCCCGACGCCTCGATCGCCCGCACGTAGCCCGCGCGCTCGGCCACGTCGCGCAGCGGACGCGCCAGGTGGATCCAGGTCTCCCGGAGCACGCGCTTGCCCCGGAGCAACCCGGCGATCCGCGCCAGCTCGTCCAGGGAGGCGTGCGGGCAGCCGATGGAGACGAAGTCGACCTCGTCGGGCGCCACCTCGTCGCTCAGCCCGTCCCGGGCACGGTCGAGCTCCGCCCTGGTCACCACCAGCCGCTCGGCGGGCGGAGCCGGGCGCTCCGGCGTCACTCCCTCGACGTGGAACAGCGCGGCGCCGCCGTAGGTCGCCACGCTGGCCGACAAAGCCTTGAGCGCGTCCAGCGACACGTCCGGGTCCAGCCCGGTGAGGTACGGCACCCGCGCCCCCAAGGCCTGCCCGAGGACGAACCCCAGCGCGCCGAAGTCGGTCTCGTCCACGAGCCGCGCCTCCACCTGCACGGTCACCTCGGCGACCCGGGCCCGCTCCAGGTGCAGGCCGTGCCCGGGCGTGCGGCCGGCGATGGCCGCCGCCAGGGCCGACGGCCCTCCCTCCCGGTTGGTCCGGGCGCCGATCACCGAGTTCGCGAAGCAGACGGCGCTCGACTCGGACCAGGCGATGTGCTGGCCGAAGCGCGGCAGGTTCCCGCTCAGGTACGGCGTGCAGGTGCAGGTGGGGATGACCCCCATGCGGGCGAAGGCCTCGATCACCCGCCGCTGCCGCTCGGCGAAGGTCTCGTCGATGCCCAGCTCGCGCCAGCTCTCGATGTCCATGCCCGCCGGGTTCAGCGTGGTCAGCACCCGGACCCGGCCGTCGGCGGCCATCTCCTCGAGGAACTCCAGCCCGGCCTGGCCCAGGTTGTCGTAGCTCACCCCGGCGACCTGCACCGAGCGCACCGGGATCAGCCGCCGGGCGCCGTAGATCTCGCCGAGGGCGACGAGGATCTCCATGCTCTTCTTCGTCGCCCGGCCCTGCTCGCCGGCCAGCATGCCGCGCTCCTCGTCGGTGAGCTGGAGTGTCATCGCCGATCCCGGCCGGGCAGGTAGTCGTGCGGATCGACGGAGGGGAAGACCGCGCGCTCGAAGCCGCGGCCCTCCTCGCCCAGGGGCCGGGTCAGGTCGAAGCCCACCTTGCAGGTCAGGTGCGTGCCCGGCTCGCCGCTCGGGTCCAGGCTGCTGCCGCTCTGGCGGCCGAGCACGAGCAGGTCCCGGTCGCCCTGGAAACGCGTGGCCATGGCCCACTCGACGTCCAGCGGGTCGTAGATGTCGATGTCGTCGTCCACGACGAAGGCGTGCTTCAGCGACCCGTGGCCGGCGAACGCCGCCTCCAGCGCGCGCCGCCCGTCCCCCTCCCGCTGCTTGTGGATCTGCACGATGGCGTGGAGCCAGGAGCAGCCGCCGGGGTTGATGCTCACGTCGAGGCAGCGCAGGCCGGCGCGGGTCACCTCGCGGTGGATCGTGGGCTCGCGCGGCATGCCCATCATCACCTTGTGCTCCAGGCCCCCCGGCAGCAGCGCCTGCCAGACGGCGTCGGCCCGGTGCGTGATCCGCTCCACGGTGAGCACCGGCTCCTGCCGGACCGTGTCGTAGGTCCCGGTGAGGTCGACGAAGGGGCCCTCGGCCGCGCGCTCCTCGAGGTCCACCGTCCCCTCCAGCACGACCTCGCAGTCGGCGGGGATCAGGGCGTCGAAGGTCCGCGCCCGGGTCACCCGCAGCGGCTCCAGGCTGTTCGCGATCTCCAGCTCGTCCTGGCCCAGGGCGACGGAGGTCGCCGCGGCGAGCATCACCGACGCGCCGTTGCCGACGCAGACGGCCACCGGGATCCGCCGGCCCTCCTCGAGGAAGCGGTGGAAGTGGCGGCCCGCGACCACGCGGACGGAGAGCCGGCGGCGGTCGAGCTGCATCATCCGGTGGAAGTCCAGGTTCTGGCCGTGGACCGGGCTGCGCGAGACCACCACCCCCGAGCTGATGTAGGGCCCGCCGTCCCCCGCGCAGTGAAAGAGCAGCGGCAGCCGCCCGAGGTCCACCTCCTCGCCGCCGAGCTCGACCTCCTGGCACGGCGCCGGGCCCTCGATCACCTCCGGGCGGGTCGGCCGGTCGATGGCCGCCACCATCCGGGCGATGATCTCGCGCGGCTCGACGCCAAGGTAGCGGGCCACCGCCTCCTTGGTGGCGTACAGGTTGCCGGCCACCGGCAGCGCGCTGTCCTCGACCTGCTCCAGCAGCACCGGCTCGCCGTCCAGCGCCTTGAGCAGCCCCGCGGCCTCGAGGTGACGGGAGACCGGCCGGCCCACGCGGAGCAGCCCGGGCTCGCGCTCGAGGAAGCGGCGCAGGCTCATCAGCGCTCTCCCCAGCGCCTGTAGCGCGCGTTCTCGATGCCCAGCCCGTCGAGCACCTTGCCGGTGATGAAGTCGTAGAGGTCCTGCAGCCCGGCGGGCCGGTGGTAGAAGCCCGGGCTGAGGGGCAGGATCACCGCGCCGTAGCGCGCGAGGCGTGCCAGGTTCTCCAGGCACGGGCCCGAGAGCGGCGTCTCGCGGATACCGACGACCAGCGGTCGGCGCAGCTTGAGCATGTTGTCGCCCGCCCGGGCGATGAGCGTGTCGGTGTGGGCGCTGGCCAGCGCCGCCGCGGTCTTCACGCTGGCCGGGACCACCGCCATGCCGTCCACCGGGAACGACGAGCTGGCGATGGGAGCGGCGAGGTCGTCGTTCGCGTGGACGACCGCGGCCAGCCCGCGCACGGCCGCCGGTTCCATGTCGGTCTCCTCGACGATCACCTGCTCGGCCCAGCGGCTGAGCACCAGGTGCGCCTCGATGTCGGCATCCCTCAGTGCGCGCAGCAGCTCGACGCCATAGACCGCCCCCGAGGCGCCGCAGATGCCAACGATGACCCGACGCGACATGGCGCGGAGTCTAAAGGGGGGCTCGCCCCGCGTCAACGCGCCGTCAGTCGCAGCAGAGCGATCCCACGGCGAAGGTGTTCTGCGGCGGGACGGTGAGCCAGTAGCCCTCGTACGCCTTGGCGTCGGCGGTGATGCGCTGGCACTTCTGGCTCGTGCTCACGCCGAGCTCGGAGACGTAGTTGTTGTACGCCGTCGAGCTCCCGGCGCAGTTCCAGTAGGCCGGCGCCGAACCCGAGGGGAGCTCGGTGACGCAGTTGTTCTTGATGCAGGGGCCGTCGGTCAGCGTGTACTTGGTCATCTTGGCGTCGGCCACGGCGCAGCCGCCGATCCAGGCCAGCGTGCCCGCCGTGGACGGGGTCTTGTCGCCCCCGCGAGCCAAGAACTCCGACGGGAGGCAGAGGTGCCAGCCCGTCGCGCAGCGGCTGGCGGCCATGCACTGGTTGCCGCCAGTCGTCTTGCAGAACACCATCGAGCCCGCGGTGCTCGGGTAGATCATCTGGACCGTGGCCCCGGCGGCGCAGGCCGGAGAGGTGAGCGGCTGGTCCGGGGTCTGCGGGCCGTCGGACAGCAGCCAGGCGTCCAGCGGCTTCAGGTCCACGGCCGGTCCCCCCTCCCCTTTCGGCCCCGCGCTGTCGATGGTCGGCGCGTCCTTCATCCCGCCGTCCTTCACGAAGGCGTCGCCCCCGGCGTCACGGCCGGCGTGGTCTGGAGTGGCGGCGTCCAGCCGTGCGGGGGCGCCCAGGGGGAGCGCCGCATGGCAGCCCAGCACGACGGTCAACAGCGCGAGGAGCCCTCGCCTCATTCGACCTGCGGGCCTACGGCACCAGCTTGAGCAGGAAGATGTCGTAGCTCCCGTTGCTGGTCATCTCGCCTCCGCCGAAGTCCGCCGTGTTGTAGAAGTAGCCCGCGACGTAGACGTTACCGCTCGCGTCGACGACCACGTCGCGCCCCAGGTCGCTGCTCGTCGAGCCGTGGCTGCGGGCCCAGCGGTAGGTGCCGGTGGAGGTGAAGCTCGCGATGTACATGTCGTAGGAGCCGTTGGCGGTCAGCTGGCCGCCGCCGAAGTCGACCGTGTTGTAGTAGTAGCCCGTGACGTAGACGTTGCCGCTTCCGTCGACCCCGATCCCGTAGCCGTAGTCGCTGGAGGTGCCGCCGAACCCCTTGGACCAGCGGTGCGTCCCCGTCGAGGTGTAGCTCACGATGTACAGGTCGCCGCCGCCCTTGTTGGTGATCGTGCCGCCGCCGAAGTCGACGTCGTTGTAGAAGCGACCGGTGACGTAGACGTTGCTGCTCGCGTCCACGGCGATGTCGTAGCCGTAGTCGCTGGAGCTGCCGCCGTAGCTCTTGGACCAGCGGTGCGTCCCCGTCGAGGTGAAGCTGGCGACGAAGGCGTCGTAGGAGCCCTTGCTCGTCAGCCCGCCGCCGCCGAAGTCGACCGTGTTGTAGAAGTAGCCCGTGACGTAGACGTTGTCGCTCGCGTCGGCGGCGATGGCGTAGCCGTAGTCGCTGGAGGTGCCGCCGAACCCCTTGGACCAGCGGTGCGTCCCCGTCGAGGTGAAGCTGGCGACGAAGATGTCCCCGCTCCCGTTGCTGGTGATCGTCCCGCCGCCGAAGTCGACCGTGTTGTAGAAGTAGCCCGTGATGTAGACGTTCCCGCTCGCGTCGGTGGTGACGCCGTAGCCGTAGTCGCTGCTCGTCGAGCCGAAGCTCTTGGACCAGCGGTGCGTCCCCTTCGAGGTGAAGCTGGCGATGTAGATGTCCCCGCTCCCGTTGCTGGTCAGCGTGCCGCCGCCGAAGTCCACGCTGTTGTAGAAGTAGCCCGTGATGTAGACGTTGTCGCTCTTGTCCACGGCGATGCCGTAGGAGTAGTCGCTCGAGGTGTTGCCGAAGACCTTGGACCAGCGGTGCGTGCCGTCGGGGGTGAAGCTGGCGACGTACAGGTCGGTGCTCGTGCCGTTGGCGGTCAGCGGGCCCCCGCCGAAGTCGATGGTCTTGTAGAAGTAGCCCGCGATGTAGACGTTGCCGCTGGAGTCAACCGCCACGCCGTAGGGGTAGTCGCTCGAGGTGTCGCCGAAGCTCTTGGCCCAGCTGTAGACCACCGGGCAGCTCGCCGGCTTGGTCCAGCCGGTCTTGTTCTTGGTGGCGTCGCAGATCCCGCAGCCGCCGGGCTCGGTGGCGCCGGCGGTGAAGCAGCTGTAGCCGATGGCGCAGCTCGTGCTCGTCGGGGTCCACTGGGTCGTGCTCGTCGCCGGGTCGCAGGTGGCGCAGCCCTGGGGGTGCTGGTCGCCCGGTTTGTAGCACTTGCCGTTGATCGTGCAGGTGTTGCTCACGGGCGTCCAGGCGCTCTGGCTCTTGCTCACGTCGCAGACGTTGCAGCCGCCGCTCGGGTCCATGGTGCCGTCCTTGTGGCAGACGCCGCTGATCAGGCACCAGTCGGTCTTGAGCTCGTTGCCGAGGCAACCGCCCTTTCCGTCACACAGGTCATCGGTGCAACCGTACTCGTCGGCGCACTGGTCGCCGTAGTAGGTCCCCTTGCACTGGCCCTCCGCGCAGTAGTCGTCCTTGGTGCACGGGTTGTCGTCGTCGCAGTAGCCGCCGTTGGCCGGCGACCACTTCGTGGGGTCCTTGTCGGGGTCGCAGAGCTGGCAGGTGTCGCTGGGGTCCTTGTCGTCTTTCTTGAAGCAGCGCACCTCTGTCGTGCCCACGCCGCCGTCCGTCGCCGCCCCGATCTGCACCGGGAGGGCGCAGAAGCCGGCCTTGGGCTGGTTCGCGCACAGCCCCATCCCCTGACAGACGTCGTCGGTACACTCGAGGCCGTCGTCGCAGCTCTGCAGCGCCGCGGGCCGGCAGAGCTTGTCCTCGCCGCAGGTCGCGTTGATCGCGCAGGGATCGTGGGCGTTGCAGGCCTGACCCGGCACCTCGCAGGGCCACAGCGGCCCGTAGCCGTCCGGAAGCCCGGTCGTGCCGTCGCTGACGCTGCCGTCGGCCTTCCCACCGTCCTTCTTCTCGGACGAGTCGTCCGAGCAGCCCACGAGGGTCAGGGCCAGGAGAGAAAACCACAGTCTCTTTCTGCTCATCATCCGCTCCAGTCTGCGGGACAAAGAGAGAGAATAGCATCGCATGTTTCCAGATTCAGCGGTTTTTGGCCCCCTGTGATAACATGCCAGCCGCGAAGAGGAGCGAGCATTGGCCTGCAAGCTGACCTTCCTCAACGGGCCACGGGCCGGAAGCTCCGTCACGATGGAGCAGCCCTCGTTCTGGCTCGGCCGCGATCCGCGCTGCGAGCTGGCCTTCGACCCCCACGCCGACCTCACCGTCTCCGGGCGGCACCTGGAGGTGAGCTGGACCGGGCAGGCGTACCAGATCACCGACTCCAGCAGCAACGGCACCCTGCTCAACGGCCAGCCGACGAAGCAGGCGACCCTCGCCGACGGCGACGTGCTCGAGCTCGGCAAGGGTGGGCCCCAGCTCCGCTTCGAGCAGCCCGGTCTGCCGCTGCAGACCCAGGCCCCGGCCGCGGCGGAGCCGCTCCCCGCCACCTCGCCGATGCCGGCGAAGGAGGCACCGACCACGACCTCGACGAGGATCAAGGTCACCGTCGAGCGGCTGCCGGGGGGCGAGCGCCGGGTCTTTGGCCAGCAGGTGATCCGCATCGGCCGCGATCCCACCGCCGAGCTGGCCTTCGACCCCCAGCGCGACCTGCTCGTCTCTTACAACCACGCCAAGATCATGATCCTGGACGGCAAGGCCGTCCTGTTCGACACCGAGTCGACCAACGGCACCTTCATCGACGGCCAGCGGATAAGCCGCCAGGAGCTCGTCGGCGGCGAGGAGATAGAGCTCGGCCTCGGCGGGCCCCGCGTGCGGGTGCACCTGGAGACCGAGGAGGTGGAGGTCCCGGCCGCGCGGGCCGGACGACCCGACCTGCCCAGCAAGGCGACGGTCTACGGCAGCGCGCTCCCCGTGCGGAACCTGTCCCTGGGAGAGGCGGCCAAGCTCGGAGAGCACCCCCTCGCCGACCGCCTGGAGATCGGTCGGGACGAGGGCAACGCCATCGTCCTCGACTCGATGTACGTCTCGCAGCGCCACGCCCGTGTCGAGAGCCAGAACGGAGCCTACCGCCTGGTCGACGCGGGCAGCGCCAACGGGACCTACGTGGACGGCGAGCGCGTCAGCGACACCGTGCTCACGCCGGGCACGGAGTTCAACGTCGGCCCCTACATCCTGAAGTTCACCGGCACCAGCGTCGTCGTCTTCGACACCCGGACCAAGACCTGGGTCGACGCCCACGAGCTGATCCGCACCGATCACCGCACCGGACGCAACTTCCTCGACCGGGTCTCGATGCGCATCGAGCCGGGCGAGCTGGTCTGCATCCTCGGGCCCTCGGGCTGCGGCAAGTCGACGCTGCTCAAGAGTCTCAACGGGCTCAGCCCGGCCGACTCCGGCCAGGTGCTGATGAACAACGTCGACTTCTACGCCAACTACGAGCAGCTGAAGCACCAGGTGGGCTACGTCCCCCAGGACGACATCATCCACCCCCAGCTCTCGGTCTGGCGCACCCTGCAGTACGCGGCCCGCCTGCGCCTCCCGCCGGACATCGGCGAGGAGAAGCGCCAGGAGCGCATCCGCGACGTGCTCTCCGCCCTCGAGCTCTACGACCACCGACTCAAGGCTGTGAGCAAGCTCTCGGGCGGGCAGCGCAAGCGGGTCAGCATCGCCGTGGAGCTGCTCACCGACCCGGCGATCATCTACCTCGACGAGCCCACCAGCGGTCTCGACCCCCACCTCGAGGAGAAGATGATGTTGCTGCTCAGGGAGATGACCCTGCGCGGCAAGACCGTCGCCACGGTGACCCACACCCTGGACAACATCCACCTCGCGGACAAGGTGACCTTCCTCGTCGACGGGAAGCTCGCGTTTTTCGGCACCACGGGCGAGGCCCAGGACTACTTCAAGGTCGAGCGGCTGCCCGACGTGTACAAGCGCTTCGAGGAGGCCAAGGGCAACGTGGACAACCTGCGCTCGTCCTTCGAGGCCTCCCCGATCTACGAGCGTCACATCAAGAGCCAGCTCGGCCAGCGCCCCGCGGAGCAGGGGCGTGCCGAGGGCAAGGTCCGGCGGGGCAAGGCGATCGGGCCCGGGGCGCTCAGGCAGTTCTGGATCCTCACGACGCGCTACGCCGAGATCATCACCCGCGACCTGCGCAACACGGCGATCCTGCTGGTCCAGGCGCCGCTGGTCGCGCTGTTCGTCGTCCTCGCCGTGCAGACCGACCAGCCCGACCGCGGGCCGACCTCGACCATGTTCCTGATCATGTCGCTCTCGGCCCTCTGGTTCGGCTGCTCCAACGCCGCCCGCGAGGTGACCAAGGAGTCGTCGATCTACGCCCGGGAGCGGATGGTCAACCTCCGGGTGATCCCCTACGTCGCCTCCAAGTTCTTCGTGCTCCAGTGGCTGGCCCTGGTCCAGGTCTCGACCATGCTGGCCATCGTCTACTTCCTCCGCCCGGGCTACACCCTGGGCGAGCCGCCGCCGGTCTGCGCGCGCTGGAGCATTGAGGCCTGCAGCCTGCTCATCCTCCGCGGGGTCCCCGGCGACTTCTGGGCCCACCTGCTCAACCTCTACCTCACCGCGTTGAACGGCATCGGCCTCGGTCTGCTGATCTCGGCCCTCGCCGGCAACAGCGACAAGGCGATGAGCCTGGTGCCCCTCGTGCTGATCCCCCAGGTGCTCTTCTCGGGCAGCTTCGGCATCCCCCAGGCCGACGAGGTGGTCAAGCGCGGCGTGGGCTACGCGATGAGCCTCAACTGGTCCCTGGACCAGGCCAAGCGCATCGCCATGTGCACGAAGGAGCAGGAGAAGCCCCCGGGCAAGCCCGGCTCCGGCTGCACGACCTGCATCCACGCCTACGACCCGTTCAAGCACCGCCTGCTCAAGGTGGAGGATCAGGACGACCACGCCCGCTGCGCGTCCGTGCTGCCGGTGGTGGGCCAGATGACCGAGTTCCCCGAGGTGCTGGAGGTGGTGGAGGACGGCCTCTACACGCCCCCCGGGGCGCACGGCAAGGGGCGCGCCCGCGACGCGACCAGGTCCTTCGTCGGGCTCTATGTGCTCGGGGGCTACGCCTTGCTCCTCTTCGTGCTGATCTGTGTCGTGATGCGGCTCAAGGACCGCAAGCAGCGCTGAGACCGATGACGACGACGGAGGCACGACAGACCCGGGACGGGCGCAGCAAGCGCAGGGCCGCCGCCCTCTCCGTGGGCTCCAACACCACGCTGGTGCTGGGCAAGCTCTTCGTCGGCATCCTCACCGGATCGGTGGCGGTGATCTCCGAGGCGATCCACTCGGCGATGGACCTGATCGCGGCGATCATCGCCCTCGTCGCCGTCTCCCTCTCCGACCGACCGCCGGACCGGGATCACTCCTACGGACACGGCAAGATCGAGAGTCTCTCGGGGGCGGTGGAGGCGCTGCTGATCTTTGGCGCGGTGGTGTTCATCGGCTACGAGGCCATCGACAAGCTGCTCCACGGTGGCGAGGTGCAGAAGATCTACCTCGGCGCCGTGGTGATGGGCGTCTCGGCGGTGGTCAACACCTTCGTCTCCTGGCACCTGCAGCGCGTCGGCAAGCGCACCGACTCCGAGGCGCTGCTCGCCGACGCCGCGCACCTGCGCACCGACGTCTACACCTCGGTGGGCGTGGTGATCGGCTTGCTCGCGGTGCAGTTCACCGGGATCCACTGGCTCGACCCCGCGGTGGCGCTCGCGGTCGGGCTGCTCATCGTGCACGAGGCCTGGGTGATCACCAGGCGCTCGGTGGGCGTGCTCCTCGACGAGAGCCTGCCCGCCGCGGACCTCGAGGTGGTCGAACGGATCATCCACCAGACCGGGCTGACCTTCCACGCGCTGCGCTCGCGCCGCTCGGGCCCCGAGCGCAAGATCGAGCTCCACCTGGACGTGAGCCCCAAGTCAACGGCGACGCAGATCCACGCTGCCTGCGACCAGATCGAGGAAGAGATCCGCAGCGAGCTTCCCAACACCCAGGTGACGATCCACCCCGAGCCCACCGTGGCGCACGACGACACCCGCACCGTGGAGTGGTGGGTACGGCAGACGCTGGAGCAGCACCAGGACCTGTTCATGGGCTACTCCGACCTCCACGTTGGCGACTGCCCCGAGGGGCCGCGCATCGCCTTCCGGATCAAGGTGCCGCCCCAGACCACGGCGGCCGAGCTCCACCACCTCTGCGAGCACCTGACAGAGCACATGCGGCAGCACATCCCGGACGCGAACGTCTGTATCCAGCCGGAGCCGGCATAGGGTGAGCCGTCTTGGCGCACAAGACAACTGAATCATGTCCGTCCTGAGGTCGGGTGTCGTATGGATCAGCATGGCACATCACTGGCAACCTCGTTGGCACCTGGTGGCTGAATTGCTTGGAAATCAGGGGGTAATGCTTGGCACCGGTGTTGCTTCATCGTTGGCGGTGATGGGTCGATTCGCCTCCTTTCTTCTGTTGCTCGGGGCCGCCAGCTGCGGCAGCCGGAGCGCCCTGCCCCTGGCCGACGGCTCCCCCTGGGTCCAGCCCCGGGACGGCCGGCCCGACGTGCCGTGGATCCTCCCAGTGGATCAAGGGCCCGACCGCACCCGCCCACCCGACCTGCCGCGGCCCGACACGCGCTGGACCGACCCGCACCGACCGCCGCTGCCGGGAAGCGCGCGCTGCGCCGACGGCTGGTGCGTGATCCCCGCGGGGAGCTTCTCGATGGGCTCGCCCCCCTGGGAGGGATGCCGCAACTGGAGCGACACGCTCGAGACCCAGCACACCGTCACCCTGACCCGCGACTTCGAGATGTCGGCCACCGAGGTGACCCAGGGCCAGTACCAGGGGCTCATGGGCAAGAACCCCTCCGCCTTCACCGGCTGCGGCGTGCACTGCCCGGTGGAGCGGGTGCGCTGGTACGAGGCGGTGGCGTACTGCAACGCCCTGTCCGCCAAGAACGGGCTGCCGCTGTGCTACAGCTGCACGGCGAATTCCACGAGCACGAGCTGCTACACGGCCGGAGCCTACGCCGGTCAGATCTATACGTGTCCCGGCTATCGCCTGCCCACCGAGGCCGAGTGGGAGTACGCCTACCGCGCGGGCACCAAGACCGCCTACTACAGCGGCGACAACTCGAGCTGCACCAGCACCGACGCCAACGCTGGCAGCATCGGCTGGTACGACCTGAACTCGAACAAGACGAGCCACCCGGCGGCGCAGAAGAAGGCCAACGCCTGGGGCCTCTACGACCTGGCCGGCAACGCGATGGAGTGGACCCACGACGACTGCGTCAAGGACCTCGGCCCGGCGGCGGCCACGAACCCCGCGCCCCAGGCCTCCTCGTCGGCCAAGGTGCTCAAGGGCGGGGCCTGGCTCAGCTTCGCCCGCCAGCTCCGCGCGGCCTACCGCACCTGCGGCCTGCCCCAAACCCAGAGCTACCTCACCGGATTCAGGTGCGTGCGCAGCCTGAACCCCTGATCCGGCTCAGAAGTTGTAGCTCGCCTTGACCAGGAGCAGGTGGGTCTGATCCCGATCCCACAGGCCGGAGAGGGAGCCCGACAGATCGAAGCCAGCGGCCTCCGCGCCCTCGCGAGAGAGGTCCGCGGCGAGCTTGTAGACGAGGTACGCCGCCGCGCCGCCGCCGAGATCCCAGCGCAGGATCGCGTTGAGGATCAGCGAGAGGTCGGTGAAGTCGGCCTCCGCCGTGCGGCTCGTCGGACCCAGGGTGGTCGAGCCGTCGTCGAGGAGGTAGAGCTCGCGGAAGTGGTCGTGGGCGCCGGCGCTGTGGAGCAGCTGGGAGAAGAGGGTCAGGCTCAGGTCGTGGCGCAGGCCGAGGAGCGCGCTCAGCCGCAGCTCGAGCTCGTCCTGGTCCAGGTCGCCGAAGATGTAGCGCACGCGCTCGCCGGCCTCGTCCACGGTCTCCAGCCAGCGCGGGAAGTCGCGCATCCGGAGCCAGCGCCAGTAGAGCGTCAGGCTCAGCCGGTCCCAGAGCGCGGCGCGGACGTAGCCCTCGAGCTTCAGCTTGAGCGAGTCGCCCTCCGCGGCGACGAGGCAGGTCGCCTCGAGCACCAGCCGGCGGGAGGTGTCGGTCTCGCCGCCGACCCAGCCGTAGACCTCCCGCGGCCGGGGGTAGACGGGACCGCCCCGGGTCTCCCTGTCGTCGAGGGTGAACAGCCGGTGCCCCACGCCGCCCCAGATGCCCCACAGGCCCTTGAGCTTGGCGTAGGTCGTGAGCTCGACGCGGCGGTCGAAGGCGATCTCCGGCGCCTCGTGCTGGAAGGCGTACTGGCCCCAGAGGAGGGCGTAGGCCTCGCGGACGAAGCGCCACGGCACGGGAAGGCGACGCATCAGGTAGGGGCGCAGGCGCACCATGTTCGCCCGCCACTGGTAGCCGACGTCGTTGATCTCGTAGTCCCGCGAGAATGACTCCGCCTCGAGCCAGTAGCGCCAGCGCCGCGCGCCGCGCTGGCCCGCGCTGGCCCAGAGGCCGTAGCCCCGGCCCTCCTGCGCCGTGGCGCCGCTTACCTGCCCCGTGGTCTGCCAGCCGGAGCGCGAGCGAAGGTCCCAGTCCAGCCCGCCGGCGTAGGCGTCCTCGCCAGCGTTGGCCTCGCGGTCCAGGTGGGTCATGCCGGTCATCAGCAGCCCGACCGACGAGCTCGCCCCCTGCCCGAGGCGGAAGCGAAGCCGCCCGGCGCCGTAGTGCCGTCCCGGCGTGGCCTGGCGCTCGACGCGCTCCCCGTCCCCGGTCTCCTCGACGGCGTCCGTGGGCAGGACCAGCGCGCCCAGCGCGCCGTAGTCCACGGGGCCGGCGCGGCCCACGGCCTTGAGCGCGCCCGCGATCCGCGCCTCGGGGTCGACCTCGACGATCTCTCCCTCCTCGGTCCGCGCCTCGGGCGCCGCCGGCCGCGCGCCGATCCGGCGGGTGTGCAGCAGGCCGATCGGTGTGCGGAAGAGATCCGCGCCGGCGACGAAGAAGGGCCGCCGCTCGTTGTAGTAGACCTCGTCGGGGCCGAGGTTGACCACGGCGACGTCGTCCTCGACCTGGCCGAAGTCGGGGTTCAGGGCGAGGTGCAGCATCAGCGCGCCGCCGGAGCCGTAGAGCAGGTCGAGGCCGCCGTTGGGCCGCAGGCTCTCGTCGGGGCGCAGCGAGCCCTCGGCCCGCTGGAGCTGAACCTCGGCGGCGACGTAGGGCCGCAGCTGCAGCGGCTGGCCACGCCGGAGCCCCTCGAGCCCGGCCAGCCTGGCGAAGCGCGAGACGAAGGTGTTGCTGTCCTTGGGGATCGGCGGCCAGCAGCTGATCTGCTTGTCGCGCTGGACGTGGCGGTCCACGGCGATGCCCCAGCTCTGCGTTTGCCGGTCCTGGAAGGCGATGCTGGTCAGCGGGATGCGCAGCTCGGCGGTCCAGCCCTTCTCGTCGACCCGCGCCGCCGCGCTCCAGCTCGCGTCCCAGGCGCTGTCCTCCACCACCTCCTGGTAGATCAGCCCGTCGGCCATCACGCCGGAGGCGTTGACCTGGAAGTAGTATCCCCGCTCGCCGGTGAGCAGGGGGTCGAGGTAGAGCACGACAAAGTCCGAGTCGGGGACATTGTCCCGCACGGTGAGGCCGCGCCGGATGAGCTCCGGGTGCCTGTCCCAAAGGCGCAGGCCGACGTAGACGGCCGCGCCGTCGTAGAGCACGCGCAGCTCGCTGCGCTGGTCCGGGGCCGCGCCGTCGTCGGGGCTGCGCTGGACGAAGGCCGTCGCCGCCGGGGCGGCGCGCCAGGCCGCCTCGTCCAGGCGGCCGTCGATGCCTGGCGCCCGGGTGACGCGAAAGGCGCGAAGGGTGGGCCGCGGCGCGGCCTGCGCCGCCAGGGTCCCGAGCAGGATCAGCAGGAAGAGGAGACGACCCACCCGGGGTTGCGGGTCAGTAGAGCAGGTTCCAGGTGCCAGGGACCCAGACTGGCCGGGGCCCCCAGGAGGTGGTGCCGTAGCGGCTGTGGGCGTAGAGGCGGTGGAAGCCGTTCATCAGGCCGCGGATCATCCCGACGCGGTAGGGGCGCATCCAGCCGATGCGCACGCCGCCGATGTAGACCATGATGATGAAGGGCGTCCGGTTGCGGATGCGCAGCGTCGCCCGGTCGCCGTCCCGGATGATCTCCTCGACGACGATCGCGTCGTCGGGCAGCTTGTTCCCGTCGGCGGCGCGGACGGTCACCGGATCCGCGCCGGCCCGGCCAGCGGTCAGGGTCACGCCGCCGACGGCCAGGGTCAGGGCGAGCAGGGTCGCGATGGTTGCCAGGGCTGTCTTTGACTTCATGGTTTCGCCTCCGCTACTTGTCCTCGGGCGGCTCGACGTTCTTGGGGGGCTCGCCCTTCTTGGCCGGGATCTTGCCCAGCAGATCCTCGCCGATGGTCTGGCCGCCCTCGCCGAACTCGTAGGGTCCGGTGGCCGGGGTGTAGCCCGCCGGCGGGCTGGCCAGCTCGGAGCGATCGACATCGATCACCTCCAGGCTCTTGGCCTCGGTCAGCAGCTTCGGGTGGGCGTCATCCTTGTCCCGGGCCTGCCCCTCGTTGTTCACCTCCATCGACCACTTGACGGGAAACTTCACCTTCTTCTTCAGCTCGTCGACGATCTTTTGCCCCTCGGCGTCCTGGAACGGCACGGTGAGGAAGTCGACCATCATGTCGCCCCAGGGCTCCTTGAGCCGCGCGTCGCCGCTGTGCCAGATGGCCAGCTTGACCTTGATCTTGCCGCTCCTGTCGCCGGACTTGGTCTTCACAGACCAGTCGAAGGCGAGGTCCGCGTCGCTGCGCACGGCCTCGACGCCGGCGATGGTCGCCTTCTCGGGCGTGTCGGTGATCTTGATCGTGTAGCCCGTGCGCTTCATCGACGGCCCGCCCTCGAGCAAGTTGCCGATCTCCGAGCCGGTCATCGCCCAGTAGGCCTTCTTGTCCGCGTCGGTGAGGACATACTTCTTGCTCGCCGGGTTGTAGCGCAGCTCGGTCCCCTTGGGGACGTAGAAGCTCTCGGTGGTGAAGACCATCTTGCCCCGGTCGTCGCTGACCATCATGGTCTGGGAGATGACCGAGCTCTCCTGGGCCTTCTTCACCGCCTCGTCCACCTTGCCCTCGGGGCCCATGTTGGGCACGTCGACCTTGGTCTCCACCGCGAGCTTCGCCACCTGGACCTTGCCCGAGGCGTAGGCCGTGTCGGCGGGCAGCGCCCCGGGCGCGGGCCCGGCCTTGGGCTCGGCGACCGGCTCCTTCTTGGGCTCGACGGGCTTCTCCTTCTTCGGACAGCCCGCGAGCAGCAGCGCTCCCACCAGGGCGAGCGCACATGTCCTCGTCATCGTTTTCCTCCCTGGGAAGTTCGGGCGCATGCTACGACGTCGCCCCCGGGAATTCAACCGAGGGGCGCTTTCCGGAGCCGGGCCGGGTGCGGGATGCGGCGAGCCCCTGACCAGGTGCCCCGAGCGACGAATCGATCACACCAGCTCGAAGCCGAAACACGACATTCGTGTCCCGGTCCGCGGCAGGGCACCCGACGCGATGGGGGCAATCCACCGGGCGTGACACCGGTTCCGCGGCTGGTCCGATCCTTGCTAAGATCTGACCCGGGCAGACGGGCCCGGGAGGAACCGACCATGCATGGAGCTCGAGCGTTGCTCGCGAGAGTCGCTCTCGGATACGTTTTTCTCGGGGCGTGGATCACGGATGCGCGCGCCGACGGCATGCCGTTTCCGGAGAAGACCGCCGCCAGCCTGGAGGTCAAGGCGACGGCCCAGCGGGCCGTCGTGTGGCTGCGCGACGCGACGTGGGAGGTCCACATCCAGCCCATCTTCGACCGGGACAAGGGCCGCGCCGCGTGGGTCGTGCCCTTCCCGGTACGCCCGGACATCGCGGAGTCCTCGGCCCAGCTGTTCGATGACCTGGAGATCATCACGTCTCCGGTGTTCGTCTCGTACTGCACGCCCGAGTACGAGGGGGACGACGGGTTCATGGGGTGCGGGGGCAGCGACCTGGCCGCCTCCGGTGGCGACGCAAGCAAGGGCAGCGCGCGGGGCGGCGTTCAAATCTGGGAGAAGGGGCAGGTCGGACAGCTGGACTACGTCGTGCTCTCGTCGACCGGCGGCGACGACCTGGTCGCCTGGCTCGACGCGAACGACTACGCGGTGAGCGCCGCGGCGGCGAGCGCCATCAAGAGCTTCGAGACCGAGGGACAGTTCTTCTTCGTGGCGCAGGTCTCGGAGAGCTCCGACCCGGCCCGACCGCTGAGCCCGGTGCGGTTCCGGCTTCCCGGCGCGACGGCGGGCTTCTATCCCCTGCGTCTGACGGCCCTGGCCGTCGCCGGGACCGCCACCCTGGACCTGACGCTCTGGGTCGTCTTCCCGAAGGACCAGGCCTTCCTGCCCGGCAGCCACTCCCACGAGGTCTTCGACGGCCACCCCGACAGCCGGCAGGCCTACGACCTCGCGCTGGACAGCTTCTTCGCTGCGCACACGACGAGCACGCTGCTCCTGCTCTACTCCATGTCGACCACGTACGAGGACCTGTTCGCCCACCAGCGCTGCCGTTTCGACACGGGGGGCTACCTGTGCACGAGCTACGACGAGCTCGGCATCACGGTTCCCGCGTCCTGGAGCAACGACCTCAAGCAGATGGAGAACGACGGCGTGTGGATCCAGCGCTACCAGGGGAAGCTGGACGCGGCGGCGATGGCGAACGACCTGTGGTTCGAGCCCACGTCCGACACGATCGGCACCAGGGACTGCTTCTACTTCACGAGCGAGGGCACCTGTCCCGGCAGTGGCGATGATGGCTGCCGCGTGGCTCGCGGGCTGCGCCGTTCGAGCTGGCTCGTCCTCGCGATGGGCGCCTTCCTGCTCGGCGTGCTGCTCCACCGGTGGCGGCGCAGGGGATCCTGACCCCGGGGGACGGCGGACGGTTGTTGTTGCCGGCGCCGGGTCGCGTGCGATGATGCCGAGCGAGATGGCAGCCGAGCGCGATGATCAGTCCTGGATCGTGAGCGAGCCCGAGGCCGGCGCGCGGCTCGACAAGTGGCTCGCGGCCCCGGATCGCCTGGGGTCGCGCTCCCGCGCCCTGCGCGCCCTGCAGCGGGGCAAGGTGTTCGTCGACGGGATCGAGCAGACCGTCGGCGAGGCCGGGCGGCGCCTGCAGGCCGGCGAGTGCGTCCGCCTCTGGATCGGCCGGCCCGGAAGCGCCGCCCGTCGCTACACCGCGCGGCACAAGGCGGGTCTGCACCTGCTCTACGAGGACCAGGATCTGCTCGTGGTGAACAAGCCCCCGGGGCTGCTGTGCGTGCCGCTGCCGCTGCGCCCCGACGCGCCCTCGGTCCTGGACATGCTGGAGGACCACCTGCGGGGCGATCGCCAACGCCGGCCCCTCGTCGTGCACCGCATCGACCGCGACACCTCGGGCGTCGTGCTGTTCGCCAAGTCCCGCGACGCGCAGCAGGAGCTCAAGGCACAGCTCGAGCGCCGCGAGCCGGAGCGGGTCTACCTCGCGCTGGTCCACGGCGATGTTCAAACCAGCGCGGGCGAGTGGCGCGACCGCGTCGTCTGGAGCGCGGAGGAGCTCAGGCTGCGGGCCGCCCGGCCGAGCGACCCCGACGGCTCCGAGGCGATCTCGCGCTTCCGGGTGCTCGAGCGCCTCGGCCGGGCCACGCTCCTCGAGGTCTCGCTGGTCACCGGCAAGCGCAACCAGATCCGGCTGCAGGCCAGCCTGCGCGGCCACCCCCTGCTGGGCGAGACGATGTACCTCGGACGGCGCCGGCCCCCCTCGATCGCGGCGCCGCGCCAGGCCCTGCACGCCCTTCGCCTGGGCTTCGCGCACCCGCGGGGCGGCCGCCCGATGCGCTTCGAGGCGCCCCTGTCGGCGGATCTCACGGCGTTGCTGGACCGGCTGCGGCGCGGCCCGACGGACGGGTAGCCGCCGCCCGGCTCAGCCCTCCACCCGCACGTAGACCGAGCCGGCGACCTCCTCGTCCACGGCGAACTGGGAGAAGCCGACGCGGAAGACGAAGGTCGGGATGCGGCGCTGGAGCTCGATCTCGGCCCCGGGCAGCACCCCCATGGCGAGGAGCTTGCTCAGCTTGGCCTGGTCCTCGGAGTGCAGGTAGGCGATGGTGCCGTGCTGGCCCGGGTGCAGGTCGGGCAGGCGGACGACCACCGGGCCGACCTCGTGGCGGTCCTCCTTGCAGCAGGGGCCCGGCGGGATCGGCTTGTCGTGGGGGCAGACCCGCGGGTGGCCGAGCAGGGTGCAGATGCGCTCCTCGAGGCCGGGGTGCACCAGGTGCTCCATGCGGCAGGCGTAGGGCTCCATCTCCTCGCCGTGCAGGTCGAGCACGTCGACCACCAGCCGCTCGGCCAGGCGGTGGCGGCGAATGATGTTGGTCGCCGCCTCCTGCCCGCTGCCCGTGAGCTGCACCGCCTCCGGCGCGGGCTGCGCGGCCAGGCCCGCCTGGACCAGCTGGTCGACCTGGTCGCGCTCCTCGCCCAGGCGCCCGAGCGACACCGCGGCGCCGGGCTCCAGCGCCTCGTCCTCCAGCGTGGTGTAGATCGCCTCGAGGAGCTCCTCGGCCTTTTCGTCGATGGTCGTCACAGCGTGATCCCCGTTGTCGAGAGCAGAAGGTTGAGCAGACCCCCCACGGTGAAGGCGATGACGAAGATCGCGCCGGCCATGGCCAGCGAGACCTTCAGCCCGCGCTCCTTCTTCATGATCAGAAACTGCGCCACGCAGGGCATGAACAGCGTGAGCGTGACCGCGGCGACCAGCAGCTGCGAGCCGTCGAGCTGACCGGCCTCGTGCAGCTTGTACAGCCCGGCGGCGCCCAGGTCGCGGCGGAAGAAGCCGTAGAGGAAGACCTCCCCCGCCCCGCCCGGCAGGCCGATGGCCTGGACCAGGTGGCGCATCCCGGCGACCAGCACGTCGAACAGCCCGGTGAGCCGGCCGATCCAGACCAGGAAGCTGGCGAACACGAAGAGCGGGAGCACCTCGAGGAAGTACCACTTCACCCGCGCCGCCGTCTTGATCACCACGTTGCCCGGCCGCGGCAGGCGGAGCATGGGCAGCTCCATGTAGAACGACGCCTGCGGGCCCGGGAGCAGGCGGGAGAGCAGGCGGCCGGCGAGGAGGAAGACGCCGAAGAACAGGGCGAGCCAGGCGAGGAAGACGTAGGACAGGCCAAGCACGCCGCGGTCGTGTTGGGCCAGCAGGCCGGTGATCACGCCGAACTGCGCCGAGCAGGGGATGGCCAGCGCCAGCAGGAAGGTGGTGATAATCCGCTCGCGCTTCGTCTCCTGGATCCGCGTCACCATCGTCGCCATGGTGCCGCAGCCGAAGCCGAGCACCACCGGGATCACCGCGCGGCCGTTGAGCCCGATGCGCTTGAACAGCCTGTCGACCAGCATCGCCAGCCGGGGGAAGTAGCCCGAGTCCTCGAGGATGGAGAAGAAGACGAAGAACATCGAGACGATGGGCATCACGATGGCCACGGCGTAGGTGAAGCCCATGGAGACGACGCCGTAGCGGCCGCCGATCAGCTCGCGGACCCAGTAGTGCCAGCCCGAGGCGCCGGGCAGCAGGTCCCCCAGCACGCGGTCGATCCAGGGGATCACGTGGGCGCCGAAGAGCCGGTGCTCGAGCAGGTCCACCAGCACGCCGGCGCCGAAGACCCCGACGAGCTTGTACAGGCCGAAGTAGAGCACGACGAGCAGGATGGGCACGCCCGTCAGCGGGCTCACCGTCAGCTCGCCGAGCCGGTCGGCCCAGGTCACGCGCCGCTCGGTGGGGCGGCGGTAGCAGCGGGCGATGAGCTCGCGGTTCAGGGACTGGCGCGCCAGGGCCACGGCGAAGGAGACCGTCTTTCCCGGGTGCCGGCTCGCCCCGCGCACCGCCCGCTCGATGCTCGCCGCCGCCTCGGCGTCGGTCTCCCGCACGAGCTCGAGGACCTCGCTGTCACGCTGCAGCAGCAGCAGTGCGAGGGCCCGTCCCATGTGCCCCAGGCTCGGCGGCAGGATGGCGGCGATCTCGTCCACCGCGCGCTCCACGGCCGGCTCGTGGCGCACCGGCGGCTCCGGCGGCCCCTGCCGCAGCGCCTCGTCGATGGCCCGGCGGAGCGCGTTCATCCCCTTGCGCGCGATACAGACCGTCTCGACCACCGGGATACCCAGGGCCTCCGACAGGCACGCCGCGTCGATCTCCACCCCGACGAGCTCCGCCTCGTCCATCATGTTCAGGACGAGCACCAGGGGCAGGCCGAGCTCCATGAGCTGGATCGTCAGGGGCAGCATCCGCTCGAGGTTCTTGGCGTCCACCATGTGCACGACGACGCCGGGCTCCTCGCGGAGCAGGATGCGACGGGCCACCCGCTCCTCGTCGGTGATCGGCATCAACGAGTAGAGCCCCGGCGTGTCGATGACCTCGAAGGCAGTCTCGCCGACCTTCGCCTTCCCCCGCGTGACCTCGATGGTCGAGCCGGGGTAGTTGGACACGGTGACGTAGCGCCCGGTCAGGTTGTAGAACATGACGCTCTTGCCCACGTTCGGGTTGCCCACCAGGGCCAGCGTCGGGAGGGAGCTCGGCATCTACTGACAGTCCGGGCAGATGCCGATGAGCTCGAGGTGGTGCCGCTCGAGCACGAAGCCGTGGTTGCGCGCGACCTCCTCCTGGAGCACGTCGATGGCCGGGTAGGAGAACTCGATCTTGCGGCCGCAGCGCGAGCAGATCAGGTGGTCGTGGTGCTCGTGGCCCAGCGCGCGCTCGTAGCGCACCGCGCCCCCCTCGCTGATGCAGGTCTGGCGGATGATGCCGGCTTTCACGAGCAGGGGCAGGTTGCGGTACAGGGTGGTGAGGGAGACGGTGTGCCCTCGCTCGTGCAGGGCCTCGACCAGATCCTCGGCCTGAAAGTGCCCGGACATGTTGTAGATCGTCTCCAATATCGCCCGGCGCACACGGGTAATCCGCCCCCCGCTTCGGTACACAACTTCCTGGAAACTCTCGAATCCCTTGTCCATGGGCCCCCGAGTCCTTGTTGCACCTGAAATGCAGCAAGGACTCCTATCACGGCGGCTCCGGGCAGACAAGCCCGGCGACATCCCACGAGATCCGGATACCGCATCGGGCGGGTCGCAGGCTCTGTGTGAAGCAGTCCACAAACGCGAGCGCCAGCGACGATCACCGAGCAGCACGGCCTGACACCGGCGCCGTGGCGCGAGGCGCACCAGCTCGCGGTGCAGATGGGGGCGAGGCGAGGAGCAGCGTGGCCGTAGAAGCTGTCGGCCCGCCTCCATTCTCATGACCCGGAAGCCGTGGTAGCTTGCTGACTCCAGGCCGCCGGCAGGGGGTTGCAGTGACCAGCTCGAAGCGCAGGGCGACAGGCCGCAGGTCGGTGGGGCACCCGGTGGACCTCGCCGACGGCAACCTGTACCACGACTTCGAGGACCACGCGCTGCCCGGCCGCATGCCGCTCACCTTCGGCCGGCGCTACAGCAGCTCGCTCGAGCGCAGCGACGGGATGTTCGGCCCGGGCTGGTCCTCGCCCTTCGAGGCCTACCTCTACCGCAGCGTGGACGGCTACACCATGGTCGCCGAAAACGGCGAGACCGAGGTGCGCTTCCGCGACTACCACGACCGCGCCGCGCAGCAGGGCGAGACCCTGCGCGACCCGGGCAACTTCTGCGAGCTCTTTCGCGAGGGCGGGCGCTGCATCGTCCGGCGCTGGGACCCCGACGAGGACGAGGTGGTGGAGCTGGTCTTCGAGATCGGCGAGGAGCTGGAGAACTGGCCGCTCGTCGCGAAGCAGGACCTCGAGGGCCAGGGCATCGACATCGAGCGCGACGAGGCCGGCCGCATCACGCTGCTGTGCCAGCGCCGCGAGGGCCGGGGCTACCGCCTGACCTACGACCGGGCCGGGCGGCTGAGCGAGGTCCTCGCCCGCAGCCCGGTGTCCGTGGACGAGCGGGGCCGCTTCGACCGCTTCTTCGAGCGGCCGGTGCTGAGCTACGGCTACGACGCGTCCGGCCGGCTGTGCGAGATGACCGACGCCCTGGGCCAGCGCTGCCGCTACGAGTACGACGCGGCGGGCCGCATGGCGCGCGAGGTCAACATCGGCGGGATGGAGTACACCTTCCGCTACGACGCGAAGGGCCGCTGCGTCGACAGCAGCGGGGCGAACGAGCACGGCCGGGTGCAGCTGCAGTACGACGACCACGGCATGCGCACGCTGGTCACCGACGCGCTCGGCCACGCGACCGTCTACGTCTGGAACGAGTACGGCCAGATCGAGCAGGAGATCTCGCCGCTGGGCCAGGGGAAGGCGACGG